>PJUA01000252.1_pt1 | contig 39904 bp, 39 predicted proteins | sample 1512151 | NCBI WGS metagenome assembly PJUA01 (sample SAMN08177678, study PRJNA422409) | Soil metagenome, whole genome shotgun sequencing project. | isolation source: Soil enriched on filter paper: beechwood xylan treatment | place: USA: Madison | collected 2015-01-15
ACATTTGCACTATCGTTCAAAGTGTAGCGAAATTTGTCACGGTGCGCAACCAGTAAAATCGCATTTCTCAAAAAAAAACCGCCCTTTCGGGCAGTTTTTTTTTATTTTTCACAAAAGGCGTGCCATAAGCTGGCAGCTTACCCGTTTGAAGCGGTTGGAGCAACGATTTTCACCTGGGCTACGGCCGCGCCAATATACGAAACATCGATTTTGGTTCCGGCCGTATACAGGCCTATTAGCCCTTTTGTTCCGTCTGCTTTTAACAGCTCAGCAGAGTTAACGTCAATATTGAAGGTTTCATTTAATATATTTTTTGCCCTGATTATTTTCTTCGAAACGTCAACGGATACAACCTCAAGCTGGTTGGTCCGATGAACCTGGATAACGGTAGCCTCCACCTTGTCCTGCTTCAGCATCATCGTAACGACATCGCCGGTTCTCAGGTCCAGATGAGTAGCCATCGGCTTATTGATATCGCCAACAATGGTATTGACATAAGGTACAGCGGCGATTGCGCCTTCTGCTGTTTTTATCGTGAGAACTTTATTTTTTGTATCTACGGCTGTCACCGTGCCCGTATAGTTGATAATAAATTTGATGGCAACCACGCTGTCATGGGTATAGCTGATCACAACGTTTTTGTTCGTCTTGAGCAGCGGAAGAGCTGTTGCACGGTCTACAGCAGATCCAAAATATTCAAATTTGGTTCTGTCAGTAAGCGAAAGCAGCTGAGATTTGCCGCTGGAATCCGTAACGGCAATCAGGTTTTTGGCTTCGTTTACTTCCCAGATTTCAGCTCCGGCCAGCAGCTTAACGTCCCGATTAAGCACCTTGACATGGGTTACCTGATCCTTATCATTCAACGACAATTCCACCTGATCGGATCCTTCCACCAAATCGGTAATGGCCGGCGATGCCAACCCCTCGATTTCAACGGTAGCTCCAAGCACCAATTCCTTGGTAATGTAACTGTTATTTTCATTGATTCTGATCAGGTTCGATTTTACATCCGTAAAGACCCCGGTTACTTTCGTTACGGGCACCTGGGCATCGGCAACGAGCTTAATGATTTGGGGTTCAGTCCGGAACGTATCGCGAACAAGCGTCAATGCTCGTCCTTCCTTAATGTCGGCAATATTCAATACTTTGCCGTCTGTATCAACCAGAGGCGCTGAACCGTCATAGGCAAACTTGACGGGCGCATTATTAATCCAAAGATAGAAGCTTTTATCCTCGGGAACGTTGCGCAGGAATGTGCCGGAAATATTTTCGGTGTGCTGAACATCGCCCAGCACCTCAACGTATTTGGCTATACCGTCTCGTGCGATAACCGTAATGTCGCTATATTCCACAAGCTCGGATACGGTAATCGGCTTGTCTGAATTATAATGATAAAACAAAGTATTGCCGTCCAGATAATAGCTTGTCTCCGTACCCTTGTCGTACAGCTTAATCATGCCATCCTGCATGCCCGCGATTACACCGTTAACTTGACCCGCGTACTGGGTAGGGAAGCTGTATTGCGCGCGGCTGAACAGAGTAGCCAAACTTGCCCGGTTAACGGGATCGCCGGGAGCAAAGGTCGTTTCCGTTTTGCCTGTGACCAGCTTCAGTTGAACCGCTGCATTAACATAGCCCAAATAACGCTGTGAGATGTTTGACGCATCCCCAAAGTGGGAAGGCACGTTTTGCAGCTGCTGGGCGACCGCATTTTGACCAATCGCTTTTACAATGAGCTTAGTCACCCATTCGCGGCTTGCAGGTTTGCTGCCCCATGCTTGCTGCTGATCCTTGGAAGCCAAATCGTATTCCTCCGTGCGGTCCAGTAACCCTTCCGTAAATGCATATTCGATGTAAGGCGTAAAGTAGTCGCTTACCTTAAAGCCATCCTGGAAAAACACCATGGACGAAGAAAAACGCGCCTCTGCCTCATCCTTTAATCCGCTAAATTTTAACGCCATCAAAACAGCTTCTTGCTGTGTAATACTCTTTTCAGGCTGGAAGGTCAATGTGTTGTCGGCTGTATTCCGATACCCGTCAATAACGCCTTGCAAATACAGCTTCGCAATATGCTTCTCCGCCCAATGTCCGGCCGACATATCGGTAAAAGGCGTCTTTAAGGCGGATTCTGCTAAAACGGCAACAGGAGCGGACAAATAGACCGCTCCTCCTCCGGTTGCCAGCGACAAGGCAAGTATGCCGCTCATTACTTTTTTCCATTTCAGTTGCTTTGGCATAAAACCGGTCTCCTTCAAGTTGGGTTTAATAATTAATTAATTTTCATCGCGCTTAATAGGATGAAGAATCTCCACATGTCCCATGAGGGACTCTACCGCTTCGCCATCCAGCAAAATGTCCAATTCATTAATGAAGTCAAACTGGAAGGACGTTTGTCTTAAGGACGACACTAGCATTAATTCGCCAGATGAACCAAATCTTCCTTCTTGGGGAATATGAATATCCAGCACAAGACGGTCTCCTTCAAGCTTTAAAGAATTGATCTCTATTTTGTTCATGAGAGAGATATTGCCGTTTTCCGGCTCCTTCTGCAGCTCCTCAATCGTTGCCGCTATCAATTCTTCATCCGTTGTATAGGAAACCTCAACTTCTCTTGTCACCATGTCCATTAGCTCACTGTCAGACTCATGCAGTGTAACTGTTGCACGTTTTGCGTTGGGATCAGGCGTTGGCGCAGCGGGAACCTCGGACTCCGTTGCGGGGGAAGACGACGATTCAGCGCTTGGTGAAGGCGAAACATCCGACGACGGCGTTTCACCGCCAGCACTTCCTCCTTTTTCTTTATCTACAGCACCGCAGCCTCCAAGCCAAATTGCAAGAACGGCGGAAGCCAGCAGCAGGCTCCATTTTTTTCCTTGTGTAGTCATGCTGACCAACTCCAATTCCTTTTAGAGGTTGTTAACACGCACTTTTATTTTGACTTTGCGTATTCCTTTATTCCGTTAGCCAGCTCCAGAGCGATTCGGGCTTGCGACTTTTCGTCAAACAGCACCTTGGAATCAACCGGGCTGGACAAATAACCAACCTCCAGTAAAATAGCCGGCATTGTTGTATCTTTAATGACCCGGTAAGCCGCTTTCTTGACGCCCCGGTTAGTCAAACCAGTCGCCTTAAGCAGATGCTTATGAACCACTTCCGCAAAAGCTTTGCTTTCGGGACGCTCATAATAGGTTTCGGTGCCGCTTACGGTATCTTTCGTAAAGCTGTTGGCATGAATCGAAATAAACAGATCCGCGCCAATGTTTTCAGCAAACTTGACTCTGTCATTCAGCTCCAGAAAGGTATCGTCCGCTCTGGTCATGTGGACGCGGAAGGACTTGTCCTTATCCAGCTCGGCTTTGAGCAGCAGCGCAATGCTAAGGTTAAATTCCTTTTCATATTTGCCGGTCGGCTTGCTGTAGGCGCCGGGGTCCTTGGCTCCATGACCGGCGTCAATAACGATGTCAATAATTCCGTCGTCCTTCGGCTCCTCAATCGGAGCTTCCGGCTCCGTAGGCGGTTCTGTTTCCGGAGGAGCTACAACCGGCACGTCGCTTGACGGCATTAGCGATATTCGCATTTCTCCTTCAGCTTGAGACAACACATATCCAACATCTTCGCCAACCTCAATGACCAGCCTTGCAATTAGCGGATCGGTCTCGAATTGGGAATACCGGAAGCCATTCAGCAGGGGATTGCCGGAAACGGTAACTTTGGCTTGTGAATCCTCGATAAATTGTTGGAAAACATGTGGAAGATAGGTAGTGTTTCTGAAATCAAAAACAAGACGCTTCGGCGATTCATACTGAATCGGCTTCCCTTCGTACACGACACCGGAATGCGTAATCACGATTTCGGAATTTGCGTTCAGGCTTATGTCACTGATATAACCAACCGGAGTTTCCTCAATGGGCGGTTCTACAGGAGCTTCCGGCTCTGGCTGCGGAGCAGGTTCGGACATATGTACTTCGCGTTCTGTTCCCTTCCACTCAAATTCCAGTCCTAGCAGCTCACCAACGAGCCGAACGGGTACAAGCGTGCGCCAGTTCAAAAGCCGCGGCGCCGTGTCGATATCAATGGCACTTCCATTGACGTTCATACGCTTTTCGTTGATTATCATTTCAATCATCGTGGCGTCTTTCTCAATTGTCACCTTTTTTATCGTTTCGTCCCAACTGACCTTATAGCCAAGTCCTTCGGATAAAATGGCGACTGGCACATACGTTACGCCGTTTTCAAGCAGCGGATCAACGTCAGAATACAGCTGAGTTCCATTCAGGAACAGCTTTGGCGGATTGCCGGCAGCATGTCCGGCAGTGGCAAACATTGTGAACATAACCGACAGGAGCAGCAGAATGGATAACGACTTTTTCATTTCCCACCTCGATGACTGATTTGTTCCCGACGGAGCGGCTTATCCCCGGCAAGCTCGTCCGACAAGGAACACAAAAATATAGACGCATTTTGTAAGAAAAAGTTGCGTTTGAAGGAAAAAAGAGGACAATCCGGTTTATTTGCCGGAATGTCCTCTTTGCGGCGGCTTGGCTTAGGCTTTTTGACCCAGGCGAGCTGCGTGTTTTTGTTCATAAGCCGTAATTTTATCCTCATGCTGAAGCGTAAGACCGATATCATCGAGTCCTTGCAGCAGGAATTGGCGGCGGTGCTCGTCGATGTCAAAAGACAGCTTCAAGCCATAGTCGTCGGACAACGTTTTGCTCTCCAGATCAACGTGCAGCTTGTAGCCTTCATGCTGCGCCGTGCGCTGGAACAGGTCTTCCACCTGTTCTTCGCTCAGCTTGATAGGAAGAATGCCGTTTTTGAAGCAGTTGTTGAAAAAGATGTCGGCGTAGGACGGCGCGATAATGACTTTATAACCGTAGTCCAGAATCGCCCAAGGCGCATGCTCACGGGAGGAACCGCAGCCAAAGTTGGCGCGGGAGATCAGCACGGACGCACCCTCGTAACGAGGTTTGTTTGGCTCGAAGTCAGCGTTGATGTCGCCATTTTCGTGGAAACGCCATTCATAAAAAAGGAACTGGCCGAATCCGCTGCGTTCGATGCGCTTCAAAAACTGTTTTGGAATTATAGCGTCTGTATCAACGTTGACCCGGTCAACCGGAGCAACGATTCCTGTTAATTGTTTGAATGGTTCCATAGATATAAGTCCCCTCTCTGCTTTCCCGGCTTAGCTCAATACCGGCTCTTTGATTTCCCAGTCGCGCACATCGGTAAAGCGGCCGTTGATTGCTGCGGCAACCGCCATAGCCGGCGATACCAGATGCGTTCTGCCGCCGCGTCCTTGACGTCCCTCGAAGTTGCGGTTTGATGTGGACGCGCAACGCTGCCCTGGAACAAGTACATCGGGGTTCATCGCAAGACACATGGAGCAGCCTGCATCGCGCCACTCAAAACCAGCCTCGATAAAGATTTTGTCCAGTCCTTCCTTCTCGGCCTGGATTTTTACGCGGCCGGAGCCCGGCACGACAATCGCCGTTACCTTTTCGCTCACCTTGTAGCCTCTTGCAATTTCAGCTGCGGCGCGAAGGTCCTCAATCCGGCCGTTGGTGCAGGAGCCGATAAAGACATAATCGATTTCGATTTCAGTCATCGGGGTTCCCGGCTTCAAGTCCATATATTCAAGGGCTTTTTCAGCAGCCTTGCGCTCATTTTCAGTTGCCATGTCAGCTGGATTCGGCACAACCGATGTAATATCCGTGCCCATGCCAGGGCTTGTTCCCCAGGTCACTTGCGGAATCAGGGAATCCACATCAAAGTCAACAACCGTATCAAACTGGGCTCCTTCGTCTGTGACCAGCTTGGACCACTCGGCAACCGCTTCGTCGAAGTTGGCAGGCGCATATTCGCGTCCGCGCAGGTAGTTGAATGTTGTTTCGTCTGGTGCGATCAAGCCGGCGCGCGCGCCCGCTTCAATGGACATGTTGCAAACCGTCATGCGCTCTTCCATCGTCAGGCTGGTGATGGCTTCGCCGCGGTATTCGATAACATAACCTGTTGCAAAATCAGTGCCGTATTGTGCGATAACGCCAAGAATCAAGTCTTTAGCCGTTACGCCAGGCTTGCGTTTGCCATGGAAGCGAACCTCCATCGTTTTGGCTTTGGATTGCTGGAGACATTGAGTTGCCATAACATGCTCAACCTCGCTTGTGCCGATACCAAAAGCAAGCGCTCCGAACGCTCCGTGCGTGGATGTGTGGCTGTCGCCGCAAACGATCGTTTTGCCGGGATGAGTCAAGCCCAGCTCCGGTCCCATAACGTGAACTACCCCTTGATCAAGGCTGTCCAGACCGTACAGCTTAACGCCGAAATCCTGACAGTTTTGAGTCAGCGTGTCGATTTGCTGCTTCGAGATAGGATCCGTAATATTGAAGCGATCCTTGGTAGGAACGTTGTGGTCCATTGTCGCAAACGTCAGGTCCGGACGGCGTACTTTGCGCCCCGACAGGCGCAGGCCCTCAAACGCTTGCGGCGACGTTACTTCGTGCACCAGTTGAAGGTCGATATAAATAACGCTTGGTTTGCCTTCTTCCTGATGAATGACGTGATTGTCCCAGATCTTTTCAAACATCGTTTTTTTAGCCATTCTGTTCACCCCATAAGTTCATAATTGCGATAAATACCGAAGACCTCGGCCTCTTAAATTAAACCTATCATACCATGTCTTTCTTCATTGATCTAAGATATAATATCTATAATGTCTATAGAAATTAACTATAATAAAAAACGGGTGTCTTGTACAGGCGCAGAATTTGGGTAACGGACTCTTTTGCGGCCCCACTGTCAGCGTTTTATCCAATAATACCTGCTTCTGCACAGGCACAAGGGAGTTCAACCAATGGAACTGAGACAATTAAACTATGTCCTTCAAATTGCTGCTGAAAAAAACTTTTCACGCGCGGCCGACAAGCTTCATATTGCGCAGCCTTCACTTAGCCAGCAGCTCTCCAAGCTGGAGCAAGAGCTGGGCGTTTTACTGTTCAGGCGAACCACCAACTCCGTCGAGCTGACCCAGGCGGGACATGTTTTTGTGGAAAAGTCACAATCCATTCTGGATGCGGTGGAGCAGCTGAAACAGGAGATGGACGACATGGCCCAGATGAGACGGGGCCGCCTCGTTGTTGGAACCTTGCCTATTACAGGTTCCCACGTTCTGCCGCTGGTGCTGCCTGAATTCGGCGCCAAGTACCCTCAGATCGAAGTGGTGCTGGTGGAAGAAACAACCGCCAAGCTGGAGCAGTTGACCGCAAGCGGAGGGACGGACATCAGTCTGCTTTCCCTGCCGCTGATCGATAACTCCCTGGCGTGGCAGCCGTTTCTGGAGGAAGAGATTTGCCTTGCCGTTCCTCCCTCCCATCCGTTAGTGGGCCGCAGCGGCTCCATTGACATCGCGGAATTGGCAAATGAACCGTTTATCGGTCTCAAAAGAGGACAAGGCTTCCGGCAAATCACGGTTGAACTTTGCCAGCAGTCCGGCTTTACGCCATCCATCGTTTTTGAAAGCAGCAATATCGAAACCGTGCAATCGCTTGTGGCCGGCGGAATGGGTATTGCTTTTGTGCCGCAAATGCTGACGAGAAGCAGAGGCTCAGACATGTCTCCCGCCTATCTGCCGCTCGCCAACAAACCGACTAGGCAGCTGGTCGTTGCAAGCCGCAAGGGGCGATATCTGTCCAAGGCTGCCGAAGCGTTTATTGCAACATTAAACAGCACAATGAAAAACATCGGCAGCCCGTAGCCTCAATGTATTAGTCAAGCGTGTACAGAGATGGACGGCGATCCTCAAAAACCGGAATTCTGGATCTGACCTCATCAACCAGATCCAGCGAAATATCTCCGGTAAGGATGCCCTCCTCCTCGCCCGCTTCGGCGACCGTTTCGCCCCAAGGGTCTATGATGACAGAATGACCGAAAAAGCTGGTATCGCCGCTTGTTCCGCAGCGGTTGCACGCAACAACAAACATCTGGTTTTCGATGGCACGGGCGGTCAGTAGCGTGCGCCAATGATGCAGACGGGGATTAGGCCACTCCGCCGGCACAAATGCCAGCTTTGCGCCGCCCAGCGCCAAACTGCGGAACAGCTCCGGAAAACGGATATCGTAGCAGATCATAACTCCTGCTTCATCGCCTTCCACTTCAAGCCGCCCCATGCTTTGTCCAGCCTTCAAATATTTTTCTTCCTCCATCAGTCTGAACAAGTGCATTTTGGCGTATTGTCCCATCAGCTCTCCGTTTCTGCCGAAAACATAAGAGGTGTTATAGACGCCGTCCTCCCTAAGCTCGGCAATTGACCCGCCAACCGCGATAACGCCATGCTCCTTACAAAAAGCGGACAAAAACGCCTTTGTGACAATACCATCCTTGTCTGCGAGCCTCTCTATTTCATTCAGTGCATAACCCGTATTCCACATTTCCGGCAATATGATGATATCGGGTTTTACTTCGCTCGATACCGCTTCGCGCAGCATGCGATCAGCCTTTTTATAATTGCTTTCGGGATCTCCCGCTTTTATATCCATTTGCAGCAACGCCAGCTTTAGCTCTTTGCTCATCGCTATTTCCTCCTGGTGATTCTTCATTTCCCTAATGATACCCTCTCATGGTAACCTGTCAAGCTGGGCAAGGTAAGAACAGAACGCTGACAGCTTATTTAAGTTTTAAGGAGGGAATACGTATGAGATCAAAAAAAAGGACACTTTTAACAATAACCGCGGCATGGTGTGTATGGTGGGCAATTGGGTTCGCGCCTGCCGAAGCCGTCCCGCAAATGAAGGCGGCAGCCTCCGAAACGGCGTCCGATGCGGAAATTGAGGCGGCTACTCAGGCCCAGCAGCACCTTGCCAGCATCGAATCCGAAGGCTTCGGCCTCAATCGGCAGGAAGCATACAGGACCAAACGGACAGAACAAAACCCGGTTTCCCCTGGACCCCTTCAAGTGTTCGATGTTGAGATGGGCAAAATAATAAAAACCGTTCCTAACGACGCCCGCTTTCAGCAAATGGCGCTGGAGTGGACAAAAACGGTGACGGGACTTGCTCCGCAGATGTCGCCCGGCCAAGGCTACAGCTATGTCATTCGCGTGCCGCTTGCAGCCCAGACGGCTATCCGCAGCGGCAGCATTCATTTTAATGCGGATAACTTATTCCTGTTTCTCGCGAAGGACAAGCCGCCTCTCCTGCTTGCATTCGATGGCGAACGCAAGCCTTACCTTTTTTTGTTCCGGGGCTCCACAGACGAATTTGTCAAAAGATTAGCTCTCCCGCTTTGAAAGGAATTGGCTTTCTCATCTTCAAATCCGTCCCGCTTCGTGCTACATTATTGTCAATGTCTATGGAATTCGGAGAGTGATGGAATGGAAAGCCGTTTACATGTTTCAATCGTGCAGCCTGCGGAACGGATGGCTGGTCTGCCAGAGCAGTTTTTTGCCAAGCTGGTGGGCAAAGCGAACGCTAGAATCGCGCAAGGAAAAGATGTTATCAATTTGGGGCAAGGCAATCCCGACCGCCCTACCCCGCCCCATATAGTAGCGAAGCTGCAGGAGGCGGCGGCCAACCCCCTTTACCATAAATATCCCCCTTTCAGCGGATATTCTTTTTTGAAAGAGGCTGTTGCCCTGCGTTACAAGGAAGATTACGGTGTAGAGCTGGACCCCGCAACAGAGGTAGCCATCTTGTTCGGGGGCAAAACGGGTCTTGTGGAAATCAGTCAATGCCTGCTTAATCCGGGCGATATTTGTCTGGTGCCAGACCCCGGATATCCTGACTACTGGTCAGGCGTTGCCTTGGCCGGCGCCAGCATGAGCTTTATGCCGCTGCGACAGGAAAACGGCTTTTTGCCGGACTTGAAAGCCATTCCGCGTGACATCGCCGCCAAAGCCAAGCTGATGTTTATGAACTATCCCAACAACCCTACCGGCGCAGTGGCAACGCCCTCTTTTTATGAAGAATGTGTTTCTTTTGCCCGGGAAAATAGCGTAGTTATGGCAAGCGACTTTGCGTACGGAGCCATCGGCTTTGACGGAAAACGGCCTGTCAGCTTCCTTCAGACGCCCGGCGCCAAGGAGGTTGGCGTTGAATTCTACACCTTGTCCAAATCGTACAATATGGCTGGCTGGCGGGTAGGCTTTGCGTTAGGCAACGCCGATGTCGTATCCTTGATCAATCTGATCCAGGATCATTATTATTGCAGCCTCTTTGGCGGCATACAGGAAGCCGCCGCTCTGGCGCTGAGCGGACCGCAGGACTGCGTCTCGGAGCTTAATGATGTCTATGAGTCCAGACGTGACGCTTTATACGAGGCGCTGGCGGAAATTGGCTGGAGGGCCGAAAAACCGGGCGGGTCTTTTTTCTGCTGGCTGCCGGTTCCGGAAGGCTACACATCCGAAAGCTTTGCAGACAAGCTTTTGCAGGAGGCGGATGTGGTTGTAGCTCCCGGCGTTGGCTTTGGATCAAACGGCGAAGGTTACGTCAGGCTGGGATTGCTGAGCGACGAAAACAGGCTTCGCGAAGCCATTGCAAGAATCGGGCGGCTGGGGCTGTTCCGTTAGCTTTACACTGCAATTCTTTCATGTTATCCTTACTACTAATATTTAAATATAACGCAATGACGGGACCAGTAAGCTTGACCGGCCGCGTCCAGAGAGTAAATTCCGAAGGCTGCAAGAATTTACCGTGGGCCCCGAGCTGAACCTACCTCCGAGCGGCCGGCGACAAGCCGGACAGCGCCCCCTGTTACAGGGCATAAAGACGGACAGCCCATCTTCTCCATCAGCGGCTGTCAACAAAGGTGGTACCGCGGAAGCCAAGACTTTCGTCCTTTATAGGATGAAAGTCTTTTTTGTTGTCATAAAAGGGTTGTCGTCATAAAATCAAATGAGGACGGGATGTTCAATGTCGGAACGAATCGTTGTAAAAATCGGAAGCAGCTCCCTCACTTCCGAGGAAGGCGGCTTAAACCGGGAGAGAATCGCTTTTTTTGCCGCAGAGCTGGCTGCGCAGCATGCCAGGGGCGATGAAATGATGCTGGTCACTTCGGGAGCGGTAGCAGCGGGCTTCATGAAAATCGGATACGTCGCCAAACCTAAAGCCGTGCATGAAAAGCAAGCCTCTGCCGCGGTTGGTCAGGCGCTGCTGATGCAGGCTTACCAGGAGGAGCTATCCCAATACGGCATCGTGGCCGCTCAAATCCTGCTCACGAGAGCCGATTTCTCCAATCGCAGGCGCATTCAGAATGCGCTCATGACGCTGGAGGAGCTGCTCAAGCGCCGCATTATTCCGATTATTAATGAAAATGATACCGTAGCAACCGATGAGCTTGTGCTGAAGTTTGGAGACAACGACAATTTATCCGCGCTGGTGGCGGCTATGACAAAAGCAAGCAAGCTAGTCATCATTACCGACATGGACGGCCTTTATACCGAGGACCCGCGCATCAATCCAAACGCGACCAAAATATCACTTGTGGAGCAAATATCCGAAGACATTCTGAAGGTAGCCGGCGGCTCCGGCTCTGCGGTGGGAACCGGGGGCATGCGCTCCAAAATCGAAGCGGCGCGAATTGCCATGCGAGGCGGCGTCCGCACCTTCATCGGCAAAATTCAGACCAGGGACGATCTGGCAAGCGCCGTGTCGGGAAGCGGCAAAGGCACTTATTTTGATACAAAGCTGCACAGCCTGCCCATGAAAAAGCAATGGCTTGGCTTCCACTCCATTCCGCAAGGCTCTATTACAGTGGACAATGGAGCAGTCGAAGCGCTGCTGGTTCGCGGCAAAAGCCTGCTGCCAGCGGGCGTGACAGCCATAGCGGGAGACTTTCATCCCGGCGACGTGGTTGAAGTGGTGGATGCAGACGGCGCAACACTGGGCCGTGGCGTCGTCAATTATGCGGCTTGGCAGCTGCAGGCGGCATCCGGCTTAGGCAGCGAGGAAGTAGCCCGCCGCCTTGAAGTTGCCCGCATAGAAGTCATACATCGAGATGAATGGATTACATTAAAATCATAAATTTTCATAAAAAAGCGAGGATGATCCTAATGTCAAGCGAAGTGATACAAAAAGCTACCGCGGCGCAAAAAGCTGCCGCTGCCATGAACCGGCTGACGACCGGTCAAAAAAACAGCGCGCTGGAAACGATGGCAGAAGCATTATTGGCCCATTCCAGCGAAATTATTGCCGCTAACGCCGAGGATTTGCACCGTGGCAAGGAGCAAGGCACCAGCCCCTCCCTGCTCGACCGGCTTGCGTTAAATCATGAAAGAATTGCCGGTATTGCGGAGGGCCTCCGCCAAATTGTCCAGCTTCAAGACCCCGTCGGCGCAACCATTCAGTCCTTTACGCGGCCCAATGGCCTGAAGGTAGAGCAAATTGCTGTTCCTATCGGCGTAATTGGCATTATCTATGAAGCCCGGCCGAATGTAACGGTTGATGCGGCTGGACTTTGCCTGAAAACCGGAAATTGCGTCGTGCTGCGCGGCGGCTCGGCTGCCCTCTCCTCCAACGCCAAAATCGTCGAGATTTTGCGAAATAGCCTTAAAACGACGGATATGCCGCCTGACGCCATTCAGCTTATTGAGGATTCCGACCGTGCATCCGTCAACGAGATGCTCCGTTTGAACGGACTATTGGATGTAATCATTCCTCGCGGCGGCGCGGCATTGATTCAAAATGTCGTACAAAACGCCACCGTTCCCGTCATCGAAACAGGCGCAGGCATTTGCCATGTCTTTGTCGACGAAAGCGCCAATCCAGCAATGGCCTCATCCATCGCCTATAATGCCAAAATGCAGCGCCCGTCCGTGTGCAATTCGATGGAAACGCTGCTTGTCCACGAAGCCTTTGCCAGAAACGGCGGCCTCGAAGAGCTTCTCGCTCCTATGGTCAAGGCCGATGCAGAGCTTCGCATTAGCGGCGTAACGTCCGGCGAGCTGGCAAATGCGCGTAAGGCAACGGACGAGGATTTTGCAACGGAGTACAATGACTATATCTTAAATGTAAAAATCGTATCGGGCCTTGACGAGGCTCTGGAGCATATTGCCGCTTTTGGCACCAAGCATTCCGAATGTATTGTAACCGAAAATGCTGACAACGTTGAACGGTTCCTGCAGGAGGTTGACGCCGCAGCGGTTTATCACAATGCTTCAACCCGCTTTACCGACGGATTCGAATTTGGATACGGAGCCGAAATCGGCATTAGCACGCAGAAGCTTCATGCACGCGGTCCTATGGGCCTGCCTTCGCTGACTTCTACAAAATATCGCATATATGGCAGCGGCCAAATCAGAGGGTAACCGAGTAAAAATGGAGGAAAAAGCAATGAATACGGCAGCAAACAATGCTTTGTCAGAATTAAACGTTTGTTTTTACGGAGCAGGCTCCATGTCTGAAGCGATCGTACGAGGCATGCTGCAAAACAAGCTGGTGGCTCCCGGACGAATTTCCATGCTCAACAGAAGCGGCGGCGAAAGACTGGCCGAGCTCAAGCGTCTTTACAATGTGACTACGCTTTTGGACGGAGGTACGAAGGAAGAATTGCTCCGTGGAGCAGATATTATTTTCCTCGCAATGAAACCTAAGGATGCGGCAGAAGCACTGACACAGCTTAACGGCCTGCTATCCCCTGGAACGCTCATCATTTCCGTCATTGCAGGCTTGTCCATTGAAACGATGGCGTTTTTGCTGGGAGACAGCCAGCCTATTGTAAGCTGTATGCCCAACACATCCAGCACCATTGGACTAGGTGCAACCGGCATTAGCTATTCCGCAGCAGTATCGCAGAAGCAGCGCGAAATGACGGAAACGATTTTCAACTCCTTTGGCATTCATGCCGTGGTGGAGGAAAAGCTGCAAGGCGCCATTACGGCCTTGTCGGGAAGCGGCCCTGCCTACGTCTATTATTTCATGGAGGCCATGATTGAAGCGGCGAGCCAGCTTGGCATAGAACGGGAAACCGCTCAGCGCCTTATTTTACAAACCGTAACGGGAGCAGCCGAAATGGTGCGCCTAACCGGCGAACAACCGGAGGAACTGCGTCGCAAAGTAACCTCTCCGGGCGGCACAACCCATGCTGCCATTGAAGTGCTTTCGGAGGGCGATTGGTCCGGTACTTTTATTAAAGCCATGTTCAGGGCTGCTGAACGCGCGGGCGAGATGGGCCGGGATATTGAAAGGAGCGTTTCGAAATGAATGGCGTATGCGTAGCAACCTACCGCGCCTTTGACGATAAGGCCGACTTCCACAAAAAAGCGTTGTCCATTGCGGTTGGCTTAACCGTGGGAAGCTGGACGGAGCTGCCTGAAGCGCAAAAGGCGGAGATGGAAAAACATCTTGGAAAGGTTGTTTCCGTAGAGGTATTTGAAGCACAGGATGGAGCAGCGGGAACCCGTTATGCCGATATCGCCATCGCATATCCCGACATTAACTTCAGCCGCGACTTGCCCGCCCTGCTTGTTACCGTATTTGGCAAACTGTCGATGGACGGCAAAATCCGGCTTATCGACCTTGAGGTTTCGCAGGATTTCGCCTCCGCTTTTCCAGGGCCAACGTTTGGCCTTGAAGGCGTCCGCAATTTGCTGGGCGTTCACGACCGCCCCTTGCTTATGAGCATTTTCAAATCGGTAGTCGGTTATGACCTCGCTAATCTGCAGGAGCAATTTTACCGTCAGGCGTTAGGTGGCGTTGATCTAATCAAGGATGATGAAATCCTGTTTGAAAACCCGCTGACTCCGCTGGAAAAGCGTGTTGAGGCTTGTATGGAGGCGGCAGCCAAAGCGCAGAGTGAAACGGGGCAAAAGCTGCTTTATGCGGTCAACTTGACCGGACCCACGTCCCGACTTGCCGAGCAGGCGCGCAAAGCCATTGCAGCAGGCGCTAACGCTTTGTTGTTTAATGTGCTGGCTTACGGCTTCGATGTGCTGCACGAGCTTAGCAGCGACCCCGCTATTTCAGTGCCGATAGCGGCACATCCCGCGATGGCCGGAGCGATTTACCCTTCTCCCCATTACGGGATCAGCGCCTCTCTGCTGCTTGGGAAGCTGATGCGGCTGGCGGGAGCGGATCTCGTTTTGTTCCCTTCGCCTTACGGCTCGGTTGTGATGCCAAGGGAAGAAAATATGGCTGTCAAGGATGCTTTACTAGCGCCGCTTCACGGACTAAAAACCAGCTTCCCGGTACCTTCGGCCGGCATTCATCCAGGCCTGGTTCCGCTAATCCTGAAGGACTTTGGGCGCGACGTTGTTGTTAACGCGGGCGGAGGCATTCACGGCCATCCTGGCGGCACGGCTGCGGGCGGACGAGCCTTCCGCCAAGCGATTGACGCAGCTGGTTCGGGTATTCCGTTGCGCGAAGCAGCGTCCACTCCTGGTCACGAGGCACTATCGGCAGCGATTGAAGCATGGGGTGTAAGAGAGTCCTAATATGCCGCTCATTAGCCCTAATATAGCTGCAAAATAACATGGCCTGAGCTTGAATATGAAGAAGGAGATTCACTTTGAAATGAAAAAGAAGGTTGTTTTTTGCGACTTTGACGGTACCATCACAGTTAATGACAATATTATCGCCATCATCAAACATTTCAACCCGGAAGGCTGGGAGCAGCTGGCAGAAAAAGTGATCTCCACCGAGCTGTCTATCCGGAGCGGCGTCAGCGCCCTTTTTGCCCTCCTCCCTTCCACTATGGAGCAGGAGGTTATTGATTTCGGCGTCTCCAATGCGGTCATTCGGGACGGATTCCGTTCTTTTCTTCAGTATTGCGAAGCAAACGATATAGAGTTTTATGTGACCAGTGGCGGCATCGATTTTTTTGTTTATCCCGTCTTGAAGCCTTTTGACATTCCAAAGGATCATATCTATTGCAACGGAAGCGACTTCAGCGGCGAACGCATTGCCATTACATGGCCACATCCTTGCGACGGACAATGCAACAATGATTGCGGCATGTGCAAAACAACCATTATGCGCCGGTTTCCCGCCGAGGACTATACCCGCATCGTAATCGGTGACAGTGTAACTGATTTTGAAGGAGCTAAGCTGGCTGACCGCATTTTCTCCCGCTCCCATTTAACAACAAAGTGCAAGGAACTGGGATTAAGCCATACCGAATATGAAACCTTCCACGATATTATAGAGGCAATGGAGAAAGAAAGGATGGAGCAAGCATGAGCTTCCATAGTCTTACAACCGAGCAAAAGCAAGCGGCGCTCCATGAATTGCGATCCATCAAGGAGCTTTTTGCCGGACGAGGCTGGTTTCCCGGTACAAGCGGCAATTTGTCGGTGCGGGTTGGCGATTATCGCCCGGACGAGTTTCATTTTGCCATAACGGCAAGCGGCAAGGACAAAACAGTCCACACGCCGGAGGATTACCTGTTTGTTGATCAAAACGGGAAACCCTCCGAAGCAACAAGCCTGAAGCCCTCCGCCGAAACGCTGATCCATTGCGAAATCTACCGTTTGACCGGTGCAGGCGCCATTTTCCATGTGCATACCGTATTTAACAATGTCATCTCGGAATATTTCTGGGATCGCGGTAGCGTGCCTGCTGTTGGCGTGGAATTAATTAAAGGGTTTAACATATGGGATGAGGAAGCGGAAATACAAATTCCGATCGTATCCAATTATGCCCATATCCCTTCTATCGTCCCAGAAATAACAGAACGCTTCAATAGCCGTATACCCGGCATTTTACTTCGCAAGCATGGCATATATGCATGGGGAGCCAATGCTTTTGAAGCCAAGCGCCATCTGGAGGCGTTTGAGTTTATTTTCGAATATGTCTACCGGCTGGAGCTGCTAAAAAGCGGCAAGGCTTGAAAATAAGGCATCTGTTTGCATTTTCCATCTTGTCAGCTAAACAGCAAAAGCCCTTGGCGCTGCGCCAAGGGCTTTTTACTTCATTTTTACTTCTGGCATTATAATGAGGCCAGCTTAACCGCGCCCACCATGAAACTTGCTTGCATGAGCTCTGGCTTCTTCGGCATTGGTTATCCGATTGCGGCTCCATTCCATCAGAATACGATCGATATAACGCAAGCTCAGCTTACCGGCAAAAACGGATTCCTTGAGAGCAAATAAAATAATTTCCTCTGAATAGTTGTCCTGATCAAGCCAGGCGCTAATGGTTTCGCATTCCATCGGCGAGAGCAGCCGGCCAAACTCCTGCTCAAAGACGGAAAATAAATTAGTGTCCGGCTTTGGTTTGGTTTTTCGCATAGTGGAGGGCTCGGATGACTTTCGCGCTTCGCGCTTTCGAACCGTTTCCCATTCCGCTGCCTTCATCAGCCAACCGCTCCAATTATAACGCTCGCCTTGAATCCCCGTGCCAGGCTCTACAAAATCGTCAATGCTCAAAAAACCATCCTTGATCAGCCGCCCCAGCCAGCCTTCAACCTGGCGGGATGTGCTCCCCATCACCTCGGCAAGCTCGACCGGCGTTGGAAAGTCATTGCCTTCGCCCTCCGAGCAAATCAGGATTTGCAGCAGCAGCATAACCTCCGAATGGTTCAGCCCAAGCTCAGCCGCGCTTTTAAGAAGCAAGGAGGGCAGGTATACCCCCCGCCCTCCAAGCGCCGCAGCCATGCCATGAGTATATGCTTTCCATAAATCATCGCTCAAGACTGCATCCTCCCCCGCCTAAAACGGCATAATCAGCACGGAATCCGGCATTTATTTCGAAGCGTTCTGTACCAGCTCAAACGTGTCTCTTGCAATCAGCAGCTCTTCGTTGGTTGGCACAACCAGCACTTTAACCCGTGAAGCCGCCGTTGAAATTTCTCTGGCTTCTTTGCTGCGAATAGCATTTTTTTCATCATCCAGCTCGATGCCAAGGAACGTAATGCCTTTGCACACCGCTTCACGAAGCACGGAAGAGTTTTCGCCAACGCCCGCTGTAAAAATTAACGTATCGATGCCGTTCATCGCAGCAGCGTAAGCTCCAATATATTTACGAACCCGGTAGACATACATATCAAAAGCCAGCTTGGCATTTTCGTCGCCTTCGTTCATGGCGTCGATCACTTCGCGCATGTCGCTGCTAACGCCGGAGATAGCCATCATGCCGCTGTGCTTGTTCAACATGGAGTTAACCTCGCTCAGCGTAAGCTCCTCCTTGCCCATAACAAAAGGGACAATAGCAGGATCGATATCGCCGCTTCTGGTTCCCATCATCAGACCTTCCAGCGGAGTCATGCCCATGCTGGTGTCATACGATTTGCCGTCCAGAATAGCTGTCACGCTTGCACCATTGCCGATATGGCAAGTGACCATCTTCAACTCGCTAAGCGGCTTTTTGAGATAGCTTGCAGCTACGTCGCTGACGTAGGCATGCGAAGTGCCGTGGAAGCCGTAGCGGCGAATTTTGTGACGGCGGTACAATACCTTAGGAATAGGGTACAGGTACGACGAGGCCGGCATCGTTTGGTGGAATGCTGTATCGAATACAACCGCTTGCGGCACGTTCGGCAGATTGTTGTCGACCGCGGTAATGCCCATCATATGGGCAGGGTTGTGCAGCGGCGCCAGGTCAAACAATCTTTTGATTTCATTTTTGACTTCAGTAGTAACCAATACCGAATTTTTGAACACTTCGCCGCCGTGCACGATGCGGTGGCCGACTGCGTCGATTTCGTCCATGGACGAAATCACGCCGTGTTCATCATGAGTCAGCATGTCAATGACGCGTTTAACAGCTGTGACATGATCCAGAATTTCGCTGACGTCGCGAACCTCCGGTTTACCAGTTGGCTCATGTGTTACGATGGAGGAATCCATTCCGATTCGTTCCACCCGGCCGCTTGCAAGCACGGATTCATCTGTCATATTGTAGAGCTGGTATTTCAGCGACGAGCTGCCAGCATTAATAACTAGTACTTTCATTAGATTCGATCCCCATCCTTGTCATAGTGGAAAAATCCGTAACCCGTTTTAACGCCAAGATGTCCTGCGCGCACCATTTTTTTCAACACGATGGATGGACGATATTTCAGCTCGCCGTATTCGCGGAACATATTTTCCATCGCTGCAAGCACGGAGTCCAAGCCGAAGCGGTCCGCCATTTCAAACGGTCCATGCTGGAAGCTGTAGCCGGTTCTCATGGCATTATCAATATCCTCGGCGGACGCAACGCCTTCCTCAAGCACATGCAGAGCTTCGTTGATCAACAAGCAAATAAGCCTTGTTGTCACAAAGCCCGGCGATTCAAAAACCATTATTCCATTTTTATGAATGACGTCTTCAACAAAAAATTTCGTTTGCGCAAACGTATCATCCGATGTTTTCAAGCCACGCACAATCTCAACCAAATCTATTTTGGAGACGGGATATATGAAGTGAAGCCCGATTACCCTTTGCGGAAAGCGTGTTGCGCTTGCCAGTTCCGTCAGGCTGAGTGTTGAGGTATTACTTGCCAGTATGGTGTTTTCCTTGCAAATATCATCCAGACGCCGGAAAACTTCTTTTTTCGCTTCCAAATCCTCCGAAATGGTTTCGATTACTAGCTCGCAGCTAGCCAGCTCTTCGTACGTGATAGCAGCATGAATACGGGACAGGATTAATTTTTTCTCTGTGCCTGTCAGCGCCCATTTTTCAATTTGCTTGTCCAGGTTGATTTCAACCATGCTCATGCCGTAAGACAGTCTTTCGTTTGTTCTCTCGATGACGACGACCTCAAGTCCCTTTGCGGCAAGCATTTCAGAAATGCCCTGCCCCATCGTTCCTAATCCAATAACGCCAACTTTCTTTATCATATGCAGCAACTGCTCCCTCTGGATTGAGATTTCTCTACTATTATAACGGATTTTCGACAAAAAAGAAGACGAACCTGAGGTCCGCCTTTAAATTGTAATAATGTAACCGTTTTTATTGCTTATACCGCCACATTTTGCGACAAGAGCTCTCTAAAACGGCTGCCATTCAGACTTTCTTCCTTCAGCAATTCCGGAAGCGATAACTGAAAAACGTCACGATGACGCTCCAGCCTTTCCTTCGTTTCCGCCATCAACCCATCCAGAATCGAAGAAGTAATTTCCGCCCAGCGATCCGGTGTCATCATCGTTGAATCTATAATGCCCAGTTCCGTCAAGCCGCATTCCACCAAATGTTTGACGATGCCGACCGCCTGATCGAAATCGCCGCGCGAGCCGGTGCTCCGTTCGCCGTAAAACATCTCTTCCGCTGCGGCTCCGCCCAGCGCTATCATAATCTGCTCGTGCAAATATTGTTTGCTGTACAGGTATTGATCCTGCAGCGGCTGATGCCGCACATAACCTAACGTTCCGCCCCGCGGCGATAGCGCTACCTGTGAGACACTTCCGGGACGCAGCATTTCGGCCGCGATTGCGTGGCCCAGCTCATGCAGGGCAACCCTTTTGCGCTCGTCAGGCGATGTTTCCTTGTCGCTTCTTTCGCCTAACATTACTTTATCAATCGCCATAGTCATATGCAGCTTTCCGATTTCCTCCAAATCCTCCCGCATAGCATAAATAGCGGCTTCGTTCATAACGGACTCTAATTGCGCGCCCGAGAAGCTGAAGGTTTGCTCCGCAACCTCATCTAGATCCACCGAGCTGTCAAGCTGCTTGTTGGCGGCATGAATGCCCAGAATATGACGCCGGCCCTTTCGGTCGGGCAAATCCACAGTAATATGGCGGTCAAAACGGCCGGGACGCAGCAAGGCGCTATCCAGCATTTCCTTGCGGTTTGTTGCTGCAATAAGCAAAATGCGCGGATTCTCATTGCCGTGAATGCCGTCCATTTCTGTAAGCAGCTGATTCAAAGTCTGATCATATTCACGCTGCTGGCCGCCGTCTCGCTTACCGCCAATCACTTCGATTTCGTCGATAAAAATAACGGCGCTGCCTTTACCCTCTTTTTTTGCTTTGGTGCGCGCTTCCCGAAACAGGTCGCGAATCCGGCCAGCGCCCACGCCGACGTACATCTCAACAAATTCACTTCCTGAAGCCGTAAGGTATACCGAGTCGGTATATTGAGCCGCCGCTTTAGCAAGCAGGGTTTTGCCCGTTCCGGGAGGGCCTGCCAGCAGGATGCCTTTAAGCGGGCGTATGCCCAGCTTGGCAATCTGCTCACGTTTAACCAGAAAATCAAGAGCTTCCACAAGCTCTACTTTGGCGCGATCCTGACCTCCAATGGATTCAAAGGTGAATGTAGAGTTTACGGGAAGCTGACGGCCATTTTTACCTGACATAGCCGCCAAACGTCCCCGTCCCTTCGAAGCAAATGCAACACCCGCTCCAAGGCAGGCAAGCAGAAGCACCGGCAAAACATTTACGCCAATGAAAGCGAGGAACAATAACAGCGCCGCTGCGCCGCCGATCAAAAGCTCTAGGCCGTATTTACGCATGGCTCCACACCCCCAAGCTTGCGCCAGTGCGAGGCAAAACCATATATTTAGAGGCTCCGTCTTTTCTCAGCGTAATATAAACATTGCGCTCGTCCATCTCGGTGAAAGCCTCCACTTTATCATGCTGCTTTGCAGCTTGCTCCACTGCTTGCGGAATTGTTGAATACGTCTTGTTCTCCATCGCCTCCGCTACCTGGAACAACAGGCTTTGCCACAGCTGCTCTAGCTCCTCCGAAGATGTAGAGGCTATATCCAATTCCAGCTTCCGGTCACCGCCATTTTGTTTGCTCGCGGCGGCAATATCGCGATATACCTGGCTTAAGCTGGCGTCCTTCTCCAGCTCTAAACTCACTTTAATGGTGCTTTGGTCAATAACGGGTTCGCCAGCCTGCGCGACACCCGGCACGGCTTGGACCGCTTCGCTAAGTGGAGCGGCTACAAAGAAATAGCTGTATAGCATATAACCGCCAAACAACAACCCTGCCGCCAACACTGCAATGACTGCAGTCGGCGCCCAACGTGGTTTTCTCATCCCCCAAATCCCTCCGCATCTCTATTTGATATACTTTGATCTATCAGTTTGTCTATATCAGAGTATATCATATTGAGCTGCTTAATTGGGCGTGTAAAAACAGGAAACGGGACCTTACGGTCCCGTCGTTGTTGGCAATCTGAATGTGTCCAGCACTTCTGCGGTTTCATCAAAGCGATAAAACCGGTAATAGTGGCTCACACCTTTATCCGATGTCTCTGTGTAATAAATTTCCCAGGCCGGACCGCCGCGCAGCCGTCCCGGCGATATGGAGATCACTTCGGTGTCCGGCTTTTCCTGCTTGAACCGCTCCCGAAGCTGCTGCTCCGAAACCACCCTGCTTTTGTCATATATTTCGATTTGTCCATCAGCCAGCATAAACAAGTAGATTTCCTGATCCAGCTCATTTTTGCCTTCCGCAACCCAGGTTACCTCTTCCCAGACATGCTTGTCCAATTGTACGACATCGGCAATCAAGCCGCTTTCCAATGCCGCCTCGCGAGCCTGATTCAGCTCTGACCAGCGGGGACTCATCACCTCGCGAAAATAAAAACCGAACCAGATGCCCAATGAAACAATGACCAATATGGAAATCAAAATCCAGCGTTTCCTTGTCATGAAAGGAGGACGTTTTCTCTGAATGGCGCGCATCAGCCCTTCAGCAGCCTTTCAAAACGGGCCGCTGCTTCCCTTACAATTTTCTCCTCGTCCAGCATCGTGCAGATGCCGTTCCGCAGCACTTGCCTTCCGTCTACCCAGACATGCACGACATCTCTCCCCGTTCCTGCATAGACAAGATGGGAAATAACATCAGATAGCGGATAAAAATGGGGCTGGTCCAGATTGATACCGATAAAATCTGCCCTATAACCGACCTTCAGCTTGCCGATCCGGTCACCCTGCCATATTGCCTCTGCTCCATATGCCGTGCCAAGCTTGAGCGCCTCCGAGGCCGGAACGGCGGTTGGATCGCCCGATACGCCTTTATGCAGTAAAGCCGCCATATTGATTTCCTGGAACAAGTCCAGATTATTGTTGCTGGCTACGCTATCCGTGCCAAGCGAAACCTTGACGCCAGCCTTCATCAGATCGTTAAGCCGGGCAATGCCGCTCGCAAGCTTGAGATTGCTGACAGGATTATGGGATACGGAAGCTCCCCTGCTGGCCAAAAGAGCGATTTCATCATCTGTCAGATGCACCGCATGGGCTAGCAGCGCCGGACGTGAGAAAAAGCCTAATTGATCCAGATGCTCCACCGGGCGTTTGCCGTAATCGGCAACATTTTGTTCTACCTCGGCAATCGTTTCAGACATATGCGTGTGCAGCGGCAAATCATAATCATGAGCCGCCTGAACAAATTTTTCGATAAAAGCAGGTGGGCATGTATAAGGCGCATGCGGAGACAGCATCGTCGAAATCCGGCCGTTTGCCGCCCCGTTCCATTCACGGGCAAATGCGATGGCTTCGTCCAGCTTCTCCTTTTGCACTTCCTCTGGACAGAGGCCGATTACGCCGCGGGTCAATACGCCGCGAATGCCGGACTGCTCCGTAACGGCCGCAACCTTATCCATGCGGTCATACATGTCAACAAACGTTGTTGTACCCGTCTTGAGCATTTCCACAATAGCAAGCGCAGCGCCGGCCGATGTGTCCGCATCCTCGTATTTGGCTTCCATCGGCCACATTTTTTGCTCCAGCCATATTTGCAGCTTCTGGTCGTCGGAGAAGCCGCGAAGCAGGCTCATTGCGGCATGGCCATGAGTATTGATCAGTCCCGGCATAAACGCAAGCTTGCTGCCGTCCAGCACCTCGATGTCTTCTTTCAAGCCTTCAGGCGCTTGTTCACCCAGGTATGTAATGATGTCTCCATCAACGACCATATGGCCCTTGAAGGGCGAAACGCCATCCTCCATCGATATAAAAAGTCCTTCTTTAATCCAGAGTTGACCCATCTTCGTCTTCCTCCTCGTCCTGATTCAAATAATAGGCCAGACTTAACAATTCGCGGGTAAAATCCGCATTCTGAACCCGAACCTCCTCCGGCACGCGAAGAATGCCAGGAGCAAAGTTTAGCAAACCCTCTATCCCCGCTTCAACAAAACGGTTGGCTACATTTTGAGCCTCCACCGCCGGAACGGTAATGATGCCGATGCGAATTTCGCCCTGCTTGACCGTTTCCACAAGCTCGTCCATCGGCTGAACAAGCAAATTGTTGATTTTGGTTCCTATTTTTTGCGGATTGTCGTCAAACACCGCGGTAATCTTCATATTGTCCTTGGAATATTTGTTGTAATTGCACAGAGCCAGGCCCAGGTTACCCGCTCCCACCAGAGCAACATTAATGGTCTGGTTTACTTTCAGAATCTGGCGGATTTTTTCAATCAAATAGATAACGTCGTATCCGATCCCTTTGCGTCCAAACTCACCAAAATAGGCCAGATCCTTGCGAATTTGCGCCGGATTGAGATCCAGCCGTTGTCCAAGCTCCTGCGAGGACACGGTTCCGATTTCGCGGCTGTGCAATTCGTTCAAAGCTTGAAGATAGATAGGAAGCCGTCTAACGACTGCTTCCGATATTTTCGCGCTTTTCATCCCTGTCGCCTCCCTCTTCGTATGAACCTTCATTTTCCGGTATGAGCCACTCTCGAATTCTCGGCACGATTTGGGCTGTAAACATCGTTTCCATCTTTGGTCCCGGCAAGGAATAAAGAAAATGCTTGCCATAGTAGGTTTCGATAACGCGAGTATCATAAATAATGACAATTCCTTTATCGTGCGCCGTTCGGACCAGACGTCCAAAGCCTTGCTTAAACCGGATAACTGCTTGCGGTATAGACAATTTCATAAACGGATTTTGCTTCTTTCTCTGCAGCAGTTCCGCTTTTGCCTCGGCAACGGGATGGTTGGGCGGCTGGAACGGCAGGCGGACGATAGCCAGACAGGTCAATGCTTCCCCCGGAATATCAACGCCCTCCCAAAAGCTGCTTGTACCCAATAAAACTGATTCGGCCTGCTGCAGGAAGCGGCGAGTCAGCTTGGTACGGTTGCTGCTGTCGATGCCTTGGCCAAGCACCTGTATGCCGGAAACCTCCAGCGGGTCCTTGAGCAATTCATAAACGGCCCTAAGCATCCGGTATGATGTAAACAGCACCAGCATTTTTCCACCTGTTTCCACAGCAACATCATGTATGGATTGGGCTAATCGTTCCAGATAAGAGGAGTCCGGAAATGCACCTTTGTAAGGCGGAAAATCTCGCGGCACGATTACAAGCGCCTGCTGCCTATACTGAAACGGCGATGGCAGCTGCACGGTTTGCAGCCTGTTCTGTACCTCGTAGCCCTCCAGCCCCAGCTGCTCCATTACATATTGAAACGATTTCTGGACGGTTAACGTCGCCGAAGTCATAATGACGCTGTCTTTTGCATCAAAAAAATAGGTTTGCAGCTGTCTGCTCACTTGAATCGGCGCCGCATAGAAATGCAGAGAGCGATGCCGCATAACCGGGCTGGCTTCCAGCCAGTATACAAAATCCGGCTGCTCCATTTTGACCAAAATCCGCAATTCATCCTTGATCCGCGCAAAATTTCTCAACTCTCCGTTTAAATCCGTCAGTGCTGCCTGAACGCCATGATCATCAATTCGTTCTTTAATATCCGACGCAAGCTTCTCGCAGTCTTTAAGCCACAGGGACAATGCCGTATGAACATTCTCCTCGCAGGACGCAATATCGTCCCATCCTTCGGGAGGCTGGCTGCCTTGAAGCCTCAAAACGGCCGCTCCGTTGTCGCCCGGTCCTTCTCCGGAAGTGCCAATAAGTCCGAATAGCAGCTCGAACAGTTTATCCCAATATTCCTTCATATTCTGAAGCTTGGGAATAAGCAGCGCATCGATTGTTTCGATCCAGGCATTAACCCGCTCGTCATCCTCCTGCTGCAAGCGATAACGCAAATTCAGAAGCATTCCGCTGCGGCTGTCCTTGAATAAATGCATGGAGGTATTGATGAATGAATAATAGTTTACGTTGAAGCCCAGATGTTTGCTTGCCGTCTCCTCCACATGATGGGCCTCGTCTATAACGAGATGGGAATAAGCGGGCAAAAGCCGGTGTTCTGATTGCACATCGGTAAACAGCAAGGAATGGTTGGTTATACATACATCGGCAATATTGGATTCGTGCTTGGCGCGATGGTAATAACAACGCTTGAACCACGGACAAGCCCGATTCAGGCAGGAATCTGCGTCACTGGCTACGCTTTGCCAAAAATCCGCTCCCCTGCTTCCAAAATTCAATTCCTCCTGATCGCCGGTTTCGGTTTCGCCAAGCCATACGATCATTTGAGAAGCGGTCACTCCATCATCATTCGGTGTAGCAAAATCCAGCGTATTAACCTTGCTTTCAAACTTTCGCATGCAGAGATAATTGCCTCGGCCCTTAAAAATCGCCGCCCGGAAAGGAAATGGCAATACCTCCTCCAGAAGCGGCACATCGCGCCCGCGAATTTGCTCCTGCAGATTGATGGTGTGCGTGCTGACGACGACCTTGCTGCCGCTCTGCACGCCGTGATATAGCGCCGGAATCAAATACCCTAACGATTTCCCCGTTCCCGTCCCTGCTTCAATGAGCAGATGGCTATCGGTTGACAACGCTTTGTAAACCTCGTCAAACATCATATTTTGCGGCTCTCGTTCCTCATAAGCAGCAAACTTGTCCATCATGGCTGATTTGATGCTGTCGAGGTATTCCTGAAAGGTCATTGAAATCGCCGGGCCTTCATTGCCGCCTTCGCCTCGCGGAGGCTGCTCCTCGCTCCACTCCCTTGCCTTGAGAGCAAACTGGCGGTAGTAGTCGTATTCAGCGGATTCCAATACCGTCGTTTGTTCAAGCTCCTGCTCGATCAGGCGCAGAAACCAGTGCAGGTCTTTGGTGGTGTCAATTAACGCAGAGAGCCGCTGCAACGTAAGCAGCGGCAAAGAACGCAGTTTTTGGACGGCGCGAATAAAAATCTCCGCTGTAGCCATCGCGTCGCTGTCAGCCTGGTGCTGACGTTCATGACTTATGCCAAAAAGGTCCGCTACAGCTCCCAGCTGATAGGTCGTTATGGACGGAAACAGAATGCGCAGCAAATCCATTGTATCCAGCCTGCGGCCATTAAACGGAAGGTATCCGCAGCGCTCGAGCGCTTGATTCAAAAATGAGGCATCAAAGCCGACATTATGCGCAACAAGCACCGAGTCCTCCAAAAGGGGCAGCAGTTCCTTCAATACTTCGTGCAAGGGAGGCGCATCTTTAACGGTATCGTTAGTGATGCCGGTCAGCCCGGTAATAAAGGATGGAATGATAATGGCGGGTTTAACAAACGAGCTGTACGTATTCAGAATGGCCAGCTCATGCGAGACAAACACAACGCCAATTTGTATAATTTCATCATCGGCGCTATGTCCGGTTGTCTCTAAATCCAGAATCGCATATTTCATCCATCCCTGTCCTCTCACAAATAAATCAGCTCCGTACTGCCAAAATACAGCGACAATTGTCCGGCGGCCGACTGCCTGCATGATTGCAAATTACTTAATGAATCGCTAAACTCGGGATAAATTTCATACGCCTTGCGAAACAGCTCTTCGGCTAAAGCCATATTCATCCGTATCGCATGAATGCACCCAAGCGCATTATATCCTAAAGCGACCCATTTGGGAAAGTCCGACAAAACAACAAGCAGTTGAAAATGACCCTGCGCCTCGTTCCAATTTCGCAAATGCATCTGGCTCATGCCCAGAAACAGCCGTGCCATATTGCATTCCGGAGCCGCGGCAACCATCAATTGAAAATATTTTGCCGCTTCATCAAACATAAATAATTTATAATAGCCTTGACCTTTGTCCATCATGCCGGAAAATTCCTCTGGAACGGTCAAATCATTGGCATTGCAAGGAAAAGCTCCGCTCGGCTTATTTCCGGTATCCCCCGCTTGCTTGGCAGCAGACATTTCATAAGCCGGCTGTGCTGTTACCGGAGCCAGCTCGCCAAGCTCGGCAAGCTTTTCCTCGAATTGAAGCCATTGCTCGATAAATTCGTCGCTTAACGCCTTGAGGCCTGCGATCTGCTCCAGTAAAAGACTTTTCTCCTGGTCGGCCGAACCCGGATACTGCTGTTTGATTCCGTCAAGCATTTCGTTCATTGCCGCGAACACATGCCCAATCATGCCGCATCCCGCCTTATCAATGGAGTAGGTGTGATACGGTCATTTTTTGTTTGCAGGAGTCTTTTCATACGGCATGCCAGCCGTTGCATAAAGCAGGCGGCAACATCCCATGTATGAGCTTAAAGGATTGTGGCGTGCAGCTCTTCATTCAGCAGCTTCACGGGTTTGTTCTCGCTGTCCAGAATCGTAACGATCGGCTTGTAGCTTCTGGCTTCTTCATTGGTCATTGAGGCATAGGAAATAATAATAACCTGATCCCCTGGCTGCACTAGTCTGGCCGCTGCGCCATTCAGGCAAATAACGCCCGATCCTCTTTCGCCGGTGATGACATATGTTTCAAAACGAGCTCCGTTGTTATTGTTGACAATTTGTACTTTTTCATTGGGCAGCAAATCCGCTGCATCCATTAAATCCTCGTCTATGGTAATACTGCCTACATAATTCAGGTTCGCTTCCGTTACGGTTGCACGGTGCAGCTTGGACTTCATCATTGTTCTGAACATGCTGATTCACCTCCGGTGTGATCAAACAAAGCATTATCAATCAGTCGCGTTGTGCCAAATTTAACGGCAAGAGCCACAATAAAGGTTTCCCGCAGCTCGTTAAGCGGTTGATCCTCAGGTACAGGCTCCAGCGAAGGATAAAGCAAAAGCTCCACATAATCTATAACGGTATCCTGCGCGCCATTAATGGCCTCTTTTACGGCCTTAAGCAGGCCTCCTGACGTCATGCCAGGCTTCACGCACATTTCTTTCGCTTCCTGAAGAGAACGCGACAGAACCACCGCCTGCTCGCGCTGCGCGGGGGATAGGTACACATTGCGCGAGCTTAGAGCAAGGCCATCGGGCTCTCTGACAATTTCCCCAGTTACAATTTCAACGTCAAAATTCAGGTCCGCCGTCATCGTTTTTATAACCGCCACCTGCTGAGCATCCTTCATGCCAAAATAAGCACGAGTTGGGGAAACCAAATTAAACAGCTTTCCAACCACCAGTCCAACGCCGTCGAAATGACCAGGCCTGCTGGCTCCGCACAGCCTTTCCGTTAAACCGCTGATTTTAACGGAAGTCAGCGGCCTTGAAGGATACATCTCTTCCTGGACGGGCAGAAATACCAGATCGCACCCGCAGCTTTCCGCAAGCGCCAAATCCCGCTCCTCGTTTCGCGGATATCGGTCCAAATCCTCTCCCGGTCCAAACTGCATGGGATTGACAAAAATACTGAGCACAACCACATCGTCCCGCTCGCGGGCCTTTCTTAGCAAGCTGGCATGTCCTTCATGCAGATATCCCATTGTCGGGACAAATCCAACGCTTTTGCCGCCGCTCCTTAATGTATGGAGCTGTTCCTTCAAATCTGAAATAGTTCTGCAAATGATCATTTTACCGTCACTTCCTTGGCGCTTTGAGGCATGTTCTGCTCATTAACGGCAGCCTCGCCGCCGTAAAGGCGCTCGGGTCCACGGCTATCCGGCTGAAAGACATGCTCCTCAGCTGGAAAAGCCCGTGTTTTTACATCCTGCACAAAACCTTCAATGGCGCCTCGAATCGTCGTTCCGATATCCGCGTATGTTTTAACAAATTTTTTCTCAAAATAAGGAGAAGAATATTGCAGCAAGTCGTGAAACACCAGCACTTGCCCGTCGCAATATCTGCCTGCCCCGATCCCGATGACGGGAATGGACAGTTTTTTCGTAATTTGAGCGGCAACCTGCTCCGTCACTAGCTCCAATACAATGGCAAAAGCGCCTGCTTTCTCCAATTCGATGGCATCCTGCAAAAGACGGGCCGCATCCTCTTCCGTTTTTCCCTGCACGCGATAACCGCCCAATTGATGCACGGATTGCGGTGTAAGCCCAATATGTCCCATGACTGGAATACCGGCCCTTACAAGAGCTTTTACTTCGGCGGAAATTTCTTCGCCGCCCTCCAGCTTAACTGCCTGAGCTCCGCCCTCGCGCATAATGCGTGCCGCATTCAGCAGCGTATGCTCGCGGCTTGCGCCATAGGTCATAAACGGCATATCCGCTACAATCATCGTCCCGCTTGCGCCTCTTGCTACCGCTCGAGTATGGTAAACGATATCGTCAAGCGTAACCGGCAACGTCGTCTCATAACCCAATACCACATTGCCTAAAGAATCTCCCACCAGCAAAATGTCGATTCCAGCTTCCTCTGCCAAAATAGCCGACGGATAATCATAAGCCGTCACCATCGAAATCGGATTGCCTTCGTTTTTCATCTTCCGGAGGGCATGTATGCCTAACCGTTTCCTCATTCTCTTCATCTCCCTTTTGGAGGTTGTTCAAAAGAACTTTCTCCTTGTAGTGTAAACACAAAAAAACCTTTTAGCCGCCGCTAAAAAGGTTCCCACAGAGAAAAGGAAACGTTTGTCTGGTATGCTTCCTTCTGTCTCGGTCCCTACGGCTCAGAGCAGAATGCGTCATTCATTCCTTGACAAAAAGCTTTGGTTTAATTGCGACAGTGCAGCTTCGTTCAGAATACCGCCTGCCCTTACAGTTTACCAAAACAACCGGCATTCGTAAATATTTTTACCCCTGTCTAGGCTCGCCCATTTCCGCCGAGAAAAGAGTAACAACCTCGCCATCATCCCGCTTTACGATAATAGCGCCGCTTCCATCCAGTCCTATCGGCACGCCGGTCAGCTTGCCTTGGGGCGTTGTAAGCTCCATTCTTCTGCCAAGTGATACGGACAAGGATTCCCACAAGGCAGCGATACTCTGAAAACCTGTCTCCAGATACAGCTTGTAGAGCGTTTCCCATTCCAGTAAAAAAGCAGTCAGCAGCTGCGCCCGGTTAAAGCTTTTTCCAGAGGCTATTCGCAGCGAGGTCGCTTTTTCCAGCAGCTCTTCTGGATAATCGCTTTGCGACATATTTACGCTGATGCCAATGCCCGCGATTATATATTTTAGCCGTTCATCCTCCGCCGCAGACTCCAGCAGGATGCCGCTAATTTTTTTTCCATTAATCAATAGATCGTTTGGCCATTTTATGCCGATGTCGAGTCCCGTTTCCCTTCTCAGGCTCCGGCATAAAGCGACCGCGGCCAGCAAGGTGAGCTGCGGCGCGCAATGGATGGGCACCAAAGGACGGAGCAGCAGGCTCATCCAAATGCCTTTGCCTCTTGGCGCAAGCCAGGAGCGTCCCATACGACCACGGCCCGCTTGCTGCATGTCGGCTATAACAACAACGCCTTCGGCAGCCCCTTCCTCCGCCAATTCCCTGACTGCATTTTGAGTGGAGTCGATTTCGTCCCGATAATTTAAGGGAATGCCAAAGGATTCCGTTTTCAACAAGCTTAGAATGGTTTTTTCGTCAAGCTTGTCCGGCTGAAACAGCAGCCGATACCCTAGCTTGGTGGAGGCTTCGAATTCATAACCCGCCGCCTCCAGCTTGCGGATGCTTTTCCATATGGCTGTACGGCTTACCCCAAGCTCCAGGCTTGCAAGGGCTCCCGATACATATTGTCCCTCATTTTTAATAAACAGCCCAAGCAATTCATTTTGGCTCATGATTACTCTCCATTGTCCATTTCATCCCTTGGGAAATCAGGACCTCTTTGTGATTGAGCAGTTTGCCGTCCGCGACGGCATGCAGAAGGCGCAGCAGCATTTCACGCGTCCAGGGTCCCGGTTTTTTCCCCAGCGCCTCCGCTAGCTCAGCGCCGTTGACGCTCAGCTCGCGAGCCGAAGAAATGGGCAGGCTCTCCATGACATGCCGATAGCCGCCGCCTTTGTCCGCTATGCCCGGAGCCAGCTCGTCCGGCAGCAGAAGCGCCATCTCCAGCCACTCGGCAGCCGCTTCCCTGCCGTATTCCAGCACGGTTTTGCGCCAGAGCGAGGCTTCGTCGGCTTCCTCTGGCACAAACAAGTAACGAGTATGCATGTCCAGCCGATTCCTGACGGCATCCATCCGTTTGCCTGAAAAACGCAGCTTACTCATACATGAAAATGCAGCGGCTCCATCCATACCGCATGCGATAAACAAAGCTGCATAGCGATTGTCCTTGCCAGGCAGCTTATCCAGCCATGAAAGGTCCATGCAATCTATCGGCTCCGGCAGATTCAGCTCTTCCCGTGTATGCTTCAGCAGCCCGCTGCAGCTCAGCCAGGCCAAGCTGCGCTCAGGCGCAGGTCCGTCTACCATTTTGTCCAGCTCAGCTTGAACGCGTTCCATGGCGACATGACGCAGCAAGGCGCGATGCCGGCGCAGCGCCCTCCAGGTGGAGAGCGACGGAGAAAGTCCGTAAGTACCGATAAAGCGAACGCCGCGCAGCATCCGTAGAGCATCCTCCTGCAGCCTGGCGTCTGGATCGCCCACGCATCGGAGGCGACGGTTTTTCAAATCCTCCAACCCGCCAAAGGGATCGTGAAGCTCTCCCTCTGCTCCCAGGGCCATTGCGTTTATGGTATAATCGCGCCGCAGCAAATCACCTTCCAGATTGCCAATGAACTGAACGCTGTCCGGACGTCTGTGATCCTCGTAAGGGGATTCCTGGCGATAGGTTGTCACCTCATAGCCGTTGCCCTCCACCATGACGGTAACCGTGCCATGCTGTAAGCCTGTGCCGATGCATTTGGGAAACAGAGCCATTGTTTGCTCCGGCAAAGCGGAAGTGGCAATATCTACATCCTTGTCCTCCAGCCCCAGCATAAGGTCCCTGACGGCGCCGCCAACAAAAACCGCTTCATGCCCGTGCTTAATCAACGTCAGCAAAACCGGCAACGCGGTCTTCATTCCCGAGCTAAGCCCCGTCTTCATTGGGATTGACACATCGCCTTCTCCGCCTCTGCTTCAATGCCCAGCACGCGGTAATAGATTGCCTCGTATTGATCGGTTATCCTGTCATTGCAAAATTCCTCATGCGCGCGGTAGAGGCAGGCCTCCCTAAACTGCGCACGAAGCTGATCATCGGTAAGCAGCAATTCCGTATTGTCCGCCATCTCCTCCACATCGCCAATGCTGGATAGAAAACCGGTTACGCCATGCGTAACAAGCTCCGGGATGCCGCCTGCATTGGAGCCAATGGTCGGAACGCCGCAAGCCATCGCCTCCAACGCGACAAGGCCAAAGCTTTCCTTCTCGGAGGGCAGCAGCAATACATCCGCCATAGAAATGACCTGCGCCACATCCTCCTGCTTGCCCAGAAAATGAACCTTGTCCTCCAGCCCCAGCCCTTTGATCTTGCACTGGATTTTGGATAGCTCCGGCCCTTCTCCTACCAGCAGTAGTTTGGCGGGAAGGCGCTTCGATACTCTGTCAAAAATATCAATGACGTCGCTTACCCGCTTTACAGGCCTGAAATTGGAAATGTGCATCAGTATTTTTTCATGAGGAGCGGCATAATCGCTGCGCAGACTCGCCACCTCGCGAGGATAGTACACCCGTTTGTCCACAAAATTATAGGTCAGATCCATAGGCCTTGATATATCAAGAAGTCGTCTTGTTTCTTGAATCAGATCGCGTGAAACCGCTGTGACGGCATCGCTCTGGTTAATGGCCAGCGCGATGAGATCCTTCAGCGATTCATCCTGTGCAAGCACCGTGATATCCGTTCCATGCAGCGTTGTTACCGTCTTCAGCTTGTCGCCTACCATTTGTTTGGCCAAATAGGCGCAGACGGCATGCGGAACAGCGTAGTGAACATGCAGCAGGTCGAGGCCTTGCATTTTGACAACCTGAGCCATTTTGCTTGCAAGGGAAAGGTCGTATGGCGGGTAACGAAACACATAATAATCGTTAACTTCCACTTCATGAAAAAATATATTTTTATGAAATTGGCCAAGCCGGAAAGGAATGCTATGAGTTATAAAATGAATTTCATGTCCGCGTTCCGCAAGCAGCTTGCCCAGCTCCGTTGCAACAACGCCCGAGCCGCCAAGCGTCGGATAACATGTAATGCCGATTTTCAGCTTTTTTGCCATGCTTTTTGCACCTCCGCGTTTGTCGCATGGAATAGTATATTCCGAATGGGCTGTACGTTTTGTCAAAATAATGAAACGGACAGCGGTGATTTGATGGCAAAGCCTTCGGCATAGGTCCAGCCCTTGCTCTGGCCGAGCAAATAATCTCTTGCCTCTACTCGCTTCAAATAGCCGTTGGTAAGCGGCGTTTCGACGCTATTGTCAGTAGCTTTCAAATTAAATTGGGAGGCATACGCCTCCAGCGATTTTGTTTTTTTATCGTAATGGCTGGTGATATCCACAACAGCCGACGGATGTTCCATGTCATTAATATAATAATAAATTAACCCTTCAACTCCAACAGAAGGGATGTCCGGCAAATAGTTTCGCAGCTTGGCGTTAAAAACCGCTTCCTCAACTAGTTTGCTACAAGCAATATGATCGGGATGGCGATCGATCCAATAGGGAGCAAAAACAAGACGCGGTCTCCAACGCCGAATTTCACGCACGATAGCTTCAATCTGTTCCGGACTCCCCGTCAGTCCTCGATCAGGGAGCCCCAGGTTGGTGCGGGCCGATAAGCCAAGCACCGCGGCTGCCGCGGCGGCTTCTTGCCGCCTCAGCTCCACGGTGCCATTGGAGGACATCTCGGCTTCGGTCAGATCGCATACGCCAACGCGGGTGCCGGCTTCAACGTGCTTGGCAATGGTGCCGCCCATACCTATCTCCGCATCGTCGGCATGCGCGCCAAAAATGAGAATATCCAGCTTGTCCATTGTCTTTACTCCAGTCCCGGCTTGTACTTGTGCACAAGCTCGCGCCATGCGAAATCGCCGCGTTCCACCGCTTTAACAAGCAATTCAGCCGTTGCAACGTTAGTTGCGACTGGTATACCCTGAACGTCGCAAAGTCGAAGAAGCGCAATAATATCAGGCTCGTGAGGCTGAGCCATCAGCGGATCGCGCAGGAAAATGATCAGATCCATTTCGTTTTCGGCCACCATTGCTCCGATTTGCTGATCTCCGCCAAGCGGCCCCGACATAAAGCGGTGAATCTTCAGTTGCGTCTGCTCCATGATGCGGGTGCCGGTCGTGCCGGTGGAATAAAGCTGATGAGGCATAAATACGTTTTCGTATGCCGTTACAAAGTTAACGATTTCCTCTTTTTTACGGTCATGCGCAATAAATGCAATTTTCAACATGATGTTCTCCTCTCAAGCTGGAGCGGATTTGGTTTGGATGAGTCCTTCCGTTAGTCCATAATGTGCTCGAAGCCATAAATCAGGCCGCTGTAGGTCATTACCTTTTTGACGGCAACATTGACCCCTGGCATATATCCGGCGCGTTCATAGGAATCATGGCGGATTTTTAACGTTTGCCCGTGTCCTCCGAACACAACCTCCTGCTGGGCGAATACCCCTGGGAGTCTGACGCTATGTATGCGGAATCCGTTGTAATAAGCTCCCCTGGCTCCCTCGATCAGCTCTTCCTCGGCAGGATTGCCCTGTTTCAGCTCTTGTCTTGCTTCAGCAATCAGCTCGGCGGTTTTGACCGCCGTGCCGGACGGCGCATCCAGCTTTTGGTCGCCATGATATTCGATAATTTCAACATGCGGCATATATTTGGCGGCTTGAGCCGCAAATTTCATCATCAGGATTGCCCCGATGGAGAAATTCGGCGCAATAAGTCCGCCAATTCCTTTTTGCTTGCAAAGCTCGTCCAGCTCGGCAATTTGCTCAGGCGTAAAGCCCGTCGTGCCGATAACGGGGCGAACACCGTATTCAATGGCGGTTCTTGTATTGATATAAGCGGCCTGAGGCACAGTAAAATCGACCAGCACATCGCTTTGGCTTGAAGACAAGGCTTCTTCCAGCGTCGAGCTGACCTTAATGCCGGTTTGTTTGCCTCCCGCGAATATGCCTGCATCAACAGGACCCGCTGAAGGATCAACTGCAGCAACAAGCTCCAGCGCTTCATCCTCCAGCACCATTTTGACAACCTCTCGGCCCATTCTTCCTCCTGCTCCGGTAACTGCTACTTTTATACGTTGATTTGTCACTGCTATTCACCTGTCCTTTTTTCTGCTGAATGTTGAGGTTATGGCTCTAAACCTGCGTTTGCGTCGTATATCGCCGAACAGCCGCTTGGCGGCGGCATGCTGCGGATCGAGGCGAAGCGCCTCACGCGCGCATACATATGCTTCTTCCAAATCTCCTGCCCTCTGCCAAACGAGAGCAAGCGTATAAATAGCGTCAAAGTACAGCGGATCCAGCGTCACCGCTTGACGAAGCATGGTAGCGGCTTCGCCTAACAAGGGCGGCGTGTGGGACAGCAGGCCGTTTGCTTCAACAAGCAGAAGCCTGGCCCGAATCACTCCAGAATGGTAGCGGTATTCCTCATTGTCCGGCTCCAGCTTTTCCGCAAAATCGGCATAAACCTTTGCTTTGCTCCATTTGCCGCTGCGAGCGCAGGATACCGCGCATTTATGATAAAAGGACGGATTGGCGGGGTCCGCTGCAATCGCCTGCTCAAACCATTCTATAGCCGCTTCAAAATCGCCGTTTAATATATACTCGTACGCTTTTCGAACACAACTTTCCCCATCCATCTGCCCATCCTCCTGTAACAGGATTATGGTACAGCATATGTAGGGGGCTTGCTTACAGTTCGCCGGTTTTCCGCGTCCAGCGATTGGCGTCGCGGGTATTGAATTTGTTCATGACCTTGTCATGAGCCTGGCTGAGATCAATCCCCAAGGAGTTGGCAAAACATGATAAAATAAACAGGATATCCCCAAGCTCCATTTCAATGGAATTATCAGCTTCATCGCTTCTTTTGGGCTTTTCTCCATAGGAGTGATTGATTTCGCGGGCCAGCTCACCGACCTCCTCCGTCATACGCGCCATTAAAGCTAACGGGCTGAAATAGCCTTCCTTGAATTGCGAGATGTATTCGTCAACCTCGCGCTGTATATCGGACATCGTTTTTTCCGCCATAGGAGACTCCCTTTCACACTATATAGCTATACGATTCTTATGTTACCGTATTGCTCTGATGAAAATCAATGTTTTTTACATGGGCCGTTAATTGCTCATACTATATAAAATCAACACAAGAAAAGTAGCGGTAGGCTCCGGGAACAACTGCGATCGGAAGTACTTTTTACACGCCGGCCCACACCGCTGAAATACATTTGTCCAATTAATGTAACAAGAGAACATCTATCTCAGAAAGGAGTTGCGATAGGCATGAAACAATGGATAGGACAGCTGAAATTGATTGTGCCGATTATGCTGGGAACGGCCGTTTACGCATTTGGCCTGCATTACTTTCTCATTCCCAACCAGCTGATGGAAGGCGGCGTAACGGGGATCGGAGTACTGCTAAATTATGCGGCGGGATGGCCATTGTCCATAACGACGCTGGCTCTTAACATTCCGCTATTTTTGTTGGGCTGGAGGACGCTTGGGAAATTTCAAATGATTTATACGATTTTGGGCACGGTATCCTTGTCCAGCTTTCTGGCGCTGATGGAATGGTTTATCCGGCTGGGATGGATTGTGCCTTTCAAAAGCTCGGGGGATCATATGCTGATCGCTTTATATGCAGGAGCAACGCTGGGTGCAGGCCTTGGCATTGTATTCCGGTTCGGAGGGACAACGGGAGGGATTGATATTATCGCGCGCATCCTCTCACGCAAAAGAGGGTACAGCATGGGGCAGATCATTCTTTTTTTTGACGCTATTATTATTGGCCTCTCCCTGTTCTATATCTCGCTGGAAAAGGTGCTGTATACGCTCGTTGTTGTTTTTGTCGCCTCCAAGCTGATCGATTTTATCCAGGACGGCGCTTATTCCGCCAAAGCCTTCTCCATCATTTCCGATCATAGCGCGGCCATTGCAACCGCTATAACGCAGGAACTGGAAAGAGGCGTTACGCTAATGCAGGCAAAGGGGGCTTTTTCGGGGCAGGACAAAGAGGTCGTTTATTGCGTAGTCGGGCGTTATGAAACCCGGCGCCTGAAAGGCATTGTACGCAAAATCGACCCCCATGCGTTTATCGTTATTAATGACGTTCACGACGTGCTAGGCGAAGGCTTTAAGGAGGAATGAGCGCTTCGCTCGACGGAATACTCCCCGTTAGTGCAGCGTTTTGACGCCAAACGGATCTTGCTTGTATTTTCTCCAGCCCGTCCATGTCAGAACGGCGGCAATAACTGTTCCAAAAAATAAAACCCACTGCATGACATCAGGCTCCCTTGGCGATTGAGTTATCGGCTTAAAGGCGCTACGGTAAGCCTCCCCTTCAAACATCGCCGCCGACGCCACTTCCATTGAGGAAAAAGCGGCTTCAATCGCCAGCTGGAGTCGCTGATGATCATCAGGATCCGCCAACTTGGCTTTAAGCAGCGCTGAGGCTTCCTTAATGCCTTGAATAAGCTGCTCCGTCTCATGGGCGGAACCGGCCATCCGCGCGGCAGGTCCAATTCGGCTGGCATGAACTTCGAAATGATTAAGCCGCGCAATAGCAGCGGCTGCGGGATCGCCTGCGCTGCGCTTCCAAGCTTTGCGAATGGCCGCAAGATCATCCTCTAGCAGCTTTTCGTATTGAAGCCACAAACCGCCGCTGCCGGAGGATATTGCATCAACGGCCAGAGCTATGCGGGCCGCTCCTTCGTTCCAGTCGCGCGACGGAGAGCCGGACACCAATAAAAGCTCTGTCCCGGCTATTTCTTCGTCAAGCGCCTGCCAGCCAGCCTTCGTGCCAAACCCTCTGAGCATGCCAGACTGGGCCTGCTGCTTCAGCTTCATCAGCCGATTGTAAGCAAGGTGCTTTTCATTGGATGCAGCAGCAGCGTAAAGGGCGGCAGCCGTCTCGTTCATTCGTTGAAGCTGGATATGATGACCGCCGGCGGTTTGATCCAGATGCTCCGCATTAATCGGACGTACCCATACCGACCATACCGAAGCCAGCGTAAATAGAATACATAATAGAAATGGAGCTGCAAAACGGGCCTTCATGTGGACATCCCCCCATAATAGAAGCTTATGAGGGGATGTCCGGCTTTATGATGCGGTTTTGGACCGTTTTTTCCATATCCATAGAGGAAGGATAAAGCTTATGACGGAAAGAGCCATTGTAAACCATTTAATTTCAGTCAGATCATCCTGAAGCTCGTTTGGCAGGCTTGGGAAAATGCCAAAGGTATAGTCCATTGTATCGTTCAGCAGCATCCAGCCAAGCGCTATAGCCAGACTTACTGCTCCAGCCTTCATAAAACGGAAATAAAGCAGCGCCTCCAGCGCCATCCCCAGATGGGAAGCAATAAGCATATAATGGCTCCAAATCAACACATCGCCTTGAGCCGCGCCGGCCCAGATCATGGCAACCGCCCAAATGCCATATTTGAAGGAGCACGCAACAGCAAGACCTTCAATCAATAATCGAAAACCATTCGTCACAACCGAAGTTTTACGCGGCGGAAACAGCAGAAATAATAACGCCAGCGTAAAAAAAAGGCTAGCCGTCGGAGAATCAGGCACAAATGGCAGCATCCATAACGGCTTTTCCTGAATGGTCATCCGAATTTGATATTCATACCAGATGTATCCGTAAATCGTCCCCAAAAAGTTAACCGTAAACAAAATCCACAAAAAATTCCGGTTTAACAAAAAGTCCTTGCTCCAAAAAAAGCGAAGATTCATCCTTCGTTACCTCTTCCATATTCATATGTAGCGAACGGTTTGTCCGCACTTTCTATTGTGCGAAAAAAAAGGCTGATCGTCAAATGACAATCAGACCTTCTTGATCCCTATTGGGTTTATTGGGTTTGCTTTGCCAGCCAGACAGCCAGCTGATCAATTTCTTCGGCGGAAAGCTTGTCGTTGAA
>PJUA01000253.1_pt1 | contig 39840 bp, 29 predicted proteins | sample 1512151 | NCBI WGS metagenome assembly PJUA01 (sample SAMN08177678, study PRJNA422409) | Soil metagenome, whole genome shotgun sequencing project. | isolation source: Soil enriched on filter paper: beechwood xylan treatment | place: USA: Madison | collected 2015-01-15
CAGCAAAACCCGCTTTCTCGCTGCCGCCAGCCACGATTTGCGTCAGCCGGTCCAGGCGCTGATCATGTTCCATCATCTGGTGGCAATGCAGCCACAAGGCGAGGCGGCGGGCAAGCTGCTGGTCAGTATGGGCAACGCGTTGGGCGCCATGACCGCCATGCTGGACGATATCCTGGATGTGTCGCGCCTTGACGCCGGCAACATCGAGGTAATGGCCCGGTCCTGTCCGGTCCAGACGATGATCGCCTCGCTGTGTGCCGAGTTTGCGCCGCTGGCCGAGGCTGCCGAACTGTCGTTGCACAGTGTTCGGACCGGCCTGACGGTGCGGAGCGATCCCAAGCTGCTGGAACGCATCCTGCGAAACTTCATTGCCAACGCGATCAAATACACCGACCAGGGCCACATCCTGGTGGGGTGCCGCCGCGCCGGCCCGAACCTGCGTATCCAGGTCTGGGACACCGGGCGCGGCATTCCGCCGAACCAGCTGGCTTCGATCTTCGAGGAATTCCATCAGGTCGACAATCCGGAGCGCGACCGGCGGCAGGGACTCGGGCTGGGGCTTGCCATCGTGGAACGCCTTGCCACGCTGCTTCAGCACCCGATCCAGGTCCAATCGACACCAGGGCGGGGATCGATGTTCGAGATCCTGGTTCCGTTGGCCAGTCCGGAGGATCCCGTTCCGAAAGAGGAGGAGACGGCGATACCCGATGGCGGCAACGGCGAGCGGGTGGTGGTGATCGACGACGACCCGGCGGTTCTCGACGGGGTTGCCGCCTTCCTCCATGAATTGGGTTATGATGTGGTGGCGGCATCCGACGGCGACATAGCGGTGGAGCGACTGGAGAGCCGGGCGCCGGACCTGGTCATCGCCGATTTCCGGCTCAGGGGCACGGAAACCGGATCTGAAGCGATCCGGCGGCTGGAGCGGCACTTCGCCACCCGGCTGCCCGGGATCCTCCTGACAGGTGATACCTCGCCCGCGCGCATCCGGGAAGCGAGTGCCAGCGGCTTCCTGCTGCTGCACAAGCCGCTCAGCCCGGAGCCTCTGCTGACCGCCATAAGACGGTCCCTCACAACCCAACCATCGAAGCCAGGAAGCGCCTGAGGATGAGGTTGAGGACGAGAGGGCCGATGGTTCCATTGCAAAGTTTGCCGGTGGATGCGGAAAGCACCGTGTGCCGCATCCTCAGGCTGGCACTACACGAAAATCAAAGCAACAGCACATCGTCTGTCTATTTTCTACACGAGAAAATGTTCATCCAAACCGCGTGTGTGCTTCCGATAGCCGTGACGGTTCCCGGCCAACGTCAATACCAGCGGGAGCGCGGCTCCCAATTCCGCAACTGGGACGACGCTGGTGGTGCACGACCGCGAGAGGATGCTAAAGAGTGAGTTGAACGTTGGCGTAAAAATTTGGCATCGACGTTAGAATAGAACGCCGAGTTGCCGAACCGTGGATCGTCTCAGTTGAAATATCGAGAAATGCACTGCCAGCGAATACGCCATCAGCGGCACCCTCAAACGATATCGGTTCGGTTCTTCGGGAGCCGCGGAAGGGCAGTACCATGAGCGATAAGGCATCCTTCCCGATCGTCGGCATCGGCGCGTCTGCCGGCGGGGTGGAGGCCTTGGAGGGACTGTTCCGCGCCTTGCCTGCCGACAGCGGCATGGCCTTCGTGGTCGTCACCCATCTGGCGCCGCAGCACGAAAGCCTGCTGGCGGACATCATCGGCCGATGCACCCCCACACCGGCACGCGAGGCGCGTGATGGGGATGAGGTCGAACCCGACCGCATCTATACCCTGCAGCCCGGAACCCTGCTGACCATCGAGAGCGGCCGGCTGCGTGTCCGGCCGGAAAACGCCGCCCATCGCGAGCGCAACCCGATCGACCTCTTCCTCAGCTCTCTTGCCGGCGACTGTGGGGAAAGGGCTGTCGGCATCATCCTGTCGGGCAGCGGCAGCGACGGTACCCTGGGCGTCAAGGCGATCAAGGAGCGGGGCGGCTTCACCATCGCGCAGGGTCATGACGGCATCCCCCGCCATGACGGAATGCCGAACAGCGCCATCGCCACCGGTGTCGTCGACCTTGTCGCGCCGGTGGAGACGATGGCGGCGACGCTGGTGGACTACACGCGAACGGCCACGCCGCTGGGCGACCTGACGAGCGAGAAGGAGGTGCGTGAGGATGCGCGGCTGGAGGCGGCGCGCCGAAGCATCACCACGATCCTGCGCAACCAAGTCGGACACGACTTCCGCGGCTACAAGCACAACACCTTTCTGCGCCGGGTCCAACGCAGGATGCAGGCCCTGCGGCTGACGGACATCGACAGCTATGTCGACTATCTGCGCGAGGATCGCACCGAAGCCGCGGCGCTGTTTCGCGACCTGTTGATCGGCGTCACCACCTTCTTCCGCGACGGCGAGACCTTCCAGGCGCTGGAGGAGCTTGTCATCCCGCAGTTGTTCGCCGGGAAGAGCACCGGCGATGCGGTGCGCGTCTGGGTTCCCGGCTGCGCCACCGGCGAGGAGGTGTATTCCATCGCCATGCTGCTGTCGGAATATGCGGAATCCCTCCACTCCGTACCGAAGATCCAAGTCTTCGCCACCGACATCGACGAGCATGCGCTGGAAGTGGCCCGCACCGGGCGCTATCCCGCCAGTCTGGTGCGGGATGTCCCGGCTGACCGACTCAAACGCCATTTCATCGAAGACGGCACCAGCTATGTCGTCCGCAAGGAGGTGCGCGACCTGTGCATCTTCTCGGCGCACAGCCTTGTCCGCGACCCGCCGTTTTCGCGCATCGACCTGATTTCCTGCCGCAACCTGCTCATCTACCTGGGGGTGGAGCTTCAGGATCAGGTCATCCCCATGTTCCACTATGCGTTGCGACCCAGCAGCTATCTGTTCCTCGGCGTGGCCGAGACGATCGGGCAGCATCAGGCCCTGTTTGTGCCCATCGACAAGAAGCACCGTCTGTTCCGCCGGCAGGACACCGCTTCGGTGACCATCCCCTTCGCCTTGGCGGAGCATGGCGGCCGCTCGGTTCGTGGAGGGGCTGAGACGCCCCGCTCCATCCAGTCCAATGCCGCCAACCTGCGCGGGCATGTGGAGGCGCGCGTTTTGGAGCGTTTCGCCCCGGCCCATATCGTCGTCAACCAGAACGGTGAGGTGGTCTATTATTCCGCCAACACCGGCAAGTACCTTCAGGCGCCTCCCGGCGCCCCGAACCGCCAGCTTCTGGCGATGGCCCGGAAGGGGTTGCGGCTGGATCTGCGCGGCGCCCTGCACGAGGCGATGCAGACCCACAAGGCGGTGACCCGCAAGCACCTTGCGGTGGAGGTGGATGATCGCGTCCAAGTGCTGGATCTGACGATCGAACCGTTCGACCGAGAGGGGGAGGCCTTCTTCCTGGTTCTGTTTTCCGACGTCGGCCGCCCCAGTCCGCCGGAGGAGATTTACGGCAAGGAAAGTCAGTGGGGTCAGGATCCCATTGCAGTGGAGCAGTTGGAGCGTGAACTTCGCGACACCAAGGAACGTCTTCAGAGCACGATTGAAGAATACGAGACCTCCCTGGAGGAGCTGAAGTCCGCCAACGAGGAGCTCATCTCGGTCAATGAGGAGCTGCAATCGACCAACGAAGAGCTGGAAACGGCCAAGGAAGAAACGCAGTCCGTCAACGAAGAGCTCCACGCTGTCAACATTGAGCTTAACGGCAAGGTGGAGGAGCTGGATCAGTCCAACAACGACCTCCAAAATCTGTTCAACAGCACCCAGATCGGGATCGTCTTCCTGGACCGGTTCCTGCTGATCAGGAGCTTCACCCCGGCGGTCACCCGGATTTTCAATCTGATCGCGAGCGACCGTGGCCGGCCGCTGACCGATATCGCCAGTCATCTCGATCAGGTGGATCTGGACCAGGATCTCGGCCATGCGCTTGCGGGGCCGGAGCCGGTGGAAAAGGCGGTCCGGTCCCGGGACGGCACCATGCACTACATCATGCGCATCCTGCCGTACCGGAACGCCCGCAACGATTTGGAAGGCCTATTGTTGACCTTTGTGGATGTCACGTCGCTCAAGGAGGCCGAGGAGCAGCAGCGCCAACTGATCGGCGAGCTCGACCACCGGGTCAAGAACATGCTCGCCGTTGTGATCGCCCTGGCACAGCAGACGCTGAAGACGATCGCCAAGACTCCGGAATGTACCGCGTTTCTCGGGCGCCTGCAGTCGGTTGCCAGCACCTACGATCTGCTGACCCGTGACCGTTGGGGGAATATTCCCCTGAATGACATCGTGCTCAACGAGGCGAAACCCTATGCCAGCAGCGAAGGACGCTTTGCCGTTGAAGGACCCGCCGTTCAGCTCCGGCCCAAGGCCGCTCTGGCGCTCGGCATGGTGATTCACGAGTTGGTGACCAACGCCGTGAAATATGGCGCATTGTCCGTGGCGGAGGGCCGCGTCGTCCTGACCTGGGAGATCGGTCCGGAGGATGCCGATCCAGCACTGCTTGTCCATTGGCGCGAGTCGGGAGGTCCGGCGCTGTCGCCACCGTCCCATCATGGCTTCGGTTCCAAACTGATCACCCAGCAAATCCGTTACGAACTGCGTGGCGACGCCGTGGTCGATTACCGTCCGACCGGTCTTGAAGCGACCTTCACCGTACCAATCGCCCAGTTGAGGAGCGACGACGAAGCACCCGACCTCCTTGCAAAAGCCCGATGACCGAAAAGCGTCTCGAGGGCTGCCGGATCGTGATCGTCGAGGACGAATTGCTGATCGCCATGGCGTTGGAGGAAATCCTGCAGGATGCAGGAGCCACGGTCGTCGGCATGGCGGGGTGCGTGGCGGATGCTCTGGCGCTGATCGAGCAGGAAGACTTCGACGCCGCCGTGCTGGATGCCCGCCTCGATGATGAGCGGGTAACCGCCATCGCCGATGCGCTCGAAGCCGGCGCGAAGCCCTTCGTCTTCCACTCGGGATATGGACCGGAGCATCTGCCATCACAGCACCGTCACCGGCCGTTGCTTCGCAAGCCGTCCGATCCCGCTGCCATCGTCCGCGTGCTGTGCGCTGCTATCGGCTGAACGGGGAGCGGTGAACCGGGCAAGGCGGGAAATTTCGAAAGCGACGGTGCCGGATGGCCGCGTCCGCTGTTGATCCGGCGGTGATGGACAGAACTGAACGATAAGAGTCCGGCATGGATCGGCAGATTCGGGATATTGTCGTTGTTGCGGCCTCCGCCGGTGGCGTTCAGGCGCTTCAGCGACTGGTCAGCCAACTTCCTGCTGACTTAAAAGCGACCCCTTTCGTCGTCGTTCACATCGGAGCCAATCGTCCCAGTCTTCTGCCCCATCTCCTCAGCCGAGCCGGCCCCATCCCTGCCTATCATCCCGTTCATGGCCAGCCCATCGAACGCGGTCGGATCTACGTTGCGCCGCCCGATCTCCACATGCGGCTGCAGCCGGGGGCCATTCACCTTGATCGCGGCCCTAAGGTCCGCCACACCCGCCCGGCAGCGGACCCGCTTTTCGAGTCTGCGGCAGCGACATACGGGGCGAGAACGGTCGGGGTCGTGCTGACCGGCGGGGATTTCGACGCAACGGCAGGCGCCAGAGCCATCAAGGCGCAGGGCGGCCTTATCATCGTTCAGCAACCTCACGAAGCCGAAGCACCCTCGATGCCGCTCAGCGCCCTGCGTGACGATCACCCGGACCACATCCTCCACATCGACGATATGCCTTCACTTCTGGTCGATTTGGCCGAAGGGATGTAGGCCATCGCGTCAGGCAACGGTGACTGTCTGAGGAACTCGGCAGCTTTCGCTGCATTGTGGACGATCCTTCGGTTCCAATCATTTCATCGCCTCATGCAGCGCTTGTACGACAGTGGACGAAAGCGACGGCTTACGGAGCAGGGGGCGATGACAGTGGGAGCTTGGCAGATGCTCGGGGCCATATCCCGAGTGAAAAACAAAGGGGATGCCCCGTGCGTCCAGAGCCTCGGCAACGGAGGTGACCGGTTCTTCGTCCAATCTGGCATCCAGAAGCGCAACATGGAAGGGTTCGGCTTCGATCAGAGCGAGAGCGTCCACGGTCGAAGCGGCAAGCCGAACAACACTGGCGCCTGCCTCCAAGACTGCCGCCTCCAATACGACGGTAACGAGGAACTCGTCCTCAACGATGAGGACACGACGGTCGTTCAGCAGCCTTCCAGACATCCGCAGCTCTCCTGTTTTGGGGTTTCTCCAGAAGATATGCCAGTGGTCGCCGATGTGTTGCCGGGCAAAAGCTATGGACCCGCGCGCCGATGGAGATATCTTTTTTGATATCGGCAATAATAACTGCCAGCACTATAACTGGTGGCGCTTTCGATTTGAGAAGAGAAAAATATTTCAAAGCCGACAATTTTGCGTTGTCCGGTGTGCCGGTTCCGACGAAAGTTTGGCCCTGCCATTCCAACCCAGCCATGATTGGATGGACTTGCCCGGAGAAAATGAAGGGCCTCCATCTTTAGCCTGAGGGGCTAGGAGTTTTGGCACGGGTAACGGTCAACGGCGTAAGGTGACGGAAAAGTTCAAGCAAGAAGCCGTTCGGCTGATTGCCACGAGTGGCCGAACCCTCCCGACGCAGAAGGTCGAGGCCCGCAGCGGCAAGGTTTTCAACATCATGACCGGCCTCGGGATGCAGTCTCGCGCAGGGTCGTCTGAACGCCAACTTTTCAGGATGGAGCCCTTTTCGACGCCCTGAGTTCCACATCACTGTCGTGGAGCGACATAACGGAAAAACACCTGCTTGATGATCTCCACGAGGACGAGATAGGTGACGACGGCGGCCACCAGGAACAGATAGAAGGATGTCGGCGGTACCACGAAGCCGAAGAAGGATGCCAGCGGCGTCAGCGGCAGCAGCGCGCCGACGGCGGCAGCTCCCAGCGACAACCCGGCCAGGATTGCGTTGGGTCGGCTGAGCCAGGGGCTGCGGCGGGTGCGGATCACGAAGATGACCAGCACCTGGGTGGCAAGACTCTCCACGAACCATCCGGTCTGGAAGAGCGCCTCATCGGCGTTGAACAGGTGAAGCAAGGCGTAGAAGGTCAGGAAGTCGAACAGCGAGCTGACTGGACCCAACACCAGCATGAAGCGCTGGATCAGCTGCAGATCCCACTGCACCGGCAGGGCCAACGCCTCCGCCTCCACGGTGTCAAGCGGAACGCCGGCCTCCGACGCATCGTAGAGCAGGTTGTTGAGCAGCACCTGGGTCGGCAGCATCGGCAGGAAGGGCAGGAACAGCGACGCTCCCGCCATGCTGAACATGTTGCCGAAATTCGAACTGCTTCCCATCAGGATGTATTTGGTGACGTTCTGCACCGTCCGGCGCCCCTCCATCACCGCCTCGTGCACCACCGACAGATCGTGGTCGAGCAGGATCAGGCCGGCTGCCTCCTTTGCAACGTCGGCGGCGCTGTCCACCGAGATGCCGACGTCGGCGGCATGGAGGGCGGAGGCGTCGTTGATCCCGTCGCCCAGGAAACCCACCACCCGGCCGGAGCGCTTGTACGCCAGCAGCACGCGTTCCTTCTGAGCCGGCGTCACCCGGCAGAACACGTTGACCTTGGGGAGGCGGGCCCGCAACGCCTCTTCGCTCATCGCCCGCAGATCGTCGCCGGTGATCAGGCCGATGACGGGCAGGCCGAGTTCGGCGCAGACGTGGCGCGTCACCCGCTCGTTGTCGCCGGTCAGAAGGCGCACAGCCACCCCGGCGCCGGTCAGATCGCGGATCGCCGCCATGGCACTCGCCTTGGGCGGATCGAGGAAAACCGCGTAGCCGGCGAAGGCCAGTTCGCTTTCGTCTCCCAGCGCAGCGGAGGCATGATCCGGTCCCATCGCCTTGGAGGCGATCGCCAACACCCGGAACCCATCCTCTCCCAGTGTCTGGAACAGGGCATCCAGGCGTGCCCGCGCCGCCGGATCGAGTGGCTTCTCGACGCCACCTTCGCCTTCATAATGGGTAGACTGCCGCAGAACGTCTTCCGGCGCCCCCTTGACCACCAGCAGCCGCTCGGTGCCATCGCTAACGAGAACCGAGACGCGCCGCCGTTCGAAATCGAACGGCACCTCGTCGATCTTCTGCCAGCCGGTCACGTCGAGGATGCGGAAGGCGATAATGGCCTCGTCCAGCGGGCTCTTGATGCCGCTTTCGAAATGGCTGTTCAGGTAGGCCAGCCGAAAGACGCGCTCGCTCTCCGCGCCACGGAAATCCAGGTGCCTGACCATCCGGATCGTCGCTTCCGTCAGTGTCCCGGTCTTGTCGGTGCACAATACGTCCATGGCGCCGATGTTGTGCATGGCCGCCAGCCGTTTGACGATGACACGGCGCTCCGCCAGCCGCATCGCCCCGCGCGCCAACGTGACGGTGACGATCATCGGCAGCAGTTCCGGCGTCAGCCCGACCGCCAGGGCCAGGGCGAACATCAGGGACTCCAGCCAGGGGCGATGGAACAGCACATTCACCGCCAGCACGAACAACACCAGGAAGATCGTCAGGCGCAGTATGAGGAAACCGAACTGGCGGATGCCCAGTTCGAAGGCGGTGGGAGGCGGAGGCGCCTGCAGGGTGCCGCTCAACTGACCGAACGCCGTCGCGTCGCCGGTCCGGCAGACCACGGCGGTGGCGCTGCCGCTGATGACCGAGGTCCCCATGAATATGGTGTCGAGCGCCTTCTCAACGTCTTCAGCCGGGATCGCGACGGCATCGACCCGCTTTTCCGCCGGGTAGGGCTCCCCGGTCAGCATGGCCTGGTTGACGAACAGATCGCGCGCTTCGAGGAGGCGGCAGTCGGCTGGAACCAGATCGCCGGCGGCCAGACGGACCACATCGCCTGGAACCAGTTGATCCACTGGCTCCGATACCTCCACACCGTCCCGGCGTACCTGCACACGCACGGCGACGGTGCGGCGTAGCGCCTCCACGGCGTTCTCGGCCCGCATCTCTTGGACGAAGTCCAGGGTGACGCTGAGCACGACCATGACGATCACGATGACGAAGCTGGTGATGTTCCCGGTAGCTGCCGACAGGCCGCTGGCAAACAGCAGGATCAGCACCAGGGGATTGAGGAAGCGGGTCAGGAATTGCAGCCAGAGCGGCCGGCGGCGGCGCGCCAGCGGCTGGTTGAGGCCGTATCTGCGCCGGCGGGCCTCCGTCTCGGTCCGGCTCAGCCCGGCGGGCGTCGCATCCAGGTTTTTGAGCACGACAGAGATCGGTTGTTTCCAGATCCCGTCAGCGATGATGCCTTGGTCCAAAGGTCGTGTCCTCGGCAGTTGCATAAGTGTAGGCTTCGGCTGAGGGAAGAGAAATGACGCTTACGATAGCCCGCAATTTCATGGTTGGGACTTGGCGCCACACGGCTGGATTCGAAAACGGCGACCGCGGACTGACGCTCCGGATTTTCACTGCCGGCACTCTTTCGGTTGGACAATGCTAAAAACATTTCCGCTGGATTGGAGTAGACGGATGGGCCGATAGAGCCCTGGCCCGATGCGTCATTCGCAACAGCAACCTTTAAGAGCATTTCTATCCAGACCCACCGCTACCATCGAAAGGGCGCCGGCATGGGACAGGATCATGAAAAGCATCACGGCACATCCGGGCGGACAATCATGGGCAGCGGGCGCCGCGACTTTCTGTTCGGCGGCGAAGGGAACGACATCATCGCCGGCAATCGCGGCAACGATTACATGGAAGGCGGCGGCGGCCGCGACCGCTTCATTCTCAAACCCGGCGACGGTTGGGACTGCATCGGTGACTTCCAGGGCGGAGCCGACGGGGACTTGTTGGACCTGCGGGCCTGGAGTGGGATCGGCAGCCTGGAGGATGTGCTGGCCCGCTCCCATCAGGACAGCGACGGGCTGGTCCTCGATTTTGGACCACGTGACGGCGTGAAGCTGATGGGCCTGTCGCGCGAGGATCTCACTGCCGGCAATCTGCGACTGAAAAATGAGCCGATGAAAGCCAGCGCCGTATTCGCGGCGACGGACAATGCGAGTGGGAACGAGCTGTGGGGAACGGACGGGCGCCGGGCCACCCTGCTGCGGGACATCGCTCCACGGGTGGCTTCATCGGAGCCGCAGGGCTTTATCGAACTCCATGGGCATGTTTATTTCAGCGCCGACGACGGCGTCCATGGGCGTGAATTGTGGTCCACTGACGGAACACCGGGTGGAACCCGCCTGCTGATGGACCTCAATCCAGGCGTCGCATCGTCGGCACCCACGGCCCTGACCATAGCGGACGGCCGCCTTTATTTCGAGGCGGACGACGGCCAGCATGGAGGGGAACTTTGGGTCAGCGACGGGACGGCGGCCGGGACGCATATGGTAAAGGACGTGAATGCCGGTGGACGGCCGTCCTTTCCCTCCAACCTGACGGCGGTTGGGGACGAGCTGTTCTTCACTGCCAACGACAGCGAGCATGGCAGGGCACTGTGGCGGTCGGATGGCACGGCGGCCGGGACGGAACTGGTCAAGGATTTCTTCCCCGGCGGCTTCGACCCCCCGGTTCCCCTGCCGATCCTGCCCACGCATCTGACGGCGGTCGGCGACCGGCTGTTCCTGACCGCCTGGGACGGGACCGGCGGCTATGGCCAGCTTTGGGTCAGCGACGGGACGGATGAGGGCACGGTCAAGCTGGATGGCAGCATTGGCGAGGACCCAAGGGCCGGGCGCCTGGAGGTCCTGACCGCAGTGGGAGACAGGCTGTTCTATAACCACGGCGAGGATTTGTGGACCAGCGACGGAACCCCGGCAGGCACAATGCTGGTAAAGAATTTTCCGCCGGTCGGCCTCTCCCTGCCCAACCGGTATGTCGCCTTCGACGACCGGATTGCCTTTGTGGCCGGGGATGGGCAGCACGGCTTCGAGCTCTGGATGTCGGACGGGACGGAGCAGGGAACGCGCATGGTGAAGGATATCGCCCCTGGCAGCGCCGGGGCCGACATCGGGGACTTCGCCGTTCTGGACGACAGGGTGTTCTTCACCGCGGACGACGGAGTGCACGGACGCAGTCTGTGGATGAGCGACGGTACCGAGGCTGGCACGCGCATGGTGGCGGACAGGTCCCACGACACGATTTGGACGGCGCCCGGCAACCTCCACTCGGTCGGCGACAGCCTCTATTTCAGCGGGATCGACGCCGGGCAAGGCGGCGCGCTGTTCCGATTGGATGCCGACGGGGAAGCGGTGACGAAGCTCGCCACCTCCCACCCCTTCAGCCTGCTTTATGGCACGCTGGAGATCGCCGGGATCTGATGCCACCCATTTCAGGCTGGTGCCGACCGCCACGAGTGCCCCCTGAACAGCGTCGGTATCTCTACCTGACCAATTCACCGGCGCTGGGTCGGCGGGCTCGGGGTTAAGCCACAGACTTCGTACATGATTCTTGTGATGACGCAGTCTCACAGCGGATCAATGGAGTTCACGCCCGCCTTGGCTGAGAGTTCCGGCGTTCCTCCCGTCTTATCACCGGTTGCCGGCAAGTCGGTTATTGTTGGCTTCGATGGCGGCCGCCTCACCTCCGCCGATCAGCTTCCCCTACCGGGAAAGCTTCCCGATGCTGGCCGCTCGCACCATCAAGCTGCCGCCTTAAACGCCGCTTTAAGCGCTGGTGCGACCTGCCCCCGAGCAACCCATCCCCGCAACCAAAAGCGTATCGCCGAAAGGATGGTGGACGTCCGCCCTAGCGGTTCGGCCGCTCGCTCACAATATTAACTGGAGCGGGGAAATCGGGAGGACCCTGCGTTGTGCAAAACGGCGATGCTCCGATCGGTGGTGATAGCCGTCGGGTGCCTGGCGCTTGTCCGGCTGCCGGGGACGGCTTCGGCAGCCGACTTGCAAGGTGTCTGGCTGACCGCAGACAAGGATGCGGTCCTTAGGATTACCCGCTGTGCCAATCGATTCTGCGGTCGGATTATCTGGCTGGAGAACGCCACGGATCGGAGCGGCTCGCCTCGCCTGGATCAGAAGAACCCAGATCCAGCCAAGCAAGCACAGCGGATCTGCGGCCTCGTCGTCATAACCGGCCTTACCCCCGTAGGTCCCGACCGCTGGGACGGGTCCGTTTACAATCCTCAGGATGGCCAGACCTACAGTGGCAGTATCACCGTCCTGTCGGATGAGTCATTGAGAGTTCGTGCCTATATAGGGTTACCGATCTTCGGGCGAAGCGAGACTTGGACACGGGTGGACGGTTCATCGGCAAACGAGATCGAGTATAAATGCCGAAGTCACGGGTGAGGCCCCCTACGCCATCCCGAGAAAGTCGGCGCCGGCTTCCAATACCTTCTTCGAGGAGAGGGCTTATGACTCAGGATGCCGCGGGTGCGACATTGCCGCCGCACAACGATGTCGCAATCGGTGATGGTGGACATGCGCTTTTGCGCGAACGGCTTCGCCCCTACCAGACACCAAGCCTCGTCCGCAGCCTCGCCCAACTGGCAACGTCGGTCCTGCCCTTCATCGGGTGCTGGGCGCTCATGGTCCTCAGCCTCGACATCAGCTACGCCGTCACGCTGCTGCTTGCCGTTCCGGCCGCCGGCTTCCTGGTTCGCATTTTCATCATCCAACACGATTGCGGGCACGGGGCCTTCTTCCGGTCACCGCGGGCCAACGATGCCATCGGCACGCTGTGCGGTGTCATGACCTTGACTCCCTATGCCAACTGGCGGCGCCAGCATGCCGGTCACCATGCCAACTGGAACAATCTCGACCGGCGGAACAGTGGATACGACATCTACTCATCCTGTCTGACGCTGGACGAGTACAACGCGCTCGGCCATCGCGAGCGTCTTTTCCATCGCCTGCTCCGCTATCCGGTGGTGGCGCTGATCCTGCTGCCGCCGCTGGTCTTCCTCGTGCTGTACCGTTTCCCCTTCGACACGCCGTCCGATTGGCGGCAGGAGCGGCTGTCCGTCCATAAAACCAACCTGATGATCGCCGCCCTGCTGCTAACGCTCGCGGCCTGGCTCGGCTTCGGCACGGTGCTGCTGGTGCAATTGCCCATTACGATCCTCGCCGCCATAGCCGGCGTCTGGCTGTTCTCGGTCCAGCACCGGTTCGAGCACACGCTGTGGGTTCGGCAGGAGCAATGGGAGCCACAACTCGCGGCCTTGCAGGGAAGTTCCTACCTGCGTCTTTCCGCCATACTCCAATGGTTCACCGGCAACATCGGTTTCCACCACATCCATCATCTGAATCCCCGCATTCCCAACTATCATCTGCAGCAATGCCACCGGGATATTCGGGCACTCCAGGAAGCGCCCGTTCTCACCCTGGGAGGGGCGTTGGCTGGAGGCTGTCTCTGGCTGTGGGACGAAGCGCGTGGAAAGCTCGTCCCGTTCCCTTGACCACATTTCCCCGGCCACCCGCCCCACGGCGCCCTTCCCGATCCTAAGGACGCCGCTGCGTACCCCCCCGTTGGGGAGCGGCTTATCCGCTGCAATCGGCAGGTTGCCACCTCCGCTTCCCATGACGATCCCGCAGCGGCAGGACCAGCGTATGCCTCCCGCCATCGAGCGGCAGGCGCACCGCTTCGCCGGTCCGGTCGAAACGCGAGCCATCGAGGACCGCGTCCGATGCGTCGCGATCACCGTGCGACGTCGCCTCCACACGGATGTGGTAGTAGGTCGAATCCACGGTTACCGTGGCTTCGAAGCCTGTCCATGAAGCCGGAAGACACGGATCGACGACCAGGAATGCGCCCTCGCGGCGGATGCCGAGGATGCCCTCGGTGCCGGCACGGTACATCCACCCCGCCGCACCCGTATACCAGCTCCAACCGCCGCGCCCTTCATGTGGCGCCACCGAATAGACATCGGCGGCGACAACATAGGGTTCGACCTTGTAGCGCTCGGCCTCCGCCGGCGTGCGGGCGTGGTTGATCGGATTGAGCAGGTCGAACAGGGCGGCCGCCCTGCTGCCGTCACCCAGCTTGGCGAACGCAAGTATCGCCCACATGGCGGCGTGGCTATATTGCCCGCCATTCTCGCGCAGGCCCGGCGGATAGCCGCGGATATAGCCGGGATCGGACGTCGTCCCATCGAACGGCGGCGTGAACAGCAGCGCCAGGCCATCGTCGGGTCGGATCAGCAATCTTTCCATCGACGCCATCGCCGTCGCGGCACGCTCGGGATCGGCGGTACCCGAGAGCACTGCCCAGGATTGGGCGATGGAGTCGATGCGGCACTCCTCGCACGCGGCAGAGCCAAGCCATGTGCCGTCGTCGAATGTCGCCCGGCGGTACCATGCGCCATCCCAAGCCTCGCGCTCCAGCGACTGGCGCAATGCCTCGGCATGGTCACGCCAGCGGCGGGCGCGGACGGCGTCGCGACTGTCCGCCAGCGGCGCGAACAGCGCGATGGTGCGGAGCAGCAGCCAGCCAAGCCAGACACTTTCCCCCTTGCCGTCCTGGCCGACGCGGTTCATGCCATCGTTCCAGTCGCCGGTGCCGATGAGCGGCAACCCGTGCTCGCCGGACAGGACGAGGCTTTGGTCGAGGCCGCGGGCACAGTGTTCGAACAGCGAGGCGCACTCGTCGGCAGTCGCCGGCTGGAAGAAGGCGTCGTGCTCGCCGGGACGCAAGGGCGGACCGTCGAGGAACGGCACGCTCTCCTCCAGGATCGCTGCGTCACCCGAACTGGCGATGTAGGTGGCGGTGGCGAAGGCAAGCCACACGCGATCGTCCGAGATCCGCGTCCGTACCCCTTGCCCGGACTGCGGCAGCCACCAGTGCTGGACGTCGCCTTCGACGAACTGCCGGCCAGCGGCGCGCAGCAGATGGCGCCGCGCCTCATTCGGCATGGCGAAGCTCAGCGCCATCCCGTCCTGCAACTGGTCTCGGAAGCCGTAGGCGCCGCTCGCCTGATAGAAAGCCGAGCGTGCCCAGATGCGGCAGGCCAGCGTCTGGTAGAGCAACCAACCGTTCAGCATGATGTCCATCGCCCGGTCCGGCGTCTTGACCTGAACGGCGCCGAGCACGGAAGTCCAGTGATCGGTGACCGCTTCGAGAACGGCGTCGAGATCGGCGTCGCGGTAGCGCGCAATCAGCTCGCGAGCCGCCTCCGCCGAGGCGCATTGCCCGAGGAACCAGACGATTTCGACCGTCTCGCCGGCCTCCAACTCGACAACGCCCTGCAAGGCCGTGCAGGGATCAAGGCCGGCGCCGGTCGCCCCGGACAGCGGTGACCGCCCGACGAGCGCCGCTGGCGCCGAGGGGCCGCCGTTGCGGCCGAGGAACTCGGTGCGGTCGGCCGTCCACGCCGTCTGCCGGCCGTCGAGATCGGCGAAGGCGACGCGTTCGCCGAAGGTCGGGCTCCAGCGGTTGCGGGCCAGCATGGCTCCAGTGGCCGCGTCGATCTCCGTTGCGATGAACGGAGCCGAAGCGCCACGTGCCGTGCCGAGCACCCACTCCGCATAGGCGGTGACGGACAGCGTGCGCCGGCCGGGCGAATGGTTGCGCAGGGTCAGGCGGGAAATCTTGATCGGATCGGCCAGTGGCACGTATTGCAGAAGCTCCAGCGCGATGCCGTGCGCCCGATGTTCGAAGCGGCCGTAACCGCGACCATGGCGGGCGATATAGGTCCCGCCGTTGCGGATCGGCTGCGCGGTGGCGCTCCACAGGTCCCCGGTCACCTCATCGCGGAGATAGATCGCCTCTCCGGTCGGATTGCCGACCGGATCGTTGGACCACGGCGTGAGCTGGTTCTCCCGGCTGTTCCCGGCCCAGGTGGAACCACCGCCCTCCGCCGCCACCTGGAAGCCGAAATCGGGGTTGGCGATCACGTTGATCCAGGGAGCGGGCGTCATGCGGCCAGCGTCGAGGATGATCACATACTCCTGCCCGTCCTTGTCGAAGCCGCCCAGACCGTTAAAAAATTCGAGGGATCCTGGCACCGGAACCTGGTCCGACATGGGCCGGGATGCGGATTGGAGTGAAACGGGAGTGTCGATGGGTGCCGATGGGAACGATTGCCGCTGCAGGCGGGCGATCTGTTCGGCGATGGAGCCGCGCCGGGCAATCAGCACGACACGGGCGACCGAATGGAGCAGAGCGCGTGCATCGGCACGCATCAAGTCGACACGCAACGCGTAGACCGAACCTTGCGCCGGTTCCTCGCCGAACCGTGGCCGCGACTGGCTGCTGCGCACCGCAGTCTCGATGGCGACCTGAAGATCCTGCACATAGGATGAGGCGCGCTCGTTGACGATCACCAGATCGACGGCCAGACGCTTCATGCGCCAGTATTCGTGGGCACGCAGCAACTGGCGGACCTGGGCGATGTCCTCGACGTCGTCGATGCGCAGCATGACGATGGGCAGATCCCCTGAAATCGCGTGCGGCCACAGGCCCGACTGGGTTCCTGCACCACCGGCTATTGTCGCGGAGGGAGCCCGGAAGCGGGCATCGGCGTACAGGATCGGCGCGGCCAAGCGCTGGAAGTCGGCGGCCTCGTCGGCCCCGATGGCCAAGTGGCGAAGCTGGACCTGGGCCTGCGTCCATGCCAGGGTTTTCGCCCGGTCGAAGGCATTCCGGTCGGCGTGCTGATCGACAAGGTCCAGGAGCGTTGCCTGCGACGACGCGACCAAGGTCCAGAAGGCGACCCGCGTGACCCCGCCGGGCGGGATGGTCACGCGCTGCCTGATCGCGACAATCGGGTCGAGAACCGTCCCGAGGCTGTTCGATAGCGGCTGGCCGTCGGTAATCGCGGCGGCCGTGCCGACGGTGTGGCCACGCCCGATGAAACGGGCCCGGTCGGTCTCGAATTGTGGATCGGCCGCAATCCCGCCGTCGACGACGGCGAAGTGGGCGGCCCAGACCGGCGGCTCGCGTGGTGAGCGCGGGCGGCGGGTAGCGACCAGCGCGCCGAACTCGGCGTGGAACTCGGTCTGCACGAACATCTTGGCGAAGGCCGGATGGGCGGCGTCGGCGGCCGGCGTGGTCAGGACCAGCTCGGCATAGGACGTCACTTCGATCACGCGCGGTCGCCGCCCGCCATTGGTCAGCGAGACGCGGCGGACTTCACCGTCGGCCTCGCCGGAGACCAGAACGTCCATGGTGGTGGTCAATGTCCCGTCATGGCGGATGAATTCGACGTGATCCTCGGCGAACACCACCTCGGCATGGTCCGCCGCACGCCCGATCGGCTGCGCGCTGGCAGACCACAGTTCGCCGGTCTGCGTGTCGCGCAGGAAAATAAACGTCCCCCAATCGTCCCGGGTGGCATCCTCGCACCAACGGGTCACGGCGATGTCACGCCACAGGCTGTAGCCCGCCCCTGCCGCGGTCAGCATCACTGTGTAGCGCCCATTCGAGAGCAGGTGGGTGACCGGGGCTGTGGCGGAGGGCGGCGCGGTAAGGCGGCGCACCGTCGGCGATGCGATGGCGACGCCCATTGCGGAGGTCTTCACCTCCTCGGCCCGCGGATGTCCGACGACGACGTCGCGCGGCATGCGTTCCTGGAGCAGCAGTTCGCTGGCCATGATCATGGGTTCGCGGTGGAAACGGTCGCGCATCCGGCCGTCCTGCAGAGCGTTGGCGATGGCGACGATGGTCATGCCCTGGTGATGGGCCATGACGTTGCGCACGATGGCCATTTCCGCGCCTTCGGGAAGCCTGGAGCGGGTGAAGTCGAGGGCGTCGTAGAAGCCATAGCGCCCGCATGCGCCCATCGCGGCGAGGCGGTCGTAGTTCAGCCGCGCGCCGTGCGGATCCACCATCGCGGCCAACCCGGTGGCGTAGGGCGCGATGACGAGATTCTCGGAGAGGCCGCGCTTGAGGCCGAGGCCGGGAACACCGAAGTTCGAGTACTGGTACGTGAACTCCAGGTCGCGGGCGCTGTAGGCGGATTCCGAGATTCCCCATGGTACCCCCAGCGTTCTGCCGTAGGCTTGCTGACGCTCCACCACCAGACGGCTCGTTTGCTCCAGAAGGCTGCCAACCGGCGCGCGCATCACCAGCGCCGGCATCAGATATTCGAACATGGAGCCGGACCAGGAGATCAGCGCGGAGCCGTTGCCGACCGGTGTCGCCGCACGGCCGAGACGGAACCAGTGCCGCGTCGCGACGTCGCCCTTTGCGATGGCGAACAGGCTGGCGAGCCGGGCTTCCGAGGCAAGCAGGTCATAGCAGCTCGGATCCAGGCTGTTGTCGGGGAGAGCGTAGCCGATCGACAGCAGTTTGCGTTCGGGATCGAGAAGGAAGGAGAAATCCATCGCGAGCGCCATGGCGCGTGCCGTATCGGCGAGGCTACGCAACCGGCCCCTCAGCATGTCCGGCGTCCCGGCGACCGGGAACCGGTCACGGCCATGCTCGATCGCCGCGGTCCGCAATGCCATTATCCAGAACATCAAATCCGCCGGACCGTCACCACCGGCCGACGGCCCGCCCGTCGGGATGATGTCACGAGCCGCCTCGACGGCCCTGTCGGACAGCCGCTTCAGCGTCGGCAACTGGACCTCGAGGGACTGGCCCCCGTTGAGCTGGGCGGCGATCTCGTCAAGAACGGCGCCAAGTCGGCGTATTTGCGCGCCGTCCGCTGTGGGCAGGGCGTCTGCGGCCTCTCGCGCCAGGGCGAGGGTATCCATCATGCCAAGTCGAGCGTCCGCCGCCGGAGCACAGTCCATCCATTCCTCGCAGGCGTTCGCGAGTGCGATCAGATGGCCGGCAAGGTTCCCGCTGTCGACCGACGAGACATAGGCCGGTTCCAACACTCTCAGATCCTGTGTTCCATACCAGTTGTAGAAATGCCCCCTGAACTGCGAGAGCTTCCGCATGGACTCGAACGTCGCCTCCAGCCGCTCGATGGTTTCCGTCGTTCCTGACCAGCCGAAGTCGCGGGCGGCGACGGTGGAAAGCAGGTAGAGACCGATGTTGGTCGGCGATGTCCGGTGGGCGACCACCGGCTTCGGGTCCTCCTGGAAATTGTCCGGCGGCAGCATGTTCTCGGCAGGTGTGACGAACGTCTCGAAAAAACGCCAGGTGCGCCGCGCGGTGAGGCGCAGGTCGCGGGCATCCGGATCGGAGAACGCCGCCCGCCGAAGTATGGCCGGCGACCGGCTGGTCCACGCGGCGAGCGCGGGGGCCGTCAGCCACAGCAGGGTGAAAGGCAGGGCCAGCGGCCAGGACGATGGCGTCACGGCAACGGTACCGGCCGCCACGACGAGCCCAAGCGCGGTGCCACCGGCCATGTCTCGATAGAAGCCGCCGAGATCCAGCCGCGGCCGGCCGCTTGTCTGCGCCGCCGTCGTCCATTCGAGAAGGTGGCGGTGCGTGACGAACAGCCGGGTCAATGTCCTTGCGATGGCATCGGCCATCCGCCACGCCTGGTCGGCCAGGAAGGCAACCGACATCACGGTCCGCATCGCCGCCATCCGCAGATCCTGCATGAGCGAGCCGACGTGGTTGCCGAGGCGGGTACCCGGCCGGCCCGGCAGCACCGAGGACACCGCCGGCAGGAAAGCCGGAACCGCGCTGACGGCGAGCACGAGCAGGACTCCCGCCAAGGCGGACGGCAGAGGCAGCAGCCAGCTCACGGTCAGCGTCACCAGGGTGAACGGCGCCAGCAGCGAGCGCCGCAGGTTATCCAGCATCTTCCAGCGACCGACCGGCGGGGCCGCCTGAGGACCTGTCCTATGGCCGAGGATCCAGGGGAGCAGTTGCCAGTCGCCGCGGGTCCAGCGGTGCTGACGCTTGGCAGCGACGTTGTAGCGCGAAGGGAACTCCTCGACGAGCTCGATGTCGGAAGCGAGACCGGCGCGGGCGAAAACACCTTCGAACAGGTCGTGGCTGAGCAGGGCATTGTGCGGAACCCGGCCGTCCAGCGCCGCTTCGAAAGCATCGACGTCGTAGATACCTTTTCCGGTGAAGGATCCCTCGCCGAAAAGATCCTGGTAAACGTCGGAGACGGCCGACGCATAGGGGTCGATGCCGCCGGGGCCGGAGACGATCCGCTGATAGAGCGAGCCCTCGCCGCCGAGCGACAGCGACGGCGTGATGCGGGGCTGAAGAATGGCATAGCCGTTGATGACGCGCCGACCGGCCGCGTCGAACGTCGGTCGGTTCAGCGGGTGCCCCATCTTGCCGACCAGCCGGAGTGCGGCGTCCCGCGGCAGTCGCGTGTCGGCGTCAAGGGTGATGACATAACGCACGTCTCCCGGTACCTGCGGCGCGCGACCGGCAATGGGCATGAAGCTGGTGTCGGTGGCGCCGCGCAACAACCGGTTGAGTTCGTGCAGCTTGCCGCGCTTGCGCTCCCAACCCATCCATTTGCCCTCGCCGTCATTGTAGAGCCGGCGGCGATGCAGCAGCAAAAAACGGTCCCCGCCGTCGGGACCAGGGCCATGGCGCAGATTCAGTCGCTTGATGGCCGTAGCGGCCACCGCCAGGAGAGCGTCGTCGTCAGCCACCACCTCCCGGTCGGCGTCGAGACCATCCGACAACAGGGCGAAGACGAGGTCGCCGCTGGCCCCGGCGAGGTGGTGAACCTCCAGTCGCTCGATCTGCGCCAGGAGGTCGGCCTCGCCGGTCAGCAGCGTCGGAACGGCGACGAGCGTGCGCTGTGACGGGGGCACGCCGTCCGCCAGTTCGAGCCCCGGCAGGGTGATTGCCCCGAACAGCGCGGTGACCGCGCGGTTGACCAGCGCCGTCGCCACTTCGGAGGCCGGCAGGACGCCGGCAAGGGCGAACAGGACGAGCCAGCCGCCCATACCGGGAAGCCAAGCCGCCCACACCGCGAGACCCAGCAATAGCGCCGTCACGGACAGGATCGCGCCGACATAGCCGCCGATTCCCAGATGAACGCTGAAACGGCTGATCCGCAGCCAGGCCGGTGGTCGAAAGCCGACGCGCCGCTCAAGTGCGCCTCGCCCTTCCGCGATCAGATGATAGCCGGGGTCGCCGACACGCGCGGCGTCCGCACCGTTGGCTGCTTTCTCCGCCGCTGCACGTGATGCTGACAGCGCCAGACCGGCGATGGCGAGTTCCGGGAATGACGAACCGCGGGCCAGTTCCTCGATGGCGCTCCGGTAGAGGTTGCGCGTGGGGAAATCCATGGCGGCAAAGCCGCTCGCCGCGCGAAGTTGTTCGTCGACGAGGCTCACGCTCTCGAACAGGTCCGCCCAGTCGATGTCGGAGATCAGCCGCATGCTGGTGATGACATTGCGCACGGTGACGTTGGAGGCGCCCAACCTCTGCTGAGCGTGCTGGACCACACCGTCGACCGTTGCGCCTTGACGGTTGAGCCGCTCCTCCAGCCAGCCGAGGGCCGGCGTCGTTCGCGGGTCTTGGTCCCGCAGCCGCTTCGCCAATTCTGCGGCGAACACGTCGGACAAGGAACCGGAAGAGCGCGTGGCCATGTCCGCTTCGAGGGCGGAACGGCTGTCCCCCGACGCGAGAAGACGGTCTGCCAGTGCGTCGGCGTCCGCCTGTGCCACGCGTCCGGCGGTGATCTGGTCGGCAAGTCGGCGCAGGTTCTCGATGAGGACGATGCGAAGCGTAATCGCGACTGCCCACAGCTCGCCGATGGACAGTGGCTGGACCCGCTGATAGGCGGCGATGAAACGACGCAGGATGGCGGGATCGAGGTGGCTGTCCGTGTGGGCAACGAAGGCCCAGGCCAGTCCGAACACCCGAGGATACCCGGCGAACGGCCCGTCAGCGAGCTTCGGCAACTGACGGTAATAACCCGGCGGCAGGTCGACGCGGATTTCCCGGATCTGTTCTTCGACGACATGGTAATTGTCGAGCAGCCATTCCGCGGCGGGATCCACGCTGCGACCGCGCTCCAATTCCGCCGCACTGGCCCGATAGGCGGCGAGGAGCACCGCGGCGTTGTCGGCGAGGCGGGTGTGCAGGGACAGGACGGCAAGCGGCTTGCGTGTCACCGGCTGCGCGGCGGCGAGACTCTCCGCATGCCGCTCGAGCCGGTCCAGACCGAAGAGCTCCTCGCGCACCGGTGCCAGATCGCTCCAGGGGGACGGTGGCAGACGACGCCCGAAAGCATGGCGGAGGATCGCATTCATCAGTGCCTTTCCGGCCAGCATCAGCGTGCGACCGCGATTAAGAGAGATGCGTGCCAAACAGTGGTGTGATCATCGCTGTAGGCATCGAGGTTGGCCGCCGCACCATTTTTTAGGGCTGTCTTCTTTGGCGCGAGGGCTGAAGGCGGAATTTCTGTGAGTGTCCCGGCATAGGCTGCCGTCAGCTCATTCTTTTGATGCGGGCCACGGACTATCTGATCGTCGCGCATGGGAAGGCCGATCAACAGCTTTGCGAGGTTCAGGTCGACACGTTGGCCACGGTGATGGGGGTGACAGTGGACCGTCCCGTCCTTGATGACGCGAGCCCCAGTTCGGTCCTTCCTGCTGAAATCGGTTGGCTACAGCGGGACGTGGACAACGCATCGTTCAAAGGACTTCCGATCGACGCTCTCGAACATGGCGAAGCCTTCGGTTCAGACAGCGGGACCATGTATCAGGACGAAGAGCAAGACCGTCAGCGCGATGGCGACTGGAATCACCACAGGTGGCACGAAGTATGCTTTCACGGCGTTCCATGAGGATAAAGAGCCGGTATCCGTCGGGGGAAGGGACATGGTCGTGCTCCATATGTTCGGCGGATTGAACCAAGGATGCCGCGATAGTTTCCTCGTTGCGCCGCGTTTCAACGATTGCGAAATCGCCTATCGAGGAAATGGTGATGAAGCTGGGTCGATATTGTGGCGATTCCGCCATATGGACTCATGCGCCGCAAAATCATGTGCAATGGATTCCAAGAACAGTCCGCCAGATCGCCGTGTGAGCGCTTCAGTCCGTCTTCCAAGGCAGGCGTTTTGCCGGTGGTTTTCCCGCTTGCTCACGAAGCCCATCACCGATACGGCGACACCCCAGTCTTTGGAGAAAAGCCCGGATGTGGCCGGACGTATGCTGAAATTTCGCGGATGGCCCAATACCTCTGGCCTTGTGGTCGGTCCAGGGCTTTCAGACTGTCCGGGGTGACGCCATAGGACGGACGAGAAACTACGACAAGGAGACTGAGCTGGAACATGGAGCATGACGGGACCAATGGGCGCTCTTGGAAGTTCCTCTGGAAGCCGCAAAAATCCTGTGTTTGATACAGCTACGGTTCTGCCTGATCGACAATGTTCGGTTTCTGGACCGCTCGGATGGTGGCCGGGAAGGGCAAGCAATCTCAATGGTTTGGTGCTTAGCGTATAATGCCGTCCGTCCTATGGCGTCACCCCGGGTTCCACTCCGAATGGAACAACAGGACCACCCGACAGGCTTCATGCAGGTTCAGCCCCTCGCGCCCGACCAAGCTCTGGGCAATCAGCACGCGGGGATAGCTGTAGGTACGGTTGAAGGCCGTCTGCACCATCCGGCGCCGGGCCTGGGCCATGTCGCCATCCATCAGGCGGCAGAGCTGGCTGTGCTGGCCAGCCTCCGCGCCCCCGACGACGAGGTCGACGAAGGTGTCCGGGCAGAGCGTGCCGGCGCTCCGGTTCAAGTCGTCGCCGTCGCCATCGTCCTCCCGCCGCGCCGCGGCCTCCTCCGCTTCCTGGCGCGGCGCATGGGGATCGAGCGAGCCGCGCAGATAGCCGGTCCACACCTCGCGCGCCAAGGTGCGGATGCTGGGAGCCCGCGTGGACTCGGGAACCATGGAAGCCGTCAGCAGGTGGTCAAGCACATCCGTGCGGAGCTGACGCAGGACACGGCCCATCTGCTCCCGATCCAGCTGTTCCACCAGCGAGGCGCCCGGAAGGGTCGACAGGAACTCCTCCTGGATGGTCCGTCCCAGGGACTCGCGTAGATCGCCGTAGGTCTTGTGGGCCGCATCCGCCATGTCGAACAGCGCTTCGTCCGACAGCTCCCGTCCGGCCAGCGCGCCGGTCAGGGTCTTCTTCTCCTTCTTCGTCTCGTCCTCTCGGCGCAGTTCCGCGTAGGCGGCAAGCAGCGCGCCGGGCCGCAGGTCGTGGTGGACCAGGACCGGCTGCTCGCGGTCGAGACAGCGCACTACATGGCGGGCGTTCACCATCGTCTGCTAGGCCTTCATGGGCGCCGTGAAGCGCCCGAAGAAGGACCTTCTCCGGCGTGCCGGTGCACTCGATGCCAAGCCAGTGCTCGATGCGCGCCAGCGCCGCGCGGACGCGGGGATGCCGCCACAAAGGATTGTCACCGGTGCGGGCCGGGGTGGTGAGACGTTGGTGCAGAACTCGGCGCGTTGACGGACTCCGCCCTGGAAAGTTCTCGTTCAGGCGACCTTGCGGGAGGCCGGCATGCCGAGGCTGGTCATCCTGTTCATGACCTTGCAGCCGACCGCCGCCTCGACTTTCTGGGCAGGCAGAGTCCGGGCGCGGAGGCTGCGCCCGATCAAGGTCTTGTACCGCAACATTGCCACCTCCCCGAGCGATCGGCGTCCGTAGCCGACCGCCCGCTGCCAGCCGAGCCGTCCGCGTTCTGCGATCATCTTGATGTGCTGGTCGCGCTGCGTGGGCGCGCTTGCAGCGGTCTCGCCCGGCACCGCGGTGGAGCGCGGCGGGATGATCACCTCGGCGTCGGGGGTATGGGCAGCGACAGCACGGTAGACCGGCTCGCCGTCATAGGCCCCGTCCGCCAGCACCGTGCCGATCGGGCGCTTGATCTGGTCGAGCAGCGGGCCGACCAGCGAGGCATCGCCGTCCTGCGTGGTCGTCAGCTCCGAGGCGTGGATCTCGCCGGTATCGGGATCGACCGCCAGGTGGAGCTTTCTCCAGTTCCGGCGCGCTTGGCCTCCATGCTTTTCCAGGTACCACTCGCCCGTGCCGAACACCTTCAGCCCAGTGGCGTCGATGACCACGCTGACCGGCCCGCCCGTCCTGGAAAGCGCTGACGCAACTTCCAGATTGGCGCTGCGCCGGGAGAAGGTCGTGTGATCCGGAACCGGCAGGTCCAGGCCGAGCAGGCGCATCAGCGAGCCCAGCAAACCCTCGGTCTGCCGCCATGGCCGGCCGAACGCCAGACGCAGCATCAGCCCGGCTTCGATCGCCACGTCCGAGTAGCGCGCTGGCCGGCCGCGTCGGCCCGAAGCCGGCGGCGTCCAGGTGGCGAACGCCTCCGGCGTCACCCAGATCGTCAGGTCACCGCGCCGGCGCATCGCCGCATCGTAGGCCGACCAGTTCTCCACACGGTACCGGGCCTTCGGGATCTTGTGGCGGCGGGGCTCATTAGCCTTGTACGGCATCAGCGGCTCGACTTCAGCGGGCCGCCTCTATACCCGCTTGTCCTCCCGACCACCACCAGCCCAGGCTTTGTGCACCAACGTGACGTTGGCGCATAAATCGCCTGGGGCTGTCGGTGTAAGGGTTCTGGCGGGTATAGAGGCGTCCCGCTGAAGCCGAGAGCCCGATGCCTTACAAGGCCAATGAGAGCCGTCGTCACAAAATCCCGAAGGCGCGCTACCGGGTCGAGAACTGGTCGGCCTACGATGCGGCGCTGCGCCGGCGCGGCGACCTGACGCTCTGGGTGACGCCGGAGGCGATCGCCGCGTGGACGCCACCCGCCATGGGACGGCGTGGCCGGCCTTCCCGCTACTCGGACGTGGCGATTGAGGCCGGGCTGATGCTGCGCCTCGCCTTTGGTCGTCCGTGGCGCCAGACCGAAGGCTTGCTGGGCTCGCTGATGCGCCTGCTCGGCCTGGACCTGCCGGTTCCGGATCACACGACCTTCTCCCGGCGCAGCGCCAACCTGGAGGTCGCGTCGGCGTTGGCCAGGACGGACGGGCCGGTGACGGTGGTCATCGATTCCACCGGGCTGAAGGTCTTCGGCAAGGGCGAATGGCACCTGGAAAAGCACGGCGGCCACGCGCGCCGGACGTGGCGGAAGCTGCACTTGGCCGTTGATCCGGACCGCGGCGTGATCCTCGCCTCGGAACTGACGTCCAACGAGGAGGGGGATGCGTCGCTGGTCGATCCGTTGCTCCATCAGATCGCCCGTCCTATCGGCACGGTGCTGGCCGACGGTGCCTACGACGGCGAGCCCGTCTACCGCGCCGTGGTCGCCCACAGCCCCGCGGCGGAGGTGATCATCCCGCCGCGCTCCACCGCGGTGCCGAGCGACACGGCCGAAAGCGCTCCCAGCCAACGCGACCGTCACATCCAGAGGATTGCCGAGCGTGGACGGCGCGGCTGGCAGCGGGACGTCCGCTACGGCCGCCGCTCCTTGGGCGAGGTGGCAATGTTGCGGTACAAGACCTTGATCGGCCGTAGCCTCCACGCCCGGAGTCTGCCCACGCAAAAGGCCGAGGCCACCGTCGGCTGCAAGGTCATGAACATCATGACCAGCTTGGGCATGCCGACCACCCGCAAGGTCGCCTGATCATCACTGCCCCAAGGTGGACTCCCCCGTCACGTCGATTTGCGCAACAAAGTCCATATGAGGGGCAGCATGTCGCATGCCCCTCAGTCACGGATAGATCACCGAACGGTCAAGCCTCGTTGCCGTTGATGGCGTCTTTCAGCGCCTTGCCGGCGGAGAACTTCGGCGCCTTGGAGGCGGCGATCGTGATCTCGGCGCCGGTCTGCGGGTTACGGCCGGTACGCTCACCGCGCTCGGTGACCTCAAACTGCCCGAAACCGGGCAACTTGATCGTCTCACCCTTGACCAGCGCGTCCTGCAGGCTGTCAAGAACCGCCTCCAGCGCCTTGCCGGCATCCGCCTTGCTGCCGCCCAGCTTGGTGGCGATAGCATCGATGAGTTCGGCCTTGGTCATCTCTTCTCCCTTTATGATCGACATCAAGCGTCGGTAGGAGCGACGCTGCAGTCCTGCGGACCGTCATCGGGCCTCAGGCAGCGCCAGCACCCTTTCCTCACTCCCTCCTGTTTATGCCCAATATCCCCGATTTACCAGCCGGGGCCTGGGAATTGGGGTGCTGGCTCCTGCCCGCATGCCCAACGCCCAGTGCCCACATCGCTCATACTGCCTTTGTGAGGTGTCCGTACCGCCTACTTTCTTGAGGATCTGATCGCGCGATAAACCTTCCGCACGGAACCGCGAGCCGCATCGCCGCGGAAATGCGCACGCACCGCTTCGATCCGTCCCCTCCTGATGCGGAAAAACGCGCGCACACGGTGCCGCGCCCTGCCCACGCCGATGCCAGATCGGGGACGATTCCCAACGCCGAGGATGCTGACGCCTTCACCGTCGACCACGAACTTGACCTCACGCCACGTTTCGAAAGCAGCCGGCCGCTTGGCCAGGGTCTCTGCCCCCGACGATTGGGGCGAGCGATGGATCGCGGTCATGGTGATCGAACGTGGCATGGCGATGATCTGAAGCACCGCAAAGACGAACGTAGCGAAGCGATCGGCATCGAGGATCCCACCATCCCGATAGCTGCGGTTGCTCAGAAACGGGAGCGCGTCCGAACCGACATGCACATCCATAGCATCGGTCGGACGGTAAGGCTCAGCATCCTCGGCGAACAGCAGGGCAAATGCATCCGAACAGGGCGATGTTGCCGCCACGCCCGCCTCTTCAGCTCCCTTTGACTGCAGACACATCACATGCCTTCCCGGCCGGGACACCCCAATGAGAGCAGGGTCGTCGACGGAAAATTCAAGCAGCATGGCAGGAAACGGCAACAGCGTGGGCGGGCGCGGTTCAACAGGAACACCGCCGAGACGGCGGGAGAGATCGACAGCCGATGCGACCACATCGTCCGAAATCATCAGCCGCTCGGCCGTCTCGATAAAGGTGCGCTGCGCACGCAACTCCCTATTGAAGGATCGATGCGACTCAAGGCTGCTGGCACACTGCCATCCGCTGGTCAGCAGCACAGACTGATCAAGGCATGCCATGGCGAGTTCGTCGGTGAACCAACCTGACACACTATCGCGCACCAAAGGCAGACCGGTTTTCGGATCGACCGTCGCCCAACGCGGCTTGATGGTCAGGCGCTGCCACCCGCGGGACGACGTAAGCGACAGCATCTCGGGAACACCCAACACCAGGGCAAGAGCCGCCAATGCGGCCGTCACCACATGCTGGTCCAGAAAAATGGCGCCCATCAGCTTCAGCAGAGCAAGCGTATCGGACCCTTTGGGCTGACCGGCCGGCCGGGTGGCTGCCGCATCCACCACCGGGGTGATCACAATCTCGTCCTCCTTGATCATCCCTGCAGCTTCCGTAAGCAAGACCTTGGGGCCGCCGTCCGCAGCGTGCACGTCCAGGACCGACCAGACCTTGACGACCCCGTTGTGGATCTCGACATAGCTGCCGCGCCGCTTGAGAATTTCGGGAGCGCCGTTCTCATCGACAGTCGGCCGGTTTTCGTCGTGCTCGATCCACCACTTCCCCTGCAACGCGCCCGACGGAAGGTCGCCCAGCCGCCACGCGAGCTGCCGCAATCCGACATTGCTCAACGCCACCACCTGACGCCCGACGGCCGGCGTGAGGTCGAAACGACAGACATCCGAAGCCTGCGCCATGGTGTAGATGCGCTTGGCGGCCATCCGCGCCTCACCACGAATGGCTTTCGTCAGGCGGGGGAGGAATTCCAACAGGAGCTTAGCCATTGAACGCCTCCGCACAGATGTACGGAACAGTCGGCTGTCCGACGAAAGCATGGGTGTGGTCCATGCGGCAAAGGACGCTGACGCATGCCCTCCGCTTCCCACCCAACGCGAACGGCAACCGCGAAACACTGAAGACGCCGACATGAGGCACAGCGGTGTTGACAGAGACGGGGATCACCATGGCAACCTTTGTGAAGCCACGCGTCGTGCCCAGCGGATTGCATGGCCGAGGCAATGGCCCCGACTGATATGGTCCGATTTTCCACAGACAAGGGCTTGCTACGCTCTCGCCCGTCACTCTCTTCATACGATGCCCGTGGGCTGCGCCATCGTCCCGCCGGCAGGGCCAAGCACACCGGTTCACCGCGACCGGCCCCGGCTCGCTATACGACACGCATCACCACCGCCCGGGCTTTGTCCTGCGGCCGCTCACGGGGAGGACCCTTAGCGTCTCCATCCATCGCCAATCGATCCCTGACCGTAGGCTTAGCCGGGAAGGCGTCCCATCATCAGGGTCGAGAGTCTCCGGCTGAGACCGGCCTGTGCAGTCACCTCGGAAGCGATCGTTCCGCGCCGACAATGTTGCCTCATCAGCTTCCCCTGAAGCCGGATAGGATCCGAACCTCCGGTCGCCTTCCATAGCGCGATCTCGACCACGCTCCTCACGCAGGAGGAACAGGCCGCACCGCACCCCCAGGAGGGGGTGGGAACTTCGTTCCCGTGTTCATTTTGTCTTGTTCCGGAGTTCCAGGACACCACAAATCCGCAGCAACCTTGGCTGACAGCAGGGTGTCGGGGTGGAGAAATACGGGGATGCGGTGAGGTCTGAACGGGGAAACAAGCGCCAGCGGGGTGGTATGGACGGGGCGCGCTCAACGCATCAAGACAACGCGGACGCGCCATGCAGCCCAATCTAGCACGTAAATGTTTGGGACAGCAGAGGTTCCGGGGGGCTAATGCATTGCGAACGTTGATGATTTGGCAGTGAATGGCCCCGGCGCCTGAGCCGGGCTGAGCGGTGGTAAGCCTCACCCTGGGCGTCCGCATCGGTGCCAACTGGCCGCTCCCACCCGACCTCCTCTCCGGTTCATGCATTCCACACCAAGCCGAGCCAGGGGGTATGCCCGGCGCTGGCCAATTCCCTCAGGCGTGGGCCTTCGCGCTGAGCTTGGGCTGCAACGCTAGACGAAGAACCGGCCGGTCAAAATGGGGCATCAGAGCCAACCCGCCCTGCACGGCCGCGTCCAGGTCGCCGACGGCCGTAAAGACATCCGTGCATTCGAGGCTCACTTGGTAGCCAAGGGATCCGGCCACCAGAAGGAGGTTCTCGATCTGCTCACGCGCAGCGGGTGAGTGTTCGCCGTGCGACCACGCATGGATCGCATCGCGCAGAAGCCGACACAGGCGGTTGGTGAGAGGAGCGGTGTCCGGCTGCAACACCCTGAGGACCGCATCCGCTTCGATGCGGTTGATCAGCTCGGTACCGTCGTGAACAATCGTCATCATGGCTTCTTCCTGTCGGAACATCGTTGTCGTGCCGACCGCCCGGCGCGGCGGCCCGCAGGGCCGGCCGGCGTGCCGGGACGGGCGGCCGATTGGGTGTGCGGTTTGCTGGGCGGCGCGACGCGGGGGCGGTCAGCGCACCGGCTTGTCCTCGAGCAGCTCCGCCGCGCGCCGCCGCTGCGCGCGGGCGCGGTCGCGATGCCGCTCCGACAGCGGGTACCGGGCACTGACGAACAGCCGCATCATCCCCAGCCCACATTCACGGAACCAGGAGCGCTGATCGTCGACGGCCGCAACGGCCACGCTGTTCATCGCGTCGACCATCGCGGGCCAGCGCTCGTCCTCGCTGCGGTGGTCGCCCCAGCGATTGATCGAGCACACGACGCTCGACGCGGTTGGGCGGTCTGCTCCACCCACTCCATTGGACGGAAACGTCACCGCGGTGACGCTCTCGATCCGCGTGTTGCCCAGCCACACAGGCCGGTTGAGGACAATCTCTGCTTGCAGACATGCCAGAAGAGTTCCCAAGCGCCCGAGATCCAGCACGCCGCGAGCGCCGACCGGAACGGTTGCGGTGAGATCGAGGACCCCGACACCGGTACCGGCCTCGAAGCGGCGAATCCAGCTGTCGACCGGTGCGCAGCGCGGGTCCTCGCGCGGAATGACGGTTCCGTTCAAGCGCAGGCGATGGTCCAGCCAGAAGACGTCGAGGGACGCGGTCTCATTCAGCGCTTCAGACAGGGATTCGAGGATCATCGAAAAATTCCGCGTGGTTTCGCATGCCCGAGCGATGCCTGGCCCCTTGCGCGTTGGGCGGGCGCCGCCGCGGCGCACAGCCGCGCGGCGGCGCCCGCCCAACGCGCGACGGTGCGGTCACCCCGGCACGTCATGCCGCTCCTGCAGCCGATGCTCACCAACCGGCGGAAGAGCGGCCGGGGCGGCAACCGCAATGGAGCGACACGCGGTGCCTCTGCAGACTGATGGGAGACCCGTTGCCTTTGCGGGATGCCGATCGCCCCGATCCCGGACCGGTCAGAGAGTGCGGCCTGGACCTCGTCGGCATGCGCTCGGCACGCTACTCTTAGGAAGAGCCTCCAAAACAAGGCCCCATCCATGCTGGACTTGCCATCGCTCCGTGCTGAAACCGAGGTGCTTCGCGCGATCGAGAGGCTTCGCGCCGATCTGACCTCCCTTCAACGCGGCAGCCTCCCGACGATCAAGCCGCGGCCGAGCAGGCGCGCTGCAGAGCCCTCCCGCCGAACAGAGCCTTCCATGTGCAAGCGTACGTTCCACGTGGATCCGGACGCCGTCTCCGCGCTGTCCGACGGCGCACGGCACCATGGTGGCCGGCAGATGGACCTGCCGTTTTAGAATCCGGAACGATAACGCTCTCGCGTGTCCGTCACAGCGCCCGGCAGAGTGACTTGGTAGGCCTGAATGGTCCTCCGGGCATCTCAGGGTAACGGCAGGGTCGATCCGGCTTGGCCGTCCTCATCACTGTCATCTTCTGCCGATCATCCCGTCAGCTAACCCATTGCCTGCAAAGTGGGAATCCGCGACCGGCGCCAAGATGTTGCCGATGTCTTCGCCGATCCTGGCTCCGGCGCCAAGCCATTGTCCGAGCAGGGTATTCTGCCGTCCTGGTCCGCCATCCTTGCCGATCTTTCCAAGGCACCGGTGGAGGCAAGGCAGCCTTCTCAGGAATCTCACGCGCCGGCCACGACCAGCCGAAATGCCCGGTTCCCTTCCACACGATGTTCGGACGGTCGGTGACGGAGACCGCATCCCGGGTTTCTCCCATGTCCGCCGTAAGAACGAACGCTGCCACCACCGTTCCGCTTACCCGGCTGTGTCCTGAGGCGCTCGGGCACAGGCGTTCCACCCTCACCGGCCGACCCGGCAGGTGTTCGTGGAGTCTGGCCAGCCTTCGGCGGCCCGCCGCCATAGGGTCGGGAGACGTCAGATCTCGCAAGCCCCGCATCGGCGTGCAGCATCGGTCAGCAAGCGTATACGCACGACCGTGAGCGACCGCTTGCGCTGACGGTCGGACTCGGTATCCTTCCGCTCTGAGGGGGCTCAGCCAAGCAATGCGCGAGGACGCAATGGCGCAGCTTCCCATTCTGAAACTCCACGATCCGACGTTCCTGCCCGCCCCCGTCACGATCACGGTCGGCAACATCAAGGGCGGTGTCGGCAAAACGACGCTGGCCACCAATCTCGCGGTCTGGGCAGCGATCCGACGCTTCGCAAAGACCGCTCTCATCGACACCGATGCGCAGCAGTCGGCCGCGACCTTCGCCAACATGCGCGCCGAGACGCTCGGCGATCCGCTCTTCACCTGCGTGTCGATCCTCAACGCCGACGCCCTGAAGGTCCATGCTAGGCGCATCGCCGCCGACCACGCGCTGACCATCATCGACGCCGGCGGCCGCGACACGGCGACCCTGCGTCACGCGCTCCTGATCTCGGACGCCGTGCTCATCCCGGTCGGTCCGCGCGCTTACGACGTCTGGGCCCTGCAGCAGATGGTTGACCTGAGCACCCAGGCGAGGGCGTACAACCAACGCCTCCAGGCCTTCGCGGTCCTGAGCATGGCGGACCTCCGTGGCGCCGAGAGCCAGGACGTCGCCCGGATGCTCGCCGACCTCAATGGCGTGGAGTTTCTTGATACCCCCATTCGCAAGCGCACCGCCTGGTTCCGGGCAGCGGCTGACGGCAAGGGCGTGGTCGAGGCGAAGCCCCGGGACAACGGTGCGATCGAGGATCTCGAGGCGCTGACCGGAGCCCTCTTCGAGCGTGTTCGGGCGTCAGCAACGATCCGCGCCTGACCACGCCCGTAAACCATCGTCAACGCACGTAGACGCGAGGAACCGGTCATGCGCATCAAGATGCCGACCACGAAGGCCGTGCCAACCATCACCGAGCCGAACGAGGACGCGAAAACGGCCGAAGCCTGGGCAAATGGCCCCCCTGCCGTGCCGGCGAAAAAGCGTTCGCAGCCGAAACGGAAGACCCCACCCAAGGTGCTCCGCTCGTACCGCCTGCCACAACGTCTGCTGGATCGGATCGGGCTGGTGTCCGACGACATCAGCCTGCCCGAGTACACGGTTGTCGAACTCCTGCTCAACGAGGCCCTTGCCGCCCGAGGTGTCCCGAAGACGCTCGACAAGCCCGGATGACCCCGGTTCGGTTCGGCCTGAACGGCATCGCAACACACGAACCCGTCCGCGCGTCCCCGCCGGTGCTGTTCGGACGCGAGCTGATTTGCCTGGTCACAACACCGGACAAGATGGTGATGGAAGCAGCACCTTAACCGTCCTTCGGAATGCCCTCATGATGATCCGCCTTCGCAACGGCCCGCGCCGCCAGACGATCCAGTTGATCCGCACGGTCTACAGCCCGGAAAGGGGCCGCGGCGCGCAGACCGTGGTCGCTCGTTTGCCCGCTTCGGCGACCACGCTCCCGCCGCGGGTGTCGGCATGCCTGACCGCCGACGAGCGGGCGCAGGTCGAAGATTTCTTCGCGAACCGCCGCAAGCGCCATGCGGTGCAGCTCGCTGACTACAACGCCGTCCACTTGAGCGCTTGTGCGGACATGATGGTGCTCGCCGCGTCCGCCTCCGGCGGATTGGCGACGGTGCAGGCCGCCGCGGAGCGCGCCGGCATCGGGACTGCTCTGCGCCGCCTGTTCACGGCCCTGTACGGCGACTCCGTGCGCGTGGTCGTCCGTCGGCCGGCGCTTCCCCGCACCAAGAGCGGGTGATCTGGCGCGGCGGAGCCGCACTCCAGCGGCTGCATCGCCCACAGATCGTCCCAAGCCCGCCTCGATCCCTAAGGCCCCGGCGCCAGACGATTCAGCCGTCCCCGTACATGGCAGTCTTTGGCAGCCAGATCGGGCCCTGTAGCGTACGATACAAACGAGATCAGGCATGACCGCCATCACCGCCGAGCAGTACGCCGCTCTCCAGCGTGCCTTCGACCACTTCAACGCGACGCTGTTCAGCGGAACGTTGCCCCAGGTGCTCATCACCTTCCAGCGCAGCAAGCGCTTTAAGGGCTACTTTTCCCCCGAACGCTTCGAGAGCCTGGCGGCATCTGGCGAGCGGCGGCACGAGATCGCCTTGAACCCGGATGTGTTCGACCGCGACCAGGCCGAGATCCTCTCCACTTTGGTCCATGAAATGGTCCATGTGTGGCAAGAGGAGTTCGGGAAGCGCTCGCGCGGCGGCTATCACAACATGGAATGGGCGGCCAAGATGAAGGCCGTTGGCCTGCACCCGAGTGACACGGGCGCGCCGGGCGGTAAGGAAACGGGACAGAGGATGACGCACATCATCATCACGGACGGCCCCTTCGACCGTGAAGCAGCCAAACTGCTGGCGGACGGTATCGCCATCGCCTGGAAGTCCGACATCCGGAAGGCCGGCGCCGCGAAGAAGGACAAGGTCGCCTATGCCTGCGGATGTGGGACGAAGGTGTGGGGGAAACCGGGCCTCAGGGTGATCTGCGGCGATTGCGTGGAACTCCTCGCTTCTCTGGCAGCGCAGCAGGGTGACGGCGTCGAGTTGGCCCAACCGCGTGCCGCCGGCTGATCGGGGTCCTCCTGCGCAGCTGTAATATCGGCACTGGCGAGACGGTGCTGCGGTCTGCCTGCAAGCCCGTCCGCAGGGACTCCGGGGCGGCGTTCCGGAACGCTCGGTTCTCCCTCGCGGCAGAGACGTCTCCGCGGGCACCGGTGCCCCCTGTGTGCAGGCACGAGTCCGCAAACCAGCACCCGTCGCGTCCGCCGAGCACCCATCGCCGTCCTACGGGGGACATGCCGATCACCGCTTACCAAGCCTCCTGCGCGACGCGGATGGCATTGAAATCACTTCCGTCGCTGAATCTCCCCTTAAACACAGCACCGCCATGCGGACCATCGTATGTTTGCCGACGCAGGAGGCAGGAAAGCCGTGTCGGCTCAGCCGTGATCGATGTCCGCAGATCTCCTGGCCGGTCACGCCTCGGGCAGGCACTCCCGGATCATCCTCATCCTGTGGTAAAACAGCCCAGGATTCATTGGGGGCGCCGACGTGCCGAACACGACAACCTGGATGACACGCCACGCGGTGACACGAGCCTATGGCTGCGATCTCGCGGTGATGTGGCGCGGGCCCGATGCGTGGGCGTGGCTCATCACCGTGGCCGGCGAGCACGTCGCCTCCGGCACGGCGCGCACCATGGGGGGTGCTCAGGATACCGCGCTGCGCGCCGCCAAGGCTCATACTGATAACGGTGGACGCGTCCAGCTTCCCCTCCTCTGAGCCCTCTCCTCGGTGCGGCGGTGTGCGGGCGCAGAGTGGCTTCATCATGTCCGCAGGCGGACATCGTGGCCCCGTTATCATCCGCCTAGCCGCGGTATCCGCTGATGCGGTACATCGGCGTTCCAAGTGAACGTGGAGCCGCCATGTCCCCTTCCGACGATCCTGACTTCGGCGCCACGGAACGCGACCTCATCCGGCGCAAGTTCATGCAGCGCATGTCCAGCGCCCGCAGCATTCATGACGGGTTCCTGCTGCGGCGGTGGTCGACGGGCGAGCGCAAGGGGCAGCCGAAGGTCCCGGCCGCCGTTCAGAGCATGCTGGACCGCGGCCTCCTGGCGTTGGACGACCTCGACAAGCACTGGCCCGTGGCGCGTTTCACGACGGCGGGATTCCGTGCCTTGCGGCGGATGGCCGCCGACCGCCGGGCCTTCACCCCGGAGTGCCACGCACGTCTCCTCGAGGAGACTGCCGCGCTGACGGGGGTGGACGATGACGCGTAGGCATCGGATCGCAAGTCGGCGACCGCTACGCGCGTGCCAGTACGCCCCGGCACAGATGCTCTGGTGGACAAACCCGGACACCCGTCGCACGCCCGGCTGCGGGCAGAAGATGGCACACCGTATGAAGAGGTGCTGGTTGGCGTGTCCGCGCTAACCGATTCCACCACATGATTCCACCACATGGCGGCGGCTGGACTGAAGCCACCAGCTCCGGCCGTCGGCATCCCCGCGGCTTTGTGCCGGGCATCGACGTCGCTCGCGACCAACCGTAGTGATGAGCAGGTCACAACGAGGGCTCCGTCCTGATCCTCCTGGTCATTGCCGGTGAAGACGCCGGTGACTGGCTGCAGCTTAGCCTCCGCCAAGAACGCGAGCAGGTTGTCGATCTCCTTCAGCATCAGCGTGGTGGGCAACAGATGGATGATCGCGGAGTGGACCTCGGCGCGGAGGCCGCGCGCCTGGGCTGCCAGGGGCTGACTTGCCGCGGCAGCCGGCCACGCCCCGCAGCCCACATGGCGGTCCGGGGGGCCAGGGCCGCCAGCCGGCAACACGCGTCGGACCTTGTGCCCGTCGATCACAAACCATGCGGCAGAGATTTCCTGAGAGCAGGGTGGACAAGGCGCCCGGGCGGCGAAACATAGGGTGGAAGCTCAGTCCTTCTCGGCAAGCATCCTGCCTCCGCGGGAGGAGGCAGGATGCTGCGCGGTTCGGCGCCCGCCTCGTACAGCACGATCCGATTTGATACCTTATAAGGTATGTAGCACATCTGTTATATCATATAGCGCATTGCTGTTGACTAAAATTTGATACAGTATACGGTATGGATGAGGCTGATTATTCGCTTAACGAGGTGATCGTGATGCAAGCACGTGAACGGTTTGGCGCGCGCATGCGCTCGTTGCGGCGCTTGCGCGGTTTCTCCCAAGCAGCCCTTGCCGAACGAACGCGGCGCACACAGGCACGTGTCGCTGCCGTCGAAGGGCGCGGTGACCCCCAGCTCACAACGATCCTGGCGCTGACGGAAGCCTTGCGGGCGGTCCTCGTCCCGGTTCCGGTCGAGCGTTTGGCGGAGGTCGAGCGTCTGCTCGACCTGAACGACCGCCAGGCCAAGCCGGACGAGCGCGTGCCGAGTGCGCTCGAGGAACTCTTCATCGCGTCCGACGAGGATGAGCCATGAGCCGCAAGGCCGAAATGTTGGGGGTCTACCTCGAGCCAGCGGCGAGGGCTTCGGTGCGAGTCGGGAGCCTGCTGCTCGACAGCAAGCAGAGCGTCCGCTTCGTCGTCGACCAGGGATATATCGACCTCGGGCCGGAACGTCCGATCCTCAGCGCAGCGTGGTGGTTCCCGGGTGACGAGGAGCGGACCGTCGCACGCCTCTCGGACACGCGCGACAAGACGGGCCTGCTGGGTCTCTTGCCCGCCTGGTTCCGGAACGTGCTGCCGGAAGGCGCCCTGCGGGTCGCCGTCGAACGGCAGATGGGGCCGGGCATCCACACCGACTTCGACATCATGAAGCGCGTCGGGCACGATCTGCCTGGTGCCGTCGTCGTCCGGGACGAGGGGTACGCCCCGCCCGCCAGGGTGGCCGACCACACCGCCGACGACCTGCCGCCGATCCGCTTCGGTCTGGCCGGCGTGCAGATGAAGCTCTCCGTCCTCAAGGAGGGTGAGGGGCTGACGGTGCCGGCCGAGGGCCAGTACGGCTCCATCATCGCCAAACTGCCAAGCCGGCAGCGCGGATTGGAGTTCCTGCCCGAGCTGGAATTCTCGGCAATGCGCCTCGCCGCGGCCGCTGGCGTCACAGTCGCGGCCTGCGAACTGATCCCGCTGGGCAAGCTGCGCGGAATCGGTCCCGAGCACCGCAAACACGGCGAGCACGCCCTGGCGGTGACCCGGTTCGACCGCGCGTCCGGCGCACGCGTCCACATCGAGGACTTCGCCCAAATCTTCGGGGCGGTGGACAATCAGAAGTACACGATCGCAAACGAGGAAACACTGTGGAACGGTATCAAGCGCTTTGCCGCCGACCCCAACGGCGATCTGCTTGAAGCGGTGCGCCGCTTCACCGTGAACGTGCTGCTTGGCAACGGCGATGCGCACCTCAAGAACACCAGCCTGATCTATCCTGACGGACGCACGGCCCACTTGAGCCCGGCGTACGACATCGTTCCGACATTCTGCCTGGATGGGGACGACACGCTGGCCATCCCCCTCGGGCGCGCCAAGACGATGGCCGACGTGACGTTGGAGACCTTCCGCAGGCCCGGCATGCTGCTCAGCCTGGATCCCCGCCTGCTGACCGACGAGGCGAAGCGCACGGTGGAACGGGCGGCTGACGAATGGCCCGCCTTACTGCCCAACCTCCCGCTCGTGAAAAGCCACGCCGAGAAGCTGCGCGGGCGCTGGGAGGCGGTGGCGCTCGCGGAAGGATATCGTCAGTTCTTCCTGTCCGGGTTTGGCGCCAACCGTTCGTCCTGATCACTGCCGCGCCTCCGAGGGAACGCCGGCCGGTGCCAAAGAAACGTGAGCACGCCACGCTCAGCGTCCTAGAGGGCGGGTACCGTGCAGCCGCAGATCCGAAGTGTGGCGGATCGCTCCGGCTATCTCTGATCCGCCGGCCCCGGCAGCCGGTCAGCCGCCCGACCGGTCGTGCGTCCCCGCGACGGCTGGTCGAGGAGATCGTCTGTCGGCCCGCGGGGTGCTCTACCCTGCCCGTCCACACCGGCTTGCCATCGCACGCGGCCTGGACCAGCCGGGGCGGCACGGCTCCGGCATCCCCGACACCCATTGCGCAGAGGTAAGCGAAGGCATTGCGTTCGCACCGCGATTTCTGTGGACGATCAATCTTTTAGTGCGATTTGAGAGCTCGACACGCCCTGGCTCCTAGCGCGTTTCACGGCGATGGGGCTCCGCGCCCTGCGGCGGACGGCCGCCAACGACCAGGCCGCTTCCGCAGAGCCCATGGTCGGCTCCTCCTCCCTCAAGGCGGTCGTCGCGCTGATGGGGTGGACGATGACGCGTACGCATCGGATTGGGGGCGGCGACCGCTATGCGCGTGCCGGCACGCCTCGGCACAGCCGCCTTGTGGTGGGCGCTGGTAGACAAGCCCGGACACCTGTCGCGCGGCCAGCTGAAGGCCGAGGGTGGGGTACGCCCCGTGACTAAGTGCTGGTCGGCATGTCGGCCTTGAGCAACCCCGCCGCATAGCGACGGCTGGGCCGACGTCAGCATCGGGCAATCCTGAAGCGCAGGGCAGCCGCGCCGCAGCGGCTTCATGTCCACTCTCCGTCCACCCTGCTGCCGGCGGGTGCCGCGTCCTTGCCCATGCGGCTCTCCTAGGCGGCAGCGGCCTGTCCCTGCCTCGCCCCTGCCTGCAGGGGTGAGGCAGGGACAGGCACGGCCACCATACAACCGGACGGACCTGTCTCACCGGTCCCTGTTGTCGTTCGCGCCTTGTTCCTTTGCCTCCGGTACCACGTCGCGCGGCTGCATCCCTCGACCTTCCATGGTTCCTCGTGAGACAGGCTGTTCGCCTCGTACTCGGCACGCGGGGAGGCACCCGCGGCGCGGCGGTCACGCTGCTTCCGCTGCCGCTCGCGCTCCCTCTTGATCTCGGGGCTGGCAAAGTGGCGGAGGTCGAGGTCGATCATCTCCCGCTCGGTGATCTTCAGCCGTTCGATGATGGTCGCGTCCCGGAACGCGTATCGTGGGTCAACGTCGTGGCCCCGGTAGTCGACCTTCTCGCCCCGGAAGGCACGTTCCGCCCGCGCCAGCACCGACGCCATCCGGGAGCGCATCTCCGATTCCGACCAACCGGCCGCCTCGTGCGCCAGCGCCTCGGCTTCGCGGAGGAGCACCGCAGGCGGCACCAGGTAGGCCATGGCGGTCGTGGCAAGAAAGAGCCACTCGTCACGTGATCCCGACGGGATGCCGTCCGGCCAG
>PJUA01000257.1_pt1 | contig 39720 bp, 28 predicted proteins | sample 1512151 | NCBI WGS metagenome assembly PJUA01 (sample SAMN08177678, study PRJNA422409) | Soil metagenome, whole genome shotgun sequencing project. | isolation source: Soil enriched on filter paper: beechwood xylan treatment | place: USA: Madison | collected 2015-01-15
CGCACGCAATTCCGCATGCAGAAGGTCAACGACCGCATCCACATCCTGGAAGGCCGGGAAGCGGTGCTCCTGAACATCGACAAGGTCATCAAGATCATCCGCGAGTCCGACGAACCCAAGCCGGCCCTGATCGAGGCCTTCAGGCTGTCGGATCGCCAGGCCGAAGACATCCTGGAAATCCGCCTGCGCCAGCTGGCCCGCCTGGAAGCCATCAAGATCCAGCAGGAACTGGCCGAGCTGCGCGGCGAAAAGACCACCCTGCAAGACCTGCTGGACAACCCGGCCTCGATGAAGAAGCTGGTCATCAAGGAAATCGAAGGCGACGCCAAGACCTATGGCGACGCCCGTCGCACCATCATCGAGGAAGCCGAACGCGCCACCTTCGAACAGAAGGTGATCGATGAACCGGTCACCGTCATCATCTCGCAGAAGGGCTGGGTGCGCGCCCGCACCGGCCACGGCCACGACGCCACGCAATTCACCTTCAAGGCCGGCGACAGCCTGTATGGCGCCTTCGAATGCCGCACCGTGGACAACCTGCTGGCCTTCGGCTCCAACGGCCGGGTCTACACCATCGCCGTGAGCGCCCTGCCCAATGCACGCGGGGATGGCGTGCCGGTGACCACGCTGATCGAACTGGCCAGCGGCAGCAGCATCCTGCACTACTTCGCCGGCCCGGCCGACACCACGCTGCTGCTGGCCTCCGATGCGGCGGCCGGCTTCATCGCCAAGGCCTCCGACATGTTCGGCCGGGTCAAGGGCGGCAAGAGCTTCTTCACGCTGGACGAAGGCGCCCTGCCCCTGGCACCGCGCGCAGTCGCTGCCGACGCCAGCGCCGTGGCCTGCGTCTCGGGCAATGGCCGTCTGCTGGTGTTTGGCCTGGACGAGATGAAGACCCTGTCCTCCGGCGGCCGTGGCGTGAACCTGATGGAGCTGGAGAAAAACGAAAAGCTGATCGGCGCACAAGCCATCAGCCAGAAGGGCGTGGTGGTCGAAGGCACCGGCAATGTCGGCAAGGCCAAGGAAATCGCCCTCTCGGCCGCGTCGCTGGGCGTGCACATCGGCAAGCGGGCGCGCAAGGGCAAGGCGCTGGAGTCACGGATCAAGGTGACAGGGCTGCGTGCGCAAGTCTGAGGCAAGGCCTGGCGTTGTTGAGATATCGCCTTCTGCGCATGTTGTGCAGGGGGCGATTTTGTATTCAAACCTCACAAAAATCAGACACTATCTGGCATACTCCGACCCGGCCCGGTTGTAGCTTTTAAGTTACAATCAATACATGATTGAACTGCTCCGATATCAACGCGCCGACGGGCATGAACCGGTTTCCGACTGGCTTTCCCGATTGCGGGACGAGAGGGCACAAGCACGTATCCGGATACGATTGCGTCAAGTGCAAGCTGGCAACTTCGGAGACTGTGAATCCGTGGGCGACGGGGTAGCCGAACTACGCATCCATGTTGGAGCAGGTTATCGGGTCTATTTCGGTCGGCATGGAAAATCCGTCGTGATCTTGTTATGTGGCGGCGACAAGCGTTCACAGCAAGCAGACATCAAATTGGCCAGGCAGTACTGGATGGAATGGAAAGGGAGGCAAAAATGAGCAAATTGAAAGCAGCCGTCTCTCATCATGAACGAGAGCTGGCCGAATTGCGCGCTGACCACGCACTGGCCGTCGAATATCTGAAGGCTGCAATGGAATCGCTCGACGATCCGGAAGATCGCGCTGCCGGTCTGCTGGCACTGCGCACGATAGCGGAAGCTTATGGAGGACTTGCTGCAGTAGCGGCTGAAGCCGGCATCAGCCGGGAGTCCCTGTATCGCGCTTTATCGCCGACAGGTAACCCGACGCTTAAGACCCTGCTGGCAGTGCTCAAGACCGTGGGAATGCGGTTGTCTGTCGAGCCGGAGAATCACGCGCACGCATGATGCTTTAGACGTGCAACAGACGCTCTCGGAACACCGGGTCGCTGCTTACACGATAGAGCTGGCACGGCAGCACGGACGGCCTCATTGGACGGCCCTCATTGACGAGGCAATCCGACTGCCGGCAGAGAACTCCGCGGATTGCTCACCATCCGGCGCGGCCGCAAGTGCCGAGCTGCGTCAAGCGCCCCGCTCTTTCAAGCTCAAGCAATCGCCACCGACACCCGATACAACAACACCCCCAGCAAACCGAACGCCCCGGCCAGCATGCAATAGGGCGCCCAGCGTCGGGCCCGCATGCCATAGCCGAACAGGAGCAGCGCAATACTGATGGCGGGTATCAAGGCGGAAGGGCTGGTCAGGTCCATGGTGGTTACTCCCCGGTGAGGTCGGTGTTCGCACGGGCGCTGCACGGGCGAACGAAAATATCCATCACGCCATCTGGCTGATGGTCTTCCTGAAGCGGCCCAGCGCGGCCGTGAACAACAAGGCACCGATGGCAAAGATGGCCAGCAGTTGCGGCCATACCACCTCCAGCCCGGCACCCCGATACAGAATGGCCTGCCCGGCCGCCACGAAGTGCGTGGTGGGCGCGGCCAGCATGATGTCCTGCACCAGCAGCGGCATGCTTTCGCGCGGCGTGGAGCCGCCCGAGAGCAGTTGCAACGGCAACAGCACCAGCACGGTCAGCATGCCGAACTGCGGCATCGAACGTGCCAGCGTGGCCATGAAGATGCCCATGGAGGTGGTGGCGAAAAGATGCATGACGGTGGCCAGCATGAACAGCGCCACCGAGCCTTCGATCGGCACCTGCAGCGCGCCGCGCACGATCAGCATCAAGGAGGCCAGTGCCGCCAGCGCCACCACCAGCCCCATGGACCAGACCTTGGCCAGCATGATCTCGGCAGGCGTCACCGGCATTACCAGCAGGTGTTCGATGGTGCCGTGCTCGCGCTCGCGGATCAGTGCGGCGCCGGTGAGGATGATGGAAAGCATGGTCACGTTGTTGATGATCTCCATGAGCGATCCGAACCAGGACTGCTCCAGATTGGGGTTGAAGCGCATGCGCATGGCCAGGTTCACCGGCGCGGTGGCGCCGCCTTCGGCACGTTGCACGAACTGCATCACCTCGGTGGTGATCATCTGTTGGATGTAGCTGTTGCCGGTGAAGGCCTGGCTCATGCGGGTGGCATCCACATTCAGTTGCACCGCAGGCGCCCGTCCGGTCAGTACGTCACGCTGGAAGTCGGCGGGAATATCCAATACGAAGGTGTAGTCGCCATCATCCAGGCCGGCATCAGCCTCTTGCGCCGTGACCAGCCGCGCCACCTTGAAGTGCGGCGGATAGAAGGTCGCCGCGATGCGTGCCGAGAGCGGCGAACCGTCGTTATCGACGATGGCGATGGCGGCGTGATGCAGGCTTTCCGGCATGGCGGTGGCGGCCACGTAGATGGACAGCGTAAAGGTGTAGGCGATGAGCACCAGCATGGCCGGATCGCGCAGCAGGCTCCATAGCTCCTTGACGCCGAGGCGGTAGATGTTGGCCCAGGAGTTGCGCATCTCACCGCTCCTGTTTCTTCAGTAACAGCACCGATAACCCCAGGATCACGGGTGCGGCGAGTACCAGGGGCCAGAAGGACGAACCCAGGTCGCCGACGGCGAGCGCCTTGCTGAACACGCCGCGACTGATGGTGAGGAAATGCGTGGCCGGATAGACCTGGCCGATCAGGGCGCCCATGCCCTCCAGCGAGGACACCGGGTTCAACAGGCCGGCAAACTGCACGCAGGGAATGATGGTGCCGATCATGGTCACGAACAGCGCCGCGATCTGACTGTTGGTGAAGGTCGATGCCAGCAGACCGAAACCGGTGGAGCAGATGATGAACACCAGCGCCGCCAGGGTCAGCGTGAACAGGCTGCCCTTGACCGGCACCCCGAATACCGTCACCGCCAGCAGCGTGAGCATGGCGAAGTTGAGCATGCCCAGTAGCAGATAGGGCAACTGCTTGCCCAGCAGGAATTCGGTGCGGGTGACCGGCGTGACATAGAGGTTGAGGATGGAGCCCAGCTCCTTCTCGCGCACCACCGACAAGGCGGTGAGCATGGCCGGAATCATCATCAGCAGCAGCGGGATGATGGCCGGCACCATGGCCGGCAGGCTCTTCACATCCGGGTTGTAGCGATAGCGTGTCTCGATGGTGGCCGGCGTGGCCAGGGTCTGCCCCAACCGGTGCATGGCCATGTCGGCCAGCCACAGTTGATGCATGCCCTGCACATAGCCGCGCACGGTCTCGGCGCGCGTGGGCATGGCACCATCCACCCAGGCCCCGACCTCGACCGGCTTGCCGCGCCCGATGTCGCGGGCAAACCCGGAGGGAATCTCGATGGCCAGCGAAATCTCGCCGCTGCGCATGCGCCGGTCCAGGTCCTGGTAATCGGTGATGGCAGGCTTCTCGATGAAGTAGCGCGAGCCCGACAGGTTCAGCGCATAGTTCTGGCTCAGGCCGGTCTGGTCGCGGTCCAGCACGGCATAGGTGAGGTTTTCCACATCGAGGTTGATGCCATAGCCGATGATGAACATCAGGATGGCCGTCCCCAGCAAGGCCAGCGTGGCGCGCACCGGGTCGCGTCGCAGCTCCAGGCTTTCGCGCTGGCTGTAGCTCAGGGCGCGGCCCAGGCTGGTACGCCATCGGCCGGGGCGCGATGTTGACTCTTCCACCGCCTCGGGCAGCGCTGGCCGGTCATCGGCAACCGGTGCGTTCCCCTTGCCCGCCGCTTCCTCCAGATAGGCGATGAAGGCCTGTTCCAGCGTGGCCGCGCCGCGTTCGCGGATGAGCGCATCCGGCGTGGCGCTCACCAGCACGCGGCCGGCATGCATGAGCGAGATGCGGTCGCAGCGCTGGGCCTCGTTCATGAAATGGGTGGAGATGAAGATGGTGACCCTGTCCTTGCGTGCCAGGTCGATCATCAGTTGCCAGAACAGGTCGCGGGCGATCGGGTCCACGCCGGAAGTCGGCTCATCCAGGATCAGCAGCTCCGGCTTGTGGACCATCGCCACGGCCAGCGACAGGCGCTGGCGTATGCCCAGCGGCAGGCTCTCGGGCAGGCTGTCCATCACGTCCACCAGTCCGAAGCGGGTCGCCATCTCTTCGGTGCGGGCGTCGATCTGCGCTTCCGGCACACGGTACAGGCGGGCATGCAGGACCAGGTTCTGGCGTACGCTCAATTCCCCGTACAGCGAAAAGGCCTGCGACATATACCCCACCCTGGCCCGCGTGGCCATGTCGCGTGGATCGACTTCCTGGCCGAACAACCAGGCCTGGCCTTCGCTGGCCTGCAGCAGCCCGGTCAGCATCTTCATGGTGGTGGACTTGCCGCAGCCGTTGGAGCCGAGAAAGCCGAATATCTCGCCCCGCCGGATGCGGAAATCCACATGATCCACCGCCACGAAATCGCCGAAGCGCATGGTCAGGCCCTTGGCCTCGATGGCGATACCGGCCTCGACGCTTTCATCCAGCGGGGTGACCTGCACTGTCTGGTGCTGGCGCCGCTTCTCTTCAGGCAGCAGGCTGATGAAGGCCTCCTCCAGCGCCGCCGTACCGGTACAGGCGTGCAGCTCGGCCGGGGTACCGGTCGCCAGCAGCCTGCCGTCGTCCATCGCCACCAGCCAGTCGAAGCGGTCCGCTTCTTCCATGTAGGCGGTGGCGACGATGACGCTCATGCCCGGCCGTTGCTGGCGGATATGTGCGATCAGGTCCCAGAACTGCGCCCGTGACAGCGGGTCCACGCCGGTGGTGGGTTCATCCAGGATCAGCAGGTCGGGATCGTGGATCAGCGAACAGCACAGTCCCAGCTTCTGCTTCATGCCGCCGGAGAGCTTGCCGGCCGGGCGCGCCAGGAAAGGTGCCAGTCCGGTACCACGGGTAAGTTCATCGATGCGACGACGGCGCTCGGCGCCGTCCTGGCCGAACAGGCGGCCGAAGAATTGCAGGTTTTCTTCCACCGACAGGGTGGGATAGAGATTCTTGCCCAGTCCTTGCGGCATGTAGGCGATGCGCGGGCAGACCTGGGTACGATGCGCGACCTTGCGCATGTCGCCGCCCAGCACACTCACCTCGCCCTGCTGCAAGGCACGGGCGCCGGCCACCAGCGAGAGCAGGCTGGACTTGCCGACGCCGTCCGGGCCGATCAGGCCGACCATGCAGCCGGCCGGAATCTGCAGCGATATCGCATCCAGTGCCAGCGTCTTGCCATAGCGCAGCGACACCCCGTCCAGGCGTGCCACCCACGACTGGTCCGGGGTGGCGGTCATTGCGGAACCTTGGTCACCAACTGCGGCGGCCATGCCTGGCTCTGGTCGGTGCGTACCCAGGCCACGCCCGGCAGGCCGGTCTTGACCAGCGTCAGGTGTTGCTGCAACAGGGCCGGATCGATCTGCGCCTTGACGCGGAACATCAGCTTCTGCCGCTCGCTGGCCGTCTCCACCGTCTTGGGGGTGAACTGCGCGGTGCTGGCGACGAAGGAAATCCTGGCCGGAATCACGTACTGCGGTGCGGCGTCCAGCACGATGCGGGCCTCAGCCCCCAGGGCCAGCTTGCCGGCGACGGCCTCGGGGACGAAGAAGGTCATATAGACGTCGCTCAGATCCACCAGATTGAGCAGCTTGCCGCCGCCACCCAGCACCTCGCCCGGCTGGGCGATGCGGTACTGGACGCGCCCGGCGCGCGGCGCGGTGAGGGTGCTGTCGTCGATATCTACCTTGATGCGCTGTACCGTGGCCGCTGCCGCGGTCACCGTCGCCCGGCTGCCGCTGACCTGGGTGCGTGCCGCCACCACGGCGGCCCGGGCCGCCGTCACCTGTGCCTGGGAAGCGGTCACGGCAGCCTCCATGCCGCGCACCCGGGCGCGGTCGTCATCGACTTCCTGCAGCGACGAGGCCCCTTCCTTGACCAGCACTTCGGAGCGCGCCAGACGACGCCGCGCCGCATCCAGTTCGCTCTCGCGTTGCGCGCCCTGCGCCAGCGCGGCCTGGTAATCGCTCTCGCGTACCGCCACCTGGGCCTCGGCGCTGGCCACGGCCGACAGCGATTGCTGCTGACGTGCCTGGGCTTCATCGCGTTGCGCCTGCAGCGACAGGATCTGCATCTGGGCCAGCGGCTGACCGGCCGTGACGAAATCGCCTTCATTGACCAGGATGGCGTCCACCCTGCCCCCCAGCTTGGTGGCCACATCCACCTCGGTGGCTTCGATGCGGCCATTGCCGCTGGCGAAACCCTCCCCCGGGCCGCTGTGATGCAGGCGCTGCCAGGCATAGGTGGCACCGCCAGCAAGGAGGACGACCAGCAGGCCGGCGGTCAGCAGGTTTTTCTTGGCGGGAGAAAGCGTCATGATCAGGGTCCGGGACGAAGGGGGATGGCGGCACCGGCATCGTTTGCATCACCACCCAGGGCCGCATACAGCGCCACGGAGGACGACAGCAAGGCGCGCCGGGTCTGCACCAGTTGCTGGCGCGCGCTGAGCAGGTCGCGCTGGGCATCGAGCACATCCAGGAAAGGCGCGGCGCCGTTGTCATAGCGCAGCGTGGACAGGCGGGCCCGCTCGGCCTGCACCGTCACGGCGGTCTGGGCGATGGCCAGTTGCCGCGTCAACCACTGGCGGGCGGCCAGGGCATCGGCCACCTCGCGGAAGGCGGCCTGGACGGTCTTTTCATAATTGGCCACCGAGATATCGCGACGGATCTCGGACAGTGTCAGATTGCTGCGCAGGCGTCCGGCCGTGAAGATCGGCAGCGTGATGCTGGGCGAGAAGCTCCAGGCCTGGCTGCCATCGCGAAACAGGCCACTCAATTCGGCACTGGCGCTGCCGACCTGACCGGTCAGGGAAATAGACGGGAAAAAGGCCGCCCGCGCGGCACCGATGTTGGCATTGGCCGCCTGCAGGCGGTATTCGGCAGCAAGCACGTCAGGCCGACGCGTCAACAACAGCGAAGGCAGGCTCGGCTGCAACGCGGGGAAGACCGTGTCCAGCACGCTGCGCGCCTGCCCCGGTGCCAGTTCCAGTGGGCTACCCACCAACAGCGTCAAGGCATTCAGGCGCTGGGCGCGCAGTTGCTCCAGTTGTGCGCCCAAGGCCTGGGCCTGGGTCAGCAGGGTTTCGATCTGTGTCAGGTTCAGGCGCGAACTGGCCCCCACCTCCACCCGCCGTGCATAGATGCGATAGCTCTCCTGACGGCTGGCGATGGTATCGCTGGCGATGGCCAGGCGCTCGTCGAGCTCACCCAGTTCCAGATACGCATCAGCCACCTGCGTCACCAGGCTCACGGTAGCGGCGCGACGCGTGGCTTCGCTGGCCTGGGCAGTATGCAGGGCCGCATCATCCAGACTGCGCAGACGGCCCCACAGGTCGATCTCCCAGCTGCTCAGGCCCAGCCCTGCCTGATAGGCGCTACCGACCAGCGGTCGTCCGGTCAGGTTGAGATCGGCCGGGGTACGCGAACGGTCCAGGCCGACCTGCGCGCCGATGGAGGGAAAGAGGTCCGCACGCTGGATGCCATAGAGCGCCATGGCCTCTTCCACCCGCAAGGCGGCCACCCGCAGGTCGCGGTTGTTGGCCAGGGCCAGAGTGATGAGGGCTTGCAGTTGCGGATCGCTGAAGGTGGTCTTCCAGTCCAGCGGCGCCGTTGCAGGCAGCGTGCTGTCAGACTGCTGCGGGTAGTGCGCGCCCACCGGCGCGGCGGGCCGCTGGTAGTCCGGCGCCATGGACTGGCAGGCCGCCAGCAAAAAGGCCAGCAACAGCGGCAATGCGGCCAGGCGCATTCTGGGAGGGGGCTCGCACATCGTGGGCATCGGCGGAAGCGGAAAATGTGGTGACGAAAGTCTTCGTCTTTTGTGTCCACATTATGAAGTTGCTTGCCAAAAACCCGATTGATGTACGTCAGGTTACTGACTGATGAGTCGGTAATAGGTGAAATAGGGGGAAACGCTGGAAGCCGATGGCGCCTCCCTGCCCTACTGCGCTACGCCAACCTGGTCAACGTAATGGCGCACCTCGGCGGCGACATCGGCGAAGAGCGCCTGCAGCTCTGCCAGACGCGGCTGGGCGCTGACCGGTGGTTCGGCGCGGGACTGGGTCTCGATGCTCTTGAGCATGTCGGTCAGCACGCCCGCGCCCACCAGGGCCGTCATGCTCTTGAGGCTGTGCGCCTCGCGCTTGACCTGGGCTGCATCGTCGGCGTGGATGGCCTGCTCCAGCCGGGCGAAGGTGGCCGGTGCGCTCTGCGCAAAAGTGCCGAACATGTGACGGCAGGCGGCCGCATCGCCCCCCATGGCCTCGAGCAGTGGCTCGGGATTGATGTGCTGGTATCGATGGTCGTTCACGCGTTTCTCCCCTGAGGCCGACGCAATATACGCAATATATTGCTCCATTGCCAATTTCTTTTGAGCAGCAGTTCCGGGCCGATGGATACGGCGCGGATCGTGAGCGGGTGCGGCAAACTCGCGCAAACTCACGCAAACTCTTTCGCCGCGCCTGTAACGTAACCAAGCCGGCTACGACAGTCAATCAGAAGTGTTAGGTATAGACGCAAAAAAGCCGCCCGCAATTAGCGGGCGGCATGCTCGATCAGGCTCCCGGATGCGCCCGGCATCCAGGGGGGAAGCCGATCAGGCAGCGCGTTCCAGACGTTGGACGTTGTCGCTGCCATCAGCGGCGCCGATCTCGATCTTGCGCGGCTTCAGGGCTTCAGGGATTTCGCGGACCAGCTCGATGTTGAGCAGGCCGTTTTCCAGATTGGCGCCGACCACCTTGATATGGTTGGCCAGCTGGAAGCGCTGTTCGAAATCGCGGGCGGCGATGCCACGGTGCAGGAAGTTGACCTGCTTGTCTTCCTTCTGCTTGCGGCCGGTGATCTTGAGGGTTTCGTTTTCGGTCTCGATGTCGATTTCGCTGCGGGCAAAGCCGGCGACGGCCATCGTGATCCGGTACTTGTCTTCTGCCACCAGTTCGATGTTGTACGGCGGGTAGCTGGGCTGATCGGTACGCTGGGCGTTGTCGAACATCTGGGCCAGGCGATCGAAGCCGATGGCGGTACGGTACAGGGGGGAGAGATCAAAAGTACGCATAAAAATATCCTTTCAGTTAAGCGATGTTTTCGTGGCAGACCTCAACGTCGAGCATCTGCTGGTACCGATCTAGGGATGGCATTTTGGGTTTTCAAGAGATTTTTTTCGAAAAAATACGGGCGCCCCTGTCGCCCGATTTTCTTCCCGGAAAAGCGCCCTCAGGCTCTTGAAAACTGCCGATCCAGCTCCATTGCGACCCGCTCACGCTCGCTGCGCACCACCTGTGCGCCCGCTGCCAGGCCCTCCATCACCGTCAGGCGCAGGTCATGCAGGCCGATGGTGGCCAGCGCCACCTTCAGGTAGGGCGTGAGGAAATCCGGCTGGCGTGCGGACGCGCCGGTAAAGCGGCCGCCGGAGACCACGGCCAGGTGTACCGGGCGGTCGTGCAACAGGCCGACCTTGCCGTCGGGGGTGATGCCGAAGGTGCGGCGCACCCGCACCACATGGTCGATCCAGGCCTTCAATACGGAGGGGACGGTGTAGTTGTGCATGGGGGTGCCGATGACGATCTGATCGGCGGCCTCCAGCTCGGCAATCAGCAGGTCCGAGAAGGCGAGCGTCCCCTGCGCGGCGCCGGCATCCTCCACGAAGGCGGGCGAGCCCAGCGCATCGGCATAGGCTGCATCGACGTGACCAATGGCACTGGCATGCAGGTCGCGCACCATGATCCGCGCCTGCGGATGCAGGGCGCTCAGGCGGGTGACGATCTGTTGCGACAGCCACCATGTGTTGGACGCCTGCTGGCGCGGCGAGGCAAGCAGATGCAGGATCTTCATGCCACACCTCCGATGGGCTTGCCGAAGCGCAGTGCGCCGGTCAGCATGCCCTGGCGGAAGTAGAAGCGCTGCGCCAGCGCGTTGGCCATGCCGGTATCGAGCACCAGCCGCGCACAGCCGGCCTCGGCGGCCACACATTCGAGCGCGGCGAGCAGGCGCTCGCCCCACCGCTTGCCGCGTTGCGTGCTGGCGGCCACCAGATCATCGACGTAGAGGAAGGGGCCGTAGACCAGATTCTCCTGGAAACGGTAACCGGCCAGGGCGACCACCGCGCCCTGCTCCCAGGCTGCCAGGATGCGATAGCCCTGCTCGCGGGCGCGACCGGTACGCTGCATGAACTCGTCGGCGTCACGCAGGTGTGGGCGCAGTTCGTGCATCACGGCAAAGCAGGCCAGCCGGTCGGCCTCGGTGTCGGCATGGCGCAAGGCGCTGTCGGCGATATGCCAGTGGCCGGCTGGGGCAATCTTGGGAGCTTGGTTCATGGGAGGAAGGTCAATGCGATCAAAGTAGAAGGAGCTTCATCCTAGCCAGCCGATGGCATAATCGGGAGATCCAAGAAATGACATTTCGACTGGTCCATGATTACCCCGTCCTCCGCCCCCCTGATCACCCTCGACAGCGCCACCGACGAGCCCTACTACCGCCAGATCTACGGGCGCCTGCGTAGCGCGGTGGCAGCGGGGATGCTGCGCCCGGGCGACCGCATTCCCTCGGCGCGGGCACTGGCAGCAGAACTGGGACTGGCGCGCGGCACCGTGGAGACGGCCTATTCGCTGCTGGCGGCTGAAGGCTACGTGGAAGCACGCGGACAGGCCGGCACCGTGATCGCGGCCGGGCTGCCGGCCAGAGCGCCGAACGCGCCCGGCAAACCCGGCCCCATCATTGCCCAGGCAGTACCTGCCGCGCCGCGCTACCCCATCCTCCCGGAAGACGGCCACGCCGAGCCCCGGGGACCGCGTCCGTTCCAGATGGGCATCCCGGCGCTGGACGCCTTTCCGCGCAAGATCTGGGCGCGCCTGGCAGCGCGCGCGGCGCGTGCCACGCAAGCGGTGGACATGCTCTACCCCTCTCCCGCCGGATTGATGGCCTTGCGCGTTGAAGTTGCGCGTTATCTGCAGCTGTCGCGGGGGCTGGACTGCCGGCCGGAACAGGTCTTCATCACTTCCGGGTATCGCGACAGCCTCAACCTGATCGCGCGCACCCTGCTCAAACCCGGCGACAAGGTCTGGGTGGAAGACCCCGGCTATGCACCCACCGGCGCCCTGCTGCGCGAAGCCGGCATGCAGCTGGTGGGGGTACCGGTCGATGCCGAGGGCATGCAGGTGGAGCACGGGCTGCAGCATGCCGCACGCGCACGGGCGGCGGTGGTCACGCCGGCCCACCAGAGCCCCACCTGCGTGGCCCTGTCACTGCCGCGCCGGCTGGCGCTGCTGGAATGGGCGGCACGGCAGCAGGGCTGGATCGTGGAAGACGACTACGACGGCGAATACCGCTACGTCAGTCGCCCCCTGCCCGCCCTCAAGAGCCTGGACCGGGATGACCGCGTGCTCTATGCCGGCACCTTCAGCAAGGTGCTGTTCCCGGCCATCCGGCTGGCCTATCTGGTGGTGCCGCGTTCCCAGGTGCAGCGTTTCGAAGACAGTGCCCGGCTGTTTTCCGGGGGCGCGCCGGCACTGATGCAGCATATCGTGGCCGATTTCATGGCCGAGGGGCATTTCGCCCGCCACATCCAGCGCATGCGACGCCTGTACGCACAGCGCCGGACCCTGACCATCGCCGGCCTGGAGGCGGTATTGAAGGCCCATGTCCGCATCGATTCGCCGCCTGGCGGCATGCATCTGCTGCTGCGCCTGCAGGGCCGCCGTTCGGACCGCGTACTGGCCGAGAAGATGCGCCAGCACGGCATGTTCAGCCGCGCCTTGTCGGAATGCCTGCTGGCGCCGCGCCCCGGCGTGGCGCCGATGATCATGCTCAGCTTCACCAATATCGACAGCCGGCGCCAGGCCGGTGAACTGGGAAGGCGTATCCTGGCGCTGCTGGAGCCGTCCTGACATGGCCTAGTCCGATTCATCATTCTTGGCACTTATCGACTGGGCCATGAGCGGTCATGATGGTGCCTCGTTTCCATCACCCCAGGAGCCTTGTCGCCATGTCCAACCGTATCGATCTCTACCAGAACGCCACCGCCGCCTACGACGGCCTGCTGGCCGTGAACCGTCATCTCAAGCAATGCAGCCTGCCGGCCGACCTGGTGGAACTGGTGTTTCTGCGGGTGTCGCTGATCAACGGCTGTGCCTATTGCATCGACAAGCATTCACGCGACCTGCTCAAGAGCGGCATGACCATCGACAAGCTGGTGCTGGTGCCGGTCTGGCACGAGGCCGGCAGCCTCTTCACGCCCCGCGAGCAGGCTGCACTGGCCTGGGCCGAAGTGGTGACGCGCATCGGTGAAACGGCGGCGCCGGATGCGGACTACCAGGCGGTGATCCAGCATTTCACGCCCGAGGAGTACAGCGAACTGACAGTCGCCATCGCCCTGATGAATGCCATGAACCGGCTGGCCATCCCGGGCCGCATGCGGCCACAGGCGGCGCGCGCCTGATGGAGGGCGACTCCGGGCTCAGGCTGACTTCAGTGCGGCCACCAGCGTGCGCAATGCCGCCTGCGCCCGGGGCTCCCTGAGGCGGGAATGCAGCATCACCTGGGCCAGCGGCAAGGTGGGCAGACCCAGCCGTTGGCCCACCTCCACCGCCCCTGCCGGCGCGCTGCGATGAAGCAGCGCCGACACCGCCAGGCCCGCGCTGACCGCCGCGCCGACCGCCAGGATGCCGCCACCGACGAAGACCTCGACCCAGGCGATACCGGCTTCGTCGAGTCGGCGCAGCGACAGCTCACGGATGCGGCAGGTCGAAGAAAAAGTCGCCACCCGCAAGGCAGGCCCGACCCGGCATTGCGCGTCGGGATGGGCAAACCAGCCGATGGCTTCCTGCATGATCAATTCACCGCCCTGGTCCTGCGGCTCGCGACGCACGATGACGGCGTCCAGTTCGCCGCGTTCATAGAGCGGCATGAGGTCGTGCGACGAGCCCACCCTCACCTCCACCATCACGCCCGCATCGTGGGCATGCAACTGCGCCAGGGCGCGTGGCAGGGCGGCACCGGCCACGTGATCGCTGATACCCACCGAAAAACGCACCAGCCCCTGCTCCAGTCGGTCCAGGGCGCGTTCGTGCGCGGCCAGCAACTCGCGGGCGGCTGGCAGGAATTGCTGGCCTTCCGCTGACAGGCGTACCAGGCGCGGTGTGCGTTCCAGCAGGCGACGCCCCAGGCGCTGCTCCAGCTTCTTGAGCTTGAGGCTGATCGCCGATTGCGTGCTGTCCAGCACTTCGGCGGCGCGGGTGAAGCTTTGCAGGTCGGCTGCCAGCACGAAGGCTTGTACGGCATCCAGTTCCAGGGGGCGGTCCATGGGGTAGGCTCCTCGCATCTGATATCGGGTCGGATTGCTCAATGATTCGAATTTTAAATCATTGAAATCAGTATTCAGCAGCTTTTTAAAATGATAGAGGGCGCTTAGCATGCACTGCATGGGTCGCACACGGGCAGGCCTGCCCAGGCGGCCCACGGCTTTTCAAGCACTTTCAACCCCTGATCTCAAGGAGAACACCATGCCCCTGGTCCGCCTATCCCTGCTGCGCGGCAAGCCCCGCGCCTACCGTGATGCCATCGTCGACAACGTCTACCAGGCCATGCACGAGAGTTTCAACGTCCCCAAGGACGATCTCTTCATGATTGTGAGCCAGCACGACCCCGAGGATCTGATCTTCGACCGCCACTACATGGGGATGGAGCGTTCGGACGACTTCGTGGTCATCCAGCTATCGGTCAGCAACACCCGCAACCAGGCGCAGAAGAATGCGCTCTTTGCCCGCATCGTCGAGCGCTTGCAGGCCAGTCCCGGCATCCGTCCCGACGACGTGCTGATCCACTTGCTTGAAGGTGACAAGGGCAACTGGTCCTTCGGACGCGGGCTGGCGCAGTACGTGCTCTGAGACAGCGCACTTTGCAATGGGGCCGCAAGACATGCGCGTCCCCTGCGCGCCGCGCCGGCTGCTGCTAGGATGTCGTTCCTCCCAGCCATCGCACCTCTCACATGCCACCTGCGACATCCTGCCGCCATCCGCTTCTGCGCCGCCTCTTCCGCTGTACTGCCGCCCTGCTGCTGGCGGCGGGGTTGACGGCCTGCTCCTCGTCGAGCAAGTACTACGACCCCGCCAAGTCCAATCGCACCGAGACTGGTTTTCGCAACAACTACCCACAGCCGGAGCGTGCCTCCGTCTTGAAGTGGCAATGGGAACGCCTGACCCAGGGCCTGCCCAAGCCGCCCGCCAACGACTACCGCTTCCCGGTGCTCAAACCAGACCTGGCCTGGCTCAAGGCCAACCACGACATGCCCAGCGTGACCTGGATCGGCCATGCCACGGCGCTGCTGCAGCTGGGCGGCAAGAATGTGCTGACCGACCCCATGTTCTCGGAGCGCGCTTCGCCCTTTACCTTCATCGGACCGCGTCGCAAGGTGCCGCTGCCGGTGCAGATCGCCGAGCTGCCGCATATCGACCTGGTGGTGATCTCGCACAACCACTACGACCATCTGGACCGCGCCAGCGTGGAACAGCTGAACCGGCAGGCCGGTGGCCCCCCTCTGTTCCTGGTGCCGCTGGGATTGCGCGACTGGTTCGTGGCGCTGGGCATCGACAATGTGCGGGAAATGGACTGGTGGGACAAGACGTCCCTGGACAAGCTGGACATCACTTTCGTACCCGCGACCCACTGGTCGGCGCGCAGCCTGTTCGACCGTTCCGAGACGCTATGGGGTGGCTGGGTGCTGCAGGCCGCCGCACCAGCCCAGACTGACCACGGAGCACCGTTCACGGTGTATTTCGCCGGTGACACCGGATATTCGAAGGACTTCCAGGACATCGGCGCACGCTTCCCCCATGTCGACCTGGCGCTGATCCCCATCGGCGCCTACGCGCCGCGCTGGTTCATGCAGGGCCAGCACGTGGACCCGGCACAGGCGGTGCAGATCCACCGCGACGTGCACGCCACACGCTCCGTCGGTATCCACTGGGGGACCTTCGAACTGGCCGATGAGCCGCTGGACGAACCACCGCAGGCGCTGGCCAAGGCCATGCAGCAGGCCAATCTGCCGCCGGAGCAGTTCGTTACGCTCAAGCATGGCGAGACGCTGAAGCTTGAGCGCTAAGCCCTTCAGATGAAAAATGCCCGCCCTGTTTCGAGGGCGGGCATCTGGATGCACAACGATACGCTGGGAACGGCTAGTCCACGATGAACAACTTCGCCCCGACCGAGGTGGACGAGCGATGCGGTTCCGCATCATCGGCGACCTGGTAACTCATGCCAGGCTTGAGTACGAAGCTGCGTCCGTCTTCCAGCTCGGTGTGCAGTTCACCCTCCAGACAGAGCAGGATATGCCCCTTCACACACCAGTGATCGGCCAGGTAGCCGGCGGTGTACTCGACCATGCGCACCCGCAGGTCGCCGAAGCGGCAGGTGCGCCACCAGGCCGTGCCGGTGACGCCGGGATGCTCGGTGGCCGCGATCTGGCTCCAGTCGGTGGTGCCGAAGGGCAGGTCGGAGATCTTCATGCGCGCCTGTCCGGCCTGCTTACAGCTTGGAAGCGATCAGCTTGCCCAGGCGCTCCACGCCGGCGCGGATCTGTTCCGGTGGCACGGTCACGAAGGACAGGCGCAGGGTGTTCTTCTGCGGCACGTTGGCATAGAACGGCGCGCCCGGAACGAAGGCGACCTTCTCCTGTTCCACCGCTTCGTTCAACAGCGCGCCGGCGTCGAGGTGCTCGGGCAGCGTGACCCAGATGAACATGCCGCCTTCCGGCTTGCTCCAGGAGCAGCTGGCCGGGAAGTACTGCTGCAGCGCGTCCAGCATGGCCTGGCACTGGTCGCCATAAAGCTGGCGGATGGTCGGCACGTGCTGGTCCAGGAAGCCGTCCTTGATGGCCTCGTACACCACCATCTGCGTCAGTTGCGCAGTGTGCAGGTCGGTGGCCTGCTTGGCCTGTTCCATCTTCAGGATCAGCGGACGCGGCGCGACCACGTAGCCCAGGCGGATGCCGGGGGTCAGTACCTTGGAGAAGGAACCCATGTAGATCACGCCGGCCGGGTTCATCGACAGCATCTTGGGCAGCGGAGCGTTGCGATAGCTCAGGGCGCCGTACGGATCATCCTCGATCAGCGGCAGACCCAGGCGGGCACAGGTTTCCACCAGCTTGATGCGACGCTCGGTGGGCAGGGTGCGGCCGGTAGGGTTCTGGAAGTTGGGCAGCGAATACAGCATGCGCGCGCCACCGGCGATGGCTTCGATGGTCTCGGGCTGCAGGCCGAATTCGTCACTGGGGACCGATTCGAACTGGGCGCCATACAGCGCGAAGGCTTGCAGCGCGCCCAGGTAGCTGGGGGTCTCGACCAGCACCTTGCTGCCTTCGTCGATGAGCACCTTGCCCAGCAGGTCCAGGCCTTGCTGCGAACCGGACACCATCAGCACCTGGTCAGGCGTGATCTGGGCGCCGTCGGAAGACAGCGAAGCGGCGATCCATTCACGCAGCGGCAGGTAGCCGTCGGTGGGGCCGTATTGCAGGGCGGTCTTGCCCTGTTGCGTGAGCACGCGGTCGAAGGCGGCCTTCATGTGCTCCACCGGGAAGGTCAGCGGCGAGGGCAGGCCGCCGGCGAAGGAGGTGATGTCGGGACGCATGGTCACCTTCAGGATTTCGCGGATGGCCGAGCTCTTCATGGCTTCGGCGCGCTGGGAAAACTGCCATTGCAGTGCTGCTGGATTTTCGAGTTTCATACGGTACCGTGTTCTGTGTCTGTGTGGTTCAGGGTGATTCGGGATGAATCAGGCCGCGCGCCTCTGCGGATGCTGCGGCCGTGCTGGTCGGCAATTCGACAGTTTCGATCGATCAGGCGATCTCGGCGATCATCTCGATCTCGACGCAAGCGCCCATGGGCAATTGCGCCACGCCGAAGGCGGAACGGGCATGCTTGCCGGTCTCGCCGAAGACTTCGCCGATCAGTTCCGAAGCGCCGTTGGTCACCAGGTGGTGTTCGGTGAATTCGCCGGTGGAGTTGACCAGGCTCATCAGCTTGACGATGCGCTTGACGCGGGTCAGGTCGCCGCCACAGGCCGCCTGCAGGGTGGCGATCAGGTCGATGGCCACGCCGCGCGCGGCCAGCTTGGCGTCGTCGGTACCGATGTCGCGTCCCAGCTGGCCGACCCATACCTTGCCATCCTTCTTGGCCAGGTGGCCGGAGAGGAAGACGGTATTGCCGGTTTGTTCATACATCACATAGGCTGCTGCCGGGGCGGCCACGGCGGGCAGTTCGATGTTCAATGCTTTCAGCTTTTCATAGACGGACATGCGGTACTCCCTGTTGGACAGCGCCCGCGCGGCTGAGGCCGCAGGCGCTGCGCGTTAAGAAAAATAAGTCGACGATTATCTCAAAATTCCGAGGTTTTAGCCCGGTACAGTCTGAACTATTTCGGCTCGCAACACGGCCACAGCCGCGCCTGCGACGCCCTTCAGCGGCGCACGGCCATGCGCCTGCCGATGGCCACCACCACGATCACCGCCAGCGCGAAGAGCATGTTGCTCGCATCCAGGGCTTCATTGGCGATCACCGCGGCCCCCAGCAGGCTCATGAAAGGTTGCAACAATTGCACCTGACCGACACGGGCAATGCCGCCCAGGGCCAGGCCCTTGTACCAGAAGAAAAAGCCGATGAACATCGAGAACAGCGACACGTAGGCAAACGCCAGCCAGGCCGGTGCCGAGGCGGTGACGCCATATTGCCAGCCCAGCCACAGCGACACCGGCAGCATCACCGGCAAAGCCACCACCAGCGCCCAGGCGATCACGTTCTGGCCACCCATGGTCTGTGCCAGCCGACCGCCCTCGGCATAGCCCATGGCCGCCGCGATCACGGCCGCAAAGAGGGCAAAGTCGGCCAGGTGGAAACTGCCACCGCCTTCGTGCAAGGCAAACCCGATCACGATGCCCGAGCCCACCAGCGCGGCCAGCCAGAAGCCGGCCGAGGGGCGCTCGCCGAAACGCAACGCCCCGAACAGCGCGGTCGCCAGCGGCAGCAGGCCGACCACCACGGCGCCGTGCGCAGCCGGCACATAGCGCATGGCGATCGAGGAAAACAGCGGGAAACCCACCACCACGCCCAGTGCCGTGATCACCAGGGCGCGCAGTTGGCTGGCCGTGGGGCGCGGTGCCTTGATCCAGACCAGCAACACCAGCGCGCATACGCCGGCCACCACCGCCCGACCGAAGGCGACGAAGGCCGGATTGAGTTCGGCCACGGCGATGCGGGTAAAGGGCAGCGTAAGGCTGAAGATCGCCACCCCGATCAGGCCCAGCCACATGCCACGACTTTCGTGACGTGCCGGTACACCGGTCGATGGACTACCCAGAACGGATTTGCTGCCTGTCTGCATGAAATGCCCCTGTCTGCGTACGCTGTTGTCTTATTGATATAAAAGATCTACCCGCGCCCTGCCCTGTCCCCGACGTCCCTGACGACCCTGGCAGCCGCGGCCTGGCGCCGCATTACAGCCAGATCGCCAGTGCCGAATACAGGGTCAGCACCACCATGGTCGCGGCAAAGCCGATGCGCCACAGCGGGCGCTCCAGATAGCGCCGCAATACCGCTCCGGCACCGGCCCAGACCGACACGCAAGGCAGGTTGATGGCGCAGAACACCAGGCAGTAGATCAGGATTGCCAGCCATCCGGCATGCTTATGCAGCAACGGCATGAAGGCCGAGGCACCGGTGATGGCCATCACCCAGGCCTTGGGATTGGCGAACTGGAACATCGCCGCCGCGCCGAAGGACATCGGCTGCAGCGCCCGCTCCCCCGTGCCGGCCACGCCCATGCGGCGCAATTGCCAGGCCAGGTACAACAAATAGGCGCAGCCAGCCGCCTTGAGCAGCAGCACCACCTGCGGCAGCGCCACCACCAGCTCGCCTATACCGAAGGCGCATACCGCCAGCAGGACGCCGAAGCCGAAGGTGATGCCCAGCATGTGCGGTACAGAGCGACGAAAGCCGAACCAGATCCCCGAGGAGGTCAGCATGATGTTGTTGGGTCCCGGCGTGATCGAGGAGACAAAGGCGAACGACATCAGTGGTAGCAAAGCCTCGATCATGCCGACCTCCGCTGCGCCAGCTGGCTTTCGTGCGGGGCTTGAGCATGCCCCTGCAGCAGCGACACCACCCGCGCCGGGGCCAGCAGGGCATCGGCCACGGCACTGTCGCGGGCCAGCACGCGGGCGAAGACGTCATGATCGACGTTGCCGCCGGAGAGCGTGATGCCGATCTTCTTGCCGCGCAGCCGCGCGCGCAGCTGCAAGGCCGCTGCCAGGGCGCAGGCCCCCGCTCCTTCGGCCACATTGTGGGTGGCAATGAAGGCCAGCTTCATGGCGTCCATGACTTCATCGTCGGTGACGGCCACGACCTCGTCCACTTCGGACAGCATCACCTCCAGCGAGGCCTGATCGGGAACGCGACAGGCGACGCCATCGGCGATACAGGTACTGACCGGCGCCTCGATCTTGCGGCCGGCCTCGAAGGACAGCTTGTAGGCCAGCGCGTGGGCGGACACCACACCGATGATGCGGGTCTTCAGGCCCAGTGCATTGCGCGCTGCCACCGCGCCGCACATGCCGGAGCCCTGGCCGATGGGGACCAGCACCAGGTCCAGTTCGGGCTGGGCGGCAAACAGTTCCATCCAGTAGGTCGAGACGCCGGCCACCAGGTCGCGGTGGAAGGACGGGATCATGTGCAATTGCTGCTGTTGCGCCAGTTGCTGGGCGTGTTCGCGGCTGTCCTGGAATTCGCGGCCATGTTCGATCAGATCCACGCCAAGCGCACGCATGGCGGCATTCTTTTCGCGGCTGTTGCCTTCGGGCACGACGATGGTGGCAGGAATGCCGAAGCGGCGCGCCGACAGCCCCACCGACTGGCCGTGATTGCCCCGGGTGGCCGAGATCACGCCGGACAGTCGCGGTTGTTGCCGGGCCAGGTGATGCAGATAGACCATGCCACCGCGCACCTTGAAGGCACCCGTGGGGGCATGGTTCTCGTGCTTGACCCAGACTTCGGCACCCAGTGCCTGGTTCAGCAGCGGCCAGCACAGTTGCGCGGTGGGTGCCATGCCGGCATAGACGATACCGGCGGCCTGTTCGATCTCCATCAGGCTGGGCAACAGGCGGTGGGCGGCGGAAGTGGCGTGGGTCATGACGGTTCTCCTATCGGAATGCAGGTTGCTGGCGACAAGGCCGGGTGGACCGAGGTGGCCCGAATGGGCTTGCTTGTCCCGGCGATACGCTTGCTCTTGTATTGGAAGCCATCCTAGCCGACAATACCGATACAGTACCTGTACACTTTTCCAAATAATCCCAAACATTGTCACGGCAAAATGACCAATACAGTCAAGCAATTGCGCAGCGTCAGACCCGATATGCCTCAGAGCGACAGCGCCCTCCCCGGCTGGCCGCTGCTGTTGCGCGAGAGTGGCGAATCGCTGGTGGACCAGATCGTGCGCGGCATCCGCGCCCGCATCGATGACAAGCTCTTGCGCAGCGGCGTGCGCATGCCCTCGATCCGGCAGTTTGCCGATGGCAACGAGATTTCGCGCTTTACCGTGGTGGAGGCCTATGACCGCCTGGTGGCCCAGGGCTATCTGGAATCGCGCCGGGGCTCCGGCTTCTACGTCAAGGAACGCTCACCCCTGGGTGGCGGCTATGGCAACACCGCTGCCCAGGCCGAAGCCGTGGCCGAGGCCGGGCGCGGGCTGGATGTGGTCTGGTTGGTACGCAACATGTTCCGCCAGATGCCGCCGCACAAGATGCCCGGGGGCGGCCTGCTGCCACCGGACTGGCTGGATGGCGAACTGATCGCCAACGCCCTGCGTGCCGTCAGCCGCGACAACCCTTCCCTGCTGCTGGGCTATGGCACGCCGCTGGGTTTCCTGCCGCTGCGCCAGCAGTTGCAGTTGAAGCTGGCCGAGCTGGAAATCGCCGCCGCCCCCGACCAGATCGTGATGACCACGGGCGTGACCCAGGGCCTGGACACGGTGGCGCGGCATTTCCTGCGCCCGGGCGATGTGATCTTCGTCGATGATCCGGCCTGGTTCCTGATGTTCGGCTCCTTTGCTGCGCTGGGCGCCAAGATCGTGGGCATCCCGCGGCTGGGCGACGGCCCCGACATCGTGCGCCTGCGCGAGCTGGCGGCGATCCACAAGCCCAAGCTGTACGTGATCAATTCGGTGCTGCACAACCCGACCTCGACCTCGCTGTCGGCGGCCAAGGCCTTCCAGGTCCTGCGCATCGCCGAGGAACACGATTTCATCATCGTCGAGGATGACATCTACTGCGACATGCATCCCGGGTCAGCGGTACAGCCGGCGACCCGCATCGCCGCGCTGGACCAGCTGCAGCGGGTGATCTACCTGGGCGGTTTTTCCAAGACCTTGTCGGCCAACCTGCGGGTGGGCTTTATCGCCACCTCGGCCGAACTGGCGCGCAGCCTGGCCGACCGCAAGCTGCTCTCGACCCTCACCACCGGCGAGATCGGCGAACGCGTGGCCTACAAGGTGCTCTCGGAGGGGCATTACCGCAAGCATGCCGAACGGCTGCGGGCGCGGCTCAATGGCGCGCGCGACAAGGTGATGCGCCAGCTGGAACGCATGGGCATGGAGATCGGTGATCCGCCGCCCTGCGGGATGTTCCTGTGGGTCGATACCGGGCGCGACACCAATGTCATGACCGAGGAGGCGATGGAACAGGGCTTCCTGCTGGCGCCGGGCAGCCTGTTCTCGCCCGCGCAGCTACCCTCCACGCGCATGCGCATCAACGTGGCCAGCATGTCCGACCCCGGCATCTGGCGCTTCCTGGAAAAGGCGATGGCGCGCTGAGCCCCCTCGCCCACCCTGGCCGCCCTGAGCACCGGTAGGTCAGGTGGTCAGGTGGATGCGGGCGATCTCCTGGTTGGTGGCGTTATAGAAGGCATAGTCGGTGGTGCCGGGGAAGTAGACGTAATGGTCCGACCCATTGGCCATGATCTGCAAGCTTTCGCTGCCGCTCATCTTCACTGTCAACAGGTGTGAGGTAGCACCGCTGACCATGCCCATGTTGATCACGTCCTGGGCCGTGATGATGATGTTGGTGCCATTGCCGGCGCTGACATCGAGGGTGGTGATACCGCTGACCTTGCTGGAGAAATTGCTCAGGTTGAGGGTATTGCCCAGGTCGGCGAAATGCAGCGTCGTCACCCCGGCCACGCCATTGATGGAATCGATGTTGGAGGTGCCGGTGTTCTTGTTGACCATGTCGCTCTGCGCGCCGGCGGTACTGCCCAGGCCGGCGCTGACATTGATCAGGTTCGTGCCGCTGCCCACCGTCACCGAATTGTGCCCGCCCTCGACCACGTTGAAGATATCGGTGCCGGAACTGGCGCCACCGCCCGAGAGGACGTTGGTGGTGCCGTTGCCGCGCGCGGTCAGGGTATTGGCGCCGCTGTTGCCGGTAAGGGTGCTGTTGACGCTGCTGCTGCCTTCCAGGTTGGCGATGCCGACATAGCTGTCCCCGTTGGCATCGCCGCTGCTGCCGCCGCTCACCAGGCTGGCATTGATCGCGCCGCTGGTGGAATACAGGTAGCTGACGGTATCGCTGCCGCCCGCGCCACCATTGAAGACATTGGCCACGCTGCTGGCATAGAAGATATCGTCCCCGGCGCTGCCGGTGACGTTCTGGATGTTGACGTAGGTGTCGTTGGCGGCATAGCCATTGGCACCGGTGCCGTGGAACAGGTCCACGGTCACGCCCACCCCGCCCGAACGCGCATAGTTGACCGTATTGTTGCCGGCGCCACCGTCGAAGGCGTTGGTGGCGGCACTGGCATAGAAGGTGTCGTTGCCGGAACCGCCGATCAGGTTTTCGATATTGGTGAACTTGTCGCCGAGCGCATAGAGGCCGCTGGCGGCCAGCGTATTGGTCAGGTCCACCGTCACGCCACCGGTATCGAATTCATAGCTCACCGTATCGACGCCGGCACCGCCATCGAAGTTGTTGGCCTGGGTGCTGGCCTTGAAGAGGTCGTTGGCGCCGCTGCCGATCAAGTTGTCGATGTTGAACAGGGTATCGCCCTGGGCGTCGCCACCGGTACCGGTGCCGTTCTTCAGGTCGATGGTCACGCCCAGCGTCGAGCCAGCGTAGGACGCGAAGGTCGAACCCCGGTTGCCGACCACCGCGGTGATGCTGTCGGCACCCGCGCCGCCTTCCAGCACCGAGCGCGTACCGGGGGTGGAGAACCCCTTGAGCACGTCATTGAAGGCGCTGCCCACCACGTTCTCGATATTGGTGTAGGAATCGCCGGCGGCATAGTTGCCGCTGCCGGTACCGGTGGCCGTGGACAGGTCCACATTCACGCCGTTGGTACCGTCGCTGCTGGTGGAGAGCGAATAGTTGACGGTGTCCGAGCCGCCGCTGCCGCCATTGAGGATGTTGACTGCAGCGCTGGCCAGGAAGGTATCGTCGTTGTTGCTGCCGATGACGTTGTCGATGTTGAACAGGGTATCGCCCTGGGCATCCCCCCCGGTACCGGTCCCGTTCTTCAGGTCGATGGTCACGCCGCTGGACGACCCGGCATAGGACGCATAGGTGTAGGCGCGATTGCCGAGGTCGGCGGTGATGCTGTCGGCACCCTTGCCACCGGTCAGTACCGACATCACGCCGACCGAGGAAAAGCCGGTCAGGGTATCGGCCCAGTCGCTGCCGATGACGTTCTGGATGTTGGCATAGGTGTCGCCCTGGGCGTAGTTGCCCGATCCGACGCCACTGGTGAGGTTGACCGTCACGCCGGTGGCGCTGTTGCTGCTGGTGGAACCGGCATAGCTGACCGTGTTCGACCCGGCTCCGCCATCCAGAAAGTTGGCCGCCGCGTTGGCCACGATGGTGTCGTTGCCACTGCCGCCAGTGGCGTCCTGGATGTTGGCATAGGTATCGCCATTGGCCAGGCTGCCGGTACCGCCCGAACCGCTGCCGCTGAGCAGGTTGATGGTTTCGTTGACGGTGGAGTTGGCGTAGCTCACCCGATTGTGCAGCGAACCCGTGCCGCCATCAAAGAAGTTGGCGGCCGCGCTGGCCACGAACACGTCATCGGCGGACCCGCCGGTGGCATCCTGGATGTTGGTGTAGGTGTCGCCGTTGGCCAGGCTACCCGTGCCGCCACTGCCGGTTCCGTTGAACAGGTTGATGGTTTCGGCCACCGTCGAGGTGCTGTAGTTGACCCGGTTATGGGTGCCGCCACCGCCATCGAAATTGTTGGCGGCAGTATTGCCGTAGAAGGTGTCGTTGCCGCCACCGCCGGTGATGTCCTGGATGTTGATGTAGGTGTCGCCGTTGGCCAGGCTGCCCGTGCCGCCACTGCCCTGGCCGCTGACCAGATTGATGGTTTCGTCGACCGCGGAATTGGCATAGCTCACGCGGTTGTGCAGCGAGCCGGTGCCGCCATCGAAGAAGTTGGCGGCCGCACTGGCGATGAAGACATCGTCGGCGGTGCCGCCGGTGACGTCCTGGATGTTGGTGTAGGTATCGCCGTTGGCCAGGCTGCCGGTGCCGCCACTGCCGGTTCCGTTGAACAGGTTGACCGTCTCCGACACCGTGGAGCTGCTGTAGTTGACCCGGTTGTGGCTGCCGCCGCCACCATCGAAGCTGTTGGCGGCGGTGTTGCCGTAGAAGGTGTCGTTGCCGCTGCCGCCGGTGGCGTCCTGGATGTTGGTGTAGGTGTCGCCATTGGCCAGGCTGCCGGTCCCGCCACTCCCCAGTCCGCTGATCAGGTTGACCGTTTCATCGACGGTGGAGTTGGTGTAGCTCACCCGGTTGTGGGTACCGCCACCACCATCGAAACGGTTGGCCGCCGCGCTGGCGACGAAGGTGTCGTTACCACTGCCGCCGGTGACATCCTGGATGTTGGCATAGGTATCGCCATTGGCCAGGCTGCCGGTGCCACCACTGCCCGTGCCATTGAACAGGTTCACCGTTTCGTCGACGGTGGAATTGGTGTAGCTGACCCGGTTGTGCAGCGAACCCGTGCCGCCATCGAGGAAGTTGGCCGCCGCGCTGGCGATGAAGACATCGTCGGCGGTGCCGCCGGTGGCGTCCTGGATGTTGGTATAGGTATCGCCATTGGACAGGCTGCCGGTGCCGCCGGTCCCGGTGCCACCGAACAGGTCGATGGTCTCGGCCACCGTCGAGGTGCTGTAGTTGACCCGGTTGTGGCTGCCGCCACCGCCATCGAAGCGGTTGGCGGCGGTATTGCCGTAGAAGGTATCGTTACCGCCACCGCCGGTGATGTCCTGGATGTTGATGTAGGTATCGCCATTGGCCAGGCTGCCGGTACCGCCCGTGCCCTGGCCGGTGACCAGGTTGACGGTCTCGTCGACGGTGGAATTGGTATAGCTCACCCGGTTATGCAGCGAGCCGGTGCCGCCATCGAAGAAGTTGGCGGCTGCACTGGCGATGAAGACATCGTCGGCGGTGCCACCGGTGACGTCCTGGATGTTGGTGTAGGTATCGCCGTTGGCCAGGCTGCCGGTGCCGCCCGTGCCGGTACCGTTGAACAGGTTGACCGTCTCCGACACCGTGGAGCTGCTGTAGTTGACCCGGTTGTGCAAGCCGCCGCCGCCATCGAAACGGTTGGCCGCAGCATTGCCGTAGAAGGTGTCGTTGCCGCTGCCGCCGGTGACGTCCTGGATATTGGTGTAGGTATCGCCATTGGCCAGGCTGCCGGTGCCGCCGCTGCCCAGGCCGGTGACCAGGTTGACGGTCTCGTCCACGCTGGAATTGGCATAGCTCACGCGGTTATGGCTGCCGCCTCCGCCATCGAAACGGTTGGCCGCGGCGCTGGCGATGAAGGTGTCGTCGGCGCTGCCGCCGGTGACGTCCTGGATGTTGGTGTAGGTATCGCCGTTGGCCAGGCTGCCAGTGCCGCCAGTACCTACGCCGTTGAACAGGTCCACCGTTTCGGACACGGTGGAATTCTGGTAGCTGACGCGATTATGCGAACTCGCCGTGCTGGCACCACCGTCGATGTTGTTGGCCGCGGCGTTGGCGACGATCAGGTCGTCGCCCGAGCCACCGGTGACGTCCTGGATGTTGGTATAGGTATCGCTCTGGGCATAGGTGCCACTGCCGGCCCCGGTAAACAGGTTGATGGTTTCGCTGCTGGTGGAATGCGCATAGCTGACGCGGTTGTGCAGTGAGCCACCGCCGCCGTCGAAGTTGTTGGCCGCCAGGCTGGCCACGAAGGTATCGTCGTAGATGCTGCCGGTCAGGTCCTGAATGTTGGAGAGCTTGTCGCCGGCCGCGTAACCGCCCGAGGTACCGGTACCGTTGGTATAGCTCAGGTCCACCGTGACGGCGGCGTCCGAGCTGGCATAGCTGACCCGATTGTGGGAGGTGGCCGTGCTGCTGCCGCCGTCGATGCTGTTAGCCTCGGCGCTGGCGATGATCACATCGTCCTGGGCGGAACCCACCACGTTCTGGATGGCGGTATAGCTGTCGCCGGCGGCAAAGCCGCCACTGCCGGTGCCGGTGACCAGGTTGATCGTCACCGCGCCGGTCGAGAAGGCGTAGCTGACCGTATTGGAACCCAGCCCGCCATTGAAGACATTGACGTTGTTGTCGGCGATGAAGGTATCGTCATAGGCGCTGCCGATGACGTTCTGGATGCCGCTATAGGTGTCACCTGCGGCAAAGCCGGTACTGCCGGTGCCGTGGAACAGGTCGACGGTGACGCCATTGCCATCGCTGGCCTTGGCATAGCTGACCGTATTGTTGCCGGCACCGCCGACGAAGGCATTGGCCGCCAGGTTGGCAATGAACAGGTCGTTGTAGTCGCTGCCGATGACGTTCTGGATGTTGAGGTAGGTGTCGTTGTCGGCATAGCCGCCACTGCCGCTGCCCTGCACCAGGTCGACCGTCACGGCGCCGTTGGAACGCGCGTAGCTGACCGTGTTGGAGCCGGCGCCACCGTCGAAGTTATTGGCTGCCAGGTTGGCCACGAAGAGGTCATTGCCGGCGCCGCCGGTGAGGTCCTGGATGTTGACCAGCTTGTCGCCCTGGGCATAGCCACCGGAGGTGCCGGTGCCGTCGGTGTAGTTCAGGTCCACCGTTACGGCGACGCTGGAGGCGGCATAGCTGACGCGGTTGTGGTTGGAGCCGCCACCGTCGAAGCTGTTGGCCGCCGCACTGGCGATAAAGGTATCGTCGTAGACGCTGCCGATCAGGTTCTGGATATTGGTGAAGGAGTCACCCGCCGCATAGTAGCCGCCGGTACCGGTGCCGATGGTATTGGTCAGGTCCACCGTGACGCCGCCGGTCGAGTAGACGTAGCTGACCGTGTTGGAGCCACCCCGGCCGTCGAAATTGTTGACGTCAGCACTGGCGATGAAGATGTCGTCGTAGGCGCTGCCGATCAGGTTCTGGATGTGCGCCAGCACGTCGCCCTGGGCGTAGCCGCCGGAGGTGCCGGTGCCATCGGTGTGGGTCAGGTCGACCGTCACGGCACTGGTGGAAAACTCGTAGCTCACCGTATCCGAGCCGCCCAGACCACCATTGAAATTGTTGGCCCCGACGCTGGCGATGAAGGTGTCGGAATACGAGCTGCCGACGATGTTCTGGATGTTGGCGAAGCTGATGTTCTGCGCATACCCGCCGCTGCCGGTCTGGGTGATCATGTTGATGCTGACCGCGCCGGTGGAAGCCCCGAAGTTCAGAGTATCGGAACCGCCGCTGCCGCCGTCGATGCGGCGCGTATCCACGCCGACGATGAAGACGTCGTCGAAGGCCGAGCCAATGGCATTCTGGATGTGGTTGTAGCTGTCGCCCTCGGCATAACCGCCGGTGCCGCGACCGGAGACGAAGTTGATCGACACGCCGGTGGTGGAGCCGGCATAGCTGACCGTGTCATTGCCGCCGGTGCCGCCATCGAAGGTATTGACGTCCACGTTGCCCACGAAGGTATCGTCATAGGCGCTGCCGATGACGTTCTGGATGCGCACGTAGCTGTCGCCCGCCGCTGCGCCGCCGCTCCCCAGGCCACTCTGCAGGTTGACGTTCACGCCAGCATTGGAGTTGGCGTAGGAGACGGTGTTCGAGCCCAGGCCGCCGTCGAAGCGGTTGGCATCGCTGCTGGCCACGAAGAGATCGTTGTAGTCGCTGCCGATGGCGTTCTGGATATGGGTATAGGTGTCGCCCTGCGCGTAACCGCCCGCGCCGGTGCCGGTGATCAGGTTGACCGTCACGGCCGCGTTCGAAGACACGTAGGACACCGTATCGGAACCGCCACTGCCGCCATCCAGGCGGTTGACCACGGCATTGGCGACGAAGGTATCGTCGAAGGCACTGCCGCGCAGGTTCTGGATGTTGGAAAGCTGGTCGCCCTGGGCATCGCCGCCACTGCCCAGGCCGGTCACCAGGTTGACCGTCACGCCGGCGCTGGAGCCGGCGTAGCTGGCCGTGTTGACGTTGGTACCGGTGCTGTTGACGCCGCCCACCAGCTGGTCGGCGCCGGCACCGCCCTGGAAGAAGGTATTGCCACTGCCGCCGTAGATGATGTCGTTGCCGCTGCCGCCATAGAGCAGGTCATTGGCATTGCTGCCGTAGATGGTGACGCCACCGTTGCCGGCGTGTACCTCGTGCGGCTCGCCCTGGGCCGGCAACACCAGCACCGGGTCGCCGGTGGCCGGATCGAGGTAGCTCAAATCACCATAGGTGGTGGCGTCCTTGACCGCGACGTGGCGCACATCGACCAGGGTCTGCGGACCACGCGAGGTCGAGACCGTGGTGGTGAAGGTGAGATCGAAGGCCTGATGCACCGGCGAGGAGGCATTGGCCTCGACCGTGTTGTACTGCAACTGCATCGGGAAATCGGTCTGGCCGGCAGCCACCGTCATCTCGTAGCGACCGCCACCGAGGTCGGTGGCGTTGACGATGGACATGTTGGCCGGCACGCCCGAGACGATCACCGACACCACGTTGCCATTGCCGGTGATGGTGACATCGAACACCTTGATGAAGGTGCCGGCATTGTTGCCGGCGGCATAGATGGTGCGCACATCGTTGCCAGCGTTGATCACCTGGGTGCTGAACTGCAGCGGCAGGCCGGCGTCGGTCGCCGACTGTGGAATGCCGCCGCTGCCGTAGAGGACGTCGCCGGTCTGGGTGATGGTGGCCAGGTTGACCAGCTTGATGGCCATGGCCGGCTGCGAGGGGTCGACCTGGATCGGCGGCGAAGGAATCGAACCGGGCCGCTCGGGCGGCACCTGCGGTTCGGAAGGCTTGACCGGCGCATCGTTGGAACTGGGACTGGCCGGCGGCGAGAACACCGGCGGCGTATTGGCCGTCAGGTTCTGCGACGCCGCAGCGGTGGCACCCACCGTGGTGTGGGTGGTGTCGCCCCCCACCACTGCACCGGCCGAACCACCGGCCTTGCTGGTGCCGTTGCTGCTGGTGGTGAGCGAGGCTGAATTCTCGCTGATGATCTGGGAAAACTGGCTGCCGCTATCGTTGCCGATGCTGGCCGCATTGCGGTCCACCGTGACCTGCTGGGCTGGCGTCACATTGGGCGGGACCGCCACGGGATCGGAGTTGAGGATGCGCGACTGGTCATTGGGCTTGAGCGCGATCTTGCCCACCGAATCGAGCAGCTTGCCGGTATCGGCGCTGGTATCGGCAAACTTGACCTTGGACTTGTCATCCATCGCCTCGATGGCGCCCCCGGCCAGCACCACCTTGGTGCCGTCGGCCATGTGCAGCACCATGTCCACGTCCACCACCTGGACGTGCTGAACGGCAGCGCGATTGGCGCTGACCTGGAAGCTGCCGGCCTGGTCGGGCATCACCACCCGTACCGGGCCGGTGACCTTGTCCGCGGAGTTCGCTTGTGATGAGCTTGCGGTTGCCATGTTTCCTCGCTATCGAAGATCGGTTCGAATCAGGTTCGCCGTGGGCTGCACGACGTTACTGCAAAATCTGGGCCCGCGGCCCATCGGCCACGATGCGACCGCCGTCAATGACGACGATGCGGTCCATGTGCTGCAACAGCGCGGGGCTATGGGTGGCCACCACCAGCGTGCGCGGGCCGGCATAGGCCACCAGGCGCTCGATGATGCGGGCCTCGGTCTGCTGGTCCACGCCGGTGGTGGGCTCGTCCAGCAGCAGGATGCGCGGCGTGCTGGCGACCACCCGGGCCAGGGCCACCATCTGGCGCTGGCCACCGGAAAGATTGCCCGGCGCCTTGATGACCTGGTCCAGCCGCAGTTCGCCGCGGGCAATCAGGTCGTCCAGCGATGACACCGCCAGCGCCGCCTCGTACACCTGCCCCGGCACGCGGTCGCCGACGAAGATATTGGCCGCCACCGTGCCATCGAAGAGAAAGGGTTCCTGCGGCTTGAAGCCGATGCAGCGCATGCGGACCTCAGGGGCATAGGCCGTCACGGCCACGCCATCGATGAGCACATGGCCCTCGTCGGGATGATGCAGCCCGGCCAGCGCACGCAAGAGCGTGGACTTGCCGGAACCGGAGCGGCCGACGATGCCGACCTTCTCGCCCGGCTGCACGGTCAGGGAGACATGCTTGAGGGTCGGGGTTTCCTTCCTGTCCAGGTGCAGCAGCAGGTTGCCGACCTGGATCAGGCCGCGCATTTCCTGGCGCAGCACGTCGGCGCTGACGGTCTCGGGTTGCGCCTCGAACAGCTGGTCGAACTCGGCGCGGGCGCGGCGGAACATCTCGATGCGTCCCAGCAGTGCCGCCAGCGAGGACAACACCGTGGTGGCGCGGCTGATCAGGAGTGAACACGCAATCAACGCACCCACGGTCAGGAGGTTGTCTTCCACCAGATAGACACCCACCACCAGGGTAGCCACCGCGATGAAGGTATAGCCAACGCTGGAGATGGCGTAGCTGGTGTTCATCCAGTAACGGCTCTTGGCCTGGGCCACCGCATTGGCGGCGGCGTCGATCAGGAAGCTGCGCAACAGGCGGTCCTGCAGCGGCGTGGTCTTCAGGGTTTCCATGCCGTAGACGATGCTGGCGAGCTTGTCGACCTTGCCGGCACCAGCCTTCATGGCGGCATTGGCATAGTCGTTGACCGGCACCTTCAGCAAGAGCTGCAGCGCCACCAGCACGGCCCCACCTACCAGCAGCACCCACACCATGTGGCCGCCGATCAGGCCCAGCACCACCAGGTAGAGCAGCAGGAAAGGCAGGTCCACCAGCAACAGCATGTAGTTGGAGGACAGCAGGTCACGCGCGGCCGAAAGATCGCGGTAACGTGCCAGCACCACCCCGACCGGGGCCTGCACCTTGGCGGTCAGGAGACGACGTGCCGAGACCTCGTCGAACTCGGTATCCAGGCGCCCGGCCAGCTGTTCGGTGTAGTACACGCGGATGACGCGCAATACCATTTCCAGCGCCATGAACAGCAGCATGCCCAGGGTCAGCGCCCAGAGCGTCTCGGGGATGTGGTTGCCCAGTACCTTGTCGTAGATCAGCCGCGAATACAGCGGCATGAGCAGGCCCAGCAGGTTCACCAGCACCCCGGCCACGATGATCTCGACGAAGCGACTGCCATAGGCGCGCAACAGCGACAGATAGCTGGGGTCCTGCCGCAGGTCCTGCAGGACCTGCGGTTGATCGATGTGGACCTGTTCGCTGGCGTTCATGATGCGGTGGTGACTCTCTTATGCCCGGTTATGCCGCGATCAGGCCTGGCCGCCACGGTTGGCGGTGGTGATTTCGCGGATGGCTTCGCGCAGTTCCAGGCGCAGGTCCTTGACCATGGTCTGGCGGCCGCTGCGCATTTCGTCGATGACGGTCTGCCAGTTGATGTTCTGGCGCATCAGGGCTTCGGTGATGGAGGTCAGCGATTGCGGGATGGCGCCCAGGTTCTTGACGCGATCGTTCTGGGTCGCCATGTGCTTGGCCAGGTCGATCTGCAGCTGGCGTGCCGACAGCGCGTCGCGGGCCATGTTGCTGGAGTTCTCGCCGATGGTGTTGCCCAGTTCGTTCAGGCGCGCTGCGACGGTGGCCTGCAGTTCGCCCTGGTACTGGATGGCGCCCATCTCGTCGGCCAGGCGCACGGAAATCTGGTTCAGCAGTGCCGGCAGTTGCGCGATGTTCTGCGCGTTCTTTTCATTCATGTTGGAGATTTCGCCCTGCTGCGTCTGCAGCGAGCTCAGCGCGGTGGACAGCGCCAGCTGGCCGGCCTGGATGGTGGTGACGATCTGCGGCAGCACTTCGAAGGTACGGTTGGCGATGTCGCCGTTGACCGAGAGGCGTTCTTCCAGCGAGGACAGGCTGTCGGAGAGATCGCGGGCCGAGGTGATCTTGGTATTGATCAACTGGCCGACGGTGCGGATCTCTTCCAGGGTCTGCTGCGCGGTTTCGTGCATGCGCGGGCCGAAGGCCACCAGCTGGCGCAGGCTGCGCGATTCTTCCATGCTGTCGTTGAAGAGCTGGACGATGTTGTTCAGGCGGTCGTTCAGGCCTTCGAGCTTGATGCCGGCCTGCAGCGACGCTTCCGAGCTGTTGCGGGCTGCCATGATGGATTCGCGCTGCAGGACCATCAGATCCTGCAGGAATTCGGCCAGGAAGGATTCGGACACGCCCTGGCGTTGGGTGGCCGCCGGACCGGTGGCATCGTGCACCACGTGTTGCACCATGTCGCTGATGCATTCGCGGGCGCGGGCCACCAGCTTCTTGCTGGCCGCGCGCAGCGGGGTCAGGGTCAGGCCCAGGGCCAGCGAACCGATCAGGCCGAACATCGAGGCCGAGAAGGCGGTACCCATCGAGGCCAGCGGTTTCTGCAGGTCGGCCACCAGATGCATGAAGGAAGCATCCATGTCGCCGCCGGTGCTGGCCTTGCCGAAGCCGTCGATCAGTTCGGCAGTGCTGACCAGGGTCTCGAGCAGGCCGATGAAGGTCCCCAGCAGGCCCAGCGCGATCATGAAGCCGGTCAGGAATTGCGGGAACTCGGTCTTGGCTTCGAGGTGGGCGCGCAGGTCGTGCAGCGAACCTTCGATGGTTTCCTGTTCGATACGCGAGGTCAGGCGGCCCTTGGTGCTGGCCACGCTGACCAGGACCTGACCGATCTCGGTGCCCTCGAACTCGGGCGCCTTGACCAGGCTCTCCATGGATTCGCCGGCCTTGGTGCGGTCATAGAACTGCATCAGCTTGTCGTATTCCCAGTTGACGCGGTACAGGTTGTAGCCGATCAGGCCGATCCCGAACAGCGCCACGGCGATGATGAACAGGTTCAGGAAGGGGTTGATCTGGATAGCATGCCCCACGAAGCCCCGGAACAGGAAAGCGCCCAACAGCAGCAGGAGCGTCGGGATGGCGGCAAGTGCATAGAACTGGCGAAGGTTTTTCATACGTGCGAGGTTCCGGAGAAAAGAACGCAGGGGATGTGGATGGTGCAGAAAACGTCAAAAGCCGCAACGCCCATCGGGGTGGGCGTTTGCGACCGGTGAAAACGGTCATGCCGGCGGTATGCGCAAGTCATCGCGGCTCCCGCAGGGCACCCTGGCCGAAGCGCGACAGGGGCGACATCAGGTACTGCCAGACGGTACGGCGGCCGACGATGATGTCGGCGCTGGCGGTCATGCCGGGCATCAGATCCAGCTTGCGCTGCAAGGCGCTGTCGCCGCGCTGCACGGCGATCTTGATGCGATAGCTGCGTTCGCCGCGCTGGTTGTTCTCGTCGGGCACGGTATCGGCGCTGATCTCGGTGACCACGCCTTCCATGGCGCCGTAGACGCCGTAGTCGTAGGCCGAGACCTTGACCCGCGCACGGGCGCCGGTGACCAGTTCGGCACGGTCGGTCGGTGAGATGCGGGCTTCGATGACCAGCTTGTCGTCGCTGGGGGTCATCTCGATGATGGGGTCGCCCGGGCGCACCACCCCGCCCACGGTATTGATCATGACGCGGTTGACCACGCCATCCATGGGTGCCTTGACTTCGGAACGGGAGACACGGTCGTTGCGCGACTTGATTTCTTCCTGCAGGCGCGCCAGTTCGTTTTCGGTGGCGGTCAGGTCGGTACGGGCATCAGAGCGGAAGCGCGAGGAGGCTTCGCCCATCTTGGCCTGGGATTCGGCGATGGCCGCCTTCAGGCGCGGGATCATGGCATCGGTGGCGGCCAGGCGGCTCTGGGCATCCTGCACGCGGGCCGCAGCCTGGATGTCTTCCAGCTGGGAGGCGGCATTGCGCTCCAGCATGTTGTGGATCAGCTTGTATTGGCGCTGGGCCAGGTCGACCTCGGTGGCCTGGCTCTTCTGGCGGCTCACGGCCTCGCCCAGTTCGGCCTGGCGCTGGGCGGCCTGTTCGCGCAGCACCGACATTTCCTGCGTCAGCTTGGCGGCGCGGGCGGCGAAGGCGGCCTGCTCGCTCTGCACGGCCGGGTCATCACGCTCGAGGTCGGCCGGCATCTGCAGGCTGGCCGCGCCGGAGGCTTCGGCCGAGAGCCGCGCCACCCTGGCACGCAGACCGAGGATTTTCACGCGGCCTTCGCCCAGGTCTGCATTGGCGCGCACGTCGGCAATGGAGATCAGGGTCTGGCCCTTCTTGACCACCGCGCCTTCGCGCACCAGGATGGCCGAGACGATGCCACCCTCCAGATGCTGGATCACCTGGTTATGTTCGGAAGCGACGATGCGCCCGCTGCCGCGCACCACCATGTCGATCGGCGCCAGGATCGACCACAGCACCAGCAAGGCCAGCAGCAGCGCGCAGGCCAGGACCGCCAGGCGCGGGCGCGGCATGGCGTGCAGCTGACCCAGGCGGCGGTCCAGGCGCGGCGCCACGCGGCGCATGAAGCCCTTGCCGCGGGAGGCAATCCCGTGGTCGGCGCCGGGCTTGAGCGAGAGCGTCATTTTGCCGAGGCCTGGTATTGCACGACCACGCGGGCGTCGTTGCCGCTGCCGTTCTGGTCGGTGGCCACGCGACTGGTCACGCGCTCCTTGTCGACCCCGGCATCGATGAGGTAGTTGCGCACGGCGACGGTGCGGTAGTAGGCGCGGCGGCGGCTTTCACTGTAGCTGCCACTGCCGATGACACCGGTCACGACGATCTTGCCCTGGCTCGATTTGACGCGCCGGACCCAGTCACCGATGCTCTTGTCGAGGGCCTTGCCGCCCTCCTCGTTCAACTGGGTGGAGTCGGCGTCGAAATTGAGGGTGACCGCTTTTTCGTTGGCGTCGATGCGCAGGCCGGGGGCCACTTCCTTGTCATTGGGTTCGGTCTTGACCTGGATCGCGTTGGGGCTGGAGGGCGCGGCGTCGCTACGCAGGCTGCCATTGTCCGATTGCAACGGCGGCGCGGCCAGCTTGGCTTTCAGGGTCGCCACTTCGCGCTTGAGCTGTTCGATTTCCTTGGCCTTCTCGCGCTCGCCCGGTGTCTCGGCGGCGCTGGATGCGGGGCTGTTGGCAGCGCTGCTGGCACTGCTGGCGTTAGTGGGCGCATTGTCGTTCTGGCGCTCGGCCCCGCTGCGTTCGGCGGCAGCCACATCCTTCCGGGATGCCTTGACCTCGCGCTGGTTCTGGCTCTGCGTCTGCGAGATCAGCTGGCTGACCTTGGTCTGCGCCAGCTTCTGCGAGTAGTAGAACAAGGTCACCACGAACACCACCACCACGAAGATCATGACCAGCACCACGTTGGACAGTGCGTCCACGAAGCCTGGCCAGAAATTCTGTTCCCTTCCCCCCTCCATGTGTCCCCCGTCCTATTTCGCTGCCCGCGCGGGCAGGGTTTCCAGCGCCGAGGCGCGCCCCGTGTTGCGCAGGATCTGATAGCTGATGTCGGCCTGCTGGAACAGCAGGTTGGCAAAATCGGTACGCGCCTGGTAGGCCTGCTGGTAGGCGTCCAGCACGTCCAGCAATTGCTTGCTGCCGGTGGAGAGCTGTTCCAGGAAGACATCGGCCACGTTGGCATTGGTCAGGTAGGCCTGGCGCGAGATTTCCATGCGCTTTCTCACCGCGCCCAGGGTGCGGTAATTGATCTCGATCTGCTCACGCAACTTGCGTTCCAGGTCCAGCGCGGTGTTGCTCTTTTCGGCGTACTTGGCGCCGGCCTGCTTGGTGTAGTAAACGTCGGAGCCACCGTTGAGCAGGTTCATCGACATCACCAGCATCAGGCGGCGGTCGGTGGTCTGCTGCAGGGCGTTGGTGGTGGTATCGATGGCCCCACCGACCCCACGGCTCTTGATCTGGGTCCATTCCAGGGCCAGCGTGGGCGAGAACTTGGCACGGGCCGACTTCAGTTCCTGGTTGGCCGCATCCAGATCGCGCCGCGCGGCACGCACGCCGGGATTGGTGTCGTAGACGTCCTGCAGGGCGATCTTGGACGTATCGGGGACCACCGGCATCATGTGGTCGGGCACTTCCAGCTGCTCGATCTTGCGGCCGGTGACTTGGTTCAGGGTCACCATGGCGCTTTCCAGTGCCCCTTCGGCTTCGGCCACGGCGGACTGGGCGGTCAGCGAGCGGCCGCGCACGCGTTCGAAATCGATGCGACTGGCGCCGCCGCCTTCGAGGCGTTTGTTCATGTAGTCCAGCAAGGCGCTCATGCGCTGCGAATAGCTGCGGGCGAAGGACAGCGAGGCGTATGCCCGCATGACGTCGTAGTAGGCTTTGATGGCGTTGTAGTACAGGGTCTCGCGGGCGTCGTCGCGGCGCAGGTCGGCAGCATCGGCCAGGGAACTGGACTTGCGGTAGTCGTAGTAGGAGCCGGGGGCGAAGATGGGCTGGCGGCCGATCAGCGTGACATCCCAGCGCTTGTGGTAGTTCGCACGCTGCACCAGGCCGGTATTGGGGTCGAGCACGGAGGAAGGCGAGGAATACTCGTTGCCCTTCTGCGCCCGCACGTCCAGGGTCGGCCCCATCTGTCCGGCGGTGGCCTTGGACGCATAGCGGGCCTGATCGGCCTGGGCCGCCGTGGCGGCATAGCTGTAGCTGTTGTTGAGCGCCAAGTCGAGTACGCTGCGCAGGTTCAGGTCAGGGACGACATCGCCCTCGGTGACGATGCTGATCTGCGGCAGCGCGATCAGGTTGCCGGAAAAGCCGGGATCGGACTGGCGCAGCAGCAGCAGGATTTCATCCTGCGCCGAAGGCGCCGGGGTATCGGCCGGCAGGGCCGGCAGGCGATAGTCGGCCAGCGCCGGACCGGCCGGATCGGCGCCCAGGCGGATCTGGGGCGGTACATCCAGGGTGCCGCCGTTCTGAGGCGGCACGTTCACCGCCGCTCTGGACGCCGCCGGCGGCTCCGCCGGTAGCGGCGGGTTATCTGCAGACCGTGCCACCTGGGGCGCGGTCAGTCCGAGTGAAACTGCGAATATGAACGGTTTGCTCTTGAGAACTCTCATCAACGCGATCAGCCGGTACCGGACCGGCCTCCCCTGCCCCAAAACACCCTTAGGAAAGAATCGCCAGCCAGCGCTGCGATTCCAGTTATCAGGCACGGGGACTCATATTCTTCGTCTTTGCAAGTCCCGGCCTGGCCCTCTGCTTCCGCTCTCCCTCTTCGGGGAAAAACGAAAATTATTACCATTTTGTCAAAACAATTCTATCACTCGAGGATTGCAACTCAATTACAAATAACAGGGAAAAACCGTTTAATTTCAATTGACTTGATAAAAATTAATATTCGCAATTATGGTGAGCTTGTTGCCGCCATGCCATCAGGAAATACCGCAGATGGCCAACGAACTGAAAATCTCTTTGAAAATGCGGTTGAAAAACCACAAGTCTCTCCCTATATCCAGCCCACAGGCGATTGCCGCAAGCTATTCAACTCATCCATTTCTTCAATAAGGACACAAACATGGCCACCGAAAAACAGACCATGGGCTTCCAGGCCGAAGTCAAGCAACTGCTCCAGTTGATGATCCACTCGCTGTATTCGAACAAGGAAATCTTCCTGCGCGAGCTGGTCTCCAACGCCTCCGATGCGGCCGACAAGCTGCGCTTCGAGGCGATCAACAACGCCGGCCTGTACGAAGACGACCCGGAACTGAAGATCAGGATCAGCTTCGACAAGGCCGCACGCACCATCACCATTTCCGACAACGGCATCGGCATGAACCGTGAGGAGGCCATCTCCCACCTGGGCACCATCGCCAAGTCGGGCACCAAGGAGTTCTTCTCGCGCCGGTCGGGCGACCAGCAGAAGGACGCGGCCCTGATCGGCCAGTTCGGCGTGGGCTTCTATTCCGGCTTCATCATCGCCGACCGCATCACGGTCGAGACGCGCCGTGCCGGCACCCCGGCCGCCGAAGGCGTGCGCTGGGAATCCGAAGGCGCCGGTGACTTCTCCATCGAGCAGATCGACAAGCCGAGCCGCGGCACCGACATCATCCTGCACCTGCGCGAGGGTGAGGACGAGTTCCTCTCGGCCTGGCAGTTGAAGTCCATCATCCGCAAGTATTCCGACCACATTTCCCTGCCCATCCTGATGCACAAGGAAGAATGGGACGAGGAAAAGAAGGAAACCGTGCAGAAGGACGAGCTGGAGACCGTGAACCAGGCCAGCGCGCTGTGGAGCCGCAGCAAGTCGGAAGTCACGCCTGAGCAATATGAAGAGTTCTACAAACACGTCTCGCACGATTTCGGCGCGCCGCTGGCCTACACCCACAACCGGGTCGAGGGCCGCAGCGAATACACCCAGTTGCTCTACATCCCGGCACGCGCCCCGTTCGACCTGTGGGACCGCAACAAGCGCGGCGGCATCAAGCTCTACGTCAA
>PJUA01000259.1_pt1 | contig 39355 bp, 38 predicted proteins | sample 1512151 | NCBI WGS metagenome assembly PJUA01 (sample SAMN08177678, study PRJNA422409) | Soil metagenome, whole genome shotgun sequencing project. | isolation source: Soil enriched on filter paper: beechwood xylan treatment | place: USA: Madison | collected 2015-01-15
AGGGTGGCCGGTTTCATGTCGGAAGGGTGGCCGCCTTCAAATCGGAATGCCGGCCGGCTTGCGATCGGAATACTGGCCGCTTTGGCGTCGGAAACCGTGGCCGCTTTCAGTCGGAATCTGCACCGGACGGCCGTGGCGCCAGACCGAGGGTTTGCTGGGCTCGCTCATGCGCCGGTTCGGCCTAGACCTCCCGGTTCCCGATCATACGACGTTTTCCCGGCGCAGTACCAATCTGGCTGTCGCGTCGGCCCTGGCCAGGACGGACGGGCCGGTCACCGTGGTCATCGACTCCACCGGGCTGAAGGTGTTCGGCCGGGGCGAGTGGCACCTGGAAAAGCATGGAGGCCAGGCGCGCCGGAGCTGGAGAAAGCTGCACCTGGCCGTCGATCCCGCCACTGGCGAGATCCTCGCCTCGGCGTTGACGGGCAACGAGGAGGGAGACGCTTCGCTGGTTGTCCGTTGCTCGACCAGGTCACGGGCCCGATCAGCGCGGTCCTGGCGGACGGCGCCTACGACGGCGAGCCCGTCTATCGTGCTGTCGCCGAGCGTGCGCCGGACGCCGAGGTGATCATCCCGCCGCGCGCGACCGCCGTGGTGAGCGACACCGCCCAGAGCGCGCCAACCCGGCGCGACCGCCACATCCAGACGATCAAAGAGCGTGGTCGGCTGGGTTGGCAGCGGGCCGTCCAGTACGGCAGAAGATCGTTGGTCGAGGTGGCGATGCTCAGGTACAAGGTCCTCATCGGACGCAGCCTGCGCGCCCGGACTCTGCCCGCACAAAGAGCCGAGGCCAAGGCCGCCTGCGCCGTCATCAATCGGATGACCAGCCTCGGCAGGCCGACCTCCCGGAAGGTCGCCTGATCACCATCGCCTCTGGGCAAAATCCGTCCTCAGGCCGAGTTCTGCACCAAAGTCGCTGATAACCCCAAGATCGTAGAAGTCTTTGAGTCGCCCGTTGATGTCGCCCAAGGAAATGATGGCTTCAAGTTTTTCTGCGATGACCGTCTCAGGCGGATAGGAGAGCACGCGCGGCGCGGGCTGGTTCAGAAGCGTAGGGAAGTGGATTTCCTGAGTGCCGGGCGTGATGGCATCACCGAAGCCGATATCGACCTGGATCGGAAAGCGTGCTCCGGAGATTGTTGCGTTTGTCGTGACGCGCACGCCATCGTACTCGTCCTCGGGGCGTATGCGCGTTGCCTCAATGGCCGTCAGGTCAAACTGGACGCCGTCGTCGGCGGGGAGAGACAGGATGCTCTAGAAGGCTTTCTTCATCTCATCGGTGTCACTGCTACCGAAGGAAAGGAAATCGGCGTCCCGGGTGGGACGAGCCGTATCCGCCTGCCACGCCAGGAAAAGCAGGCCACCTTTCAGGATAAGGCGGTCCCTGTGCTCGGAAATGCTGATGCGGTAAAGCAAGCGTTCCAGACTGACTGCGTGCAGATCTGTTGAAAGTCGGCAGCGCGGACTTTGGCCACGTTGAGCAGCTTCTGCCGCACTGAGGCAGCGATGTTTCTGGGGGGCTTAATCGTCACTGATGCAGGCCTCGAGATACGGGCGAACAATCTTCGCAACCCTCAATTCAGAGGCGTGGTCGAGAATCTCTTGGGGCTTGGCTTTGCGCTTTCTCAAACCCAACTGCATTCCCTCGATTGCCACATCGACGCCCACCAGCGAACGAAACTTGAAGCAATCGGCGACGGTCTTGGCTGGTGAGAAGATCGGCACCAGTACCCCTTCGATCTTATGGTGTTCCACTCCGGCGCTGATCGCCGCCCTTGCCATGTGGACGGTTTTGACGGGGGGATAGGCGAACTGCGGTCGCCAAGTCCCTTGCGGCAGAGCAAGCCAAACGCGCGATGGCATCTGCAAGGTCAAGCCATGATACACGAGGGCGGAAATGAGACAGATAACGCCTTTGGGAACCAGCCTTGCCACTTCAGCGAGGCTGTGCGCGGCGTCGAAGTCGGTGTCCGGCAACTGGTAGAGACCTCGAGCGAGTTGGACCACGTCGCCATTTTCGACCATCCGCATCAGTGTTGAAGGGGGCACTCCAAGCGCCCTGATGTCACGGGATCGTGCAATTCCATGCTCCCGCAGAAAGGCAACAACCTGCTCCCGCCTGGTGGAGCCCATGGTACGAACCCTCAGTAGTTCTAAACAAGTGTATAGGATTTGTACCAGATGGGAAGACCTCAAAACGGTGACCCGGTCCTCAGCTTGGTTCTTGTCAACCGACGTAAGCCGCAGGATGGGAGGCGCGTAACCAAGGTTCAAATCAGGCCGGATTGATGGGAGCAATCAGCTCCGGCCGATCGTTCCGGACGTTTCCGACATCGCGGTGGACGGGCCACAGGCGTGTCTGGTCCGCCGGGGGCATTGTCACATCAACGATGGTGGCCTGTCGGTCGTGACGGTAACCTCGCGGGATGCCGCCGCTCTCGTATGCCCGCCACCACTTCCCGCCCGCGATCATCCAGCATGCAATCTGGCTCTATCTCCGGTTCACACTAAGCTACCGGGATGTCGAGGAGCTGCTGGCCGAACGCGGCGTGGACGTATCCTACGAGACCATCCGCCGCTGGGTCCTGACGTTTGGACCGGCCATCGCCGGCAACCTGCGGCGATTGCGTCCCAAGCCCAGCCCACCCTGGCACCTGGACGAGATGGTGATCAGGGTCGGCGGCCGGCTCATGTACTTGTGGCGGGCCGTCGATGATGAAGGCGAGGTGCTGGAGGTGCTCGTCCAGCGCCGACGCGACAAGGCTGCGGCTTTGAAGTTGATGCGCAAGCTGCTGAAGAAGTATGGCTTCGTCCCCATCGAGGTCACGACCGACAAGCTCCGGTCCTACAGGGCCGCTTTCCGCGAACTCGGTTTGACCGCCCACCATGAACAAGGGCGTCGAACGAACAACCGCGCCGAAGTCTCGCACCAGCCGGTGCGGCGACGCGAGCGGAAGATGCAGCGGTTCAAATCGCCCGCGTCCGCTCAGCGCTTCGTTTCCCTGCACGCCGCCGTCTACAATTGCTTCAACCTCCAACGCCACCTGGTATCCCGTCGTACCCTGCGCACCTTCCGGGCGCGGGCCAGGGCCGACTGGCAAGCAGCCACCGCTGCGGCGTGAGCCTGTCGGGAAATCGAAGCATGCTGCGCGCCGGCCCCGTTTTCGTGACAAAGCCCCCTGCTGCTGTCGATCTTCTCGGCCGGCGTCCAGCTCTCCCAGCCGCAGCAGCGCGGCAACACCCGCGGCGGCTATGACGCGCAGCAGATCATCGCCGGCAGTCTCGGTCAGCAGATGGGCCAGCTCGGCGCGGAGTATGCCCGCAAGGGTCTGAACGTCGCTCCAACCCTGGAGGTCCGCCCCGGCTACCGCTTCACCATCATGGTGACCAAGGACATGATCATCCCGCCCTGGCAGGGATAACTCTTACAGTACGTCACATCACCTTGCTGGTAGATTCCACTCAGCATTCCGGACGTACGAACCAGGTGCTGGTAGATTCCACTGATCCTGCCGTTGCCGGTTTGCTGGTAGATTCCACCGCCGGCTAGGTACAGAAGGCAACCCCCGAGTCGCATGCGCTGATACATTCCACCGCTGAGAAGACCCCGATTCGGCCAACCGCGCTGGTAGATTCCACTGGACGGCCAAGGCGCCAGCAGCCGGAGATAATTGCTCAGTGGAATCTGAAAGCCAGATGGGTGGAATTTACCAGCACAGTACCGAGTCGCTCAGTGGAATCTGCCAGACAAGCAAATAGGTTGAACCAAATAACTTCGAATAGCCTGCCCTGGTAGATTCCACCGTTGACGATCCCTCAGGTCGATGAGGAAATGGGTCACATGAGGAACATTCATAAGCTGCTGATTGATCATGGCCTCGAAGCCGCCCGCGAGCTTGTCGTCGACAAAGCCGAGCGGCGCCAGTTGGAGATCGCCGCTGCTGTTTTGGCAGAAGAAAGCGAGACGCTCGGTATTTGTCATGCCGGCTTTGCTCTGACCTCATTACCTCACAAAGACATTATAGAGCCTTTCTGGCGCCGTGAGGGCCATCGGATTACCTTGATGGTCGAATCAGGCCGTGACCGCCAAGGCAATGTGGTCGGCATCCCGTATGGGTCAAAAGCTCGCATGATTCTCATCTACCTTCAAACCCAAGCTGTCCGTACTCGATGCCGTGAAGTCGAACTCGGCGGATCCCTCAAGGGCTGGATGAAGAACATGGGAATGGCATCCATCGGCGGAGCCACGTATAAGATGGTTACTGAACAGGCCCGTCGTATTTCCGCATGCCGCCTAACCTTCTTCACCGATCACGGCCACGCCGATCGGGTCGCTAAAGGTGCTTTTGTCGAAGAATACTTTGATTTAGCCGGAATGCTGAACGATGACAATCAACCGACCCTTTGGCAGGACAAGGTAACCCTAAACGACGCCTTCTACCGCTCCCTGATAGACCATCCTGTGCCGGTCAGCGAAACAGCCCTCCGGGAGATCGGCAACAAGTCGATGGCAATCGATATCTATGTTTGGCTCGCCTATCGCCTTCACAGCCTTAGCAAACCCACGCCAGTCTCTTGGCCGGCACTAATGGCCCAGTTCGGCGCTGGGTTCAACGCGATGCGCAATTTTAAGCCCGCTTTCACTGAGGCGCTTCGCATGGCGTTGGCGGCCTACCCTGATGCCAAAGTCCAGGTGGAATCTACCAGCATCACCCTATATCCAAGTGCGCCGCCAATCGCCAAGTCTCGCGACAGGCTCGGGGTATTGTAAGGCGCCTGCGGCGTTTTCGCCACGCTACCCCCTCAGGTGGAAGTCTGCAGCCAGAAAGCGTGCGCGCTTTACGCAGGCGCTTTTCTTCGATGAGCTTTATTGCTTGTGCCTACGGAGACCCGTGTGAAAACCTGTTCGCAGCGGGTGCGTCCCATCCGGCTTTAGCCGGGATGCTACTTCAAGCTGAGTAAGGGTGTTACGGCAGGAGCGTGATCTGGTCGGTCTGCCGCCCTCGATAACACCGCTTGGACCCGCACTCTATGGGCACTGCCATTCGTCCCGCAAGCACCACCCCAGCCTCCTGGGACGCGTTCTCGGATGTCGATGCCATTGTCGAGGAAGTGCTGGTCGAGCTGACGGCGATGGGAGTGACGGCACCCGTCCAGCCCGCACCGGGCCCAAAGCGCCTCTCACCGGAGCGGCGCTGCGCAAGGCGATTATGGCGATCTGGTGCGTATGTTTCTGCGGCATGCAATGGCGCGCGATCGGGCAGCTCACCGGCATCCTGTTCGGCACGTTGTACTCTCTGTTTGCCCGCTGGACCCGGCTCAGGCTGTGGCGCCGGATGTGGCGTCTGGCCTGCGGCGATACCGCGGAACCGAGCACGGTGGTGATCGACAGCCGGACCTGCCCTTTGGCCCCGAGTTGCTTCGCGCGCGGCGTGGACGGGGGTAAGAAGATTCGCGGGGTGAAGATCAGCATCGCCGTCGAGAAGCACGGGATCCCGCTGGCGATCGACGCCACGTCCGCCAACGTGCACGACACCAAGGGCATCGTGCCGGTGCTGCGCCAACTCGCCGGACGGGGGTTCCAAGGACCAGCGATTGGCGATCTCGGCTTCGCGGCGAGCGCCTGGCCAAGGCCGGAGCGGCGCTCGGCATCAGCATCCAGCCGGTTGCCCGCGGTCGCGACGGCGTGTTCATCCTGACCGAAATCGCCTGGGTCGTGGAGCGCTCCTTCAGCTGGATCACCCGCTACCGTCGATTGAACACCATTGTCGAGCGGACAAAGGAGCACCTCGTTGTCTTCGTCCAGATCGCCTTCATCTCCATCCTCTCCCGACGCCTGCGCCGGTTCGACACCCAAGCCGGCAGCGCGTGACGTCTACGAACAGCTTCTGACAAGCTGCGCTCCTATGGGGCTGCGTTTCGTGAGATCGGCCTGACGGCGCACACCATGAACAAGGCCGGCGCAAGAACTGCCGGGCCGAAGTCTCGCATCAGCCGCTCAGGCGACGCGAAAGGAAGATGCAGCGCTTCAAGTCTCCAGGCTCGGCCCAGCGTTTCGTCTCTCTGCACCCCGCCGTCTACAACACCTTCAACCTTCAGCGCCACCTGGTTTCCCGCCGCACCCTGCGCATCTTCAGGGCACAGGCCATGGCCGCCTGGCTATTCGCGACCATGGCCGCGTAAGCGAACGTCGAACTGGGGGGTACTGCATACCGGCTCAGTTCCCGTGACAGTGCCCTAATAAGCGCAGTACCTGTCCGCCCCCTGCCCTCAACTCATCCGCCGGATCGCCCCCGCCGTCAGCGCCTTGGCTGCCCCGCCTTGGACCCGGTTCTGCTGGCCGGCCTGAACAACCGCCTGCAGCCGCTCGGCCAGCTTGCGCTCTCCGGCGCAGAGGTCGTCGCACAAGGCCCGCATCTCCGCGATGGATGGCCGCCACTTTTTGCTCCGGCGCCAAACCCTCGCCGCGGCGTCGATGGCCCAAGCCGGGTACTCGCCTAGATCCTCGGCCCAGTCCAACGCCACCAGCCGCTCGACGTCGGGCGTCATGTTTTTCGCCGGGTAGTGGCTTAGCAGGGCCAACACTCGCGCAAGGACGTGATCCGTCGGCGCCGGGGCCAGGGCCATCATCGCCAGATCGTCCAGGGCGCGCTGCGCCATTGCGGCGTGCTGGACTGTCACACCGGCCGGCGGCGACCAGGTCTCGGTCACGCCGTCGAAACCGTCGTCGGAGAAACGCGGGCGGCGTTCGACGGGTCCGGCGACCAGCAGGTCCTGGAGTGGCGGCGGTAAGGCTCCGATCAGGAGAGAATGACGGTCGGCCGCGGGCATGGCCGGGTCGAACGGCAGCGGCGAGCGGGGGCTCGGGAAAGCGGTGATGTTCGGAGCGGGCATTGCCGACCTCACAATTAGGACGTGGATGTTGCCGCGGTGCGCTGGCGCAATTCGGCGGCGGCGGCGGCCCAGGCGCTGAAGCGCTGTTCGGCGGCGGTTTGTCGCGTGCGGCTCGGGGGCATAGCCGCGGCGCCGGCAAAGGGCGTGTTGCGGAGGATTGGTGCCTTGCTGGCGGCTGCATCCTGGGCCAGCCAAGCGCGCCAGGCAGACGAGATGTCGCGGTAACGGTAGCCGTGGGCTTGGCAGCGGAGGATGAAACCCTCGACGTGGCGGCCGAGGTCGACCTCAGCGTGACGGACTCGTGCCCAGGTTAGATCGTCGGTGGTCGGCATCCAGTCCACAGGCACATCGCGCACCGGCTCGCGCCCGCTCGAAGCGAGCGAGTCAGGAGTCTGTTCCGGATGGAGCTGTTCCTGACTCGCCTGCGAACAGGGGGTGTGCGCCTCCGAGTCATCCCTGTCGGCTGCCCGCACAGCGTGCTCGGCGGGCTCGCGCACCCCTTCCCCGCCGTCCTGGACGAACCGCAGGCGATACAGGCAGGACAGGCGGGCGCCGTCGCGGCCGCGACGATGCTCAATACTGACCAGCCCAATGTCGTCGAGGCGCTGCAGGATGCGGTTGATCGTTGGACGGGACCGCTTCAGTTTCGCCGCCAGAGTGGACTGCGATGGCCAGCACAGGCCGGTCTCGTCGGCGAAGGTGGCCAAGGCGGCTAGGACGGCGAACCCGTCGGCGTCGAGATCGGGGTGTTCCAGCCACCAGGCCGGGATGCGACCCCAGCGCCCGGTATCGGGACGTTCGGTAACGCTTGTGGATGGCATCGGGAAACTCCGCGAGGTGTGGTGCCAGGAAGGCCAGCGATCTTGCGGCCAGGATTCCTCGGGATGGGGCAAAGTACCAAACCGCCACCAAGTCCCATATGTTGGTCTCAGGTGCGGTTCTGTTGGAGCCAGGTGCGGACCTGTTGGTCGTAGGTGCACCCCTGTTGGAACCAGGAGCGATTCGGTTGGACCTGGGTGCGGCGATTTTTGCGAATCGGGACGCTGCGGACTCGGTTGCCCCAACAGCGCGCCCCGAGTCGATCATCGGGTTGTTCTTAGGTGCGCCACGAGATGGCAATCCTGTTGGAATTAGGTGCGTTTCGTGTGGTATTCCGCGTGGCAGACTGGGACCTTTTGGAAACAGGAGTGCCTTTGGAAGAGTCAAGCCTCTCCTGTTGGACCCAGGAGCGGCGGTACCATCCGTTCGGCCGGAACGTCGCTCCTCTCCGATCACGGGTAGGTTGGAACCAGGAGCGGGGCCCCCGACACGCCTAGAAAATGCTCGATCGACTCTGTTGGAACCAGGAGCGGGATTGAGGCCGCTGTGAAATGCCCGTCTCCACGCGGCGGGATGTGTCCTGTTGGAGCCAGGTGCGGCCGAGGGGAGGTGGCTGGAAGTCCAGGTGCGTGATTTCTGCGATTGGGATTCGCCCATGCGATTCGCCTCCACGCGCGGCCCTTCGCGCGCGAGGTTTTCCTGAGTTGGCTGCCCCGCACCTAGGTCCAACCGAACCGCTCCTGGCTCCAACAGGTCCGCACCTGGTTCCAACATAGCCGATCGGCGAGACGGCACCGACATGGTTGCCGACCTCCCACGGGCGGCGTTACGGTCGCTCGAGCGATTGGAGTGAGAGCATGACCGGCGACCGCGAGACGTGTGACGGCAAGGCCCAGATGACCTCCCTGCAGTTGACCCTGTGGGAGACGCCGGACGACGGGCAGGGCCGGGCGCGTGACACCAACGCCGTTGGCATCTACGACCAGGCGCCACGCTTCGTGTTCTTTGGCACTAAGAAAAGCAGGGACAACGGCGCCAAGCGGAAGGCTGGAGAACAGGCCGCCAGTGCGCAACCTGTCATGGTAAAGCCCTCTACAAGATCCCGCCGCATGATCAAGCGCGACTTCGACTTCGGCGGCGCGACCTACGGGGTGACGATCCGGCCGGTCCTTATCGAGCGCCGTGGCTCCGACGGCGAAATGACCGAATTGGAGGTGTACCCGGGCGAGCGCGAACAGATCGTCGAGGAGGTCATCCGTCGGATCGCGACCGAGCGGGCGCGCCTGCGCCTGTCGAAGGAGGACAGGATCCAGATGGATTTCTCGTTGTACGAGGTTCTGGAGGAGTTGCGCCGCGTCGGACATGGGCTGAATCTCCAGGAACTCAAGGAGGCCCTGACCATCCTCCATCTGGCCTCCATCCAGATCAAAGCCGTTGGTGCTGGCGGCGAGGAACTGCTGCACTCGTCTGCCTTCCCAGTCATGGCGTTGGCGTCTCGCGCGGGAGCGGAGGGCGAGCGGCAGGTGGAGCGAACCTACCTGGAGTTCAACCCGCTCGTTGCCAAGGCGATCCGCCAATTGCAGTTCCACCGGCTCGACTACGAATGTCTGATGCGGATCGACAACCCGGCGAGCCGGTGGCTCTACAAGCGCTTGGCCTGGGGCATTCAGAACGGCGAGGAAAACCTGTCGATCAGTGCCACACAAATTGTCCGTAACAGCGGGATGACGCCGTGGTCCCGATTGCGGGCCATGTTGTCGTGGATCACCAAGGCATGCGAGGCGCTAATCGAGAAAGGCATTTTGGCTTCGGTCGAGAAGGACATCATCAAGAACGGCGCAGCCTACGTGGACATAAACTACGTGCTCATCCCCTCGGAACACTTCCTGGGGCAGATGCGCATCGCGCGCGCTCTAGCCCAGCATGATGCGGCCGAAGTCAAGCGAATCACCGGCTCGACGAAGGCCCCTGATCAGTTTGTCCGAATCGATCACGAGACGGCCGTTACAACCCGTCGAAAGCGGAGGAAGGTGCTGAGCGCAGAAACCGAGGCTGTGTTGCCACTCATCGCGGAATAAACCGCTACTGTATTATTATTATTGCGCGTGCTGTTGTTGTTAACTTTACCAGCCAAGGACGCAATGACGATGAGCAGCCCCGCTTTTAGGTCGTTGGTCAGCTGACCTGAGCAAGGCCAGTCACCTCGCGCCAAACGGTGAAGGCGCGAGCGCGGGCGGCACGGTGCTCGGAGGAGGAGATCAGGTGGCGGTGCAGTTGGAAGTCATTGTGGACCGGGCTGTGGCTGGAGAGAAATTGCTGGGCCTGCTGGGCGGATTTGAACCGCTGCATGTGCCGCTCGCGCCGTCGGGTCAGCTGGTGCAAGACTTCGCAGCGATTGTTCAGGTATTGGCTTTGCCGATCTTCGTTGCCGAGCCTCATCCCCCTCTTCGCTGCCGCGTAGGTTTTCAGCTTGTCGGTGATGACGACCCGCGGCGCATAGTGCAGCCCTTTCAGCAGTTTGCGAAAGAAGCGCATGGCCCCCTTCGTGTTGCGCCGGCTCTGTACCGGGATGTCCAGCACCACCCCGTTCTGGTCGATGGCGCGCCACAGGTAGTGCTGCTTGCCGCGGATGCGGATGAACACGTCATCCAGGAACCACTGGTCGCCCGGCTTGGGCCGACGACGCCTGAGGGTGTTGGCGAAGTCGCGCCCGAACCGGAGGCCCCACTCCCGGATGGTCTCGTAACTGACCTCGATGCCTCGCGTCGCCAGGATCAGTTCGACTTTCCACAGGCTGAAGCTGAAGCAATGATACAGCCACACCGCTTCGCTGATGATCTCGGCCAGAAAGCGGAAACCACGATAGGGATTGGACGCCCTGCTCATGCTCGCCAACCTGCCACGCCGGAGCGGCCCAGCCCAACCTGACAACACCGACGTCGGCGATGAGCCGGGGTAACTCCCGAACGGTGCACATCGCGAGACGGACCACCATCCTCAGCCCAGGCAGACATGGGGACTTGTCATTGCGAGCCAGGCGGCGCTGGCGGATGCCGGTGGCAATCCCGCGGCCGAACTTCAGGCCCCACTGACGGATCGTTTCATAGCTCACCGCGATGCCGCGTAGCGCCAGCATCTCCTCGACCATGCGTAGGCTCAGCGGAAAGCGAAAGTAGAGGTACACCGCGTACCTGATCACCTCGGCAGGGAAGCGGTAGCCGACGTACATGCGATCGGGGCGCGTCGTCATCCCCGCCTTATACCGACGCTTCCCGGGTCCGGCCAGCCCACCTTGACGATGCCCTCCAGAGGCTCACGCTGCGGTCGTCGGCCGGCTCGTCGACGAAGTCGAGATGGCGGAGATGGATGCGGCGACGAGTGCGCGCATGTGGATCCTCCAATGTCTTGTCGGAGGAATCCTATCACGAGGTCAGCGATCCGATTTGCGCATGGAGCGGGCCAACGACGAATTTTGGCTATGATGGAAGGGGAGGGAGCCGATCGCCCTGCCCCTCCCCAACCTTCCACCCAGTTGTGAACCGGAAGCATGCTTCCAGTCTTGTGGATCAGTCGTCTGCTTCGACCGTCGCGGCGACGCGGCTACCTTGCAGTTCCGCCAGCCGCGCTTCGATACGGGCTTTTTCTTGGAGGAGCCGTGCGATCTCCTCAGCAACGGAGTCCATGGCTTCGGACATGAGATCGTCACCGCCCTGCCCTCCTCCAGAGACTTGGCGGCGGAATGCGAGGATTTCGCGTCGCGTGACGTCTGGACGGATAAGATCTCGCTCCTCAGCCAGTTTGCGCTCATCCTCCGACATGCTCGCCAAAAGGTACACGTTGGCCCAGGATCGTGGCGCCCGCTCTGGAGCGATGGTGCGGTTCGTGATGGCTCGTGCAGCCGTCATTAGCATGGTGGCCGTGCGGTGCGAGAACGGTAGCAAGGCTACCATCTTGCTCCATTCTCCATGCTGGAGCCGCGCCTTCGCCTCAATGAGGTGGCGGCCAATCTGAACGAACCGTTCCTCTGCCTCGTCGTAGAGGCGGGAGATAGTCGTCACATAATCGGCAACGGAGTCAGGCTTGCCTTCCGGCGGCAGAATTTCGATCGAGCCGGATGTCCTCTCCGACAGCAACGGAGAGGTCGGAACAGCGGATTTGCCGACCGCCCCACCCTGCGGGTTGGTTAGGCTCGGCATCCCCGCTGTCGCGGATCGCAGGATGCTGATTACATCCTGCCCTGCGGGCGCGCTGCTCGGGGACGAACCGGTGTCGATCGGCAAAGGCTTTTTGGCCACGGTCTATCCTCCCCTCACGCTGGGGTCGCGGCCGGAGCGGCCTTCTTTGCACGAAGCGCCCTGCCCTTTCCTGGCTTTGCCTCCGGCGGCGCCAATCCAGCGAGCGACGCGATTGCAGTGCAGACGGTAGCGATCTGCTTCTTGAGCACCTTGTCGGACACTTCTTGCGGCGAACACTTATGCCACCAGGCTTTTTCAAACGAAGTGCGGTGGGGAACATGCGCATCGTCACCGAACACGGGCACGTTCCACGCGGCCAACTGCTGCTTGGCCGCCTTGTAGGTGTCAGTGTTGGGCCGGACCTTGCACAGGAGCACCTTTGCCGGCAAGGAGAAGGAGGGGTTTCCGGCGGACAGCAAGGCTGTCGTCTGCTCAACAACCTGGTAGGTCTTGCGAGCCTCGTCGATGTCCCCTTTGCTCGAGCCCGACGGGATGACCACGGCCGAAGCGTAGCCAAAACCAAAGACCATTTCTTGGGTCAGCGCTCCAGCGAAATCGACGATTACGACGTCATGTTGTGCCTTGGTGTCGGTGATTGCCTCGACGATGTTCCGGCCGAGGAGAGACATAAGGGTAATGCCTTCCACCCGGCTCTCCCCTTTCTCATTACCGAGCCAGGAGATAAGTTTCTGGTTCGGGTCGGCGTCGAGCAGAGCGACAGTGCCACATTTGCGAAAGTGTTCTGCAAGCATAACGATAGTGGTTGTCTTTCCTACGCCACCTTTGCTGGAGGCTACCGCGAGAACCCCGTCCATGCACCTCTCCCCTGCTCTCTCGCCCCGGACGCTTGATCAGCATCCTTGTTTTGCCAACATCCTCAGGCTTATCAGCGAGGTCAACGTATTCAGCGATCATATGGAATTATCAGCAGCATTGCGTGTCGATTGAGACACGCCATTCATGCGCGCCACTGCCCTGAGGAATGCGCGCGCTCAAAGTGGAGGCATGCTTCCATTCTGCTTCCATCGAAGTGACCCTGTCAGACAACGACTCGGAGGGGCATGAGCCAAGCGTGCTACCGGGGCGCTATCCTGCCCACATTGAAATGGAAGCATGCTTCCACCTCTGAGCGCCGCCCTGCCCTATGCTCTCCACACCGAAGCTCCGCTGCGGCCGACAGCAAGCGGCGCCACATGTTAATGGCTAACTGGAAGCATGCTTCCACTCTCTGGAGATGTTCGCAGATACAGAGGTGGGGCGCAGCCTGTAGGTCAGCATCCAACCACAGCGCACGTAATGGCACGCGTCGGTATTGATGATTGTATGCTTCGGCACGCTGGCCTCCTTCAGCGTGTCGGCGAGACCGGATCGGCGATCACCTCGCCCAGGCGCTGCGCCACCTCGCCGCCGGCCCGGGCGGACATGGCACGCACGCTGCCGAGGAAGGCCACCGCGTCAAACGCCTCGGCGACAACCTTGTAGCCAGTGGTGCCGGAACTGTCGATGCCGATAGTTGCTATGAAGCGCTGCTGATCCGCACCCTCTGTGGTGAGGCTGTCGTACAGGCGGGCCAGCCGCATGCGGTCGATGTTGGTCGGCTCCTTCGATCGAGCGGTCCAGCGAAAGGTCGGTCGCCATGGCGAAGGAATTGAGCCGGAGCAGCCGGTCGGCCCGGTCGCGCTCTTCCTGCTGCGCGCTGGCGATCACCTGAGCCATGGCGTTGAACGCGACCTGCGCGCGATCCTAGCGGCAGGGCGCCATCGTGGGTGAGGTTGGGTTGGCGTTGAACGACTGACCGCCAAGCACCATCAATCCATGGCGCAGCGCGGTAAGGCCGGTATGCGGGGCCTTCGACGCGGCGGCGTCAGGTGTAAGCCGGTAGAGGTCGGCCGCCACGCGTAAAAACGGTCAGCCTTCTGGACGCGAAGCGCTGCATCACGGCCGAGTAGGGCGTCGTGTAGACGGTTTGCTGTGGTGTTCTCCAATGGCTCGGCGGTGAACGAGGAAAGGCTTGCGGCGTAGTCGCGCTCCGACCGGGAGAGCAGGGCAAAGCGCCCCTTGACTCGACGCGCTGGGCTTCCACAACCTTGACGAGGCGCATTCGGTCCTCGACTGAGTAGCCGGGCAGGGCGTTAGCGATGACATCGAGCGCCGCGGTGTCCACGCCAAGCCGTGCCGCCGGATTGACGTGCATGTCGCGGTCGACGTCGATGGTGATTTCCATCGCCTTGGAGGCGTCGGCCAGGACGGACATGGCCTTGTCGACATAGCGCTCGGCGGAGGCGCTGGCAAGCGAGACACCGCGCGCCAGATCAGAAGGGCAGGGTAAGGCAGGGTAGGGCAGGGGTGCCGGCGCACTCGACCGTCGCGTCAAACCTTGCGGGCGAGACCCTCAGCAGGGTGCCGCGAGGCGATGCATCCAGCCGGTTGCCCGCGGTCGCGACGGCGTGTTCATCCCGACCGAAATCGCCTGGGTCGTGGGGCGCTCCTTCAGCTGGATCAGCCGCTACCGTCGATTGAACACCATTGTCGAGCGGACGAAGGAGCACCTCGTCGCCTTCGTCCAGATCGCCTTCATCTCCATCCTCTCCCGACGCCTGCGCCGGCTCGACACCCAAGCCGGCAGCGCGCGACGTTTACGAACAGCTTCTGAGATCACTGGACCTTCGCATCTGTTGAGGGGGCATCGGCATCGGTTTGGGAGCCGAACCAGGACGCTTCAGCTGCGGGAGTTGAGTGAGGACGAGCGGACGGACGTGCAGGGGATCACACGCTCGCACACCCTCGGAGCTCGGCTGGTCCGGCCTGCCCAGATTATCGCACATGCCATGAGCGGCCTGAAGGCGGAGCAGAGCGCGACCCGCATGGACCTATGTGGCAACACGGTGCGCTACAGGCTGAACCGCTTCAACGCATGTGGCCTGGACGGGCTGAAGGAGGATGTGCGCACCAGGCGCCCACCGACCAATTCGGCCGCGCCGCGCCGTCATCGCCGCCGCCCTGACCTGCCCATCCGAGCTGGGCCTGCCCTTTGCAGTCTGGACGCTGGATCGCCTGGTCGCCTATCCGAGCTAGCAGGGGATCGCTATGCGCCGCAGTCGGATCAGCGAGATCGTCATCCGAGAAGGCCTGAAGTGGCGCCAGCAGGCGAGGTTGTTCGGCGCGTGGGTTGATCCCGACTTCGCCAAAGAAGGGGTATCGACCAGCTCTACATGGCGCCACCAGGCACCCAAGCCAGCGGCTCGTTCGACCGGCTGCACCGAAGGCCGATCAGGAAGGCGAACAGGCGGCGGAGTTGCCCCGAGATCCGCAGCAGATCCTCCAAGCCGCAGTGGTTCAGGCGAAGATGCTCCTTCACGAGCAGAGCGGCAAACAGGCTGGAGGGTCGGCAGGCAGAGCGGACGTACTTGCTCAGACGTAAGGGAAGCGCGCGGCGCGCCACAGCATCGGCCAGCCGCGCAAAGCACAGCAGATGATTTTCCGTGAAACCGTCAGATGGGCATCATACCGTTAGACGGCGAGGCTCTCGACAAAGCGAGGCGTGGTCAGGTGAGAGCATTCGGCGTCTCATCCGTTCGCCGATGTCACCCGTCGATGGGAGCCAACAGGAAATCGAGGTCGTCTGCGGTCAGCAGTTCCTCCGCCGTCTGGCCCCGGTCGTAAACCGCCTCCCCCAGCCGGCGCTTGCGCTCTTGGAGTTGTACCATACGTTCCTCCACAGTACCGCTGGTGACCAACTTGTAGACGAAGACCGGCTTGTCCTGGCCGATGCGGTGGGCGCGGTCGGTCGCCTGATCCTCGACCGCCGGGTTCCACCAAGGGTCATAGTGGATCACCGTGTCGGCGGCGGTCAGGTTCAGCCCGGTGCCGCCGGCCTTCAGGCTGATGAGGAATAGCGGCACCTCGCCTGCCTGGAAGCGCCGGACTGGGGTCTCGCGGTCCCTTGTGTCACCGGTCAGTTCGACGAAGGGGATGGCGAGTCGGTCGAGTTCCGGCCGGATCAGGTCGAACATCGAGGTGAACTGCGAGAACAGCAGGATGCGCCGACCGTCGGCCAGCAGCTCCGGCAGCATCTCCAACAGCCGCTCCAGCTTGGCCGACGCCGCCCCCTTTGGCACCCTCTTGCGCGCACTCTCCAGCTTCACCAGCCGTGGATCGCAGCAGACCTGCCGCAGCTTCAGCAGTGCGTCCAGGATGGTGATGCGGCTGCGCGCCAGCCCCTTGCGCGCCACCTCGTCGCGCACGCGCTGGTCCATGGTCAGGCGGATGGTTTCGTAGAGGTCGCGCTGGCCGCCGCCGGGCTCCACCGCTTCCAAGATCTCGGTCTTGGGCGGCAGCTCCGCCGCCACCTCCTCCTTGGTCCGGCGCAACAGGAAGGGGCGGACGCGGCGGGCCAGCACGCGCTGGCGGTCGGCATCGCCGTGCTTTTCGATGGGGGTGCGGAAGGTCCGGCGATAGCCGGTGCGGTCGCCGAACAGTGAGGGCACGCTGACGGCAAACAGCGCCCACAACTCGTCCAGGTTGTTCTCCACCGGGGTGCCGGTCAGGCAGAGGCGCTGGCGTGCCTCCAGTGCCTGTGCCGCCTTGCTCGCTTGGCCAATGGGGTTCTTGAGATATTGCGCTTCGTCGAAGATCGCCAGATGCCATGGCTGGGCCTCGAGCACCGCGCGGTCGCGCGGCAGCAGCGCGTAAGAGGTCACCACCAAGTCGTACTCGGTCAACGAACCCTGCGCCGCCTTGCGCTGGGGCCCGTGCAGGACCAGCGTGCGCAGGCTGGGAGCGAAACGCTGCACCTCCGCGCGCCAGTTGCCGAGCACACTGGTCGGCGCCACCAGCAGGCTGGGGCGGTCAAGCCGGCCAGCCTCCTTGTCCACCAGCAGATGGGCCAGCGCCTGCAAGGTCTTTCCTAACCCCATGTCGTCGGCAAGGATGCCGCCGAAACCGTGGGCGGCGAGGAACTGCAGCCAGTCGAGCCCCGCCTGCTGGTACGGGCGCAAGGTGGCGTGCAGCCCCTGTGGTGGGGGCACCGTTGGCACACCGCCCGCTTCGCGCAGGGTCTTGGCCATGCCGCGGACGGCGTTGGCGCCGAGCAGCGGGATGCCGGCAGCCGATGCTGCCTCCTCCAGCGCCGACAGGTCGCCCAGATGGGACCGGCCAATGCGCAGTTCGCCGCCGCCAGACTGCAGGCCGAACAGCTCCATCAGCACGCCGATCATCGGCGCCACCCGCTCCACCTCCAGCGGGATGTAGCGGGTGGAGCCGATCCGCACGAACATTGTCCCGGAAGGCGCCAACTGCTCCAGCACCGCCGCCAGCCCCGGCGTCCGGCCATCCGTCCTAGCGGTACCCTCCTCTCCATCGGCATCTTCGTCGAAGACCTCGTCGTCGAAATACTCATCGTCGAGCAGGTCCGGGTCGATCCGGGTGAGCGCATCAATCACCTCGCGCAGCACCGGCAGCAGATCGATGCGCTCACCGCCAATGTCGACGCCAAGCGACAGGCCAAACCAGTCGATCCCGGAGCCATCCTCAATCTCAAACGCCCAGTCCTTGGGCGCGTCCAGAACCTCGAAGGGGAAATCGGGAGCGATCTCAATGATCCAGCCGGCGGCCCGTAGGTCGGGAAGCACCGAATGGCAGAAGCTCAACCAGATCGACCGTTCATCGAGATCGTCGCCGGGGGCGGCGAACAACTCGTCGCGGACCGGTGAGGCGCCACCGACGCTGAGCGGCAGTGGCGGGATGGCGAGGCCAGCCTCCTCCAGTCGTTTGATCGCCGTCTTCTCCTCTTTCGGCTGAGGCTTGGCGATGACGAGGACACCGTCCTCCATCCATTGCAGCGGCGGTCCTCGCCGTTTCCAATGCAGCCGGGTGCCGGCATAGTCGAAATGGAGGTCGGCGACCGGGAGTTCGGGCATCCCTATCATCCCATAGGCCGAGGGGTACAAGGAGGACAGCCCCGCCAGCCGGGCCATGCTCAGCCGCAGCACCGGCCGCGGCACAATACGGCGATGTTCGGTCCGCGCCGGGGCGTCCGGCAGCACTGGCAGCCGGTCTCCGAGCCGTTCCGCCTCAGCCCGGAAGGCGGCCACCTCGCCCGGCGGCAGCGGCGGGGCAGTCAGCAGCGCCACGGCGATCTGCGGTGACACCGTCGCGGCGACGACGGAACCGCAGATGGCGTTTGTGGGATCGACATAGAGCAGCGGCACCGTCGGCAGCACGATGGCCGGCGGCGCTTCGACGGCGTTCGGCTGGAGCGCAATGGTGAAGCGCTGGCGGCCGGCGCCGTCGGTCTGCCAACGCGGTGTTCCGGTCAGGACAGGGCCTGAGCGCAGCGCTCTGCCGCTGCGGACATCCTGCCAATAGAGCCGGCCAGTGGGCAGCATGCGTTCGATCAGCCAAGGGGCGACGTCGGCCGACAGCACGAACCCGTGCGGACCGGCTTGTGCGTTGCGCGACACGGCATTCAGCAGCGCGTGGTCGGCCGGGGTGACAAACTTCGCCGAATTCAGCGTGCCGAACTGATAGGCATCATAGGCCTTGTCATCGTTGGCGAACTGGCCATCCTTGCGCAAGGTGGCCGAGAGGATACGCAGCAGCAGCCTGCGGTCGCCGGAGGGGGTGTCATCAAGGCGCAGGACGTAGAGCAGCCGCTTACGGACGGTGTCGGCATACTGCTCTGCGGTTTCACGCAGGACCGCCGCCGTCAGCCGCGACAGCAAATCCTTCACCGGAGCCGAGAGCCCGGGTTCTCCAGGCGGCGTCTTGTCCTGAACGGCAACAGCCGACGGCGACGGCAATGACGGGGCGTATCGAGCGAAGGATGGCCGTTCAGACGGTTGGCTGGTGGCAGTGGTGCTGCGCTCTGCCCAGGCCAGCAGCGCTGCGGCGACATGCTTGCAATTGTACCCCACCGGACAGTCGCACACCCCCTCCACCTGCCGGAGCACGCCATTGACGAGTTTCACCGTGATGTCCTGGCCGTAGAGCGCGCGACCTGAGCCTCGGACCATTGACGTCACGGTCCAGCCATCCCCTCGGCGCCGTTGCGCCTCAATGGTCTGGACGCGGCCGTCCGCCCAATAGTGCCGGCCCCGGTCAAGCGAGCCGGCATCGAAAAAGCGGCGGAGGTCAGAGGGGGAAAACACGCGGTACGTCTCCTCGCACGTCTCCAGATGTGGTTGGAACGGGCGCCCTGCAATGAAAGAAGGTGGCGCATTATCCGCAGCCAATTCCTCGGTCGCAAGCGGCGTCGGAGCAATACGTGACACTCCCAAATGTGGTTGGGGCCAGGGCAGTGTATAGACGGCACAGAATTGATGGAGGGCCGAATGCGTGAACGAAACCGCATACACTACCATGCTCCTCAGGGAGCTTATGGTGAGGCGGTCGGCGAAGTTTGGGAGGATGAAACCGGAGCGATGTGGGCTGGAAACGGAGAGTATGCGACGCGTGTAAGCTACAACCCCTTCACCGGGCAACCCGCACGGTCTCCCGTTGCCCTGATCAAAGCCAAGCCGGATGGCTACAGCGCTCCGAGTGGCATAGCCTTTACCTGGAGTGAGTGACTGCAAACAAACAGGCCTAAGATTAGGTGCCCAACGTCGAGGATGTGATTTTCACTCCTTTACTTCGTAGATCTTTCGCTTCTTATTGAGAGCTTCCCCACTGTTTCGCCGTAGCCGTCTGGTCCATCAATGGATTGAAACCACCGCCATAGGGCGGGAAGCTTTCTCGCGACGAGATGCGCTCGCATAGGGTGGCGCGTTCTGCTGATCCCGGCCCCCTCTTCCGACAATTAGCGTGTGGTGTCGGTGGGACCGCCTCATCATCGTGGGATGTCATGGCGTGGATCCTTGCCGTCACATGGGCCGACGTATTGGCCATTTCGGCCAGCGAGCTGGTGAGTCGGGGCGGGATTGCGGCCGGGCCGGTGGGAGCGGCGCTCGGTCCACGGCGTCCGGTGAGGCCGGCGCCCCGGTAGGGGAGGGGGACGTCGAGTACAATGGCGTCGCCGAGCCCCGCCGTACGTGGGCGGCTGACAGCGTCGAGATCAATAGTACGGCCGAGCAGGCACTCCAGATCACGCCGGGTCACTGGCTGGCGATAGGCGGTGGGGCGCATCGTCCGGGGCACCGAAGGGCGAAGTGAAAATCACCGCCTCAACCCGGCTCATCCACTCCTGCCACCGCCGCTCGGGCGGCGAATTGGCCAAGGCCCGGTCGAACGACAGGTTATTGGCGGCTTTTTCGGGAGGCGGTGCCATGGTCCCTCACTGAGAGCCCGTAGAGGCGGGTGGTGGTTTGCCCGGCCAGCTCGCGGACGGCACCGAGGGCGACCAGTCGATTGAACAGGCAGCGGGCTGCGCACTCTGGGACGAGGTCGGGCACCCTAGCGATCGCGAAGATGTTACTGGTACCGAGCGTGGCGTGCCCGACTGCGATGGTGGCTACTTCTACAACGCCACCGCGGTCGAAGTTTGGCGCGACTGTGCGACGGTGACGACTTGGCCAACGAACGGTGGTGTCGAGCGGACGATTGTCGAGATCAATGCGGCGACTTTCGCTGAGATCGAGACGATTATGGAGCGGCACAGCTTCGGCGATGCCAACCCTGTTGTCGACGTGCAGCGAGCCATCGGGCACATGCCTTCCTGACCGGCTGGTGACGAACGCGGGAGGACGTTCGGCCGCGAGCGAGGTGGTGGCTTGAATCCCATTGCGTCATGTGTCACATTTTTGGCGACAGATGACGGAGAACGCCATGGCCGCGGTCGGGTCCGACACTGAACGGGGTGAGACGGGACCCTATCAGCGGGTCATCGACCTGCTCGGTGGTTCGCGGGTGTTCAAACGCCCAGTGATGACGCAACTCGATGCCCACAACGCCATCAAGACTGGCTTGCCTGGTGGCGCGCTGCACCATCTCGTGACCCACCTTCGGGTCCTCACGCCGGCGAGCATCGAGTCCGCCGTGGGGATGAGCGTGCGCACCTATCAGCGCCGCAAGGGGGCACCAGACAAGCCGCTCAGCCCCGAGCAGGGTGGGCGGACCTGGAAGCTGGCCGAGGTTCTGGCCCAGGCCTCTGAGGTCTTCGGCTCCCAGGAGGAGGCCGAGCAGTGGCTGGAGCGTCCGGCCATTGGGCTGGACAACAACCGTCCGCTGGACCTGCTGGACACGCCCACCGGGGTCGAGATGGTCGAGGATTACCTGGGGCGGATGGCTTCCGGGGTTTACACGTGACACCCTTGCCGGCGACGCTGGGCGGCACTGAGCTGGTCGCGTGGCGGCTCGACCCGGAGCCCTCCCGCACAACCTGGGACAGCGGCGAAGGGGCCTACCGCTTCGGCGGCCGCTGGAACAGCAAAGGGGTTCGCGCCGTCTACTGCTCTCTCGATCCGGCAACCGCGATCCTCGAGGTTGCGGTCCACAAGGGCTTCAAAGCGCTCGACACCGTCCCGCATGCGCTGACGGCTCTGACCATAACCGACCCTGCCGCCGTCCATGTGGTCACACCGGCCGAGGTGTCTAACCCCAACTGGCTTCGTCCCGGCATCCCTAGCTTTGGGCAGCAGCAGTTCGGCGATGCTGTGCTGAGCGCACACAAGTTTGTCCTCATCCCAAGCGCCGTGTCCTCGCACAGCTGGAACCTTTTGTTCGTCGCGTCTCTGGCGGCGGGGGCGTATACGATGCGCTCCCAGGAGCGGTTTGCGCTGGACACGCGGTTGCACCCGCCGCCCACCTGACGAATAGGCGTCCACCGCTCGCCTCCAGTCTGGCGGTGCACGCACGACCGCCTGGTCAGCCCGTCAACGACCCGGTCGTCAGGGCGTCGCGGAGTCCGTCACCGGCTCTTAAGCAGAAGCTGCACGCGTTCGACGACCCGGTTGGTATCGGCGAGCAGGGTGTCGAGTGCGGCGTAGTCGACCTCCATGCGCTGCGAGCAGGTGGGCACCACGATCTTCGGCCGTCCCCGCCGGCGTCCGTAGCGGCGCGGCCCGGCGGTTTCGCCGCGGATGCCCTCGGCGCCCGGCAGAGGCCGTACAGGGGTATGGCACGGCGCTGGCAGTGGCTTGTAAGGGCGATTAAAGCCAAGTTTTCCGCCATGTTGGCAGAGAGTTCTCCCTCGGCGACTGCCAAGATGGAGGCTTACAGCCGCATCGGCCCATCACGGCGTCACCTGCTGAGGAGGATGACCGGTTGGCGCTACTCCGGAGGAGGCGGGTGTCGCCTCCGTCCAGCGGTGCAGCGGGGATCCGCTTATGCTATCATACCTTTAGCACGAGAAGGCGGAGACCATTGCGATGGCCATTGATCCCGAGGATCCCGGTACGCTCGATTTGCTCGCGGGGATTACCCCGGCGGCCCCAGATGCTGTGCCGACAGTGGCCTCATCCATTGGAGCCGCGTCACATGAAGCCGAGTTAGCGGCGCTGCGGGCCGAAGTCGACCGGCTGACGGTTGAGAATGCAGCGTTGCAGGAGCGGACCCGCGTCGCCGAAGCCGAAGCTGTTGCCCTGCGCGCCCGCCTCGCGCGGCGTCACCCACTCTTTCCCGATGACGGTTTGGACGACGGGACCGGGGGACTGCTGCCAACGCCGCAGCCGCGCGGTCTTGCCGACCTTGGCAATCTGCTGTTCACGTTGCGCGGCCGCTGACCCCCGCCCAGCCGAGCCCATTGCATCGCCGCCGGTCTGCAACCGTTGGGCTGTTCACGCAGCCATGCCAAGTCGCTTACGCAGCCCTGCGTCACAGAGAAATGGCTATGAACTGCCCAATCGACCCCTCGATTACTTGCCGCGCATGTCCTTGACCCGTGGTCGGTTTCTGCCGAAAACTTTCGCTCCGTTACGCCGTCAATGGATCAACGCATCAACGGCTTCGATCCAACCCTTGCGGCGGAAAGGCTTCTTGCTGCCGAACGCGTTCGCGCCTGCGGTTGATACAATAGGCGGCTTACCGCCTCGCCTGCGATCTTCTCATGACGTCAGGTAACGGTCGACCGATGCACATGCGCAATGGCCTATTGGATGAGGCCCAGCCGCTCAGCGGCCGGGCGGCAGGAAGCTGAGGTCGCATGCCCAGACCCGCTCACCGCCGCGGTCGGCGATGTTGCGCACCACACCGGCCTTGGCGAGCTGCTCCACCAGCAGATGCACCCCGCGCAGCGACAGGCCGCAGCGCCCCTTCAGTTCGCCCGCCACCCGGCTGATGGTGAAGGCCGGGCGGTCGTGCAGCCAGTCGAGCACGTCGGGCAGACGCGAGCTGCTGCGCCGCGGTGTGGCGGCCAGCCGCGCCTCCCAGTGCTCCTGGACCAGATCGAGGTGGCGCAGCCGTTCCAGCTCATGCGTCACCAGTTCGGGCATGCTGTCGAGGACCCAGCGGGTCCAGGCGCCCTCGGTCCCGGCCAGGGCGAGCCGGTAGCCGGTGACGTCGCGAGCGAGGGCTGCCGTCACCGGTGGCCGCGCATGAAGCAGCCGGCAGGCCTCGCGGACCGGGTCGGAGGCGGCGAGCCATACCACCACGCTCCACCAGGATGTCGGTGGCCGGTCCGCCGCGACCGCAGCGCGCATGGTGGCGCTTTCGGCATCGTCGTGTAGCCACGGCGCTCCGGCGCTCCCGGATCGGGGCGCAGCGCCAGAGTCCGGATTGCCGCCGCACCGAGCAGGCCGGGGGCGGCCGCCAGGGCCTTCACCACCGCCTCCAGTGCGGAAGCGGCATCGGCGGCGCGGGTCTGGTCAAGGCCGACCGGACGGTCGCCCTGGGCAACACTCCAGCGCCGGTGCAGCTCGTCCAGCCAGGGCCGGGTTCAGGGCGTCAACGGCGGCGAGACAGCAGTGGCCTTGTCGCCGTCAGCGTCTTCTGGATCGTCGCCGCCCTCGAGGTCAACCGCCTCCAGCGCGGCGATCGAGGCGCGCACCGCGGCCACGACATCCCCCGGGCCACCTCCCTGACCAGGTCTACCGCGGGCCGGGCGGAGGTGCGCTCTGGTGACACGGCGGCGCGGGCGGCCTCGCCCTAGGCGTGCTCCGGCGTGGCCAAGGCGCGCTGGAAGTCGTGGGCGCCGAGGCGGTGGCCGTCGAGGCGGATCACCGCGGCGGCCGAGCGGCGGGCGGCATCAGCGGCGAGGCGCCGGCGCCTCGCCGGCGAGCGCCTGGTCGAGGCGGCCGAGCGCGCGTTCGGCGGCGAGCAGGGCAGGGAGAAGGGAAGGGACGATCGTCGCGGCTCCAGAAAAGCCATGCCAGGATAGCCAAGTGTAGCGATCGTTGCTAACTGCACCGACATCGGACATCCACAAAACTGGGTTTTGATAACGGTCTGATAATGACAGTTATCAGCACGTTATTATATTGCCTTGCCCGCCGCTGTCGATTTTCCGGGATTGCTGGACAGAACCCAGAAATCCCGGAAAACGGCGGAATTCCTGCCCAGGATCGCTGGACAGGCAGTGCCAGGATCGGTGGATTCGACCTGGATCGGCGGACAGGATCCGTCTTTCAGACCCTCCCGGCATCCCCTTGAGGACCGCATTTTTCGCGGAGCAGGCTGGTTGGCAGCCCGCTACGGGCGAGGCAGAGCACGGCCAGTTTACTTCCGTCCGACAAGAGGCATTTTCGGACGGAACCCTTGATTGCAGCCCTCAAAGCCCGCATCCTCCGCGCGAACCGCCCCGCGCCGCCGAGATCCGCGAACTCGCCGGGCAGGCCGCCGCCTGGGCGACGCGGGCGCGCGGCGCAGGCACGCTGCGCGCCTACCGCTCCGCCTGGACCCAGTACACTGCCTGGTGCGAGCGCCTCGGCTTCGCCCCGCTGACCGGCGAGGCAGAGATCATCGGCCTCTACCTGGTCAAGGCCGCCGAGACCCGCACCGTGCCCACCCTGCGCGTCCACCTCGCCGCCATCGCCACCGCACACCGCCTCGCCGGCGTGCCGGTCGATCTCAAGCACCCGCGCATCGCCCTGGTCCTCGATGGCCTCGCCCGCGGTCAGGCTGATCGCACCGTGCGGCAAGCCGCTCCCATCCTGCTCGACGCTCTGCCGCGTCTGCTCACCGTTCAACCGGATGGGCCACTTGGGCTGCGGAACCGTGCCATGCTGCTGATCGGCTACGGCGCCGCTCTCCGCCGTAGTGAACTGGTGGCATTGCGGATCGGTGATGTCACCCGCCACCCCGACCGCGGCGTCGAAGTCGCTGTGCGCCGCTCCAAAACTGATCAGCACGGCCGCGGAGACGGCGTCGCCATCTGGGCGGCGGCTGACCCCGATCTCTGCGTGCTGCGCGCCCACGACGCTTGGCTGGCGGTGCGCGGTGCGCTGCGCCCCGAAGACCCGTTGTTCTGCGGTGTGTTGAAGAACGGCCGCGTCACCGGCAAGCCGCTCTCCGACAAAGCAGTGGAGCGGCTGGTGAAGGACAGCGCCTCCAGGGCCGGGCTGCCCGAACCGGCGCGCTTCTCCGGCCACTCGTTGCGCGCCGGCCTCGCCACCGCCGCGGCCGAGCAGGAGGCGCAGCTGCACGACATCATGCGCCAGACCCGCCACAAATCCACAGAGGTGGCGCGGCGCTATCTACGCTCGCGCGACCAATGGCGCAACAACGTCACCGAAAAGCTCTTCCGACGCCCCTTAGCAACCATTGGCGGAGAGCGGCCATGATCAAGGCAAGCGGATTGATTGCATTAACCGGAGTTCGCCGGGACAGTAGCGACCTTCCTGGTGTCGACGTGGCGGGCCCGCCAAGCGGTTAAGCCGTGATGCGCACGCGTGACGGCATCATGTGATGCGCTTGCCGCCTATCGCGGCTGTGGCAGTCCGGTCGATGGAATTTGACCAGCGCCACTATTCTGTCGACGATGTGCAACTGTCAGCGTCAAGGCATGAGCACTGTGCGAAATCCCAGATGGCTTGCGCCGAGTGCAACCTCCTGCGGGTGACGTGAGGCCGGGCGGTAGCGCTGGCAGAAATTCTGCGCGCAGAGGAATGACCCGCCCTTGATAACCCGGCTGGGGATGTCCGGCTGTCGGGGATCATAGCTGTCCTCCTGCCGGGGTCCCGTCGGATTGGGAGAGTCTAGTCCATCGTGCCTGGGGCGGTACCAGTCCGACGTCCACTCCCACACGTTGCCGATCATGTCGTAAAGCCCGTAACCGTTCGCCTTGAAGCAGCCCACGGGGGCAGTGGCCTGATATCCGTCCGCCTGGGTGTTCCGGATTGGAAAGAAGCCCTGCCAGGTGTTGGCCATCGCGAGCCCTTGTGGCGTGAACTCCCCACCCCAGGCGTATGGCGCCCCCTCCAGGCCGCCGCGGGCAGCGAATTCCCACTGCGCCTCGGTCGGAAGATCCCGGCCCAGCCATCGGGCGTAGGCCAAGGCATCCTGGTGGGTCACGTGAACGACGGGGTGGTTCCCGCGTCCCTCGATGTCACTGCCGGGACCGTCCGGATGACGCCAGTTCGCTCCCGGCATCAACCGCCACCAGCTGTTGGTCCCGCCCGTCTGGTCGAGCGGGCTCACGAACACCACCGATCCGGCTGGCCGTGGCGAACCCGCGCCGGCAAGGCGGACGACACGCTCCGCCTCGGTCACATAGCCGGTCGCCTCGACAAATCGCGCGAATTGGGCATTCGTGACCTCGGTGCGGTCCATCCAGAAGCCATCCACCCGGACTTTGGTGGCCGGCCCCTCCTCGCTGTAATGCTCATCGGACCCGATGGTGGTCTCGCCGCCGGGCACCCAGGCCATGCCGGCGTGACGATCTCCACCGTCCGGTTTGCCGGAGTAGGCTTGGCACAGCAAGCCTGGCTCGGAGGGAGGTGTGACGGATGCCGCATGGGGCGCGCTGGGACCGGCTGCGCCGATGGAGACGCACAGGGCGAGCAGGGAGACGGAAGGGAACAGGATCCTGCGAGGCATGGGACGATCTCCCGCGCTTTTTCGTTGAGCTGGACGCCGGTCGGCTCGGGAGAGCGCCATTTCGGGCCTTGGCGGCGCGTCTCCGTTCACCTTGGTTGCGGTCACGATGGTCGCGCTTAGCGCTCCAGCTCGTCGTAGTAGCGCGTGCGGTTGCTGTATTGGAGCTGGTCGGCGATCTTGTCGTTGAAAATGACGCCGTTCCTGTCGCGGAAGCTCTCCCAGGAGGCCAGCAGCTCCTTGGTTCGCTCAGGCTGAGCGTCCGCGAGGTTGATCGCCTCCACCGGGTCTTCGGCGAGATTGTACAGGTGCCATTCGCCGGCGCCCCAGGGCTTGTTCACCCAGACCAGCTTCCAGTCGCCCTTCCGCAGGGAGGCCCGCCCGAACAGTTCCAGGCCCAGGACATAGTCGCTCGGATGCGCGCGGTCGGATCGGCCGTTCAGATAAGGCCACAGGGAGGTGCCCTGCATGGGATGGACGGTGCGGCCCTTGTAGTTCCCGCCGGGATGCGTGACGCCGGCGGCCTCGAGGAAGGTCGGTGCGAGATCCATGACGGTCGCGAGCTGGTCATCCCGCTTACCGCTCCGCGCGAACTTCGGGTAGGAGACGATGGTCGGCGACCGCACGCCGCCTTCGGTCGGGAAGCCCTTGTAGAGGCGGAACGGCGTCGCGCTCACCTGCCCCCATCCCGGCCCATACCCCACATAGGATCCCGGCCGCCCGACGTTCTCCAGGCTGTTGTCGAACGTCTCGTTCACCCACTTGGCGGGCACCAGATCCAGAATGTCGCTCCCTTCCGCACCGTTGTCGGACAGGAAGACGATGATCGTGTTCTCGAACTCGCCGATCTCCTTCAGGTAGGAGACCAGCCGGCCGATGTTCTGGTCGAGGACGTCCACCATGGCGGCGTAGACCGCCATCCGGCGGGCCTCGATGTCCCTCTGCTGCTGCGTCAGATCCGTCCATTTGGGCCACACCGCAGACGGGGCGGGCAGCTTCATGTCTGCGGGGATCAGACCCGCCGCCTGCATGCGCTTGAACCGCTCGTTGCGAATGACGTCATAACCCGCCTTGTAGGTGTCCTTGTATTTCTCGATGACGGCGTCCGGTGCTTGCAGGGGGAAATGCGGCGCCGTGTAGGCGGCATAAGCGAAGAACGGCTTGCTGTCGGCCCGATTGCGGGCAATGTAATCGATGATCTTGTCTGTATAGAAATTCGTCGTGTAGTCGATCTTGGGGAGGGTGGCTTCCTTGCCATTCTCCCGGTAACGGGCCTTGCTGGTGCCCTTGCCGTCCGGCGGCGGCGCGTTTCCGGTCTGATCGAAGAAGCCGGCCCCGCCCTGGACCATGGCGTAGGACTGATCGAAACCGCGGGCGGCCGGACTCAACTCCTCGGTCAATCCCAGATGCCACTTGCCGGCCATGTAGGTGTGGTATCCCGCATCGCGCAGCAGTTCCGGGAAGGGAACCACGTTCATGCTGAGCGTTCCCTGGTAGCCCGGCTGGCCCTTCTGCTCCGGTGTCGGAAGCTCGGCCATGGTACCCAGTCCAGCAACGTGGTTGTCGGCCCCCGACATCAGCATGGCGCGCGTCGGCGAGCAGGCCGGCGACACATGGAAGTTCGTCAACTGAAGCCCCGAGCGCGCCAGAGCGTCCAGATTGGGCGTCTGGATTTCACCCCCGAAGGCGCCGATGTCGGAATAGCCCAGGTCGTCGGCGAGGATGAGGAGGATGTTCGGGCGGCGCTCCGCAGAGGCCGCGCCGCCGCCCGTCCGGGCATCGGCGGCGAATGACGGGCAGGACATGGCTAGGCCAGCCGTGGCGGCCAAAAGCGCACCAAGAGCGAGCCGCTGCCGGAACGACGGTGATGAGCGCATAGCTTTTTCCTCCCTTGATGCTGCTTACAGTCCGCCTTTTGTGAGTCAGTCAGGCGGTTGTCTCGGTGATGGAATTCTCGGAAAGCAACACTTCTACGGCTGCGCCGCTGCTCGCCTGGAGGCCTGCGCGCGGGCTACCGTGCGCCGCATGGCCAAGACAATCGGCCGCTCGACCATTTTTCCGTTCACTTGAATGACACCCTGCGGGGCATCCTTCCAGGCTGCGACAACCCGCTCGGCTTCGGCAATCTCGTCCGCCGTCGGGGTGTAGGCGTCGTTGATGACGGATACCTGATTTGGATGGATAGCCATCTTCGCAGTGAAGCCCAGGGCCAGAGCCCGATGCGCTTCATTGCGACATCCGTCGGCATCGTGAACCGCGACGAAGGGCATGTCGATGGCCGGAATGCCAGCCTGGGCTGCGGCGTGTGCGACGCGCGAGCGACCGTACAGAAGGCCATCCCAGGTCGCTGGAACGCCGAGTTCCGCCGCCAGATCCAAACCTCCGAACATGACGGCGCTCACGCGACGCGTCGCGGCGGTGATGGCTGCTGCTTGCTCAACCCCGCGCAGCGTCTCGATCTGTGCCACCAGGCGGAGATCGAGCCCCGCCTCGGTCAGCAAGTCATCAACCCAACAGACTTCCTCAGGAGAGTCGATCTTGGGAATGACGATGGTCCCGCCCGACGGGCGCGCATCAAGGAGCGCAAGGACGTCGCGCAGCCCCGCCACACTGCGTGGCGTGTTGATTCTCACCACGCGGTCGGGAGCGTCGCCACAATCCGCCAGGAAGCGCACGGCCGCAGCACGGGCTTCCTCCTTGTGCGCCGGCGCGACGGCATCCTCCAGGTCCACGCAGACCGCATCAGCGCCTGCGGCAAGCGCCTTGTCGAAGCGGTCGGGGCGTGATGCCGGGACAAACAGGATGCTGCGCCAGCTGAGATCATCCATGCGGCTTCCCCCTCTGTTCAATGTCGGTACGGCAACCTGCTACGATGGAACCGGACAATGCCGGGGGAGTCCGGCCCTCGGTGGTATCCGTGCCCGAATGGCCGTAGATCGCCAGGAGCGATGTGCTTGGTGATGCCAGGGGCCGGGGTTTGGCCTCAGGCTCTCACGCGCGCCGCGAGAGCTTCCGGAGCCTTGTGGAAGACGCCGTCTTTCATGATCGCCAGAAGACGGGTCCGGTCCTGCAGGATGGTGATATCCTCGAGGGGATCGCCATCCACCAGCAGCATGTCAGCGAGATAGCCGCCCTGGATCATGCCGAGTTCGTTGCCCATGCCCATGATCTGACCGCCGAGCTTGGTAGCCGCGACCAGGGTTTCCATCGGCGTGAAGCCGAGCAGGTTCACGAAGATTTCCAAGTCGCGGGCGTTTGTGCCGTGCGGCTGCCACGCAAAGCCATAGTCGCCGCCGGGGAGAACAGTGATGCCGCGCTTGTGCATCTTCTTCATGGTATCGACCGCGATCTCCAGTTCGCGCTCGTACTGGAGCGACAGCGGGGAGCCGGGTAGGATGCCGTAGGTGCCGGCCTCGCGGGCCGTGGTGAGCAGCCAAGCCAGGCCGGGTGCCACGAAATGCCGCTCCTTGACGGCCTCGAGCTGGTCCAGCGCCTCCTCATTGGCGTAGGAGGCGTGAAAGATGCCTTCGATGCCGAATTCGACGCACAGCTTGACCGATTCCGAGGAACGCGCGTGTGCGCACAGGGTCTTGCCATGCGCCTTGGCTTCGCTGACCGCCATGGCGATCTCATCGCGCGCCATCGGCGTCACCTCGGCCGCGACGCCGGTGATCTCTTCGCCGGACAGGTTCAGTTTGATGTTGTCCACGCCGTACTTGATGTAACGGCGCACCGCCCGGCGGACCTCCTCCGGCCCCGACACGATCGTGCCGAAGTTCAATCCTTCATGTTCGATGTGCGGCGGCGAAGTGTCGCCCAGCCCGCCGGGAGTGGCGATCTCCTGACCCGCGGCGCGGTACCGCGGCCCGGGAATCTGACCCGCGTTGATCGCGTTGCGGATCACGACATCCAAGCGGGGCTTGGCTGCGGCAGCCCCGAAGCCAGCCGTGAAGCCGGCGTCCAGCACCAGTTTCGCCATGTCGGCGGCGAAGAGAACGTGCTCTTCCGGCGGCATCTGCTGGATGGCTGCGAGGGTGGGCTGATTGTTCCACGACAGGTGCAGGTGCGAGTCGATGAGGCCCGGCATCAGTGTGGCGCCGCAGCCGTTCACATGGCGGTGCGCGTCGCGCGAGATCGCCCCTTCCTGTCGGGAAATCTCGACAATCCGGTTGCCCTGGACCAGCACCTCGCCGGCATAGGGTTGCACCCCGGTGCCGTCGAAGACGCGCACATTGGTGAATAGGGTCGTTTGCATCGTTTCCTCCTCATCGATCGGGGTTGATGCCGGTTTGCCGGCTTATGTTTTCATTCACCCCTGGATGGACGCTTCCGTCTCACGGAGCGCGGCCGGCAAAGCCGGGCATCCACACGTTCACACCAAGGGGGCTCACCTCCGGACGGCCCCGCTGCGCCACGGGACGTGCACGTGCTGCAGCGGTGCGATGTCACGACAGCGCTTAGGCGGCGGAGAACAGGAAGTTGACCAGCGCTTCGTTGACCGCCGCCGGACGCTCGAACGTCGTCCAGTGGCCGCAGCGGTCAAGGATGCGCAGGCTTGATCCCGGGATCTTCGACGCCAGGGCTCGTACAGCCGGAGGCGGAGCCGTGCCATCCTCGTCGCCCGTGATGAGCAGCGTCGGGCAGTTGATCCGCGTCACGTCGGCCGGCTCGGCGGCGGCGAGAGCTTCGCAGGTGCGGGCATAGCCCTCCGGGTCCTGGCGCATCAGGATCTCACGCACGAACGCCGCGACTTCCGGCCGGCTGGCCTTGGTGTTGGCCGAGGTGCCCCCTTGGACGATCGCGTCGGCAATGCCCACCATGCCCTCGCTGCGCGCCTTGGCTGCGCGGTCGCGCAGAGCCGGACGGGCGGCCTCGGGCGGCGCGTGCAACGGCCCGAGCAGCGCCAGACTGCGCACCCGCTCCGGCTGAAGGACGGCAAGGTGCTGGCACACGATGGTGCCGAGCGAGTGGCCGACCACATGGGCGCGCTCGATGCCACGGCCGTCCAGCACCGCCAAGACCGCTTCGACAAAACCGGCGATCGACACGTCACCTTCGGTCGGGCTGCGCCCGGAACCGGGCAGATCGAACCGCACGCATTGGAAAAAACGCGACAACGCCCCGATCTGCGGCGTGAACACGTTGGAGGTGCCGCCCAGCCCGTGGACTAGGATCACCGGATCGCCGGCGCCATGCACCTCGACGGCCAATTGCTGTGCCATAAGGCGTTTCCCTTGTTGTCGTTGCGGAAGACCGACCGTGTTCAGTCGAGAACGTTGCTGAGGCGGCCGAGCCCATCGATTTCGATCGTCACGCGGTCACCCGGCTTCAGGAACTTCGGCGGGGTGAAGCCGATGCCAACACCGGCAGGCGTGCCGGTGGCGATGACGTCGCCGGGGTAGAGCGTGATGCCGGCCGACAGAGTCTCGATCATGGTCGGGATGTCGAAGATCAGATCGCTCGTGTTGGCGTTCTGGCGCAACTCGTCGTTGACCCAGCAGCGGAGCGACAGGTTCGCGGCATCGACTTCGTCGGCCGTCGCCAGCCACGGGCCCATCGGGCAGAAGGTGTCGAAGCTCTTGCCGAGGAACCATTGCTTGTGACGCGACTGCCAATCCCGCGCCGTCACGTCGTTGATGATGACGTAGCCGAACACATGATCGTAGGCCTCGGCTTTCGAGATCCCCCGACCGCCCTTGCCGATGACCACACCCAGTTCGGCCTCGTAGTCGATGCTGTCGCTCACGCCGTGTGGATAGCGGATTGGCTCATCATTGGCGATGACGGTCTCCGGCGGCTTGGTGAAGAAGATCGGCGCTTCTGGGATGGCGTCGGAGGCCTGCTTCGATCCGGCATCGAAGCCGCTGCGGGTGAACTCGTGAGCGTGCTCGTGGTAGTTCTTGCCAACGCAAAAAATGTTGCGATCCGGACGCGGGATCGGCGCGTCGAGGCGGACGTCGGCCAGCGGAATTCCCGCGGCGTTGAGCGCGATATGCCCTTTGATCGCGTCGAACCGGCGAATGAGGTCGAGCATGTCGCCGACCGGTTCACCTTGAATGGTATCGAGCGGCCACACGCGCTGCTTGTCCGGGTCGATCACGCCGACCGCGCGGCGTCCCTCATGCTGAAAGGTCACGAACTTCATGCGCTGTCTCCCTTGATCCAATAATGATCCAATTGGCGCATCCATTTACCAATGTGCGCCATGTGTGATCCAATAACAGCGTCATGGAGCACGATTGGTCAAGGGAAAAATACGTTCCACGTACTTTTTCGCGCGCCTTCTCAGTTGGCGCGCTAGCGTTCACACTGAGTTTGCGGTTGCGCCACAACAGGCGAGCCGCCATATTGGGTTACAAATGGGGCAGGCGTGGTTGCGGAGTGATCATGGACGCATTGAATCTCAGAGACCGGGCTGCTTCCGGCGCAAGCGCGGTTGTCGCGCTGATCGAGCAGAGCATTGCCGACGGCACTTGGGGCCCCGGCACCAAGCTGCCGACCGAACGTGAATTGGAGCAGCGGTTCAAGGTCTCCCGCAACACGTTGCGCAAGAGCCTGCGCGTGCTGGAGGAGCAAGGCAAGATCGTCCGGCATGTCGGACGCGGCTCGTTCGTCTCGTCGGAAGCGGCGCCGAAGGACATGGTTGCCGGTCAAAGCCTGACCAGTCGCATCATTGGCGCCAGCCCGGCGGAAATCATGGAACTGCGGTTGATGGTTGAACCGCAAGCGGCCGAGTTGGCCGCCGGGCGTGCCACCGCAGCCGATCTCCAGCGGATGGAGGAGTGCTTGGTTCATGCCGAGCGTGCGCAGGACATCCCGGAGTTTGAGCACTGGGACGGCATGCTCCACGTGGCGATCATTGGCGCCGCCAAGAACGGCTTGCTGGCGGATGTCTACGAAGCGATCAATGCCATCCGAAACCAGCCGGAATGGGCGCGGCTCAAGGTGCGCAGCCTCACCCCGGAGCGCCGTGCCGTTTATGAAGAGCAGCACCGGCGCATCGTCGTTGCCCTTCGCGACCGCGATGGCGATCAGGCCCGGGCCGCTCTCCAGGAACATTTGCTGCAGGTCCGCGCAAACCTTCTGGGCAGCTGATGGTATGGAGTGGCGTTGCGGCGTCCCGACCATTTGCCGGACGCCATCACTCCGCTTCCAGGTTGCTTTGGTGGTGCATCCGCTAAATCCCTGGAAGAACTGGGACGGTAGCGACGCCGAGCCGGCGCAGTGTGATTGAGGAAGGGGAGGTATACCAAACGTGAGGTCCGCCTCGCGACAAGGCAATCCTTGCCAATCTGTATAACCGGCCCAACAGGCTAGTAGTCGCTTTCACGATCGATGTGCTCCTCTGCACCCTGTTTCCAATAACCGGACGCATGAAGCAGAGACTTGCTGAAACCATTTGCCATAAAGACACAGCGCAGAGACTTTGCGGCATGGGCTTCGCACCCAATCCAGACTTGCGCCGTCCCCGGATCGAGCGTCAGTGTCTGGAGATGGGCGATCAACCTCTGTCCCGGCGGGCTTTGCTCGTTGACTAACCAAATCCAGTGGACCGTGGCGCTGGTCGGTATGGATTGCCGTGCCGATTCATCGAGAACTTCGAGCACCACGGTAGCCGTGTCGGTTTCCGACAAACCTTCGACAATAGCCGAAATGGCAGGGATCGCTGTTTCGTCGCCGAACAGGAAGAGCTGCCGGCCCGGCACATGCCGGAAATCGCTGCGCGGCCCGGCCAGCCGCACCAGCGAACCGGGGCTGGCGGTGGCAATCCAAGTCCCGGCAAGTCCTTGCCCATGACGGACAAGGTCGATCGTCATCTCGCAGTCATCCGGACGCCACCGGCGGATTGTGAAGGCCCGCCCGGAATCGCTGCCGTCGAAGAACAACTTGACCCACTGGCCAGGGCGATCGCTTCGGAAATCCTTCAGACTGTCGCCGTGCAAGACGATCCGCCGCATACGAGGCGTCACGTCTTCAATGCTGCGGACGTAGGTGTCGAAGCACCGGTAGCGGGGGCGCTGGTCCATGTTGGCTCCTTTCGGTCGCGGCAACACACGGCACGACCACATTCGGAATGATAATCATTTTCAGCTCGTGGGCATGATGCCAACCCGTCATTCGCTAACGCGTTTGTGCCAAATCACCGTGTGAAGCGGTGTCATGGGCCTCAGTCATCGTCGAAATAACGTCCGGGTGTTTTCCCAAACATCGCTCGGAAGGCTGCGATGAAACTCGACGGGTTGTCGTAGCCAACGGCGTAGCTGGCTGACGCGACGCTCTCCCCTTCTGCCAGATGCTCGAGCGCCACGATCAGGCGGAGACGATGCCTCCAAGCCCCAAAACTCATTCCCGTCTCCGCTACGAAAAGCCGTTCGACCGTCCGTGAACTGGCGCCGGCCAGGGGGGCGAGAGCCGCCAAGGGGCGCCGATCAGTCAGATCCTGGCGGGCGAGCTGCGCCATGCGGACCGCACGAGGGTCGGTGGGTTCCGGCAGATCGACCGGGGCCTGGGACATCGCCGCCAGTTGGTCGATCAGCACCCGCGCCAGCCGTCCTGCTGCCGATTGGGTCGGATAATCCCATGGCAGGGCGATGCAGGCGGCAATGAGTTCACGCAGGAGCGGCGTGACATTGACAACCATGCAGCCGGTCCAGGGTGGCAGTCCATCCATTGAGGGACGCAGGTAGAGGACCTCGAGGTCGACGGGTCGGCGGACGTGGAGGCCATGTTCGGTGCCCGCCGCGATCCAAAGCGCACGCCCAGCCGGCAAAATCCATCGTCCGGCCGGCGTGGTGACGTTCATCATTCCGCGAGCCGCGAACATGAGTTGATGGCGATCGCCATGAGCATGAACCGGTAGCACGCCGGCGGTGTGCGCCGTTGCGAGCCCAATGACGGAAGCCGACGCCGCGACAGGATCAGTTTGGCGGGATAGCGACATAATTTGGCCTTATAGCTCTAATCCAACAGAGATGTCGCGGTTTAGATTTGTCGCCATGAAGGCTTCACTCTCCCCTTGCCCCGTGAGTCCTCTCAGTCCGGCGACACGCTCGAGGCGGCCTGTGCGCGGTGCGGCCTGTACCTGACACGGCCCCGCCGGCTGATCGCACGGGGTTCTCGATGTAGCCAACGACCACCCCGATGTTTCGGACAACCTGCAGGCCGCTGAGGGCGATCTTGGGGAGGTGCGCAAGCGCATTCTTGCTTAGTGGCAAAACCACTGAGCCTCACTGGAGGCATTGGCGTTTCGGCGAAACCGGCAGTGTTTAGACACCGCCACCCTCGGATCTGGCAGCATCTTTCCGACGCCTGGGACGACCAGCGCGGGTAGCGTAGCCCACCTCGGCGACCTCTCCCTCGGCTAGGCTGTCTCGATGCCCGACCGAGCCGATGTGGACTTCGGTGGCTTGACGGAGCGAATTCACGGCGAAGCGATCAAGGGCAGCGCAACCGGCTGTTGACCTCGACCAAGATTGCCTGCTTGGCTAACCTGGGATCTCTTTGACCAGAAAGTCGATCAGGCGACGGACACGCTGCGGCAAGCGGCGTTGCGGCGGATACACAAGGTGGAATTCGAAGGGTTCCCGAGCAGTCCAGTCGATGAGAATAGGGACCAAAAGACCTGCCGAAACCTCATCACGGCCGTAATAGCCTGGGAGCTGGACGACTCCCAGTTCGCTCACAGCAGCCTGAATCAGCGTGTTGCCGCTATTGGAGTGGATGCGTCCCTGCGGTGTGAAGACGTGCTCTTCCGCCTCTCGACGGAAGGTCCACCGCCGATGCCCAAGGCTGAGGCACAATACCGGATCGAGCTGCGACGGATGCTGCAGATCCCCCAGCCGCCGCCGTACCTCCGGTGCCGCCAGTGTCGCGAAAGGGAAGGATACGAGGCGTCGCGTGATCAGATTGGATGACGCCAGGGGCCCGGCGCGAACCGCGAAGTCGACGCCTTCCTCAATCATGTCTACGTTGCGGCTGCTGACATCGATTTCCAACATAATCCCCGGATGCGCGGCTGCGAAGCGCAGCATCAATGGTGACAGGTGCGCCTCCGCGAAGGAGCCGCCCACGCTGACGCGCACAGGTCCGCGCAACTCGTTCTGGTCGCGCCGCAGCCTGTCCCTTGCCTCCTCCAACCCCTCCAGCACGGCGCGGCAGCTCTCATAGTAGCTGCGGCCCGCATCGGTCAGGACGCTGCGTCGCGTCGTGCGCTGGATCAGTTGTAGGCCCAAACCCCGCTCCAGTTCCGCCACCTGCCGACTGACATGCGCGACGGAGAGGCCAAGGGCGCGAGCCGCCCCGGAGAAGCTGCCCGCATCCGCGGAGGCGACGAACTCCACCAGCCCCTGAAGCGACGCCACCTTTTCCATGCAACAAAACTCCTTCTCCAAACCGGCCGTTTCACACTCAGAAAGCAAGACCTAGTTTGCCTGACGAAGCCGCTCAATCCCTGAGCGGCATCGGAGCTGGAACATGCCGCTCGCGATCTACGCCTTCAGCCTCTGTGCCTTCGCGCTCGGCTTCACCGAGTTCGTCGTTATCGGTCTAGTCCCGGCCATGGCGGCGGATCTTGGCGCGGCCACCACGCGGCTCGGCGGAGCCGTCACCGCTTACGCGATCGGCGTCAGCATCGGCGGCCCGCTCCTCACCGCGCTCACCGGCGGCTGGCAGCGCCATGTGCTGCTGCTGTCCACGATGGCCCTTTTCATTGTCGGGAACCTCGCTGTGGCCATGTCGTCATCCTTGGCGCCCCTGCTCGCAGCACGCTTCGCCAGCGGCTTGGCGCACGGCGTTTTCCTTGCCGTCGCGTCCAGCGTCGCGGCGACCGTTGCCGGCCCCAATAAGGCGGGCGGGGCCGTGGCCCTGGTCTTCGGTGGCTTGACGGTTGCTCTCGTCTTCGGCGTCCCGATCGGCACCTTCCTCGGCAGCATCTGGAATTGGCGTGCCGTGTTCGACCTTGTTGGGTTGTGCGCAGCGATCGGCATGATTGGGTTGTTCTTTTGCTTGCCGCGTTCGCCCGACGCCGAGGCGCCGCGATCCAGCTTGGCGGACAACCTCCGCGCTCTGGTGACCCCGCGCCTGCTCGCCGCCGCCCTGTTCAGCGTGCTGGCTTATGGCGGTACCTTTGCCGTCTTCACCTACATTTCCCCACTGCTGATCCAAGTGACGGGCATGGATGTAGGCGAAGTTTCGGCCCTGCTGCTCGCCTATGGCGTCGCTGCCGCGGCAGGCAACGTTCTCGGCGGGCGGATCACCGATAAGGTGGGCGCCGACGCCGCCATGGCTGGCATTCTGCTGGTGCTGGCCCTGCTGCTCGCTGGCATCTGGCTCTTCGCTGCGTCGGCCTGGTCGATGACGCTCCTCGTCACGCTGCTCGGCGCCGCCACCTTCGCCGCAGTGCCCGCCCTGCAGACCCGGATCATGAACATCGCGGCCGAAACCGGTCCAGACCTGTGCGCGGTCGCTGCCGGACTGAACATCGCAGGATTCAACATCGGTATCGCCGTCGGCTCGTGGGCTGGCGGGCGGGTGATCGGCTGGGCCGGATACCCTGCCGCCGCCCTCTTCGGCGTCGCCGTCGTCAACTGCGCCCTTCCTTTCGCCTGGCGTGGTCTGCATGTCCGGCGGCAAACGGCCTGAACACCGCTCCCACTCCCTCACCAGAACAAGGACTGTGTGAAATGCGTCTTCAAAACCAACGGATCGCTATTCTGGGTGGCACCTCTGGCATGGGGTTCGCCCTGGCTGAGCTGGCCATCGCCGAAGGAGCTTCAGTCGTCGTCGCCGGCCGGTCGGAGGCCGGTGCGGCGAAGGCCAAGGAGCGCCTCGGCAACCGGGTCGAATCCATCGCGCTCGACATTGGTGACGAGGCCGCCGTGCAGGCCGCCTTCCAGCGCATCGGTGCGCTGGATCATCTCGTCACCACGGCCGCGAAGTTGACCTACGCGCCGCTGGGCGAGTTGCCGGTCGACGCGGTACAGGCCATGCTGGCCTCGAAGTTCTGGGGTCCATTTTTCGCCGCGCGGTCCGCGGTGCCGTTGCTGCGAAAGGGCGGCTCCATCACCTTCTTCAGCGGGCTGGCCGCCGACCGGCCCGGTCCGGGCACCTCGGTCGTCGCCGCGGTCAACGCCGGGCTGGAAGGGTTCGCCCGCGCCCTGGCGGTGGAGCTGGCGCCGCTGCGGGTCAACTGCGTCAACCCGGGCGTTGTGCGCACCGAGGGCTGGAACTTCATGCCGGAGGCGGACCGCGAGGGGCTGTTCGACGGCCTGCGGAAGTCCTTGCCCGCCCGGCGCGTGGGCGAGCCCCGCGACCTCGCCGAGGCGGCGCTGGCGGTGATGACCAATCCCTACATTACCGGCACGGTCCTGCACGCCAACGGCGGCGGCCACCTCGCCTGACCTATGGGCTGGCCCGCGAGGGCCAGCCGTCCTCCAAACGAAGGGATGCACCTCCGTGCGAACCGTGAACGAGACGAGGCAGGCTGCCCGATGAGCGCCGCGGCG
>PJUA01000260.1_pt1 | contig 39327 bp, 25 predicted proteins | sample 1512151 | NCBI WGS metagenome assembly PJUA01 (sample SAMN08177678, study PRJNA422409) | Soil metagenome, whole genome shotgun sequencing project. | isolation source: Soil enriched on filter paper: beechwood xylan treatment | place: USA: Madison | collected 2015-01-15
ACGCCGCCAGCGGGGTGAAGCCCAGCCCGATCAGCATGGCGCCGGTCACGGCGACCGGCGTGCCGAAGCCGGCCGCTCCCTCGAAGAAGGCGCCGAAGCAGAAGGCGATCAGCAGAAGCTGGAGCCGGCGGTCATTGGTGATGCCGGTGATGCTTTCCTGCAGGATCTTGAACTGCCCGCGCTGCTCGGTCAGGTGATAGAGGAAGATGATGTTGACGACGATCCAGCCGATCGGCAGCAGGCCGTAAGCCGCACCCATCAGCGCGGTCTTTCCTGCCATCGCCACCGGCATGCCGAACACGGCGACGGCCACCGCCAGCGCGGTCGCCAGGCCCAGCAGGGCCGCGCGGTGCGCCTTCATGTGGAAGATGCCGAGACCGCCCAGCATCACCAGGACCGGCAGCGACGCGAACAGCGTCGACAGCCAGATGTTGTTCATAGGGTCGTAGACTTGCGACCAGGTCATCCTCGGGGGTCTCCTTCTCGGGGAGTGATGTCGGTCCGAACGGTGTCCCGGGAGAAGGCTGGCCGCATTTGGCTGCACCCGGCCTGCCCGCATCCTGACGGGAGGAGCGGGTGGAAGGCCGGACGTTCGGCAAAGCGGAGGCGTTCACCGCCGCCGGGGTCTTGCGGCCCCGATGCTCGCGGTGCGGATGCGCCCTTGTGGGGCCTGGTCCGTCCTGTCCCGGTACGTGTGGATGCACCTTCCGCCCCGGTTAAGCTTGGGGAAGACCCCTTGCCATTCGGGAAGCGGTGGACATCTCTTATCCATACGGTGGAACTTGGATAAAATATTTTACCAGACTGTGCAACGGCTGAATCGTTTGCCAAGCGGCCCACTTTGGTAGGGGGGTGCGACGTTGCCGGCCAGCCACTGCTCTGGACGCCTGTTCCGTCCATCGGTATTGAAGAGGATCAAGACGTGCAGGGAGAGGCCGCCTACCCAATGCAGGGGACGATCAAACCGGCCAAGCTGGCCGATGCCATTGCCGAGCATCTGGAGCGGTTGATCCTGGAAGGCGCATTGCGCCCCGGCGAGAAGCTGCTGGCTGAACGCGAACTGGCGGTGAAGCTGGACGTGTCGCGCCCGTCGCTGCGCGACGCCATCGCCAAGCTGGAGGAGCGCGGCCTGCTGGTCACCGGGCGCAGCGGCACCCATGTCGCCACCTTCCTGGCGCAGATCGCCGATCCGCTGATGACGCTGATGCGCAACAAGCCGGACGCGTCCTTCGACTATCTGGAGTTCCGCCGCTCCATCGAAGTGGCGGCGGCCGGGTTGGCGGCCCAGCGGGCGACCGACCTCGACCGCGACAGCATCCGCAGCATCGTCGCCCGCATGCAGACCGCCCATGGCAAGGACGACAGCTCGGAGGAGGCGGACTCGGACGCCGACCTGCATCTGGCGATCTACGAGGCGGCGCACAACGTCGTCATGCTGCACATCATGCGGACGCTGTCCGACCTGCTGCGCAACGACGTGTTCTACAACCGCACCGACCTCTACTCCCGGCCGGGCGTGCGTGAGCTGCTGCTGCAACAGCATCTCGCCATCGCCAATGCGGTTCTGGCCGGCGACGCGGCGGCGGCCAGTGCGGCGGCCGAGGCCCATGTGGAATTCACGCTGCAGACCCTGCGCGAGATCCGCGAGCACAACGCCCGTGTCCAGGTCTCGTTGCGGCGGATCGGACGCACCGACCTGATCGACAGCGGAGCTTGAAGGGGGTGGGGCGCCTCCTGCCGGCGTTCTCCGTCAAAAGTCATATGCAGGTAGGCTCAGCCCGACTGGCGGCAGAGCCTTGGCCGGGTTACACTGCGCGGGCAATCTTGCCTGATCGACGCCCATTCACCGACCGTCAGAGTGCCGCCCCGTGTCCTCTCCCAAGAAGCGCCGCATCCTGCTGATCGAGGATACGGTCCCGCTCGCCAAGCTCTACATCGAGTTCCTGCGCGCGGACGCCCATGAGGTCGTGCATTGCACCCGCGGGGGGGAGGCGCTGGACGCGGCGGCGGCATCGCCGCCCGATGCGGTGATCCTGGACCTGAAGCTGCCGGACATGGATGGGCTGGAGGTTCTGCAGGCGCTGCATGCCCGCGATCCCAGCGTTTCTGTGGTCATCATCACCGCCCACGGCTCCATCGATCTGGCGGTGGAGGCGATGAAGCTCGGCGCCTTCGACTTCATCGTGAAGCCCTTCAACGCCGACCGGCTGAACCTGACCCTGCGCAACGCGCTGGAACGGCGGACGCTGGCGCGGATGGTGGAGGGATACCGCAAGGATCTGGACCGCGGGCGCTTCCATGGCTTCATCGGCAGCTCGCCGGAAATGCAGGCGGTCTACCGGACCATCGAAAGCGTGGCCGCCAGCCGCGCCAACGTCTTCATCACCGGGGAGAGCGGGACCGGCAAGGAGGTCGCTGCCCAGGCCATCCACCGCGCCAGTCCGCGGCGCGACGGCGCCTTCGTCGCGCTGAACTGTGCCGCCATCCCGAAGGATCTGCTGGAATCGGAGATCTTCGGCCATGTGAAGGGCGCCTTCACCGGGGCGGCGGGCGACCGGCCGGGGGCGGCGCTGCTCGCCGACGGCGGCACGCTGTTCCTGGACGAGATCTGCGAGATGCCGTTCGACCTGCAGAGCAAGCTTCTGCGTTTCGTCCAGACCGGCACGGTCAGCCCGGTCGGCAGCGGGCGGGAGGAGCGGGTGGACGTGCGCTTCGTCGCCGCCACCAACCGTGATCCGCTGGCCGAGGTGCAGGCCGGCCGTTTCCGCGAGGATCTCTATTACCGTCTGCACGTCATCCCGCTGGCCCTGCCGCCGTTGCGTGACCGCGGCGACGACGTGATCGAGATCGCCCGCTCCTTCCTGATCGACTATGCGCGGGAGGAGGGCAAGTCGCTGTCGGCCTTCGCCCCGGAGGTGGAGGCGCGGCTGCGCGCCCATGACTGGCCGGGCAACGTGCGGCAATTGCAGAATGTCGTCCGCAACGTCGTGGTGCTGAATGACGGGCCGCGGGTCACGCTGGACATGCTGCCGCCGATGGGCGGTCCGGCAATCAGCAGTCCAGACGCCGGCGCCTCCCCGTGCGCCGCCTGCGGTTCGCCGGCCGCCGATGCGCCGGAGGAGGATGGCGCCGTGCAGCCGCTGTGGCGGGTCGAGAAGGACATGATCCAGAAGGCGTTGCGGCTGACCGGCGACGATGTGCCGCGCGCCGCCCTGATGCTGGAGATCAGCCCGTCCACCATCTACCGAAAGCTTCAGCAGTGGCGCGTCGCCGACGCCCGCGGCGCCGGGGAGAGTGCCGCTTGAGCGCGGGGGCGGTGCCGGCCGCTCTGCCGCCTGACGAGAGCCGGCGGCAGAGCGTTCTGGACTCCTACTGCATCCTCGACACCGCGCCGGAATCGGGCTTCGACAACATCACCCGGCTGGCCGGGCATTTCTTCGGCACGCGCATCGCGCTGGTCTCGCTGATCGACCGCGAGCGCCAATGGTTCAAGAGCCGGGTCGGGCTGGAGGCGACGGAGACCCACCGCGATCTGGCCTTCTGCGCCCACGCCATCCTGGACGATGGCGTGCTGGTTGTGCCGGACGCGACCAAGGACCCGCGCTTCGCCGGCAATCCGCTGGTCACCGGAGCGCCGAACATCCGCTTCTATGCCGGCGCGTCGCTGGTGGCGGATGGGCAGAAGCTGGGAACGCTCTGCGTCATCGACGACGTGCCCCGCGCCGGCTTCGACGACCGCGAGGCGGAGACCCTGGCGCAGCTCGCCCGGCTGGTGGTGGACGAGATGACGCTTCGCCGCGAGGTGGCCCGGCGCGAGCGGGCGGAAGCGGAGTTGCGCGACCGTTCGCGCCTGCTGAACCTCGCCGAGGAGATCGGCCAGTTCGGCCACTGGTACATCGATTTCGTCACCGATGCCCGCCGCTGGTCGGATGAGGTCTACCGCATCATGGGCCTGCCGCCGCAGCAGGAGCAGCCGACGGTCGAGCTGTCGCGCGCCTGCTACCATCCTGACGACCGGTCGCATCTCGCCGGTCTGGTCGAGCGAGCGCGGACGACCGGCGAAGGGTTCTCGGTCGAGGCGCGGGTCATCCGGCCGGACGGGTCGCTGCGCCATGTCTTCATCCGCGGCATGGCCGAATGCGGGGCCGACGGTCGGCCGGTCGGCCTGCTTGGAGTCGTGCAGGACATCACCGACTCCAAGCGGGAAGAGGCGGAACTGCGGTCGAACCGCGAGCTTCTGGACCTGACCGTCCAGGCGACGCGGGACGGCATCTGGGACTGGAACCTGGAAGGCGGCGGGATCTGGTTCTCCCCCACCTGGAAGGAGCAACTCGGCTATCGCGACGGCGAGCTGGAAAACAGCCTGGACATGTGGGCTGGCCTGATCTTCGAGGAGGACCGGATCGCCGCGTTGGAGATGGTCCGCGCCTACAATGCCGGGCTGATCCCGAAATTCGAGGCGGTTCAGCGCTTCCGCCACAAGCAGGGCCACACCGTCTACATCCTCAGCCGCGCCATCCACATCCGCGATGCCAATGGCCGAGTCGTGCGCATGGTCGGCGCCCATACCGACATCACGCGCGAAAAGCTGACGGAAGAGGAGCTGCGGCTCGCCAAGCAGACGCTGGACGACGCGATCGAGGCGGTGCCGGAGGGGCTGGCCTATTTCGACGCCGACGACCGGCTGATCCTGTGCAACGAGCGCTACCGCGAAGCCCATCCGCTGACGGCGCCGCTGCTGACCGCCGGCCGTCCGTTCGAGGACATCCTGCGCGCCGCCATCGCCAATGGCGAGTTCGCGGGCAATCCGGATGGCCCGAGCGACGAAGCCTGGATCCGGGCCGAGCTGGCCCAGCACCGCAACCCCGGCGCGCCGTTCGAGCGGGAGTTGCCCGACGGCCGCTGGATCGTGGTGGCGGAGAACCGGACCAGCAACGGTTCGCTGGTCTGCACCCGCACCGACATCACCGAGCGCAAGCGCTTCGAAGCGGAATTGCAGCGCCAGGCCGCCGACATGTGCGCGCTGGCCGAAGGGCTCGACGCCGCCCGCGAGGAGGCCGACGCCCTGCGCGCCCGCGCCGAGGCGGCGACGCAGGCGAAGTCGGAATTCCTGGCGGCGATGAGCCACGAGATCCGCACGCCGATGAACGGCATCATGGGCATGACGGAGCTGCTGTTCGACACCGCCCTGACCCCCGAGCAGCACCAGTTCGCCCAGGCCATCCGCAGTTCGTCCAACGCGTTGCTGACCATCATCAACGACATCCTCGACATCTCCAAGCTGGAGGCCGGCCGCGTCACCATCGAGACGCTGCCTTTCGACGCCGCCGATCTGGTGGAAGGGGTGGTGGAACTGCTGACCCCGCGCGCGCACGAGAAGGGGATCGAGATCGGCTTCTACATCGACCCGCTGCTGCGCCGCACGCTGCTGGGCGATCCGACGCGCATCCGGCAGATTCTGGTCAATCTGGTCGGCAACGCGGTGAAATTCACCGACGAAGGGTCGGTTGCGGTGGAGTTGGAGGCGCTGGACGCCACCGACTCCCATCTGGTGCTGCGCATCACCGTGACCGACACCGGCATCGGCATCGCGGCCGAAGCGCTGCCAACCCTGTTCAACAAGTTCCAGCAGGTCGACGGGTCGATCACCCGCAAGTTCGGCGGCACCGGCCTGGGGCTGGCGATCTGCCGCCAGTTGTCGGAACTGATGGGCGGCAGCATCGCGGTGGAGAGCAGCCCGGGTTCCGGCAGCCGTTTCCTGGTCGACCTGCCGCTGGCCCTGTCGGACGAGGCCCTGCCGCCGGCCGAACGGCCGCTGGCCGGGCGCCGCGCGCTGGTGGTGGACGATCTGGCGGTGAATCGCCGGGTGCTGGCGTCGATGCTCGACAGCCTGGGCGCCATGCCTGTCACGGTGGAAAACGGACCCGACGCGCTGGAGGCGTTGCGGCGTGCGGTGGCCGGCGGCCGGCCCTTCGACGTGGTGCTCGCCGATCAGACCATGCCCGGCATGGGCGGCGACGCGCTGCTGGCGGCGGTTGCCGGCGATCCGGCGCTGGCGGTGACGCGGCGCGTTCTGATCGTCACGCTTGGGCCGGCCGCGCGCACCGACGGCGTGCCCCAGGGGCTAGCCCACGCCACGCTGAACCGGCCGCTGCGCCAGAGTTCGCTGGCCGGCTGCCTGACCGGACTGCTGGCTGCGGCAACCCCCGCCGCTGCCGCGGCTGCCGCTCCGGCCAAGGACGCCGGGGCGGAGGAGGCGCCGCGCCGCGGCCGCATCCTGCTGGCGGAGGACAACCGCACCAACCAGCTGTTCGCCACCACCCTGCTGCGCAAGCTGGGCTATACGGTCGAGATTGCGGAGGACGGGGAGCAGGCGGTCGCGGCGGCCTGCCGCGGTGGCCTCGATCTGGTGCTGATGGACGTCCAGATGCCGGGGATGGACGGGCTGGAGGCGGCGCAGGCGATCCGGGCGCGCGGCGGCGCCCTGGCCAGCCTGCCGATCATCGCCCTGACCGCCGACGCCATGCCGGGCACGCGCGAACTGTGCCTGCGCGCGGGTATGAGCGATTACCTGACCAAGCCGATCAGCCGCACCGGCCTGCTGGCCGCGCTGGACTGCTGGATCGGAGCGTCGGAAACCCGGGCCGGGTCCGCCGGTGTCCCGGCCGATCCGGGTGACGGGAGCGGCGGTGACGGGAGCGGCGACGCGCTGGACGAGGCGGTGCTGGCCGATCTGGTGGAGACGGTGGGTGCCGACAATCTGGCGTTGATCGTCGACAGCTTCCTCGACGACGTGTCGCGCCGGCTTGAACGGCTGTCCGCGATGGCGGAGTCCGTTCTGGCCGGCACCGCCGACCTGCGGGCGCTGGCGGGGGAGGCGCACGACCTGTCCAGCCTCGCCGGCAGCTTCGGCGGGATGACGGTCATGCACCACGCCTGGCGCATGGAAGTCCTCTGCCGCAATGGCGACAGGGATCAGGCGGGCCAACTCCTGCCGGTGCTGCTGCACGAGTCCGCCCGGCTGGAGCGCTCCTTGCGCGAGCGCACCGGCGTGCAGCGGCCGGCGGCCTGAGTCTCCCGCCGGCCTTCCGGATAGCGGTCAGCCGGTGCCCGGCTGGGTCGAGCCGTCGGCATCCTCCGCCCGCTCCCGCAGCTCTTTCGACGACAGGCCGGCCGGCGTGGCGTCCTGCAGCGTTCCGTCGCCCGGCGTCTTGGTCATGTCCTCCCGTGGGGAACGTTCGCCAGCCGGGGTCTGGTCGTGGGTGTTGGCGCCGGGCGTGTCTGCGCCGGATTTCCGCGGCTGGGCCATTCCTTCGGAGGGGGTGCGTGTTTGAGGCGTGTCGGTCATGATGTCCTCTGCTATCTTCTGGAGGAGTCAACGACCAGGAAGGGTGGGGGTTCCGCTCCCGGCCGATCCTTGCGTCAGACCGGGAGAAGACGGCGCGGCGCCGCAAGGGGCGAACGAGCGCGCGATACAAGCGCGCCGCCCATGCGCGCCGAAGACGGGCCAACCACCAAGGTCCGGCAGCGGAGGCCGCGAGCCGCCGCCCGGCCGGCCAGCAAGGAGTGTGAGAAGGTCATGGAATCGAGCAAGCACACGCCGCACGGCGATGTGAACCAGGTCGGCACCGTCACGCTGACAGACGATGCCACCGGCAAGACCTTGAAGCTGCCGGTGCTCAGCGGGTCGACCGGTCCCAACGTGATCGACATCCGCAAGCTCTACGCCGAGACCGGCTATTTCACCTACGATCCGGGCTTCACCTCCACCGCCGCCTGCGATTCGGCCATCACCTACATCGACGGCGACCAGGGCGTCCTGCTGCACCGCGGCTATGCCATCGCGGATCTGGCCGAGAATTGCGACTTCCTGGAGGTCTGCCACCTGCTGCTGAACGGCGAACTGCCCAACCCGCAGCAGAAGGCCGATTTCGAGCGCACCATCACCTATCACACGATGGTGCATGAACAGCTCGCCAAGTCCTACAGCGGCTTCCGCCGTGACGCCCACCCGATGGCGATCATGTGCGGCGTCGTCGGCGCCCTGTCGGCCTTCTATCACGACTCCACCGACATCTTCGATCCGGTGCAGCGCAAGATCGCCGCGCACCGCCTGATCGCCAAGATGCCGACCATGGCCGCCATGGCCTACAAGTACACGGTCGGCGAGCCCTTCATGTATCCGCGCAACGACCTGTCCTTCGCGGAAAACTTCCTCTACATGACCTTCGGCACGCCGTGCGAGGAATGGAAGGTCGATCCGGTCCTGTCGGAGGCGATGGAGAAGATCTTCATCCTGCATGCCGATCACGAGCAGAACGCCTCGACCTCCACCGTCCGTCTCGCCGGTTCGTCGCACGCCAACCCGTTCGCCTGCATCGCGTCGGGCATCGCGGCGCTGTGGGGTCCGGCCCATGGCGGCGCCAACGAGGCCGTGCTGAAGATGCTGGAGGAGATCGGCTCGGTCGAGCGTATCCCCGAGTTCGTCCGCCGCGCCAAGGACAAGAACGACAGCTTCCGCCTGATGGGCTTCGGCCACCGGGTCTACAAGAACTACGACCCGCGCGCCAAGATCATGCGCGAGACCTGCTATCAGGTTCTCGACCGGCTTGGCATTCAGGACGAACCGCATCTGTCCATCGCGATGGAGCTGGAGAAGATCGCCCTGTCGGACGAGTATTTCGTCGAGAAGAAGCTTTATCCGAACGTCGACTTCTACTCGGGCATCATCCTGAAGGCGATGGGCTTCCCGACCAGCATGTTCACCGTGCTGTTCGCCGTGGCCCGCACCGTCGGCTGGATCAGCCAGTGGAAGGAGATGATCGAGGACCCGGCCCAGAAGATCGGCCGCCCCCGCCAGCTCTTCACCGGCTACGCCGCCCGTCCCTTCGTCCCGCTGGACAAGCGTTGATCGGTCGAATTACGGCGTCCCCTCTCCAAAAGGAGAGGGGCACCCTGTGACCCAGCCTCTCCAACTCGGCCTGTCGGTCGCCATCGTTGCGGTGACCGGCGGGACGCCGCGTGTCGTGACAGTGCGCAGCGGCTTTTCCGTGCCGGAAGACCACCGGCGCGGCGACGAGCCGTTGCCGCATCGTGACGCGCTGCCCGGCGCGCCCTTCGAGCCCGACCGCTTCCGCACCCTGCAGGACGGCGTGCGCGCGGTGGCGGAGGGACTGTCGGGGCTGGCGCTGCGCTATGTCGAGCAGCTCTATACCTTCGGTGACCGCTACCGCGATCCGCACGAGCTGTTCGGCGGTCCGCGCTCCGTCGTGGTCGGCTATCTGGCGCTGGTCCGCGACGGCCCGCTGGGCGGCGAGGCCTCGGCCGAATGGCGCGACCTCTACGATCATTTCCCGTGGGAGGATTGGCGCGACCAGCGCCCGCCGCTGCTGGACGCCGTGATCGCACCGGCGCTCGGCGGCTGGATCGCCTCGGCGCCTGACGAGGGCACCCGACTGCGAAGGGCCGAGCGTGCCCAAATGGCCTTCGGTTTGGACGGTGCCGACTGGGACATGGAGCGCGTGCTGGAGCGCTTCGAACTGCTCTACGAGGCCGGGCTGGTGGTGGAGGCCTTCCGCGACCGTGACCTCGCCGCACGGGTCGACCCGTCGGTGCGGGCCAGTGGGCCGATGCCGCGGGCGCTCGGCCGGCCGATGGCGCGCGACGGCCGGCGCATCCTGGCGACCGCGCTGGAGCGACTGCGCGGCAAGCTGCGCTATCGCCCCATCGTCTTCGAACTGCTGCCGCCGACCTTCACCCTGCATCAACTGCAGCTGGTGGTGGAGGCGCTGTCCGGCGAGCGGGTGCACAAGCAGAATTTCCGCCGCCTGATGATCTCCGGCGGCTTCGTCGAGCCCACCGGCCAGTATGAAAGCCAGACCGGCGGCCGGCCCGCCGAGTTGTACCGCTTCCGCCGCCAAGCCATCCACGAACGCACCAGCGCCGGTGCCATCCCATCCGCGGACGGATAAGGGTAAAATCCATCGGAAACTTCGACGCGCGGCATTGGGCGCAGTTGTCAACAGGCGGCTGCAAGCGGATACTGGTGGAACGGTTTTAAACCCGGACTGTCCATAGCCGGAAAGTTTCAAGAAGGCCGATGTCGCACCGCATCCTGATCGCCGACGACCACCCGCTGATGCGCACTGCATTGACCCAGACCATCGGTCAGGCGATTCCCGGCGCCGTGATTTTGGAAGCGTCGCGGTTCGACCATATCAAGCCGCTTCTCGATACCGGGGAGCCGCCGGACATCATCCTGCTGGACCTGCACATGCCGGGGATGAGCGGACTGATCGGGCTGATGATGCTGCGCTCCGAACATCCGGCGATTCCGGTGATCGTGGTGTCGGCGTCGGAGGATCCGGTGACGATCCAACGCTCCATCGACTATGGCGCCTCCGGATTCGTCCCGAAATCGGCTCCGAACACCCAGATCGTCGAGGCGATCCATGCCGTGCTCGACGGCGAGCTTTGGTTGCCGGAGATCAATGGCGGCCCCGAAACCGATGCCCCCGACCCCGCCCAACGCGCCGCCACCCTGACCCCCCAGCAACTCCGCGTCCTCGCCGGCATCGCCGAAGGCAAACTGAACAAGCAGATCGCCTACGAGATGAACGTCGCCGAGACGACGGTGAAGGCCCATGTCACCACGATCCTGCGCAAGCTGGGCGTACTGACTAGAACGCAGGCCGCGGTGCTGGCGAGCCAGCTGGCGCTGTCCGCGGCACCGCCGCCGCCGGTGGAGTGAGGCAGGCATCGCCCCCTCCCCATCCCTCCCCCGCTAACGCGGGAGAGAGGACTGCCGCCGCTTTGCACAAGGCACCATCTCCCTCGAAGAGGGGGAGGGTTGGGGAGGGAGCACAGTGCGTCAATCGCTCGCCATCCGCTGCCCCTCCGCCAGCAACTGCCCCAGCAGCGCCCTTAGCGCACCCGGACGCACCGGCTTGTAGAGCAGCCGGCAGCCCGCGGCTTCGATGTCCTCCCGCACGGTGGCGTCGCGGTCGGCGGTGACGACCGCCGCGGGGATGTCGCTGCCCAGCCGGGCGCGCAATGTCCGCAGGGCCTCCACGCCGGTCAGGCTGCGGTCGAGGTGGTAGTCGGTCAGGATCACGTCGGGCGTGCGGCCCTCCAGCTTCTCCAGGGCAAGGTCGGGGGCGGCCGCGGTGACGACGCGGCAGGACCAGCTGGACAGCAGATCCTCGGTGGCGCGGGCGATGGCTGGCTCGTTTTCCAGGCAGAGCACCAGCACGCCGCGCAGGTCGCGGCCGCGTGGACGAACCACCACGGCGCGGGCGGCGACCGGCTCGTCGGTCAGCGGCACCAGCACGGAGAAGGCGCTACCCCGCCCAACCTTTGAGCGCACCTGGACCGTATGGCCGAGGATGCCGGCCAGACGCTCGACGATGGCGAGGCCGAGTCCCAACCCCTTGCCGCGGTCGTCGCCTTCATTGTCCAACTGCCGGAACTCCATGAAGATTTCCGGCACCTTGTGTTCGGGGATGCCTGGCCCGGTGTCCCACACCTCGATCGACAGGAAATGTCCCCGCCTGCGGCAGCCCAGCAGGATGCGGCCCGTGCGGGTGTAGCGCACAGCGTTGGCGAGGTAATTCTGCAGGATGCGTCGCAGCAGCGTCGGGTCGCTGCGCACCGTGGCCGAACAGTCGACCACGCGCAGCCCCAGCCCGTGGCGGCTGGCCAGCACGGTGAACTCCTCGCCCAGCGGCTTCAGCAGTTCCTCGATGCGCATCGGCACCGGGTTCGGCTTCACCACGCCGCTGTCGATCTTTGAAACGTCCAGCAAATCGCCCAGGATCTGCTCCACCGACCGCAGCGAGGCGTCGATCTGGCGGATGGCGCTGTCGCCGTTGCGTTCCGACAGGGCCGACAGGAACAGCCGGGCGGCGTGCAGAGGCTGCAGCAGATCGTGGCTGGCGGCGGCCAGGAAGCGGGTCTTGCCACGGTTGGCGCGCTCGGCCTCCGCCTTGGCTTCCGACAGGGCGTGTGTGCGCTCCTCGATGCGGCGTTCCAGCGACTCGTTGGCTTCGCGCAGGGCAGCGGCGGCGCGGTGGCGCTCCGTGACGTCGGTGTAGACGGCGACGAAGCCGCCGCCCCGTGGCTTTGAACTGGGCATCGGGTTGGTGGCGATCTCCAGCACCGTCCCGTCGGGCCGCACCCGTTCATAGACGTCGGGCCTGTTGCGGCGGCGCGGGTCGGAACGCCGCTCCAGCAGGGTCTCGATTTCGCCATTGCGGCCATATTCGCCGCGCCGCGCGATCAGCCCGACGATGTCCTGCAGCGAGGTGCCGACCTGGACGAAGCCGTCCGGAAGATCCAGCAGGACCAGGAACTGGTTGTTCCAGGTGGCGACGCGCCAGTCCTCGTCGAACACCGCGATGCCTTGGGGCACGTTCTCGACCGTGGCGCGCAATAGCTCGTGCTGCTTCAGGATGGCGCGCGACGCCTCGTCGATGATCGACCGCGCGTCGGTGCGCGACAGCCGGCGGTCCGACAGCAGCCCGGCCACCACCACGCGGGCCGACGCCGAACCGACCGCACCGGCCAAGAGCCGTTCGGTCAGCTGGATCGCCTCCCCGTCGGTGCGTGTCAGCAACGCGGTGCGCAGATCGCCCTCGGCCACCCCGGTGAACCGGCGGAAGGCGGCGTCGGCGCGCGGCTGCCCGACATAGCGTACCGCCAGATCGTGCAGGTCGGCCAGCGTGGCGCCGCGCGGCCCGTGCGGTTCGCCGTCGGAGGCGCGGCGCAGGCTCATGAAACGGGCGGCCTGCTGGCGCTCCAGCGTCGACGGACGGGTCAGCAGCGACACCACGACGAACAGCAGGATGTTCGGGCCCAGGCTCCACAGGGCGGCGTTGGTCAGCGGGTCGATGCCGGCGATGCCGGCCAGCGCCACCGGGCTGAGGCCGGTCAGGCCGAACGGACCCTCACGCAGCGCGCTGGAGGCCAGCCAGCCGGCATCGGCGAAGGACGGCAACAGCATGGTGTAGGCCCAGCCCAGGAAGCCTGCGCAGATGCCGGCGAAGGCGCCGCTGCGGCTGGCCCGGCTCCAGATCAGGCCGCCCAACAGGGCGGGGGCGAACTGCGCCACCGCGGTGAAGCTCATCATGCCGATGGTCGCCAGCGGAAAGGCGGGGCCGATCAGCCGGTAGCAGCCATAGGACAGCAGAACCAGCACGATCACCGCCGACCGCCGCACCAGCAGCAGGATCCCCGCCGGATCGTCGCGCAGCCGCCGGTCGTCGGGGCGCAGCGCCATCAGCAGCGGAACGGCGATGTCGTTGCAGATCATGGTGCTGAGCGCCACCATCTCCACCAGGATCATGCTGGTGGCGGCGGAAAGCCCGCCGATGAAGGCCGCCAGCGCCAGCCACGGCCGGCCCTGGCTCAGCGGGATGGACACCATGAAGGTGTCGGCGTTGGTCGTGCCGTCGGGAAGCAGCATCAGCCCGGCCAGCGCCACCGGCAGGACGAACAGGTTGATGGCGACCAGATAGGCGGGGAACAGCTTGGCCGACGACCGCACGTCGCCGGCATGGGTGTTCTCCACCACCGCGACGTGGAACTGGCGCGGCAGGCACAGGATCGCCAGCCCGGACAGCAGGCAGGCCACCCACCAGTCGGTGCCGATGCTGTCCAGCCTGATCAGTTCGAGGAATCCGGGATGGCGGACGGCGGCGTCGATGAAGGTGGCGGGGTCGCCGAAGACGGAAAAGGCGATGGCGCCGCCCACCCCCAGCGCCGCGGCCAGTTTCACCACCGATTCGGCGGCGATGGCCATCATCAGCCCGCGGTGATGTTCGTTGGCCGACACGCTGCGTACGCCGAACAGGATGGCGAAGGCCGCCATCAACAGCGCCGCCATCAGCGCGGTCCCGCCCGGCATCTGGCTGAGATCGGTGCCCAGCGATGCTCCGGCCAGGATTTCGAAGCTGACGCTGATCGCCTTCAACTGCAGGGCGATGTAGGGCAGAAGCCCGATCACGGCGGCGATGGTGACCAGCGCCGCCAGACTGCGGCTCTTGCCGTAGCGGGCGGACAGGAAGTCGGAAATGGAGACGACGTTCTCCGACTTCGCCACCCGGACGATGCGGGCCAGAATCGGCCAGCCCAGCCCGATCATCAGGATCGGCCCGACATAGATCGGCAGGAAATAAAATCCCCCCGTCGCCGCCCGCCCGACCGCGCCGTAGAAGGTCCAGGAGGTGCAATAGACGCCGAAGCTCAGCGCATAGAGCCAGGGCGTGCGCCGGTCGCTGCCATGATTGCCGGTGCGGTCGCCGTACCACGCGATGGCGAACAGCGACAACAGATAGGCCAGCGATGCGGCCAGGATGAACCAGCTTTCCATGGGGCTTTGCGCATCCCGTTTTTGATTTTCACTCCCTGCGGGAGACAGCTTATCACAAGGCGCGCATGTGCGCCGCGCCCGCATTCGCCACCCACCTTCGGCCGCACGCATAAGGCGGATACCGGCCTTGGACGGGGGCAAAGGTGGCCGCCCGACCGCACCTCCGGTGAGCGTGGCACTCTTCCGACCCGCCGTTGTTCTTCCTGCCGGGCTGCAAAGCCTTTGGTCGAACACGCAAGGCTAAGGAGAGTCCGAATGGTAGCGGTCAGCGCCGGTTCCCAGACCAGCATCAACACCGATGAACTCGGGGTGACGGGTATCCGGGGCGGCACGGTCACCGTGGCCACGCCCAGCCAGCTCGTCATCAGCTATCCGGACGGCCGGTCCACCGACTTCCGCGGCAATTTCACCTATGACGCGGCCACGCAGACCCTGACCGGGGGCACCATCGCCAGCGTCACCAACGCCACGAACGGCGTTCCCGACCTGTCGGTGTCGCAGTTGAACCTGCCGGTCGCGACCGCACTGGGTTGGGCTGCGGCCGGTACCGACGCGGAGGCGATCCGCGATGCCCTGCTGAGCGGCAACGACAGCCTGACCGGGTCGGACTTCAACGATACGATGCGCGGCTATGCCGGCGACGACACCATCAACGGCGGCCGGGGCGACGACCTGCTGGATGGCGGCAAGGGCGTGAATATCATCGACGGCAGCGACGGAATCGACACGGTGGTCCGCCACTCCTCGCGGGCCGACAGCGGCGCCGTCAAGCACGATGGCGAGATCTACGTGATCGACGCCAACGGCTATGACCGGCTGACCAATGTCGAGTTCATCCAGTACGCCGACCAGACGGTTGCCGGCGCCACCGCCCCGGTGTTCGACGGCCTGTCCTATCTCGCCGCCAACACCGACCTTGCCGCGGCCTACGGCACGGACTCCGATGCCGCCTTCGACCATTACCGGTCCTTCGGCTGGAGCGAGGGGCGCACCCTGACCTTCAATGCCGCGGGATATCTCGCCGACAATCCGGACATCTTTGCCGCCTTCGGCACCGACACCAGCGCGGCGACCCGTCACTATATCGAAATGGGGCGGCTGGAAGGCCGCCAGACCGATTTCGATTCCATGACCTATCTTGCCGCCAACCCGGACCTGATCGCCGCCTTCGGCACGGACACGACCGCGGCGGCGCTCCATTATGCCCAGTTCGGCCGCAACGAGGGCCGGAACCTGGAGTTCGACGCCTCGTCCTATCTGGCGCGCTATCCGGATCTGCAGGCCGCCTTCGGCACAGATCTGCAGGCCGCGACCAACCATTACGTCCAGTTCGGCTACCAGGAAGGCCGCGACGCCTCGCCGCTGGCCACCGGCACCGCCTTTGCCGCGGCCGACGCCACGCAGCCGCACGCGGCGCTGTCGATTGCCTGACGGACGCGCCAGACGGAACCCGGACGGAAAATGGGCGGAGGGAAATCCCCTCCGCCCATTTCCTTTGCGGGACCATCGCCGGTTCAGGCGAAGGCCGGTAGCGTCAATCGTGCTGGTAGATGTCCACGTCCTTGGTCTCGCGGACGAACAGCAGGCCGATCACCAGGGTCGCGGCGGCGATGACGATCGGGTACCACAGGCCGGAATAGATGTCGCCGGTGGCCGCCACGATGGCGAAGGAGGTGGTTGGCAGGAAGCCACCGAACCAGCCGTTGCCGATGTGGTAGGGCAGCGACATCGAGGTGTAGCGGATGCGGGTCGGGAACATCTCCACCAGCATGGCGGCGATCGGGCCGTAAACCATGGTCACATAGATGACCAGCACCGTCAGCAGGGCGATGACCATCACCGTGTCGATGCGGGCCGGGTCGGCCTTCGGCGGGTAGTTGGCCGCCTTCAGCGCGTCGCCCAGCCCCTTGTCGAAGGCGGCGCCCGCCGCCTTGGCGTCGGCCGGGGTGGCGGCGGTGGCCGGACCGTGGCTCAGCGACACGGTGGTGTTGGCCTGCGGCAGGGCGGAATAGCCGGGGATGACCGTGCTGCCGACCTTGATCGAGGCGACGGTACCGGCCGGCCCCGCTTCGTTGGTGTAGGGGATGCCGCGCTTCACCAGGGCGCTCTTGGCGATGTCGCAGGAACTGGTGAACTGGCTGGTGCCGACCGGGTTGAACTGGAACGAGCATTCGTTCGGATCGGCGACGACGACGACCGGTGCCGTGGCGATGGCTTCCTCAAGCGCCGGGTTGGCGTAGTGGGTGATGCCCTTGAACAGCGGGAAATAGGTCAGGCAGGCCAGCAGCAGTCCTGCCATGATGATCGGCTTGCGGCCGATCCTGTCGGCCAGCGAACCGAAGATCACGAAGAAGGGCGTGCCGATCAGCAACGCCGCCGCGATCATCAGGTTGGCCGCCTGGGCATCGACCTTCAGCGTCTGGGTCAGGAAGAACAGGGCATAGAACTGGCCGGTGTACCAGACCACCGCCTGACCGGCGACGAGGCCGAACAGGGCGAGCAGCACGATCTTCAGGTTCTTCCACCGGCCGAAGGATTCGGTCAGCGGCGCGGTCGAATGCTTGCCCTCCTCCTTCATCTTCTTGAAGGCGGGCGATTCGTTCAGCATCAGCCGGATCCACACCGAGATGCCGAGCAGCACGATGGAGATCAGGAACGGGATGCGCCAGCCCCAGGCGTTGAAATCCTCCGGCGACATCGAGACGCGGCAGCCCAGGATGACCAGCAGCGACAGGAACAGGCCGAGCGTCGCAGTGGTCTGGATCCAAGAGGTGTAGTTGCCGCGGCGGCCATGCGGCGCATGTTCGGCGACATAGGTGGCGGCACCGCCATATTCGCCGCCGAGAGCCAGACCCTGCAGCAGGCGCAGCCCGATCAGGATGATCGGCGCGGCGATGCCGATCGAGGCATAGTTGGGCAGGATGCCGACGATGAAGGTCGACAGGCCCATGATGAGGATGGTGACAAGGAAGGTGTATTTGCGGCCGATCATGTCGCCGAGACGGCCGAAGACCAGGGCACCGAAGGGCCGGACCGCAAAGCCGGCGGCGAACGCCATCAGGGCGAAGATGAAGGCCGCGGTCGGGTTCACGCCCGAAAAGAACTGCGCGGCGATGACCGCGCTGAGCGATCCATAGAGATAGAAGTCGTACCACTCGAAAACCGTCCCGAGCGAGGACGCGAAGATGACTTTCTTCTCCTCGCCCGTCATCGGTCGGACGGCATCAGCCGTCGAAGCCGCATAGGCCATGGTTTTCACCCTCCCAAGTGAATAAGCCAGGACTGTGGTTGGTTTTTTGTGAGCGGCACATCGTGGTCATGCCGTTGAATGACCGAGCCCGCTTCTTGGTCGTTGTGCAGATAGTTGCGTATACAAACTATCGGCGTCACCCCCGACCATGGTCGGGGGGCAACGGGGCACGGTATTGGGTTACACTGTTCTATTGTGCGAATTCGGCCGTTTGCCGGCACAGCCCTTACTGGAAAACCGGGGCATAGAGCAGCCCGCCCTGCGTCCAGGGCCGATTCACGCCGCGGTCCAGCTTGAAGGGGGACCGGCTGCCGAGATTGCGGTCGAAGATCTCGCCGTAATTCCCGACCTGCACCACCGCCTGATAGGCCCAGTCCGGACGCAGGCCCGCCTTGGCCGCCACTTCCGGCATGCCGGACAGCAGGCGCCGCATCTCGCTGCTGCCGGTGATGCGCTGGAAATTGGCGTTGGCGCCGGTGACGCCGGCATCGTCGGTCAGGAACAGCGCGAACATGACCCAACGCACCGCCGCCATCCACATGCGGTCGCTGTTCGGCGTCAGCGGCGCCAGCGGCTCGCGGGCGGCAACGGAAGAAGCCACGGGGGTGTCGGCGATTTCCAGCGCGTCCTGCGGCGCGTCCAACATATGCAGCGCCGTGGTCAGCAATGCCCGGTCTGCGCTGACCGCCGCGCAGTCGCGGCTGAGGAAGGCCTCCAGCGTGTCGGGCCAGCCGGGGAAGCTGCGCAGCTTCCAGAGTCGCTTGCCGCCGGCGATCAGGGACTCCAGTTCGGCCTGGGTGGTGGTCCCGGCCGGAACGCAGACCGTCAGTTCACCGTCCAGCGCCGACCGGCCGTCGGGCAGCCGCCACGCGGCGATCCCCTGCACGTCGTAGAAGATCGGCGGCCCGAAATCGACGGCATAGGTCGCATCCCGCGTCAGCGTCCAGGAGGTCTGGGCGAAGGAGACGTCGACCTCGCCGGTGGCGACCGCGGCGAACTCCTGCAGCTTCGACAGCCGGCGGACCTCGATGGCGTCGGCCTTGCCCAGCACCGCAGCCGCCAGCGCCCGGCACAGATCGACCATGAAGCCCACCGGACGGCCACCGTCGTCGTTGGCGGCGAAACCGGGATTGAAGGACACCCCGCAGCGCACAACCCCACGCCGCTCGATTTCCGCCAGCACCGGCCGGTCGCCGTTGCGTGCGGCGGCGGGTTCCGGCTGTGCCGCGGTGGCTCCGGTGCCGGCTCCAGTAAAGAACTGCAGCGCCAGCAGCAGGCCGAACGCGACGGCAACAGGCTTCGACCCCATCCTTCTCCCCTTATCCCACGGATGGGCTATGATACGCTGCGATCGTTCTCGCGCAAACGATGCGGGACCGGATGAGCAGGGACAGGAATGGCGGACGGCAGCGGGTCGGGGTCTGGCGGTTCTGAACCGGGCAAGGCCGGGATGGTCAGGATCGGCGTCGGGGCGCGGCTGTTCGGCGCGCTCGCCTTCAACGGGCTGGTCGCCTTCCTGATCGGGCTGGGCGCCTACATCGCCTTCGACGGGCTGCATGCCGGCATCACCAAGGTCACGTCGGAGCAGTTCCCGGCCGTCGTCGCCTCCGCCAAGCTGGAGCGTCAGCACCAGCGGATCATGCGGACCCTGGAACAATTGGCTCTGTCGGAAGAGAATTTCGGACGCGAAACGATCAAGCAGGGGCTGGCCGACCAGCTGGACGGCTATGATCGGCTGCTGGCCGAGTTGGATTCGGCAGACGGCCGGCAGGCCCAACGGATCGCCGGGCTGAAGCTGCAGCGCGACGAGATTCTGCGGCTGCGTGACGCCATCGACCGCGGCGTCGCCGCCCGCATCGCCGCCCGCCGCGCCCTGGCCGACCGCACCCGCGACGTGCGGCGGATGGCCGACGCCCTGGCCGAACCGGCGCTGCGCGGGGTGGAGGATGCCGGCGTGCAGCGCTGGCTGGCGATGGCGGAGCGACTGCTGTTCCTGATCGCCTCGGTCCATCAGGCGGAGAACAGCTTCGCGCTTGCCCGGCTGGCCGACAGCGCCGCCGCGCAACTGGCGGCGCTGGACGGGTCGGTTCCGGCGGGGGACGTGTCGGACCGGCTTGCCCGGCTGGCCGAGGGCATGCGGTCGGTGGTGGAAGGCGACCGCTCCGTCTTCCGCCAGCGGCAGGCAGAATTGCAGGCGTCGGAGATGCTGAACGGGCTGGTCGACCGCGCCAATCAGGTGTCGCTGGTCAACACCGGGCTGAACACCGGCATCTTCGTCGAACAGACCAAGGCGGCGGAGGAAAGCCGCCAGCAGGTGATCGAGGTCTCCACCACCTACACCCGCCTGTTCTTCGCCTCGGTCGGCGTGGTCGTGCTGGGGATGGTGCTGTCGGTTCTGTATGTGCGGCGCAAGGTGCTGGCCCGGCTGTGGGCGGTCAGCGAGGCGATCCGCGATCGCACCGGCGGCGGCCGGGCCGAGGTGCCGGTGACCGGCGCCGACGAGATCGGCCAGCTTGCCCGCGCGTTGCGCTTCTACATCCAGGAGACGGAGGACAAGAGCGCGGCGCTCCGCCGCAACGAGCAGTGGCTGCGCACTGTGCTGGAGGCGGCACCCGTCCCGCTGGTGATCTCCGGCCGCACCGACGGCCAGATCCGATTCGTCAACCGCCGCGCCGCCGACCTGTTCGAAGTGGACGAGGCCGGCGAGTTGCTCGGCCGCCCCGCCGCCAGTGTCTGGTACGTCCCGCAGGTGCGCGACGAGTTCGTCCGCGACGTCTTCACCAGCGGCATCGCGCTCGATGTGGAGACGGAGCTGGTGACCCAGTCCGGTCGCCGGTTGTGGGGCCTGCTGTCTGGCATCGCCTTCGAATTCCAGGGCGAGGAGGTGCTGCTCAGTTCAGTCGTCGACATCACCCGCCGCCGCGAGGCGGAGGAGCTGTTGCGCCGGACACAGGCCTTCCTGGATGCGGTGATCGACAATGTGCCGAGCGTTCTCTACGTGCTGGACGGCGACAGCGGCCGCGTCGTCCTGTGGAACCGGGCGGCGGAGGATTGTTTCGGCACCCGCCGCGCCGACATCGAGAACCGCACCCTGGCCGAGGTGCTGGGGCCGGAAACCGGCCGGGCGCTTGCCGGCGGCGATCCCGGTTCGATGCGCTCGCTGGGGGTGGAGGAGCTGGTGCTTCCCCGCCATGGCGAGAACGCGGTCTTCGCCCTGCAGCGCCATCCCTTTGAATGGTCTGGCGACGGACGCTGCCGCATCATCTGCGTCGCCAACGACATCACCGCGTCGCGCCGGGCTCGTGAGGAGCTGCGGCAGGCCAAGGAACGGGCGGAGCGCGCCGACGCCGCCAAGACCGAATTCCTCGCCACCGTCAGCCACGAGATGCGCACGCCGCTGAACGGCATCCTCGGCCTGTGCCGGCTGTTGCTGACCGGCCAGCTGCATGCCGGGGAGCGGCGCTATGCCATGTCGATCATGCGCTGCGGTCACGGGCTGCTCGATCAGGTCAACGACATCCTCGATCTGCGCAAGATCGAGGACGGCAAGCTGGACCTCGACCCCGCTCCCTGCGCCCTGCTGCCGGTGCTGGAGGAAGTCGTTGCGACAGTGGAAGGACTGGCGAACGAGAAGGGGATCGACCTCGACCTCGACATCGCGCCGGAGGTGCCGGAGCTGGTGGTGGTCGACCGCCAGCGGCTGCGTCAGATTCTGGTGAACCTCGTCGGCAACGCGGTGAAGTTCACCGAACGCGGCGGGGTGGACCTGCGCGTCGACATCGAACCGGCTCCGGAACGTTCCGGCTCCGGAGAGATGCTGCGTCTGGCCGTGCGCGACACCGGCATCGGCATCCCGGCGGACCGCCGCGCCGCCATCTTCGAAAAGCTGGAGCAGGCCGATCCCACCATTGCCCGGCGTTTCGGCGGCAGCGGGTTGGGGCTGGCCATCGTCCGCCACCTGCTGGACGCCATGCAGGGCAGCATCCGCGTCGACAGCGCGGAGGGGCTGGGCAGCGTCTTCACTGTCACCATCCCGTTGCAGCGGGTGATCGAGCCGGCGCTTCCCGCCCGGCCCGGCCGGCTTCTGCCGATCAGCCGGGTGCGCTCGCTGGCCCTGCTGCTGGTGGAGGACGACGCGATCAACCGCGAGGTGGCGCTGGGCCTGCTGTCCGACGCCGGCCACCGCATCACCGTCGCGGAGACGGGGGAAAAGGCGCTGGAGTTGGCGACGCGGCGGCGTTTCGATGCCATCCTGCTGGACATCCGCCTGCCCGACATCGACGGGCCGGAGGTGGCGCGCCGCATCCGCGCGCTTGAGGACGGCGACCGCGCGGCGGTGCCGATCGTGGCGGTGACCGCCAACGTCTTCGCCGCCGACCGCGCCCGCTATATCGCCTCCGGCATCGATGCGGTGATCGAGAAGCCGATCTTCCCGGAACGCCTGATGCACCTGCTGTCGAACGCCGTTGCGGCGCGGTCCGACGGGGACGAGGAGACGGGTGCCGGATCGGTGCCGGTCGAGCCGTCCGCTCGTCCGCCGGTGGTGGAGGACGACGTGAACGAGGAGATTCTGGAGCGCTATATCCGTTCGCTCGGTCCGGCGCGCTTCACCACCATCCGCGGTCTGCTGCTGGAATCGGCGCAGGACGGGCTGCCCCGCCTGACCGCCGTCGACAGCTCTGACGAGGAGATCGAGGACATCGCCCACCGGCTTGCCGGCGCCGCCAGCCATTTCGGCCTGACCGGCTTCGTCGGCCTGATGCGCGCGGTGGAGGACGGCATGCGCGAAGGCCGCCGCGCTGAGGCGCAAGAGTTGGCCGCCACCGCGGAGTCGGCGTTCAGCCGTGGCCTCGCGGCGATGGATGCGGTGCGGGGTGTGCTGGAGGGGGTTTGAGGCGGGAGTTTTGCTTCCCGCCTCATGCCGACTTGCTCACGCCCCCTTGGCGGCGCGATAGGCTTCCATCAGCTGGCGGCCGGCGGCGAGGATGCCCTCGCGGTCGCCCTTCTTGACCAGGGTTTCGTCGACCAGCTTGCCGCCGGCGCCGACGCAGGCCACGCCTGCCGCGACATAGGACGCCACGGTGGTGGCGTCGATGCCGCCGGTGGGGACGAAGCGGACGCCGGGGAAGACCGACTTCAGCGCCTTGATGTGCGCCGGGCCGACGGTGGAGGCCGGGAAGATCTTGATGGCGTCGGCGCCCGCGGAAATCGCGGCATGCACCTCGGTCGGGGTCAGGGCGCCCATCAGGCAGGCCACGCCATGGTCGCGGCAGGCGGCGGCCACCTTCGGCACGACGCAGGGCGAGACCACGTACTTGGCGCCGGCCTTCACCACGTCGGCGACGGCGCCGGGGGTCAGGACGGTGCCGGCGCCGATCAGGGCGCCGCCCTCGGCCGACAGCTCCTCGATCAGGCCGACGGCGCCGGGGGTGGTCATGGTGATCTCGAAGGTGCCGTAACCGGCCTCGCGCAGCCAGGTGACGGCGGTGCGCGCCAGATCGGCGGAGCTGTTGCGGATGACCGGAACGACGCCATAGGCGACGAGCTGGTCCAGGATTTCGACAGGGCTCTGGGTGGTGGACATCAGGATTCCTCGGATTTCTTCTGGATGATTGGGGATGAGGGGTTTGAAAGGGAAGCCGGCCGCTCCGGCACGCGGTGGTGCCCGGCCAGAACCGCCTTGATGCGGGCCAGACGGCGGTCGAGACCCGGCGGGGCCTGCAAGCCGACCGCGACGGTCAGCACGTCGATCAGCGCCAGTTGCGCCAGCCGCGAGGCCATCGGGGTGTGGACGGCGGTGTCCTCGTCGACGTCGACGGTCAGGCGGATGTCGGCACGTTCGGCCAGCGGCGTCGCGGACGCGGTGATGGCGATCACCGTCGCCCCGCCGTCGCGGGCGATGGCGGCGACGTCGAAGATCTCGTCGCTGGTGCCGGTCTTTGAAATCGCCAGCAGGGCATCGCCGGGGCCGAGTGTCGCCGCCGCCATCGCCTGCAGATGGGCGTCGGTGCTGGCGGTTACCTGCGGCAGCAGGCGGAACAGCTTGTGATGGGCGTCCAGCGCCACCGCGCCCGACGCGCCGACGCCGACGATCTGCACCCGCCGCGCCCGCGCCAGCACCCCGGCCGCCTTTTCCAGCGCCATGCTGTCGAGCCGGCCGCGCAGGCGGACCAGCGCGTCAATGGAGCGGTTCAGCACCTTTTCCGCCGCACTGGCGACGCTGTCACCGGGGGTGAGGTCGCGCACCAGCGGGGTCGGGCGGTCGCCGACCTCCTCCCGCACGGCGGAGGCCGCCAGATGCTGGGCCAACGAGATCTTGAATTCCTGAAAACCGCCGAAGCCGGCGGAGCGGCAGAAGCGCAGGACCGACGGTTCGCTGACCCCGGCCTTGCCGGCCAGCTGCGCCAGGCTGTCGCGGACCGCGGCCTCCGGATCGGCCAGAACGGTGCGGGCCACCGCAGCTTCCGCGCGGCGCAGGCTGTCGAGGGACGAGGCGATGGTGTCCAGCATGGGGGGGCCAGCGTGGCTGCCGAGAAACGAATGTAGTTTTACTACAGATACGCCGCTTTGTCGACCCGCCTGTGAAGCAACACTACATTTCGTCCGCGCACCCCCTCTACTTTCCGGGCGCCCGTTGAAGGGGTGGCCCAATGCGGGGTGGTGGTCCCAGGGAACAAATTGGGGAGACAAATGAAAAGCCCCTCTCCGTCGGGAGAGGGGCTTTTCGGGTGGGTCAGGTCAGGCCGACCGCACCTGACTGAGGAAGCGGTCGATCTGTTGTTGGAGATGGCCGGTCTGGGTCGAGACCTCTTGGGCGACCGACAGGACCTCCTGCGCCGACTGGCCGGTCTGGCCGGCGGCGGTGCGGACCTGACCGATGTTCTGCGAGGCCTGGGCGGTGCCGCCCGCCGCCTGCTGGACATTGCGGGCAATCTCCGAGGTGGCGGCGCCCTGCTCCTCCACCGCTGCGGCGATGCTGGCGGCGATGTCGTTCAGGCGGCCGATGGTCAGGCCGATGCTGCGGATGGCGTTCACCGCCTCGCCGGTCGCCTGCTGCATGGCGCCGATCTGGCCGGCGATCTGGTCGGTGGCCTTCGCCGTCTGGCTGGCCAACTGCTTGACCTCCTGCGCCACCACGGCGAAGCCCTTGCCGGCCTCTCCCGCCCGCGCCGCCTCGATGGTGGCGTTCAGCGCCAGCAGGTTGGTCTGGCCGGCGATGTCGGAGATCAGGTCGAGCACGGCGCCGATGCGGCTGGCGGCCTCGTTCAGTTCGCGCATGGTGCTGTCGGTGCGGTCGGCCTCGTTTGCCGCCTTGGCGGCGATGGTCGCCGATTCGGTTACCTGCCGGGCGATCTCGCTGATCGACTGCGACAGCTCATGCGCGGCCGACGCGGCGCCGTCGACGTTGACCGACGCGGTCTCCGCCGCCTCGGCGGCGCTGCCCGCCTGACGGGAGGTGTTGTCGGCGGTCGCCACCATGCCGGCGGCGGTCTGATGCATCTGGGTGGCGGCGGCGGATACCGTCTCCACCACAGTCTTCACGCCGTTCTCGAACTGGTCGGCCAGCGACAGCATGGTCTGGCGGCGTTCTCCGGCGGCCCGCTGGCGTTCGGCCTCGGCGGCGGCGCGGGTTGTTTCCACCTCGCGCGCGGTGTCGCGGAAGACGAGCAGCGCCGCCCCCATCTCCGCGATCTCGTCATGGCCGTGCAGCGCGATCTCGGCGTCCAGGTCGCCGGCGGCGATCCGGCCCATGCCGGCTTTGAGAGCCATCATCCGACGGATGACGATGCGGCCGATATAGAGCCAGACGACCAGAATCGACACCAGGATGCTGGCGACGGCGACGGCGATCTGCGTCAGCTGGCTGTTGTCCAGCATGCGGGTGGTGGCGCCGCTGGCCTCGGCGATGTTGTGCTTCTGGCCCTCGACCAGGGTGGCGATCCCCTTGGACAGGGTGGTGGTCAGGGCGTGGTTGCTCTCCAGCAGCTGGACGAAATAGCCCTGGATCGCCAGTTCCTTCTGCCGGAGGGTGACCAGCGAGGTCTCGCCGATCGAATAATCCTTCAGAAGGTCCGCCTGCTTCGAGGCGACGGCGGCCAGCCGCTCCGGCAGCCCCCGGGCACCGTTGGACAGGCCGGCGAGCGACACGCCGACCCGCGTCTCGATGATCGCCAGCCGCTGGTCGTCGTTGGTCGTCGCCGCTTCCATCAGCATGTTGCGGATGTTGGCCGCCTCGTTCGTGACGGCAATCAGCGGCTTCTTCTGAGTCGTGATCTTGGACAGGGTGGCCGCCGCTTCGCGCATCGCGGCAGCATCGGCATCCGGCTCCGCCAGTGTCGAGCGGGCCTGTTCCTCGTCATTGTTGAGGACGGAGGTCCACGGGGCGGCGAATTTCTGGATTTCCGCCTCGGCGGCCATCACCTTCGGCAGCATCGCCGTGCGTTCGGCGGCGAGCGCCACCCGTTCGGCCGCCGCCTGGTCGAGCTGCACGAGGTTGTTGAGCAGCCCCTGCGATGCCTGCTCGATGGCGGCGAGCTGATCCCCGGCGGAGCCGGTGGCGCGCAGCCGGGACAGGCGCGTGTTGAATTCCTCTTTCGCCTCCGCAATGCGGGCGGACACCGCTTCCCGCGCGGCGGCGGCGTCGGCGGAGGTCAGGGCCGGTGCCAGCGCCACCAGCCGTTCGGCCTGCTGCGCCACCGCCATGCCCTCGGTCATCGCCGGCACCGCTTCGCCGACGATGGCGTCGATGGTGGTGCGCACATTCGCATAGCCGGTCAGCGCCACGGCGGCGGCGACCAGCGTGCCGGACAACACCACGCCGATGGCGATCATCAGCTTGGCGCGCAGCCCGGAATACCAGGCGGCGCCTTTCGCGGGCGCGCCTTGGAGCATCATGCTCCGGCTATCGTTCGACATACCGTCCTCCCCCCTTGATGCTCTCGGGCACCAGCGCTCCACACGTCACTGCGGCCGGCCGTTCCGGCTCTCGCCGCATCACCGTTTCCTCCGTCCCCTCCCCGGTACGGCCATCGGCGAGGTCACGGGAAAGGAACAGTTGCAAATAATTTGACCGTTCCGTGACTAGGAAAGCGCCAAAATCGCTAAGAAAGAAATAAGGAGAATCCACGATTCTTCCGCATTGCGTTGCGGATCATGCCGCATCGCAATGGATGGCCGGCTGCGTCGCATGAGGATTTCACCGAGAAGGAGCACACTCTGCCGGGGGCAAGTCGGAAGGGTGGCCTATGCCGCGGCAAATCACATCTGATTTAAGTGATATAACAGATTTACTCGCAGCCGCCGGACGCAAAGGCGTCAGGCGGACGGACATCGGCCGAAAAAACGCCGGCCTTTGGGGAAAGGCCGGCTTGCGAGGTTTGGAGGCAACCTTGTTCGGGTGCCGCGTCAGGCGAGTGCTTCCCGCGGGCCGAAGAACTCGTGGATGATGGCCGACTCCGGGAGGCCCAGCGCGGTCAGCGCCTTGACCACCGCGGCCATGAAGGGCTTCGGGCCGACGACATAGGCGGCCACGCCCGGCTCCTTCGGCAGCAGGTTGGCCAAACGCTGCTGGTCGAGCAGGCCGACCAAGTGCGGCTGGTCGCCCGGCTGCGGCTCCGCATAGCAATAGACCGGCTTCAGCGCCTCGTTCATGGCGGCCAGCTCGTCGATCTGCTGGCGGAAGGCGTGGACCGAGCCGTTGAGCGCGGCATGCACGTAGATGACCTTGCGGCCGGCGGCCAGCGCCTGTTCGGCCAGCGGCAGGGCGGGGGTCTGGCCGACGCCACCGGTGATCAGCAGCAGCGGGCCGGCGCCCTCGCGCAGCACGAACTCGCCGGCCGGCGGATAGACGTCGATCTCGTCACCGACCTGCACGCGGTCATGCAGGAAGCCGGACACCAGACCCTGCGGCTCGCGCTTCACCGAGATGCGGTAGTCGCGGCCGTTCGGCGAGGCCGAGAGGCTGTAGTTGCGGTGGACGGTGTCGCCGGCGACGGTCAGGCGCAGGCCGAGATACTGGCCGGGATGGAAATCCATCACCCGCCCGCCATCGACCGGCGCCAGCCGGAAGGAGGTGATGACGGCGCTTTCCGGCGTCTTCTCCACGATGCGGAAGCGCCGGGCGCCGCGCCAGCCGCCGGTCAGCGCCGCCTTGCGGGCATATTCCTTTTCCTCCGCCGCGATCAGCAGGTCGGCCAGTTGCCAGTAGGCCGCGCCCCAAGCGTCGGCGACCTCGGCCGTCACCGCATCGCCCAGCACCTTGCCGATGGCTTCCATCAGGCAGGTGCCGACGATCTTGTACTGGTCGGGGGTGATGTTGAGCGAAACGTGCTTCTGCACGATGGCCTCCACCGCCGGGCCCAGAACCTCCAGCCGGTCGATGTTGGAGGCGTAGGCGATGATGGCGTTGGCCAGCGCTTCCGGCTGGGCGCTGCTGCGCTGGTGGCTCTGGTTGAAGACGGCGCGCACCTCGGGGAAGCGCTCGAACATCAGCGGATAGAAGGTGCCGGTGATCTCGTTGGCATTGGCGGCGACGGCGGGAGCCGTGGCCTTGATGACGGCGATCTGTGCAGGCGTCAGCATGAAGAGGGCAATCCTTTTACGCGTCACGTTGTCGCAACCGGATGGCAAACCCTGTGCCAAAGCGACGCAGCCAGCGATTCCGCACTGCACAGAGGGGAGCGTTGTCAAAGCGACCGCGGACGCTATGATGTCGAATGAACAACGATGTGGTCATTTCGACAACGGTGCTGCCGCTCGCCGAGGCAGGGGCGCTTTTGCTGGCGATGGACGATCCGGCGCAACTGTGGCCGCTGCTGCTCGACCTGATGGCGCGCCATCTGCCCTGCGATGCCTGTGCGCTGCTGCGTCACGACAGCCGGCCGGGGGAGGAGGGGCTGCTGGTTCCGCTGGCCACGCGCGGGCTCAGTCCCGACACGCTCGGCCGGCGTTTCGAACTGGGCGAGCATCCCCGCCTGCAGGCGATTGCCGAGGCGGAGGACGGGCCGCTGCGCTTCCCCGCCGGCTGCGAGTTGCCCGACCCCTATGACGGGCTGATCCCCGACCTGCGCGAGCGGTTGCATGTGCATGACTGCGTCGGAGCGCCGCTGAGCGTCGACGGGCGGCCCTGGGGCGTGCTGACGCTGGACGCGCTGAACGAAGGGCGTTTCGACGGCTGGGACGGGGCGATTGCCGCCTGGGCGAAATTGACTGCAGACCTCGCGACCGCGGTGGAGCGGCGGGCGGCACAGGACGCAGCCGTGGCAGCGGATGGCGGAACGCCCCTGCGCATCCTCGACGATCCGCCGCAGGGGCTCGATTTCGACCCCGTCGGCAGCAGCCCGGCGATGGCCGCTCTGCTGACGGAGGTCGATACCGTGGCGGCCAGCGACCTCGTCGTGCTGGTGCTGGGCGAGACCGGGGTGGGGAAGGAACTGGTGGCCCGCCGGCTGCACGCCCACTCCCCCCGCGCCGCCGGGCCGCTGGTCCACGTCAATTGCGCGGCCCTGCCGGACGCGCTGGTGGAAAGCGAGCTGTTCGGCCATGTGCGCGGCGCCTTCTCCGGTGCGGTGGCCGACCGGCGCGGCAAGTTCGAACTGGCCGACGGCGGCACCCTGTTCCTGGACGAGGTCGGCGAACTGCCGCTGGCGGTGCAGGCCAAGATGCTGCGGGCGCTGCAGAACGGCGAGATCCAACGCGTCGGCTCCGACCGCCACATCACCGTCGACGTCCGGGTGATCGCCGCCACCAACCGCGACCTCGCGGCAGAGGTGCGGGAAGGCCGCTTCCGGGCCGACGTCTATCACCGGCTCAGCGTCTATCCGTTGCGGGTGCCGCCGCTGCGCGACCGCGGCACCGACATCCTGCGGCTGGCCGGCCTGTTCCTGGAACGCAACCGGGCGCGGCTGGGCTTGCGCAACCTTCGTCTGTCGGCGGCGGCGGAGCGGCGCATGCTGGCCTACCCCTGGCCCGGCAACGTGCGCGAGCTGGAGCACGCCATCGGCCGAGGCGCCATCCGCGCCCGCGTCGCCCGTCCGCCGGACGGCGGCGTGCTGACCCTGACCCCGGTGGATTTGGGCTTGGAGGATTTGGGCTTGGCCGATCCGGGGCAGGAGGAGGGGAGTGCCGTGACGGCGGCGATGCCGGCGCAGCGCTCCCGCCTGCCGGAACCGCCGGACCTGCCTGAACTGCCGTTGCGCGACGCGGTGGAGGATCTCGAACGCCGGATGATCCGCGAGCATCTGGCCCGCCACGACGGCAACTGGGCGCAGACGGCGCGGTCGCTCGGCCTTGACCGCAGCAACCTGTTCCGCCTCGCCCGGCGGCTGGGATTGCGGGAATGAGCGGGGAGGGGCTGTCCTGGCGCGCGGACATCGACGCGCTGGTCTTCCGCCCGGCCGGTCACGGCGGCTGGTGCGCCGTCCACCGTCTGGCCTTCCGCGCCCTGCTCGGCCGGCGAGCCCCGACGCCGGAGGACTGCCTCGCCTACGCCGCCGCCCACCGCACCGCGTTCGAGGCCGCGGCGGCCGGCAAGATATCAGGGCGCGGCTACGGTGCCGCGGCCAGCCTGCATCTGACCAGCCGCGACATCGAACGCTTCCTCTAGAATCCCATCTGCCGCGGCATCCACAGCGCCAGATCCGGCCAGATGATCACCGCGACCACCACCAGCAGCATGGTGACCAGCGGCCACATCACCCAGCGTAGGGTGCTTTCCATCGAACAGCCGGTCATGCGGCAGGCCACCATCAGGTTGACGGCCATCGGCGGGGTGAACTGGCCGACGGCGATCATCAGGGTCAGGATGACGCCGAACCAGGTCAGGTCCCATTTGTAGGCGGTGGCGATGGGGATCAGCAGAGGCAGCAGGATGATGAAGATCGAGATGCCGTCCAGGAAGGTGCCGATGATGGTTAGCATCACCACCAGCAGCGCCATCACGCCATATTCGCCAAGGCCGGAGTGGATGATGGCGTCGGCGATGGGGTCGATCACCGACAGGGTGCTCAGCGCCCAGCCGAACACGCTGGCCAGCGCGATCACCGTCAGGATGATGGCGGAGATCTCCGCCGCCTCCACCAGCATGGAATAGAGGTCGCGGAGGCGGATGGTGCGGTAGACCACCATGCCGAGCAGCAGGCCGTAGGCCACCGCGATCACCGCCGCCTCGGTCGGGGTGAAGATGCCGAGACGCAGGCCGCCCAGGATGATGACCTTGGCGAACAGGCCGAGCGATGCGTCCCACAGGCTGCGCCAGAAGGGCGGGCGCGGCTCGTGCGACAGCTTGGCGCCGAGATTGTGTTTCCGCGCCAGCCAGAAGACCGGGATGATGAGGGCGAGGCCGGCCAGCGTGCCGGGAATGATGCCGGCGGCGAACATCGAGGTGGTCGGGGCGGCCGGCACCAGGACGCTGTAGATGATGAGGGCGACCGACGGCGGGATCAGGATGTCGGTGGCCGCCGCCGCGGCGATGACGCTGGCGATGTAGGGGCGGGGATAGCCGGCGCGGATCATGCTGGGCGCCATCACGCCGCAGACCGCCGCGGCGATGGCGGGGCCGGAACCGGAGATGCCACCCATCATCATCGCCACCACCACCGCGATGATCGCCAGCGCACCCTTGCCCTGGCCGACGATGGCGGTGGCGAAGCGCACCAGCTTCTGCGCCACGCCCGACCGGTCGAAGATGGTGCCGGCCAGCACGAACATCGGGATGGTCAGCAGCGGATATTTGGCGATGCCGGTATAGACGCTGGTCGGGACCGAAATGACGCCGAGATGGGCAAAGGCGATGGCGGCGGTGCCGGCCAGGCCAAGGGCGGCGGCAATCGGCACGCCCGCCAGCATCATGATCAGGAAGGACCCGAAGAGCAGGCTGGTGATCACGGTTCGCCCTCCGGGATATGTCCGGTTTCCAGCGGTTCGGTGCCGCGGTGGATGCGGATCATGCGGCCGATGGTGCGGGCCAGCACCACCAGCGACAGCACCGGCAGCCAGATCGTGTAGATCCACTGCGGCAGCCCCAGCGCCGGCGAGGTCACCTCGAACCGGTAATCGTCCCAGGTCGTCCAGGTGCCGTAAACCACCAGCAGCCCGTACATCAGCGCGACGCAGGCCATGGCGAACTGTTCCGCCCGACGGCGGTTGGCCGGCGACAGCTTGTCGGTGACGAAGGTGATGCGGATGTGCCGGTCCTTCACAACCGCGGCCGAGGCGCCGAGGAAGGTCAGGATCACCATCAGCGCGATCGAATATTCCTCGGTGAAGGCGAAGGAGACGTCGGTGAGGTAGCGCACCACGACGTTGGCGAAGGTGATCAGCGCCACCACCGCCATGGTGATGGCGACCAGCACCTCTTCGATGCCCAGAGGGACGCGGGGTTTCGGCACCGGCCGGACGACGGTGGGGTCGTGATCGCTCATATTGCCAGGGTCCAGATGGAGGGAGCGGGATTATTCCCTTCACCTGTCAATCAATGCAAGAAACGATCTCTCCGACGGATTAATCCGCCGACATGCCGGCCATCCCGTCTTCGCAGAGCGCGTCTTCACCGAGCGGGATCCGTAGCGTGAAGACGCTGCCCCCGCCCAATCGGCTGTCGACCGTCACCGTTCCACCATGCAGCGCCGCGATGCGGCGGACCATGTTCAGCCCGACACCGCTGCCCGCCGCCGTTCCGGTGTTGGAGGCGCGGAAGAACCGGTCGAACACCCGCTCCCGTTCGCTGTCCGGGATGCCGATGCCCTGGTCGGCCACCGACAACGCCAGTTGCGATTGCCCGTCCGGCCCTTCCTCGCCCCCGTCCTCGCTCCAGGCGCGCAGCCGGACCGGCGTGCCGGGAGGCGAGTATTTCAGCGCGTTGTTCAGCAAGTTGTGGACGCACAGCTCCAGCATCGGGCCGTCGCCGGTCATCCGGGCCGGACAACCGTCCAGCTCCAGCTCAATCCGCCGGCCGGGGGCGGCGTCGCCCTGGGCCGAAGCGGCAGCGCGCAGCAAAGCCGGCAGTTCCAGCGGATCGCGGCGCAACGCGAAAGCCGGGTCGCTCAGTCGGTCGTCGGCAAGGCAGGTATCCAGGATGTTGACCTGCCGGCGTACCGCACGGCGGATCTTCTCCAGCCGCGGCAGCATGCCGGGGGCCTTCACCTCCGCGTCCATCAGCAGAAGCTGGGCCGCGCCGTCGATGATGGCGAGCGGCGTCTTGAACTCGTGGGCCGCCATCGACAGGAAGCCGTTCAGCGCCCGCTTGGCCTCCTGCTCCGCCACCAGCCGCTCCTCCGCCTCCAGCCGGGCGAGGTCGAGGCGCCGCACCATGTCCTCCAGCCGCATTTCGGCCCGGCGGCGATGGGTGACGTCGCGCAGCATCAGCAGGCAGCCGACCTCGCGCGCCGCAGCACGCCCGCCGGCGCTGCCGGAGGTGAGCGGGACGCGGGTCGCCTCGAAGCTGCGCACTGTGCCGTCACTCTCCAGCGTCAGCGGCGCCGGAAGGGTGATGTCCCGCGGCGACAGCGCCGACAGGCCGGGGAGGTCGGCCAGCCGGCGGCCGAGCGGCGTGCCGTCGGGCACCAGCGCCAGGGCCGCCGGGTTCGCCTCCACCACCGTGCCGTCGGCATCGAGAACCAGAACGGGGTCGGGTACGGCGTCCAGCAGGGCGTCGCGGGCGACCGGCAGCAGGACGAACAGGCGCCGCCGGGTGATCAGCCAGTAGAACACCGCGCCCATCAGCAGGAAGCTGAAGGGAGTGGGGTCGAAGTCGAACAGCGTCAGGTTGCCGGTGACGTAGCCGACATTCGCCACCCACGGCACCGCCATCGCCACCAGGAAGCCCAGGTAATGGGTGCGGTAGGCCGGCGTGGCCCGGTGGATGCCGCTGGCGGTGACGACGATGCTCATCACCATGAAGGCATAGAGATAGATGGTGACGACGAAGAACAACAGGCCGTGGCTGTAGTCCAGCGCGGCGCCCGGCGCGTCGCTGATCGGTTGGACCGCCGTGTAGATCAGCCGATGGGCGTCGTTGGTCAGCGCCGCCGCCCAGGTCAGCGCGCCCACCACGACCGGCACCAGCCGCCAGCGCGCCGCCAATTCCTCCTGCGTGTAGGACCACAGGAACAGTGCCCAGAAGCTGGGGGTGCAGACGATGCCGAACCACGCCATTTCGGCCCAGAACAGCTTGTCCGCCGGGGCCGGGACGATGGTTTCGATGGCGGCAGCCGTCGTCCACCAGCAGGCGGACAGCTGCATCGCCACGAAGTTGAAGCGTCCAGGAAAGGGGGGCAGAGCCCAGCTGCGCCATGCCGTCCACAAGGTCGCCAGCACCGCGGCAAGCAGGAGAAGGGCCGGCAGGGTCAGCATGGCGGAACGGACGGAACGGGCAAGATGGCTCCGGAGGAGTGGCGCGGCCGCTCCGCAATGGAGCGGGAAAGCGCTACGGCACCGCAGCATGGACCGGCCGGCCGCAACTCTGCAAGAGCCTGCGGCACTGTGATCGGCCTTGCCCCGAGGGTCGCTCTAGCATTGCGGAATCCGGGCGCGGTCCCGATAACACCTGGATGCGACGATCATGAGGAGCGGCCAGGGTGACGGAACGAGCGGACGGCGGACGGCGGGGCGGAGCGGACAGGGCGGCGGTTCCCCTTGAAGGCGATGCCTTTGCCGGGAATGCCGCGTTGCTGCGCAGCCGCGCCATCCCGTCGCTGTTCGAGGCGCTGGAAACCCAGTCCGAGGGCACGGTGGCGGTCGACCGCGACGCGCGGGTGGTGTGGATCAACGAGAAATACGCCCGCATGCTCGGCATCTCCGACCCCGCCGAGGCCATCGGCCGCGAGGTGGAGGAGATCATCCCCCATTCGCAGATGCGTCAGGTTCTGGCGACCGGCCAGCCGATCCTGCTCGACCTGATGCTGTTCGGCACCCAGCGGCTGGTGGTGACGCGCTTTCCGCTGACCGACGACGCGGGCACGGTGATCGGCGCCGTCGGCTTCGTCCTCTATGACAGCCTGCACCGCCTGAAACCTCTGCTGGCCGAGCTGTCGCGGCTGGAGGCCGAACTGGCGGCGACCCGGCGCCGGCTCGACGAGGGGCGGCAGCCGCGCTACACGCTGCAAAGCTATGTCGGCGACAGCCCGGTCTGCCTGGAGGTCAAGCGCAAGGCCCGCCTCGCCGCCCGCAGCGACGCGCCGATCCTTCTGCTGGGCGAGACCGGCACCGGCAAGGAGCTGATCGCCCAGGCCATCCATGGCCTGTCGGCGCGTAGCGGCCGGTCCTTCGTCGGCGTCAACGTCGCGGCGATCCCGGAAACGCTGCTGGAGGCGGAGTTCTTCGGCGCGGTGCCCGGCGCCTATACCGGGATGGACCGCCGGGGCCGGGAAGGCCGCTTCAAGACCGCCGATGGCGGCACCCTGTTCCTGGACGAGATCGGCGACATGCCGCTTGGGCTGCAGGCCAAGCTGCTGCGGGCCCTGCAGGAGCAGGAGATCGAACCGCTGGGCTCCGACCGTCCGGTGAAGGTCGATGTGCGGGTGATCGCGGCGACGAATGTCGATCTGGAGCAGCGGATCCGCGACGGCCGTTTCCGCTCCGACCTCTATTACCGGCTGAACGTGCTGCCGATCCGACTGCCGGCCCTGGCGGAGATGGGCGGCGGGCTGGAGGCCATCGCAGAATCCATCCTGCAGGAGATCGCCGCCCGCAGCGGCCTTCCCCTGCGCGGCCTGACCCCGGAAGCGGTCGAGGCGCTGAGCCGCCACCGCTGGCCCGGCAATGTGCGCGAGCTGCGCAATGTGCTGGAGCGCACCTGCCTGCTGACCGACAACCGCCGCCTGACCGCCGCCGACCTCGCCGAGGCATTGCCGGATTTGGCGGATGCAGAACCGGCAGAGGTGACGCGTCCGACACCGGCGTCGTCGCTGGTCCATGTGGAACCACAACCCCTGCCGGGCTATGACGAGGCTTTCGACGAGTTCGAGCGCGGGCTACTCGGCCGTGCGCTCGCGGCCAGCGGCGGCCGGGCGACGGAGGCGGCACGGGCGCTCGGCATCTCCCGCGCCGCCTTCTACAAGAAGCTCGCCCGGCTGGGGATGCGCGCCGGCGGGTGAGGCCGGCGCGTTCTCGTCACATCGGCAGCTGCTTCACCGCCGCGACGGCGGTCATCACGCCGCGGATTTCCGCCAGACCACGCAGACGGCCGATCATCGGATAGCCGGGGTGGGTCGGTTTGCCCACATCGTCCAGCAGCTCATGGCCATGGTCGGGACGGAAGGGCAGGCGCCAGTTGTCGTTGCCGGCGTCCTGGCGGCGCTTCTGCTCCTCCAGCAGGGTGGTGACGACCGAAACCATATCCACGTCGCCGCCGAGATGGTCGGCTTCCTCGAAGGAGCCGTCCGGCTCCTTGGCGACGTTGCGCAGGTGGACGAAGTGGATGTCCTCGGCGAAGCGCTTGGCCATCGCCGGCACGTTGTTGGTCTGGCCCGCGCCGAGCGAGCCGGTGCAGAAGGTCAGGCCGTTGTTCGGCGACTTCACCGCATTGATCAGGTGGGCGAGGTCGTCCTCGGTGCTGACGATGCGGGGCAGGCCGAACAGCGGGCGGGGCGGGTCGTCGGGATGGATCGCCATGCGGATGCCGACCTCCTCCGCCGTCGGGATCACCTCGCGCAGGAAGCGGGCCAGCGTCTCGCGCAGGCCGTCGGCGGACATGCCGTTGAAGCGCGCGATCATCTTGCGCAGGCCGGGGATGTCGTAGCGGTCATAGGCGCCCGGCAAGCCGGCCATGATGTTCGACAGCAGCTTCGCCCGGTCGCTTTCGGAAGAGCGGTCGAACCACTCCTTGGCCTTGGCGAGGACCTCCGGCGAATGGTCCTCCTCGGCGCCCGGACGTTCCAGCATGTAGACGTCGAAGGCGGCATGCTCATGGGCGTTGAAGCGCAGCGAGGTGCCGCCGCCCGGCAGCGCCGCCGCCAGCTCCGTCCGCGTCCAATCCAGAACCGGCATGAAGTTGTAGCAGATGGTGGTCACGCCGCAGGCGGCGAGGTTGCGCATCGACTGGCGGTAATTGTCGAACAGCTCCGTCAGGTCGCCTTCGCCGATCTTGATCGCCTCGTGCACCGGCAGGCTTTCGGTGACGGTCCAGCTGAGGCCGAGTTCCTTGTCGGACTCGATCATCGCCTTGCGTTTCTGGATTTCCTCGACCGACCAGACGACGCCGTAGGGGATGTGGTGCAGGGCGGTGACCACGCCGGTGGCGCCGGCTTGGCGGATGTGGTTCAGCTTGATGGCGTCTTCGGGGCCGAACCAGCGCCAGGATTGTTCCATGGCTTCGAACTCCTTGGAAAGAGAGGGGCTTTGGATTTGGGTGTCAGCGGAAAAGCAGGCTCGGCAGCCACAGCGACAGGGCCGGGATGTAGGAGACCAGGAACAGGATCACGATGTTGCAGAGCAGGAAGGGCCAGATCGCCTTGGTGATCGCGCCCAGCGAGATCTTCGCGATGTTCGCTGCGACGAACAGGCAGACGCCGACCGGCGGGGTGGTCAGGCCGATCATCAGGTTCAGCACGGCGAAGGTGGCGAAATGGATCGGGTCGATGCCGACCTGCGTTGCCACCGCCAGCAGCGGCGGGAACAGGATGATCAGCGCCGCGATCGTTTCCATGAAGGTGCCGACGATCAGCAGCAGGATGTTGATCAGCAGGATGATCAGATACTTGTTGGTGGTCAGCGCCAGCATCGAGGCGGCGATGGCCTGCGGGATCTGCTCGCTGGTCAGGATCCAGCCGAAGACGTTGGCAAGCCCCACCAGCAGGATCAGCCCGCCCGCCCCGATGGCGCTTTCCAGCAGGATGCCGGGCAGCTGGCGCAGCTTGAAGCCCTTGTAGACGAACAGCCCGATGACGAAGGCGTAGAGCGCCGCGACGATGGAGGCCTCGGTCGGGGTGAAATAGCCGCCGACGATGCCGAACAGGATGATCGCCGTCATCAGCAGCGCCCAGAAGGCGCCTCGGCTGGCACGCAGCAGCGCGCCGAAGCCCTGCCAAGGCTCCCGGGGATAATTGCGCACCCGCGCCAGGATCCAGACCGTCAGCATCATGCCGACGCCCAGCAGCAGGCCCGGGACGGCGCCGGCCATGAACATCTTGCCGACCGACAGGCCGGTCAGGGTGCCGACGATGATCATCGGCACGCTGGGCGGGATGATCGGCCCGACGGTGGAGGCGGCGGCGGTCACCGCGGCGGCGAAGGGCGCGTCATAGCCGGACTTGCGCATCGCCGGGATCATCACCGCGCCGATGGAGGCGGTCTCCGCCACCGCGGTGCCGGAGATGCCGGCGAACACCATCGACCCCGTCACGTTGGCAAGCCCGAGGCCGCCGCGGATATGGCCGACCAGCCGGTTGCTGAACAGCACGATCTGGTCGGTGATGCCGCCGCCGTTCATCAGGTTGCCGGCCAGCACGAAGCCGGGGATGCAGAGCAGGACGAAGCTGTCCATGCCCGCATACATGAATTGCGGAACAACGGCGAGGTCGATGTCGCTGCCGACCAGATAGACCGCCGACGCGCCGCCCAGCGCGATGCCCACCGGCGCGCCCAGGATCAGCAGGACGGCGAAGGTGACGAACAGTGCGGTGACCATCAGACGGTTTCCCCATGGCTGGGCGGCGCGGAATCGCGCCCGAGCCCGGCCAGCCGGGCGATCGAGAAGAAGGCGAGCGACACCGGGATGATCAGCGTCACCACATAGACCCAGATCATCGGCACGTTGATGGAGCGCGCCCGCTCACCAATGCTGCCGACGACGTAATCCCAGGCGCCGGGGATGATGGCGATGGCAAAGACCAGGATCGCCAGATCGACCAGCCGTGCGACCGCCGTCTGCAGGGGCTTGGGCAGCAGCAGGATGAACATGTCGACGTTCACCAGCTCGCCGCGCAGCAGCGCCAGCCCGCAGGAGAAGGCGACGAGATGGACCAGCGCGAAGCGGGCCACCTCCTCCGTCCAGGGCGGCGAGGGGAAACCGGGAATGCGGCCCAGCACCTGGATGGTCACGACAACGATGAGGACGCCGATGGCCGCCAGGGTTCCCCAGCGGCAAAGGGCGGAGACGGCCGACACCGCGGCGGCAAAGGCGTTGCGCATTGGAAGGGCTCTTGCGGTTGGGGGAGGGGGACACAACTCCGTATCCCCCTCTCCCCCCCGGGGAGAGGGTCGGGGTGAGGGGGATGCATAGGGAGGATTCTCGGAAGGTCCCGCCACGCATCCCCCTCACCCTAACCCTCTCCCCGGGGGGGAGAGGGGATCTCCCCCTCACTTCACCGCGAGGATTTCGTCGTAGATCGGCTTGATCTCCGGCGACAGCGCGGCGACGACGGCCGGGCGGCCCTTCTCGGCGAAGGCGGCCTTGTCGACGGTGATGAACTCCATGCCCTTGGCCTTCAGGTCGGCCGCCAGCTTGGTCTCGTCCTCGATGAACAGCTTGCGCTCGGCGGCCTGGGCGGCCTTGGCGGCTTCCATGATCGCGGCGCGCTGCTCGGCCGGCATCTTGTTCAGCTTCTTCGACCCGCCGACCAGATAGATCCAGCTGATGACGTGCTCCGTCAGGTTCACGTATTTCTGGACCTCGTAGAAGCTCGCCGACTTGATGAGGGCGAGCGGGTTCTCCTGCGCCTCGATGGTGTCGTTCTGCAGGCCGGTGAAGACCTCCGAGAAGGCCATCGGCGTC
>PJUA01000261.1_pt1 | contig 39325 bp, 38 predicted proteins | sample 1512151 | NCBI WGS metagenome assembly PJUA01 (sample SAMN08177678, study PRJNA422409) | Soil metagenome, whole genome shotgun sequencing project. | isolation source: Soil enriched on filter paper: beechwood xylan treatment | place: USA: Madison | collected 2015-01-15
AAGTAACCTCATTATGGTGGTATTGCCGATGGTGTTCACCTCTTCCCATTCCGAACAGAGTAGTTAAGCCCATCATGGCCGATGATACTGGTATTTTTCCGGGAAAGTAGGTAGCTGCCATATGTATTCTAAAGCCTTCAACATTTGTTGAAGGCTTTTTTGTTTTTTTTAACATAGTAAGCTATGATAACCTATTTTGTTTTATTTAATTTGTGTTTCATTAATTATTAATCATTTAAATTTTTAAAACATGAAAAAACTATTTTTATTAGGTGCTTCTCTATTAATTGCAAGTGTTTCATCGTTTGCAATTACAGTAACTGTTTACAACTTAACCGGCTGTCCCTATTCTTTAAGTGTTAATGGTGGTGTGGGCTATATCAATGTGCCTGCTAACGGTAGTGCAACGGGTGGTAATGCCGGTACCAATCCTACTGCTGCAAAAGTTGGCTATGTTAGTGGCGGGAGCTGGCTGGGACAAGTTAATCTCTCCAATGTAAGTACTTTTGGTACCAGTACCTTTGTACCGCCTTGCATGAGTGGTTTTTATAATTGCACTTGGAACCAACCAAGTCCTACAGCGAATGTCACTATATTTATTTATCCATAAGGATTAAGCTTTTTATATGGTTGATATCCAGAGTAGGTAGCTGACACATGCATTTTAAAGAGCGTTTCGTAACTGAAATGCTCTTTTTTTATGCACCTAAGCTAAAGCATTGCTCATCATTCATTATTAGTTGAAAAGTAAAAAGTCAAAAAACAATTTGCGGTAACAGCGTTCATTGTATACTCCTCACTCCTCACTCATATCACCTATCAACCATTACAATAAGACTTCCTGACATCATTGCATTATACTAGAAATGACGGTGCCAACCGCTGCCGCTTGATCGAGGGACAGCTTGGATTAAAATCAATCATCACTATTTACCCACTAACTATTAAAAACCACTTATCACGCATATATAATTCCCCTGATAAACTTTTCTTTTAGGATATTTTTGAATTATTGCCCCTTCTAAAAAATATTTTTTCTGATATAAATATTGCATAAGCGTTTTTTATTTTATATCTTGTTTGTTGATAAGAACATTTTTAAACATTAACACAAATCTTATGTACAAACAATTATTACATGCCACTCTCTTGGGCGGCTTGCTGGCATCTATGACGCCGGCCCTGGCACAAAATCCTGCAACTCAGCCTGACTTTCAATTGCCTACAGTAATGGGGCCTGTTATGAGACCTCAGAATGCCAGTAGCAGTACAATGCAGCTGGTTACTTTCCCCTCCGGGGCCGTAGAGAATTTATATATCCACAGTTGGGATGTATTTTCTTCACCCAGCAATAGCGGGATTGCCTGGCGGAGAACAGATCCCTCTGGTAGTCTTATCTGGGAAGATTATGTGCTCATCCCTTATGCAGAAGACATTGATGCGGTTATTTATGAAGATGGCGGACAATTCTATGTGCTGGCCGCTTATTATTATAATAATTCATTCACAGGTATAAGGGAGCATAGATATGACACCTACAGGTTTGATCCTGGAGTTTTGACCCTTCTTGGCACTACTACCTTAGGTTCTTCTCCTAGTTTTGGTAGAATTAACGTAGATGCGAGTATGTACGGCGTAGCCATTACCTGGTGTGAACCGGGTGTCGGTATTTTTGCACAGGCATCAACATTTCCTTTCTCTGGATTTGCAACCGGACCTGTATTCTTACCGGGTACCTCAAATCAGGTAGACCCGGATATTTGTATCCGCAGAGGGGGCGGGGGAAGTTGGACAGGCCTGGACCTTCAGCTGGTTACCCTGGATAACTCTCAAATCTCCTTATTTGAGCATCGTGTACCGTTTTTTAATGTTGAAGCCGGTTCTTCTGCAGGTTTTACTACCGAGTATGGAACGATGAGTTCCTGGGGCAGGTATTCCCCTCCACGTATTGAATGCCCGGATATATGGGGCAACGGGCAAAGATGGACGGTAACTATGGGTTGGAATGTAGTTTCCGGAGGCTCTGTAATAGAATGGGTGGATGCTGTTGTAATGAATGAAGATTTTGCACCTGCTCCGACCCTTGTAAATATATCCTCCTTAGCTTATCCTTTTGCAGGCTGGGTAGAACCTTGTGATCCGGTAGTGACTTACAATAGAGATGCTGATGTTGCCACTATTGGTTGGATCAGTCAGCAACCAACAAGTGTTTTGCCAAGCACTTCTGATAAAAAATACCTGGCTATGGACATTAGAGATGATGGATCTACGTCGCCAGCAACACTGCCCTGGACTTTTAATATGATTTCGAATACCTCTGGTGGTAATGAGGCGGTACTGGCCTTCTCGGGACAAAATTTAAATAGTGATTTTGATGGATTGCATACTGCATTTTCTCAGTTTCATCCCGCTTTCCCCAATTACTGCATGATGTATAAGAGCCGTCCATTTGGTTTGATGACCTTTAGTGATAAAGCTAAATTAAATCCGGGCGCAGCAACAAATGATATTGCGATCAGTCCTAATCCATTTAGCAATGCGTTATCTTTTGTAGTACCTGCGGCTGGTAATTATACCATTAGCCTGATCGGCCTGGATGGGCGTGTAGCGTATACACATACCGAAATCTTGACAAAGGGACAATCTTTTAAAGTAGCCACACAAGAATTGGCTGCCGGAAATTACATTATGAACATAAGATCCGTTGAGAACAATGTAAATAAAGTAGAGAAGCTGGTTAAACACTAACAGTATCTTTAGAAAATGCAGCAGCAGGTGGCCATTGGTCGCCTGCTTTTTTCTTATACCTAAATGATAAACAGCGTACATTCATTGTTAATAATCAGGCTTTGAGTGAGGCATACTAAATAACATATGAGTTTTTCTTTTTTTTAATATGGATAATTAATCTAAAATGTTACTTTCTTTTGTATACTTAGTGTTGTGTATGACTTAGGGGTAGATTTTTATTCATTTAATCTTGCAACTCATAGATTTGTTTTTTATCTTGTTTCCTGATAGGTTATTCTTAAACACTTAAATGCTAATTATTTATGTCAAGAAAATTGCTTCATGCCGCCCTCTTATCGGGCGTTCTGGGATCTATGACGCCGGCACTGGCACAAACACCTTCCATACTGCCGGATATCCAGCTTCCTGCAGTACCCGGACCGGTTTTGCGTCCTAATAATGCGAGCAGCAGTACTATGCAGCTGGTCAACGGCCCTACGGGACAAGAAAATTTATATATCCATAGTTGGGATGGTCCTACTACCGTGGGTAGTAACATAGGCGATTTTCACAGTGGTATAGCCTGGCGCAGAACAGATGTTAACGGTACTGTACTGAGTGAAGATTTCATCTATATTAAATACGCGGATGATATTGATGCGGTAATTTTTGAAGATGGAGGTGCTTACTATGTACTCGCTGCTTATTATTATGATGATTATAATCCGGCCACCAAAGGACATTACTATGATATTTATAAGTTTGATGCCAGCGGGCTTGTTCCCGTATCCATGCTGAATCCATTAGGCTTTTCGCCAACTTTCGGAAGAATTAATGTTGACGCTACTGTATATGGACTTGCCATTACCTGGAACGTACCGGGCGTAGGTATTTATGCCAAGACCGCAGAACTGCCGGGCGCGGTGTTTGGCCCGGACGTATTGCTGCCGGGTACGGCTAATATGGTGGATCCTGATGTATGTATACGTCGTGGTGGCGGTGGCAGCGGCACCGGCCTGGATCTGCAACTCGCCTTCCTGGTAGATACCCGTGATGTTTTATATGAATACAGAGTGCCTTTTTATGATATCCTGGGAGGCTCTTCAGCAGGATTTGTGAACGAATATGTTGCCGGTACGGGTTGGGGCAATAAATACAGTCCGCCAAGAATAGATTGCCCGGATAAATGGGGTGGCGGACAACGATGGGCGATGACTCTGGGTACTTATAATTATAACTATAGTACAGGTGCCGTAACGGAGTGGGTTTATGCAATCGTTAAAAATGAGGACTGGCCGGGCGTACCACCATTGTACACTTATCCTACCATCATTGACCTTAATTATGTAAGTTATACTGCAACAGGCTTCTTCATCGGCAACAATCCTGTTATTGCTTACAATAATCAACAAAATGAAATTGTTGTAGGCTGGATAACCATGCAAAATACCGCTGTAGCTCCTGGTACTTCACAACACAAATATGTAGCTGTAGATATTAAAGACGATGGTAGTGCTGCTCCTGCACTGATACCGGGTTCATTTAATATGATCTCCAATACACCTTGTGATATAATGCCTGTTCTGGCTTTTTCCGGGCAGGACCTGCACAATAATTATGATGGTTTACATGTAGCTTTTAGCGAGTACGTTCCTTATCCACCTTTCTATAATATTATGTATAAAGACAGGAAATGGGGCTTGAGTACCTTTAAAGGTGCAGCAAAAATGGAAGTTACTCAAAACCAAAATCTCCAAGTCAGCCCTAACCCTTTCCATAATACTTTATCTTTTGTAGCACCGGGAGAGGGTAATTATACAATCAACCTGACGAGCCTGGAGGGCAGGGTAGTGTATAGCCACAAAGAAAAATTGACCACAGGACAGCGCTTCCAGGTAAATACCCCGGGCCTGGCTGCAGGTACTTATATGATGCATATTGTTTCCCCGGAAAATAAAATCAATAAAATGGAGCAACTGGTTAAGTTCTGATAGATTATTTCTATGAACAAAAGAAGCAGGTGAACTACGGTCACCTGCTTCTTTCGTATAGGGAAACAATATGCTGTGGTATACATTTATAAGTGATAGCAAGGCTTCGGGTAATTGAGGTAAATGGGTAATAAATCTGCTATGTCGCTTTCTTTTGTATACTTAGTGTTGTGTATGACTTAGTAGTAGGTTTTTTTAATGAAAAATTGCAAATGATAAATTTGTATTTTATCTTGTTTTATAATAAGAACACTTTTAAACATTAACACTAATCTTATGTACAAACATTTATTACACGCTACCCTCCTCGGGGGTATGCTGGGCTCCATGACGCCAGTACTGGCACAAACACCCTCTATTATGCCGGATATACAGTTGCCGGCAGTACCCGGACCTGTATTGCGGCCGGAAAATTCGAGCAGCAGTACAATGCAGTTGATCAACGGAGCCTCCGGGGTCGAGAATTTATTCATTCATAGTTGGGACGGACCGGTAACTTCGGTAAATGGCCTGCCGGAATATCATAGCGGTATTGCCTGGCGGGTAACGGATGTGAACGGCAGCACAATCAATGAAGATTTTATCTACATTAAGCATGCTAAAGACATTGATGCGGTCATTTATGAAGATGGAGGAGCATACTTTGTATTGGCGGCCTACTACCTGGATGTGTCTGACCCGACTCTGAGAGGACATTATTATGATATTTATAAATTTGATGCAAGCGGTCTCTCTCCTGTATCTAATCTTAACCTGCTTACTTTGTCCCCAAATTTCGGAAGAATCAATGTTGATGCAACTGTGTATGGCCTGGCGATAACCTGGTGCGTGCCGGGAACGGGTATTTATGTAAAAGCAGGCGATTTAGCCGGTGCAAATTTTGGTCCGGATGTTTTATTACCTAATACGAGTACGAGGGTAGATCCCGACATCTGTATCCGCAGAGGCGGCGGCGGTAGTGGTACCGGCCTGGATTTACAAATCGCTTTTTTAGAAAATAGCTTAACCCAGTTTTTTGAATACCGCGTACCTTTCTATGATGTATTATCCGGGTCATCTGCTGGGTTTACGCAGGAAATGGCAGGCAGCTCCCCGGGGCCTAAATTTTGTCCGCCCAGGATTGACTGCCCGGATAAATGGGGTGGTGAGCAAAGATGGGCAATCGCTTTAGCGGGCTACGAGTACAACTCAAGTACAAATGTGGCTACAGAATGGGTTTATGCTATCGTAAAAAATGAAGACTGGCCGGGAGTACCTCCTTTATTTACTTACCCTACTATGGTAGATCTTAGCTATGTAACTTATACTACCAGTTGGTTTCAGCCACCTAACCCGGTAATTGCTTATAATAACCAGCAAAATGAAATTACGGTAGGTTGGATGACCAAGCAGCAAACAGCTGTCATTCCGGGTACCAACTCCGTGAAGTATGTGGCTAAAGATGTAAAAGATGATGGTGCTGCAATGCCTGCCGTAATACCGGGATCTTATAATATGATCTCTAATGCACCATGTGATGTGATGCCTGTGCTGGCCTTCTCCGGTCAGGACCTGCACAGTAATTTTGATGGACTGCATGTTGCTTTTAGTGAATACGTACCTTACGCACCTTTCTATAATATCAAGTACAAAGACAGGAAATGGGGCTTGAGTACCTTTAAAGGTGCAGCGAAAATGGAAGTTACACAAAACCTCCAGGTCAGCCCTAATCCTTTCAATAATACCTTATCTTTCGTGGCAACAGGTGAGGGTAATTATACGATCAGCCTGACGAGCCTGGAGGGCAGGGTAGTGTATAACCACAAAGAAATGCTGACCGCAGGACAGCGCTTCCAGGTAAATACCCCCGGCCTGGCTGCAGGTACTTATATGATGCACATTGTTTCCCCGGAAAATAAAATCAATAAAATGGAGCAACTGGTTAAGTTCTGATAGATTACTTTTATGAGCAAAAAAAGCAGGTGGCTAATGTCACCTGCTTTTTCTATTTACCAGCTAAAGTATGGATATATTCTATGTATTTAATGCTGTTTATCAAATTCCTATGAGCGAAAAATATTTTATTTTAGCATTTTTATAACAAATAAAGCTTGCATTTAGCTTTTCTGTTTTATATTTTGTGTTTTACTATTTGTTAACATATTAAACAGAATGTTATGAAGAAATTTTTGATTTTTATTGCATTAAGTTTGGGAGCTAGCCAAATGGAAGCTCAAAGTCCGTATTCGGATCCTGCTGTTCCAGAGGATTATTATCCTTCCGGGCAGTCCTGGCATAATACGAAACGCTTTTTGAGCCATAGTGCGGCAAATGCCTATGGCGGTCATTACAATCCTACTATTTTGGCCAATACTGATGTGTATACTTACTCCTGGGATGAGTGGGATCCGGACCCAAGTGCTCCTGCGCTTAACTTTGCAGGGTTTGCCGTCAAAGAAATGGGGGCCGGGAGCCAGATTTTTAATGGTGCCGGACCAGCAACCAATGTTTATTTTAACCTTGGAGATGCTAGTTTATTGGGTCCTGGCGGCTATACTGTTAGTGTTGAAGCCAGTCTCATGTATGATGGATCTGTTCCGGGGCAGACTTATATTGCCGTTACCTATTACAGAGAGTCCAGTGTCTCACCTTATCAGCCCGGATATTTCCTGGAATTATTTCATTGGAATGGCTTTTCGCTTACCTCGGTAAATATCACTCCTTTATCTGAGCCTTATTTCGGGGCCGTGGGTAAAGGCATAATCCATCATGATGTACAAAGAGCAGGGCGCCTGGTTTTGGCGTTTGAAGCCAATGGCAGGATATACACCCAATCTTTAAGGGTATCGGGAGGCTTACCGGTTTTAAGTGGTTTAGGTAATCTTGGCTTTGGCAGTGCTTTGACAAGACCGGACGTAGCTATGAGTAGGCTGGGCAACGGAAATACAGAATTGTATTATGTTGCTAATGATAATAACAATGAAAAACTTTATGTTTTAGGTACAGATCTTTCGGCTGTAGATGCTATTCCTCCTTTTACAGTCGGCGTGATTCCCGCTGTTGTCAAAGATGCAGTATTTGTCTGGGATATATTTGGTACGCCGCCGTCACCGGTTACCTTTGATCTGCCGCGTATTGACGCACCCGATATATCGCCGAGCGGAGAAGAAACCTGGAGCTGGGTGGTCTCTGAGCATGGTGCTGACAGGGATTATGTACGCTCCGGCTATTACAACCGCTCCGTAAGCTCATCTGTAAGGCATGATTATCTGAACAGAAGCATTACTATCCCAACATTTGACATCAGTATGAATCCCGGTAACTGGGCGAATCCGATTAATCAGCGTGCGGTTGTCGCTTTCGGGGAAGATGCAGAAGTATATTATGCCTGGGTACGTGTAACTGATGGTGCCGTTCCGACGCCTCTATTATATCCTTCGGTGCCCAATTCATCCTATACGGGTTATATCAGCCATAAACTGGATAAATTTGGTAATTGCCTGAACAATATGGGTACCGGGGCCTATGCCGGATTATATGATTATGATAAAGTTAATGATGATCCATATAATGCAGGAATGATGGCATCCGTTGCTTTAGGTAGCTGTAACTATAATTTACAGCGTCTCTTCAGCAGTTTTATGTTGGGTGACCCAACCATTACTACAGCTTATGGATACCAGATAGGGCATAAAACTACAGACTGGACTACCGCCCAGTTCAGACCGGGCAGTACTTCCATTAAGGATAATACTAGTACATTATCTTTCAATGCTTTACCTAATCCATTCCAATCAAATGTAAAACTTGATTTTAAGGGGATGAGCCAGCAGGAAAACCTGAGCCTGAAAGTGAGTAATTTACTGGGGCAGACTGTTTTAACAAAAGATGGTTATCCCGAAGAACTGAACAAAGTAGTGCAGGAGCGCAGTGCTTCATGGGATGCCGGTTTATACCTGATTCAGGTCAGCGGCAAACCAGGTATTGCAATACAAAAGGTTATAAAACAATAATAATTAAAATGAGGCAATCAGGGGCTGGATACTATCAGGTATCCGGCCCTTGATTTTTTTATGAGCCTAAGGTTTGTAAGTAAGGCTTCAATTTGACTTATTACCATTTTTGTAATTCAGGTTTGTTTTTTTTATTTAATTTTAATGCTTGTTATTATCATATAGAATTTAATTAAAAAAGAAAATAGGAATGAAGAAAGTACTATTCCCGGCTGTATTAGCCTTGTCTTCAATGGGCTTAAGCGCTAATGCGCAGATCAGTCAGGGAGGGCTACCATGGTCCATAGTCAATAAATCGGAGTTTAATGAACTTCCGGTAAGCAGATCTGTTAATCCCGATTGGGCGGCCTACCTGGCTTCAGAAGCGGAAACAAATGCCGCTATGCAGGCACGTCCTTACATTGGTGGTTTAATCACAGCTGCTGATTTCGGATTTCCTCAATCCGGGCAATTACAGGTATTGCCTGATGGTTCAAAGATCTGGAGAGGGGTAATCGCCGTAGAGGGTGCTCCCTCAATGGGCTTGCTGTTTAACCAGTTTAGTCTTCCCAAAGGAGTAAAACTTTTCTTAACCAATGAGAACGGTAAGCAGATTGTAGGCGCATTTGATGCAACCAACAATGATCCTTCCGGTAAGTTTGCCATAGATGTAGTACAAGGCGGAAAAGTATTTGTAGAGCTGGATATAGCAGCCAATACTGTAATTGATGCGATTCAATTGCATGTTGATGGGATAATGGTATTACACAGAGGGATTGAGCATTTAAGCGCCTTTTTGGACGTACAGCCATTTGATCAAATAGATAACCAATTTAATGGTTCTTCTTCCGTATGTATGATCAATGCCATTTGTCCTACCGGTGCTGATTATCCGAATAGCAGGAAAGCGACTGTACAAACCATCCTCCCGCTATCAGGTGGCTATGTAGGTTTATGTAGCGGCACCCTGGTAAATAATACCGGGAATACAGCCGGAAACTGTAAAGCTTATGTATTAAGTGCCTCCCATTGTGAAGGCTCTATGACCTTAAACAGTAATGCGTTTAACCAATTAATGATACGCTTTAATTTTGAAAGGGCGAACTGTAGCAATACGGCTCAGACAAACGGGGTAACGCTTACAGGAGCTAATCTTATTGCCCGTTCTAACCTTATCAGTGAAGATGTAAACGATATTGACGGTGACTTCATGTTGTACGAGTTAAGGCAAGCGATACCGGCTTCTGTAGAAGCCGTACTGAGCGGCTGGAATCGCGGTAATTCTTTACCGGGTACTTTAAATAGTCCTAAAAAATATATTACGTTCCATCACCCGAACGGAGATAACAAAAAAGTGTCGGCAGCACAAAGTATTTATTCAGATAATAAGGTATGGTCTGTATTGTTAACAGAAGGCTATTCGGCTCCCGGCTCCTCAGGAAGTGGTTTGTTTGATGGAGATGGTTACCTGATTGGTGACCTGTCTACAGGCGGACCCTACCAGATTCCTCAAAGCTGTCGGTTAAATGCAGCAGGTGAAGACACCGAGGCTGGCGACTACGCCAGCTATCAAAAGCTATGGCATGCCTGGGAATACAGTATCGATGGTACGGCAGCAAACAGGAGACTGAAACCATGGTTAGACCCGGCAAATACCGGCGTGACCAAATTAAAATCCGTAACCTCTGCATGTAGTGTTTTAACCACCGGTGGCGGAACTCTTGATGATAACACGGTTTCCATTAATGATGTTGAAGCGGCTTTATTAGATCAGGTTTCCGTATTTCCTAATCCAAGCAATACAGGTCTGGTTCAGGTAAAATATAATTTTAAAGAGTCTATGGACCTGAAATTGGAAGTTCTTGACGTTACCGGCAGGAAAGTATTCGCCACTAAATACAATAGTTTGAAATCCGGCAGCCAGCAAGTCGACTTAAGTAATATGAATAACGGGGTGTATATCATTAAATTTATTGCAGATGGTGTTGCCGTAGGTAAAAAGATTATTATCAACAAATAATTGGGCATTCCGGTATAACTGAATAATCCCTTTTAAAAGCGTAGCTGAATAATTCGGCTACGCTTTTTTCATGGACACAGGCAACGAAAATCAGGCTACTTACATTTAATGTTTCTGAGCTTAACAAGTCAAAAACAAAAAAGTAGTCAAATGAAAACAAGTTTTTTAATTTTTTCAACCTTATTAGCCTTAGGTGGTACCGGGTTGCAGGTAAACGCACAGATCAGCCAGGGTGGGATTCCTTTATCTATAAGAGATAAGGTTGCTATTGGCAATATACCCGTATCGAATTACGCCAGTCCTGATTGGGAAGCTTTTCTGGCTTCAGAAAAAGCATTAAGTCCTGAGCAAAGATTTAGCAGACCGTTTATTGTAGGCTTAAGCGCGGCAACAGATTTCGGCTTTCCGCAATCCGGGCAGATGGAAGTTACAGGAAATGGTTACCGGGTATGGCGTGGGATTATCAGTGTCGCAAACGCGCCGGCTATAGGACTTGCATTTGATCAATATGCTTTACCTAAAGGGGTACAATTATTCGTCACTAATGAAAATAAAAGACAGGTTGCCGGTGCTTTTGATGCGTCCAATAACGATCCTTCAGGTCTGTTTGTGATTGATGCGATCCAGGGAGATAAAGTATTTGTAGAGTTAAATATTGCCCCGGGTGTTAATATCGATGATATCCAATTGCATATTGATAAAGCGGTAGTCTATCATCGTGCTATAGAACATTTGAAAACTTACCTGATAACGGGCGAGTCTAACCTGGATCAATATGATGGTCCTCTAAACGGTGGCTCTTCTGTATGTATGATCAATGCCATTTGTGCTACCGGGGCTTATGTTGATAATCCGAGAAAAGCTACCGTCCAAACTTTGAGGCTTTTTGCGAATGGCACGGCTGGCCTGTGTTCCGGTACCCTGGTGAATAGTACGGGGAATACAGCCGGGGGTACCTGTAAACCTTATATTGCCACGGCTACTCACTGTGAGACTTCTGGTGCAACCAGTAATACTTCGGCAGAATTCACGCAACTTATCGTGAGGTTTAACTTTCAGCGCCCTGATTGTGCGGGAACCGGTGCTACTGCAGGCGTAAGCATGACCGGGGTTAATCTAATAGCCCGTTCTACGATGCAGCCTTCCTGGGCTGATCCTAATAACCCTTCAGCTGTTTTTGATATGAAAGGCGATTTTATGCTGTACGAGTTGAAAGGGGAAATTCCTGCAGCTTATGATGCAGTGCTTTCCGGCTGGAAAAAACAGGATGCCGATGTGCAGACCACAGCAGGTACGGGTAAAAAATTCTATGGTTTCCATCATCCGGTAGGGGATAATAAAAAACTGACCAGCTCGGCATCTATTCAGTCGCTTACCTGGCCTAATCAGCAACCCAACCCTTCTGGTAGCAGGTGGCTCATGCAGGCAACGGAAGGCTATGCTTCCCAGGGCTCTTCGGGTAGCGGCCTGTTTGATGGAGACGGTTACTTTATTGGCATCGCTTCTGTCGCAGGACCGTCCGGCTCTATTCCGGCGAATTGTAACAATGCGGCATCCGGTGGTACCAGTCAGGGAGTACCCATGGACCAGGTGTTATATCAAAAGGTAAGTCATGCCTGGGAATACAATGAAAATGGGGTTGCAGGTGCCAATAGTCTCAAGCCTTTCTTAGACCCTGCTAATACGGGTGTGGTGAAAGTAAATTCAGTAAAGGCAACAACCTGCGCGGCTATTACCTCCGGCGGTGGTACCGATGGCGCGGTTACAATCAATAGGGTAGATGAGCAGTTAGATGCCAATGTATCGATCTTTCCTAACCCGAATAAGGATGGAAATGTTCAGTTACAATTTAACCTGAAAGAAGCGACCGATATGCAGATTACGGTTGTTGACGTTACCGGTAAAGTAGTTTATGCTACCCAGCTTAAAGGGGCCCGGAGTGGTGTTAAAAACCTGGACCTTCAAAATCTGGCCAACGGGCTTTATGTAGTAAAGATCACAACGGCTTCAGGATTTACCGGTAAGAAATTATTGATGAATAGATAAGTAGATTAGTGTTTAAAATAATAAGGGCAGGTTTCTACCTGCCCTTATTATTTTAAGTACTTAAAGACTTTTAGCTTTATAATTGCCGGGAATGCTGAATTGGAATTCAACCGCGCCGTCTACATCATGGCTGGAAAATTCCATATTCAGAAGGGTGGTTTGGTTCTTGTTCTTGTCTTCAATTTTAATATTCCTGGCTTTGGCGAAATTTTGCCCGGCTACTATAGTATAATCACTATAGTCAATAGTACAGTTAAACTTTTTGGCTTCTGATTTTATTTCCTGTTGTTTTAATGTTTGTGTTTCCTTATCATAAACCAGGGTTTGCTGGTAGCCATCCTGCTCCATTTTGAGGACGATATCATTGCCTTCTTCCTTGGCTGACTGTACCTTTAAACCGGCCATCACGGGGTTGCCGATTAATAAGTTTTCCAGCATCGGGAAGCTGATAGGGGCATTCAGTTTTTTTACACCTTCTTCAAAGCTCATGTCGTAGGAACTCCTGCTCAGGCGCTCTACCGCCTGTAACCTGTCTGGTGTGATTTGCGCCCTCGCCACCTCGGCTACCCCGAGCGCGACTATAGAAGCCCATACTTTTTCTCCTTTCTGCATTTTTAAATTTGCAGAAAAGTTTTGTTTCTGATCAGCACTCTCATACTTCATCTTGGCTTTACCCGCAAAAGTTTTGTAAATAAACACCCGCTTATAAAGCTCTGAATAATCTTTAGCCTGCACCGGGGGATTGGTCACGACTGGTGGCTGAACCACTTTTTTACTGCCGCCGCAGGAGGCCAGTAAACAGGCCAGGGCTGCCGTAGCGGCCATTTTAAAACAATAATTTTTTACCGTCAGACTATTCATAAATATTACGTTCTTTTATTTTCCGTTTTAAAAAAGAGCTGCCTTGACCGGCATCGTCAATGGCCTGCCATATCTTTAATGCATTCCCTTCATTGCCTAACCTGAACTCAGTATCGGCCAGGTGTTCCAAAATTACGGCAGAAACCTGGTCCCCGGCCACCGTTACTGCCTTTTCCAGGTAAAATTTAGCATCTTCATAACGGCGCATTTTATAAAGAATCCAGCCATAAGTGTCGAGATTATTGCTGTTGTTGAAATCCATTTCCAGTGTTTTCTTGGAAAGATTTAAGGCAAAATCAAGTCTTTCCCCTCTTTCAGATAAGAAATAGGCATAGTTGTTCAGGGCCATTACATTTTCCGGGTCTTTGACCAGTAAGGCATCATATACACTGTCAGATTCCTTATTTTGTCCCAACTCATGATAGTAGTGTGCTATAGAGTTATAAAAAAGAATTTCCTTTTCTTTTGATTTCTGTTTTTGTGCCAGGTCCAGTCCGGTAAACCCATGCTTTAAAGCTGTTTTATGATTCTTTTGCCATTCTGCGATCAGCATTTTATTGAACGGGATATCGATAGAGTCGGGGAAGGTTTTTTCCATGTGGTTTAATACCTCCAGCGCCGTATCGAATTTTGCGACATACATATAATGTTCTAATAGGGGTGTCCAAAGCACATAATTCTGTGGATGCTCCCCGATCAATGACCGGAACATGGCCACGCCTTCTTCTTCTTTACCACCGTAAAGATTCAGGGAGGCCAATAGTCTTTTAGCGGATAGATTATTGGGTTTATCCTTAACAATCTTTTCCGTCAATTCTGATAAATAAGTTAAAACGGAAGTATCTCCGCGGTTACCCGACATATAGGCACCGATCTGGTTGAGGATCGATAAATCTTTTTCCTGTGAGGACTCTGCCGTTTCCAGGTAATCTTTTAATTTTTCTGCAACGGCATCTACATTTCTTTTCTTCAGGTGATAACCGAAAATATAAGAGGTGACATCTTCATTTTTAGGGAATTGCTTTTCAAGCACTTTCAAGGCATCTGCAGACTTTAAGGGCTCATTATCCAGCTCATAGATCTCAACGATCTGTACCAGGTATTCCGGGCTTAAAGGGTAGGCTTCCACAAGTTGCCGGGTCACCTTCAGTGCCTCGTCCATTTTGCCTGATTTCAGGTAGACCGCTTGTTTCTCCTGTAAAATATTTTCATCATTAGGGTTATGATAGCTTAAGAGCGTATCTAAAATAGCTATAGAGGCCTCGGTCTTTCCGGCCTTTTGCAATAACCGGGAAGCCGCAAGGTAAGAGTTCTCCCGGTCACCGGGATTGTTGCGCCCGATGGCTAAAAATAAGTTGGCCGCAGAGTCATACTGCTCATTAAACGCCAGGATACCGGCATAGAATGATTGCATCCATTTATTCTCCGGGGAAAGGGCTACCGACTTCTGGGCATCTTTCAAGGTCTCTTTGAGGTAATTATAACGCCCTTTGATCTGTGCCAGGTAATAATAAGTAGTAGCATCTGTAGAATCTAAACTATTATAATAGTTAAAACTGACAAATGCGGTATCGAAACTACTAACAAGGTAGCTCCTGAGCGCATTGAAGAAAACGCGGTCATTATTTTGCAAAACATAGCCGTCGATAGACATGCCTTTAATTTCAGACTGGTTCTGTCCTTTTACCTCGTTCTGCATGTTGGCATAGTTCGCTTTGGCCTTTGCCACTTTTTTGGAAGGCCCACATGCCGTCATGCTCCATACAAAAATGAGTATAGCAAAATAAGGGAGCGTAAAAACACTCCCGGAAAAAGTTACAGTATTATTTTTTATGTTCCTCATTCTTATTGTAAAAATGAATAGTCGCCCAGGCTTATGGATTGCGGCTGCTCCTGGAATTGTACATGCTTTCCTAAAAGGGAATTTTCTAAATGTACATTTTTTAACTGAGTGCCTTCCTGAACGATACTATTGCTTAACAGGGAAAATTCAACCCGGACACCTTTTTCAAGGGATACATGCGGCCCTACTACCGCATTTTTGATCACCACTTCCGGGCCAATATAGCATGGGGCAATAATAGTACTGTTTTCAATAACTGCAGATGGGTCGATGAGTACTTCCTGCTCTTTCTTGATCTCCAGCATTCTTTTATTGGTAAAAACGGTGGCATCTTTATTCCCGCAATCCAGCCATTCCTCTACCTGGTCGCAGTAAAATTTGATCCCTTTGTTTTTCATATTTTCCATCGCATCGGTCAGCTGGTACTCGCCCTTCATTTTGATGTCATTATCAATCAGGTGTTGTAATTCTTTATGCAGGTTAGCGCCATCTTTGAAATAGTAAACGCCAATAATAGCCAGATCCGATACAAACTCCTGGGGTTTTTCTACAAATTCCAGGATCTCACCGTCTTCTGCCAGTCTTACTACACCAAAAGCGGAAGGATCTGCTACCTTTTGGGTCCAGATAATCGCATCTTTACCCGCATCGATGGTGAAATTAGCTTTGAATAAGGTATCTGCAAAAGCAACGAATACATTGCCGGTTAATAATTCTTTGGCACATAAGATCGCATGTGCGGTACCTAATGCTTCTTCCTGGTAGCAGATATGACCTTTTGCACCTAACCTGCCGGCTACTTCCAGCAGCATAGCTTCAGTTGCCGGTCCAAAGGCCGGGTTGATGATAAAAGCAATATTTTCAATAGGCTGATTACTGGTTGCCACAATGTCTTCTACCAATCGCTGTACTACAGGTTTACCGGCAATAGGAATTAAAGGTTTTGCTGTAGTTAATGTATGAGGACGCATACGCTTTCCCATTCCCGCCATCGGTATTATAATATTCATCTTCTGTTTTTAGTTATATATTCTGGCAAATATACTTTTACTGGAGGAATTGACAAATTAGTATTGTGTAATAATTTTCTTAATTTGCATATCATGAAGAAACATCTGGTAGTATTGATTTTGTGCTTTCTGATTGGGAAAAACAGCTTTGCTGCAAAGTTATATATCCCTATGAACGCAGAAGGGCAAAAAGAACACCTGAAAGCATATGGCGTGGCGTTTGTGGCTTTGCAGGGCGGTTTAAGTGTGGATTGGCTGTTGAATTACGATGGCGGCGCTTTTGCTATGGACCAGAATGAGGCCGTGGAGCGTATTTGCAAGCTCCGCAATGTAAGCTACCAGGTCATGGCCGATGCGCAATATGCCGGTGTGCTGGAAAAAATTGCCAACCCGGATTTTAATGGAGATATTATTAAACTGGAAAAAGTCCCCAAGATTGCCGTATACACCCCCAAGTCCAAATTGCCCTGGGATGATGCCGTGACCATGGCGCTCACCTATGCAGAGATCCCTTATGACAAAGTGTATGATGATGAGCTGCTGGAAGGAAAGCTGGCGGAGTATGACTGGCTGCATTTGCACCATGAAGACTTTACCGGCCAGTTTAGCCGGTTCTGGAGTGCTTACCGCAATTTTACCTGGTATAAGGAAGACGTGAAGGTACAGGAATCAATCGCCTTTAAGCATGGCTTTAAAAAGGTTTCCCAATTGAAACTGGCAGTGGCGAAGAAGATTAAAGATTTCGTGGCTGGTGGAGGCTATCTTTTTGCCATGTGCTCGGCTACGGATACTTACGATATTGCGCTTTCAGCTGAAGGTGTCGACATCTGTGAGGTGCCTTATGACGGCGACCGTATGGACCCGGATGCCCAGCAAAAACTCAATTATGATGCTTGTTTTGCTTTTAAAGATTTTATCCTGGACCGCGATCCTATGGGTAACGAACACTCATCTATAGATAATACTTTTCTCAGGGCAAGTGATGAATCGAATGACTATTTTACCTTATTCACTTTTTCTGCGAAATTTGATCCGGTACCTTCTATGCTGACCCAGAACCATACGACTACCATAAAAGGTTTTATGGGGCTGACCACCGCATTCCGCAAGCCGGTGATCAAAAGTAATGTGGTGATTATGGGTGAAAATAAATCGCAGGATGAGGCCCGTTATATCCATGGAGAGTTTGGTAAAGGGACCTTTACCTTTTACGGGGGACACGATCCTGAAGATTACAGGCACCAGGTCGGTGATCCGCCAACGGAGCTTTCTTTACATCCTACTTCCCCGGGGTACCGTTTAATTCTCAATAATGTGTTATTCCCGGCAGCTAAGAAAAAGCACCGTAAAACCTAGAAATATGCCCGGGAATCCGTAATTTTACAGAATTATTACACAATCAATTTAACTTTTTATATCAGATGAACAACGAATGGCCGCTTTGGGAAATTTTTGTGCGTAGCAAAACGGGTTTAGATCATAAACATGTGGGCAGCCTGCATGCTGCTGATGCGCAAATGGCAATGGAAAATGCGCGTGATGTATATACCCGCCGTATGGAAGGCGTAAGCATCTGGGTAGTAGAAAGTCAACATATTCATGCCTCTAACCCGGATGATGCAGCGGCTATGTTTGACCCTGCAAATGATAAGGTATACCGTCACCCGACTTTTTATAACCTTCCGAAGGAAGTGGAATACATGTAATTTTTCAAAAGAAGCATTTCATTAAATATATGTCAGTAAGCAAGCTACACTATGTCCTCCAGTTAGCCGATAATGCATTGGTACTCGGTCATAGGATCAGTGAATGGTGTGGGCATGGCCCGATCCTGGAACAGGATATTGCCATCACCAATACCGCATTGGATCATTTAGGACAAGCCCGCTCTTTGTTTCAATATGCGGCAGAATTATACAATAATTTAAGCGCCGAAGAAAAACAACAGGCTTTTGCCAATTTTATACTGGATGCCGGTAGAACAGCCGATGAGGATACTTTACCTTACCTGCGGGATGCCTGGGACTATAAAAACGTACTTCTGGTAGAGCAGGCTAACGAAGACTGGGCTTATACGGTTACCCGCTCTTTCTTTTACGATAGCTTTATGGTCTTATTTTATAAAGCCCTGCAAAGCAGTAAAGATGAAAAGTTAGTTGCAATAGCTGAAAAATCCCTTAAAGAGGTGAAATACCACCTGAAATGGAGTAGTGAATGGGTCATTCGCCTGGGTGATGGGACGGAAGAAAGCCATGAAAAGGTTCAAAATGCGGTGAACGATCTGTGGGCTTACAGTGGAGAGGTATTTTTACCCTCAAAAGCAGAAAAGGAAATGATCGCTGAAGGTATTGCGGTGCCGGTTGAAAACCTGAAAAGTGAATGGTTCCACCATGTAGCACAAGTATTGGCTGAAGCTACTATTGATATGCCGGCTGCTGATGCCTGGATGCACAGAGGGGGGAAAGAAGGGACGCATACGGAAAATTTAGGATTTATATTAGCCGATCTGCAATATGTGCAACGTGCTTACCCGAATATGTCCTGGTAAAACTTAATAGATTTTATTGATCGGGCTACCCTAAAAAGGTAGCCTTTTTTTATACTATAAGGGTATAAATTGCAGGCCGAAGATGTATATATATGCGTTTAATGTTTCAGATTCTGCCTGATTTTTATTAATTTACGCACTATTCCCCTCAAAAAATGTAAAATTGATGATATTAACCATTTTTTCCGGGTTGATTTTGGCCTTATTTTGTGTTCCGTTTGGTAAGCAAATAAACAAAAAGCTATCTAACTTCCTGTTTCTCATTCCCTTATCAGGGTTTATCTACTTTATTCTTCAGTTGCCGCTTATTTTAGCCGGCCAAACGAAGGCTGTACGGTATGAATGGGTCCCCACTTTCGGGATTAACCTCGATTTTTATTTAGATGGCCTTTCTTTGTTATTTAGCCTGTTGATTACAGGTATTGGTACATTAATTTTCCTTTACGCCGCGGCCTACCTGAAAGGCCGGCAATACCTGTCCCGCTTCTATGGGTACCTGGGCCTGTTTATGACAGCCATGCTCGGTTTAGTATCTTCTAATAATATTATCCTTTTATTTGTGTTCTGGGAGCTGACCAGTATCAGTTCTTTTTTCCTGATTGGCTTTGATAATGAAAATGAGGAGGCACAAAAAAGTGCTTTAACCGCTTTGACCATTACCGGTGGCGGGGGATTATTATTGCTGGGCGGTGTGATCCTTATGAGTAATATCGCGGAAACTTATTCTATAAAAGCGATGGTTTTCTCGGCCGAGGAGTTAAAGAATCATTCCTGGTACGGGTTTATCCTGCTCTCTGTATTTGCCGGTGCTTTTACCAAATCTGCACAGTTCCCTTTCCATTTCTGGTTACCTAATGCGATGAAAGCGCCGACACCGGTTTCCGCTTACCTGCATTCGGCTACGATGGTAAAGGCCGGTATCTATCTGCTGGCACGGTTCACGCCTATTTTAGGTAGTACGCCCTTATGGAACTATACATTAATGTTCATTGGCGGAATTACGATGCTCTATGCAGCCTTTCATTCACTTTTTCGGGTGGATATGAAAGGGATATTGGCTTACTCTACGATTTCAGCCCTGGGTATACTGGTTTTCTTATTAGGTATCGGGACTAAAGATGCTTATACCGCTGCCGCTGTTTTTATCCTGGTACATGCCTTATATAAAGCGACCCTCTTCCTGGTGACGGGTACCGTAGACTATGCTACGGGAACAAGAGATGTGCGGGCGCTGGCCGGCTTGCGGAAAGTTTTATTACCCGTTGCTATTGCCGGTATTATCGCCGCATTGTCCAGTGCCGGAATGCCTTTGTTTTATGGCTTTATCGGCAAGGATCTTATTTATGAAGCAACTACACATAGCTTTAGCCTCGACAGTACCTTCCTGACCGTCACGGCAATATTAACCAATATTTTCATTGGTTATTCCGGTTTACTGGTAGGGATTAAGCCTTTTACCGGGAAACTTAGTGAAGCGCATAATAATGTACGTTTGCCCGGTTGGCAACTATGGTTGCCACCACTGATATTGGCATTATTATGTATTGTTTTTGGTTGTTTCCCGGGTATGACCAGCGGATTAATGAGCTATGTGGCTTCGGCCATAGCCGGCAAACATTTTAACCTGGACCTTAAGCTCTGGCATGGTGTAAATACGGTATTTATATTGAGTATGATCACCTTAACCGGTACCGCGTTTATTTATTTCAGCAGGCGGGTAAGCAACCGGGAGTTGATCATCCTATCTACTTTTGATAAGCTGGCCCCGGCTTATCTGGTCCGGAAAGTAACGGATGGTTTACAGGCTTTTGCCAAAAAGTTTACCAATACCATGCACAATGGTTACCTGCGTAACTATACACTTACTATAGTATTATTTATGGTGGGTATACTCTCGTTTAAGCTATTGAGCGGAACTCCTTTGACGATTGACTTGCATCATATGGCCCCGGTAAGTTTTTACGAGGTTACGGTGGCAGTATTAATGTTAGGCGCGATTTTCTTAAGTGCCATGACCAAATCCCGGCTTACCGCTTTGGTTGCATTAAGTGTGGTAGGTTATGCCATTTGTATCCTCTATGTCATGTATGGAGCACCGGACCTGGCCATGACCCAGTTCGCGATTGATACACTTACAGTAGTATTGTTCGTATTAGTACTATTTAAATTACCACCTTTCTTAAATTTCACCAATACAAAGATCAAGTTAAGGGATGGCCTGATTTCGACGGCTTTTGGTGGTATTATAGGCTGGATTGCGCTCACGGTGTTGAATGAATCGGTCAATAAAGAAGTGAGCCCATACTATGCCGAGAACGTATATAAGCTGGCGAAGGGTAAAAATGTAGTTAATGTAATCCTGGTGGATTTCAGGGGCTTTGATACGATGTTCGAGATCATTGTATTGGCCATGGCTTCCATCGGTGTATATAGTTTGTTGAAAGTAAAAGTGAAGAAATCAGAAAGAGAGTAAAAGCGGTATTATGAAAAATATTATTCTTAGAACTGCAACGGCTTACCTCATTCCTTTATTGTTATTGTTCTCCGTCTTTTTATTACTTCGGGGGCATTATCATCCGGGTGGAGGGTTTGTAGGAGGACTTGTGGCATCCATTGCTTTTGTATTGCATGGCTTTGCCTTTAAGATGCAGAATACGTTGCGCCTGATGAAATTTCATCCCTCCAAGTTTATTCCTGTAGGGCTGTCGGTTTCCATTATCAGCAGTATTTTACCTATGTTTTTTAAAAAGCCGGTGATGACGGGATTATGGCTTGATAAGCCTTTGCCGATATTGGGCAATGTAGGTACCTCTTTATTTTTTGATATAGGAGTTTACCTGGTAGTAGTGGGAGTGACCTTAAATATATTGTTTACTATTTCAGATTCAGGCCAGCAATAATTATGGAGTTGTTATTAGTTATCATGATCGCGATTCTTTATGCTTCCGGCATATTTATGTTGCTCAGGCGCAGCATGGTGCGCCTGTTGATGGGCATTATCCTGATCGGCAATGGCGCTAACCTGCTCATCTTTCTATTGGGAGGAATCACGCCGGGAAAGCCACCGGTAATTGCAGAAACAAAATCTGTATTTACAGAGGCTTATGCCGATCCTGTTCCACAGGCTTTGATCTTAACAGCTATTGTGATCAGTTTTGGTATCCAGTCGTTTGCGATCGTGCTTTTAAGACAGGTATACCGGCTTTTGGAATCGGACGATCTTGACGATTTGAATACACCTTTAGAAGAAGATATTTAGATGATGCAGCATTTGATCATATTACCGGTTTTGGTACACCTGATTACGGGTACTATAAACTTGTTTTTCTGGGGTAAGCCCCAGCCCCAAAGGGTATTAAGCCTGTTGGGGACCTTTACAGCCATGCTTATCGCCTTTGCCCTGTTTAACCAGGTGCGGAGCGAGGGTGTAATGGTGATGCATGCTGCTAACTGGAAAGCTCCTTTTGGTATCAGCTTTGTGGCCGATACCTTCAGCAGCAGTATGGTGCTGTTTACTTCCTTTGCCGGCTTGGCGGTATCACTGTTTTCAGCGGCCGGGATCAGTAAGGTGCGCGCGCAATATGCTTTTTACCCGATTTTTCACTTTCTATTGATGGGATTGAACGGGGCATTCCTTACCGGCGACCTGTTCAATCTTTACGTATGGTTTGAAGTGATTATCATGGCTTCCTTTGTGTTGATTACCTTGGGAGGGAGCAAGGCCCAGATGGAGGGTGGGGTAAAGTACGTTTCCCTTAACCTGCTGGCATCCGTTATTTTCCTGACCGCAATAGCTATTGTATATGGATTAACAGGTACCTTGAATCTCGCCGATCTTGCGATCACTTTACCGAATATTAAAAACCAGGGCCTGATCAATATTACCGCGCTTTTGTTCTTTATCGGTTTCGGGATCAAGTCTGCGGTGTTTCCTTTATATTTCTGGCTGCCGTCCTCTTATCATACGCCACCCTCTGCGGTAGCGGCCATCTTTGCCGGTTTGCTGACTAAAGTGGGGATCTATGCGATGCTCCGCATGTTTACGCTTTTATTCCACCCGGACGAGTTCATGACAGCAATTATATTGATCATTTCCCTGGGGACGATGCTTACAGGTGCTTTAGGCGCGATTATCAAGACCGACCTGAAGCGGATGTTTTCTTACCTGATCATTTGCCATATCGGGTATATGGTCGGCGGCCTGGCTCTGTTCACCCAGGCAGCTTTAGGCGGAGCGGTCTTTTACCTGTTTCATGATATGATGATCAAAACCAATTTGTTCCTGATTGCAGGGGTGATTAAAAAAATAAGAGGTACCACGAATATGCCTAAACTTGGGGGCTTATACCATAGTTATCCTAAATTTGCCCTATTGGTGGCCATTGTTATTTTTTCATTGGCAGGTACGCCGCCTTTGTCCGGTTTCTGGCCTAAGATCTATTTGTTCCAGGCCGGCTTCGCGAATACTTCCTGGGCTTCTAACTACTATGTGATCGGCCTTATTTTTTCGAGCCTGATCACCCTTTATGTGCTGGCGAAAATGTGGAAGGAAGTGTTCTGGAAAAAACAACCGGATACACAAATTCATGTACCGGACCATTTTCAGCCTTTGAGTTTTATGAAAAAGTTGAGTCTGATCCTCCCCATCGTATTCCTGGCCTGTATTACTTTATATATAGGGCTGGACGCAGAGCGGATATTGACCATAGCGAATGATATTGCTAAAGAAATGCTGAACCCAAAACCTTATATAAAAGCGGTGCTGGGTCACTTATAAACGTATTGAAATGACTAACCAATTGTTCACAAATATAATGCTGACGCTGATCTGGGTGATGCTCTCGGGTAACACCAGTATACCCAATTTCGGGTTCGGCTTTGCATTGGGTTTTGTTATTCTTTATCTGACCGTAAGAGGGATTGATAACAGGCGTTATTTTTACCGGGTACCCAGAATGCTGCGTTTTATCTTGAGGTATATTTATGAAATGCTTAAAGCCAACCTTCAGGTGACCCGTACGATCCTGATGCGGAAAATGGATGTGTCACCGGCGATTATCAAATATCCCCTGGAGGCCAAGACCGACTTTGAAATTACCATGTTGTCTAATATAATTTCATTAACACCGGGTACGCTGGTCATGGACATCAGCGATGATAAGAAAGTAATGTATATTCATACTTTATACTATAAAGACAAAGATTCTTTTATAAAATATATAAGGTTGAACCTGGAAATTAAGCTATTGGAGGTGATCAGATGACGCTGTATTATTTATTATATTTCTTTGCCCTGCCGGTGAACTGTATTGCTATGATCCTGGTGTTCATACGCATTTACAAGGGGCCTACCGTGTTTGACCGGATTGTGGCCCTTGACCTGCTAATTACGATGGGGATCGGTACGATCGCGATCTATAGTATCATCACCAAACAGCCTTTGTTTTTGGATGTAGCGATGATCCTTGCGCTGATTGGCTTCTTAAGTACGGTAGCCTTCTCTTATTACCTCGAAAAAAGAAAAGATAATGACTGATATCCTTTTTATCATATTGTGCTCTATAGGTTCACTGGTGACCCTGGTGGCCGCCATCGGGATTCTAAGGATGCCTGATTTTTATATGCGCTTATCGGTAACGGTGAAAGCTTCTACCATAGGCTCCGGTTTATTGCTCTTATGCGCGGCTATGTATTTTAATGTTCCGGATGTGACGAACCGGGCTATGGCTATTGTTTTGTTTTTAGTTTTGACAGCGCCTGTAGCGGGACACATGATTGGCCGGGCCGCTTATATGGGTAAAGCCAAACTCTGGAAGGATAGTAAGCTGGATGAGCTGGAGGGGATGTATGATGAGGATCATCATCTGCGTAGCGGGCAATCTAAAAATGAGCCTGGGCCAGAGGATGAAAAAAAGGCTGATCTACAGCCTTAGTTGTTTATTTCTTTTGTTCTTTTCTTGCTTTTTGAATAGAATCCATCCTTGACCGTATCTCGATGGTTTTCCGGATCTCAAAATCTTTAGCATTTTGTGCCGCTTCTGAAGCGGTTTTGGATTTTATCGTAGAATCTACGATGCGTTTTACTTCTTCTTTAGAATAGTTCCTGCCTGGCTCTGTTTTGGCACAAGCCATAAGACCGCATAGCGCTATCAGCAAAATTCCCGTCCGTTTCATTGTTAATTTTTTCAATTAGACGGCAAATTTAAAGAAAGGCTTAAATATTGTAATAGTAACTTTGCAAAATTATCTTTAAAAATCAGGATGAAGGAACTACTCAGTTTAAATAAGTATTTCAGTAAATATAAAGTCAGGTTTGGCTTAGGCATCCTTTTCGTAACTATTGCCAATGTATTTGCCGTATTACCACCGGTGGTCATCCGTTCAGTTCTTGACCAGGTGTATGAAAACATCGATCTCTACCGGCTGATCGGCGATAGTAGTCTTTCTGAAGTATTTGTAAAAGATATTATGAGTGTGGTGATGGTGAGCGGCCTGATCCTGATCGTATTTGCCCTGACCCGGGGTATCTTTATGTTCTTTATGCGGCAAACCATTATCGTAATGTCCCGCCATATAGAATACGATCAGAAAAATGAGATCTATGAGCAGTACCAAAAGCTGGATACCGCTTTTTTTAAAACCCACCAGACCGGTGACCTTATGAGCCGTATGTCGGAAGATGTAAGCCGGGTAAGGATGTATACCGGCCCTGCTATAATGTATACTTTAAATCTTATCGTATTAACCATTATGTCGGTATGGGGGATGTTCCGGGTAAGCTGGGAGCTGAGCCTGTTTTCGCTCTTTTTCCTGCCTTTACTGGCCTTCAGTATGATCAAGATTAATGGGATCATTAATAAGAGAAGCAGTAAGATACAGGCACAGTTAGGCGCGCTTACTTCCCTGGCACAGGAAGCTTTTTCCGGGATCAGGGTCATTAAGTCTTATGTACAGGAAGCGGAAATGCAGCAAAATTTTGAAGCAGCTTCCCGGCAATACAGGAAGAGTAACATTGATTTGGCCAAAACCGAGGCAATGTACACGCCGCTTATGGGTTTGTTTATCGGCTTAAGTTTGATCGTGACGATTTTTGTCGGGGGAAAAATGGTAATTGATGGTCAGATTACGGTAGGTAATATTGCCGAGTTTATCATTTATATTTCCATGCTCACGTTCCCGGTGTCTACTTTAGGCTGGACCAGTTCCATGATGCAGAGGGCCGCGGCTTCTCAGAAAAGAATCAATGATTTCCTGAAAGTGGAGCCGGAAATAGTGAGCCCGGAACCGTCATTCAGTGCAGCATTGAAAGGGGATATTGAATTTAGTAATGTAAGTTTTACTTATCCGCATACCGGTATAAAGGCCATTGATCAATTCGATTTAAAAATAAAGGCCGGAGAAAAAATTGCCATTATCGGTAAAACCGGTTCGGGTAAATCTACACTTTCTCATTTGCTGTTCCGTATGTACGATGTACAGGAAGGATCGGTGATGGTAGATGGAGTGAATATCAAAGACTGGAATTTACACCGGCTGCGGGACCAGATCAGCTATGTACCTCAGGAAGTTTTTTTATTTTCTGATACCGTTGAGGCTAATATAGCCTTTGGTGCACCTGAGCATAAAGATGTACAGGTGGAAGCCGTGGCTAAAGCAGCACATATCGACCGGGAAATAAAAGGCCTTAAGGACGGTTACCAGACCATTGTTGGGGAGCGCGGGGTGATGCTTTCCGGGGGGCAGAAGCAGCGAGTCAGTATTGCACGTGCCCTGGCTAAAAAGCACCAGGTATTGATCATGGATGATAGTATATCTGCAGTCGACAATACCACAGAGCAACATATCCTGGCCAATCTGCAAGCTAATTTGAAAGAACAGACCGTGATCATCATTACCCACAGGATCTTTAAGAACTGGGATTTTGACCAGATCATTGTAATGGACGATGGTAAGATTATAGAGCGGGGCACCCATGAACAATTACTGGCTGCCGGAGGTTACTATGCCGAGATCTACGAGTACCAGGTAATGCAGTAAAACCACCCGATCTGCTGCTATATAGGAACAGATTTAAGAAATAGCCAGTATCTTTGCTTAAAATAGAATAAAAAATATGCCTTCATTTGACATTAGTAGTAAAGTAGATTTACAAACACTGGACAATGCCATCAATACCGCGAAAAAGGAAATTGCCAATCGTTATGATTTCAAAGGCATCCATTGCGAGATTGATTTGGATAAAAAAAGCTATGTATTGAAACTCGAGATCGAGAGCGATATGCAATTGAAACAGGCGGAAGATGTGATTGTGACCAAAGCGATGCGCCAGGGCCTGGATGCGAAGTCTTTTGACCTGAACAAAGAACCCACAGCTTACGGTAAATACCTGAGAAAAGAAATCAAAATCAAAAATGGTTTGGAGCAGGCTGATGCGAAAAAAATCGTTAAGCTGATCAAGGATTCGGGCTTAAAAGTACAGGCTGCAATCATGGATGATATTGTGCGTGTGACCGGTAAAAAGATCGATGATCTGCAGGAAGTAATTGCTTTGTGCAATGGTGCTAACCTGGAGATGCCTTTGCAATATATTAATATGAAAAGCTAATGCTTTCTGTCCGTTGGTAGCAGCAGCTGTTATTCAATACTGCTGCTACCAACCTGTAACTAAAAGATTTTGTGCAGCCTTAAGGCTGCATTTTTGATATCGCGCATAAGCGGCAGCGGCATGGCTCCGGACTTGTTCCGGGGTTCCTTTATTCAAATATATTTCCAGGGCATCATGAATAATATAGGCTTCCGGGGCCATTAAATGTGAGGTCCATAGCACCGGCTTTACCTGTGCCTGCGCTAAGTAAGGGGCAAAATACTTTTTGCTGAAACAGGCCAGTACAAAAATATCCCGTTTGACTTTATCGGTGTTGATAAATGTTTCCTTAAGCTGGAAATCCATTAAACCGTCGTGCCCTATGTAGGCCAATGTTGTAGCATGGCCTTTTATGCCCAGTGCCTTTCCCGTTACCATCACGGTATCTTTGACCGTACCGGAACTATTGTTGAGAAAATCAACGGTACATTGTTTAATGTATTTGCCATTATAGGCATCAGCCACCAAGTATACTGCTTTATGTTGTTTGTGCCTGAATATTAACCGTTCTAATATAGTGTCATTAGGGTTCCGGGTGCTGATTAATTCCCAGTTTTTACTTTTCCTGAAAAAAGTTTTGATGCCGAATGCAGCACCCCAGTAAAGGTTGGCTCCGGGATCCTGGCCATTGCCTATTTTTGCCGGTATCGGAACAATGCCCTGGTAAGTATTATCACAAAGTGCCACCTGCAGGTATATAGTTTGGGTAGCGGTATCAAATGTTGGTTCAACGTTTTGCTCTTCTAGGCTATTTGAGGTAGCCGATAGAGGAGCCTGGATTCCACCGAAACACCCGGCAAGGATTAGGACAAGTAAGATAGCGGTGATGCAACTGATTTTTTTCATAAGATGCCGGTAGATTTGTTAAAGACGGGATTTCTTATTATTTCCATAAAATAATTTTTGAACCGGAAATAGCCGCTACATTTGGTTAAAAAGTCAGGCATGGATAAAAGGTTTCCGGTATCAATAAAGGGAGTGCTAACAATAGCCGGCAAATTTGTTTTGCTTAAAAATGAGCGCGGAGAGTGGGAATTGCCCGGTGGCAGGATCGAAACAGGGGAGTCACCGGAAGATTGTGTGGTCCGGGAGATCGAAGAGGAGTTGGGCATACCGGCTGAAGTTAGCGGTATTTTAGATGCCTGGTTGTTTGAAGTGCTCCCTGGTAAACATGTATTTATTACCACCTATGCCTGTACTACAAAAGTGGATGTTACTGAAACCTTGCAAATCAGTCCTGAGCATAAAGAAGCAGGACTGTTCAGCCTGGAAGGCGCTTTAGCCTTAAATATGCCGGAGGGCTATAAGGCCTCGTTGAAGAGATATGGACTTATGTCCCGCTAAAACAAAGAAGCAAGTTTGTTCTACAAACTTGCTTCTCGAAAAAATATTGATGCTAATTAAGCTTCTTGCTTAACGCCGAATTTTACTTTATAATCTTCGATAGACTGTAATAAAATTTTACGTGCAGCTGCCGCATCTTCAAACGATTCGATCTTCACTTCTTTGTTCTCCAGGCGCTTGTATTCTTCGAAGAATTGTCTCACCTCTTTCAGTAAATGTTGTGGCAATTCGCTGATGTCATTATAGTGGTTTACACTCATGTCATCCGTACACACAGCGATCAGTTTATCATCTGCTTCTCCCTGGTCGATCATACGCATAACGCCGATGATTTTAGCATTTACCAGGCACATAGAAGGGATGTCTACCTGTGATAATACCAGGATATCCAGCGGGTCATTGTCATCGCAATAAGTTTGCGGGATAAAGCCATAGTTCAGCGGGTAATATACAGAATGATATAAAACACGGTCCAGGCGAAGCATACCGGTTTCCTTATCTAATTCAAACTTACCTCTGGATCCTCTAGGGATTTCAATGATAGCATCTACTATTTCTGGGGCTTTGTCACCGTAGCTTACGGAGTGCCAAGGATTAAATTGCATAGTTAATTTTTAAAATTTGTGCAAAATTAAGAAAGCGGCATCAAAAATGCATGATTTTATTTTAAATTAATCACCGCATCCCCCATGGACGGAACATAAGGGTTGTTCTGCAGCCATATTTCAAATTTCTGGTATTCTGCTTTAAATTGTGTCACCCAGGCACTAAATTCTTGCGAATTTTCTATAGCTCCGAAAAGCCATTGGTTATAAGCCGGGTAAAAACCGCTTTTCATCAGCCGGCTTTGATAGCTGATGATCGATTGCGGGAATTTTTGTTCAAAACGGTTATGCCAGTAGATCAGGAAGCGGGTTCTCAGCATACTTATGTTATCCGTATTAAAACCATCGCTTATCGCACTCATATTGGCATTAATGGTTTCCTGGAACGCTTCTTCAAAGCTTAATTTACTTTGCTGGTTCTGTTGGGTGTTCTTGTTAAATGCAGGAATCGCATCATCCGTTTGCGTGGTGAACACTTTTTTATAAGCATCAAACAAAACTTTACGCATATCTACGGTCTTGGGCGATTGTGCTTCCAGGTTGATGAATTTTTCGGCATAAATAATGCTCCAGACGTAATTGCCATCCTGGAACAAGGCCTTGGCCGCATTATAGTAATTGGTGGGATAATTCGGCTCTACGGCAATCCCGTTGATCCATTCTTTCAAAGGCGCTTTGTTTGATTTCGATTCCGTACTCAGGATGTTTCCTTTCGTATTGTACAAAACGCCTTCTTTAGGGAACTTTTCCAGGCCGGAATTGACAATTTTTTTTGCTTTTGAATTTTTACCATCGGCCTGTTCGATAGCGGCGGCAATCTGGTAACACTGGGCATCTGCCATAGAAGAAGACACTACAGGGGTAATGATCTCCCTGGCTTGTGTAAAGTCTCTTTTCAGGAAATAAGCATAAGCCAGGTCCTTTCTGAGTGCGATATTGTCCGGGGACATCCTGATGGCCTGCTTATACATGGATATCGCCTGCTCATAATCTCCTTTATTCAGGAAATTGCCGGCACTCTTAATAATCTGTAACAATTCAGGGGAATCTCCTGCGGACTGGGCTTTTGCCCCGTCCGGCAGCAGGCAGGTAAGCAGCGCAATACCTGTAACGATCTGTTTCCAATTCATATTGGTTGCAAATCTAATTTATTTAGGCTTAATTTTTGTCTTATAAGGCCAGCTTTAAGAATTTATATGATTTTACGTACTGCTTGATTACCTTTAAACAATAAAATTTATTCCTAATGAGTAAACAGGCTTATTTTACCAGTGATCTGAGCAAAAAAGAATTCCTGGTAGCGGAGCGTATTGCTGCTGCTATTATTAACCCGAAAGTACTGGGCCTCATGCAAAAGGAACATGCGGATTTTGATGCGACAAAATTCCTCGCACTTAGTGAGCTGAACGAGTACCGGCAAAAATATATTGCAGAGAGTTTGCGGACGGAAGTGGGCGCCTTAAGTGAATTGGAGCAAAAGGTGTTGGACACAGTGAGTGATTCCGGTATTATCAGCAAAGTAACGGAAGAAGAACTTTCCGGTTCGGATAATTTTGCTCAGCGCCTGGCAGACCGGGTAGCGCGCTTCGGGGGCAGCTGGACTTTTATACTGTCTTTTATGGGAATCCTGCTCTTATGGATTGCTGCCAATGCTTTGTTGCTGCATAATAAAGGTTTTGATCCTTATCCTTTTATTTTACTGAACCTGTTCCTTTCCTGCCTGGCCGCTTTGCAGGCCCCGGTGATCATGATGAGCCAGAACCGGCAGGAAGAGAAAGACCGCGACCGGGCTAAGAAAGATTATATCATTAACCTGAAATCTGAGGTAGAAATCCGCGGACTGCATGAGAAATTAGATCACCTGCTGATCCATCAGCAGCAACATCTGCTGGAGATCCAGCAAATGCAGATCGAATTACTGCAGGATATATTGACCCGGGTGGAAAAAAAGCAGCATTAAATTATCCACCAGTGTGGGTATTCTATGTTGCCGGGAAGCCGGTCAAGCCGCTAATATTGTGTAAATTGCCATTGATTTGGTTATTTAATTTAATAGAGGTAAAGAATGAACAGAGTGCATATTGTAGTGGGCGATCATGCTGCGGCAACTTTAAAAACGGCGTTTGACAGTATAGAAAACAGCGATACTATTTTTGTAGTAAAAGATGTTTTCAATGTGGGACCTTTACGTTCAGAAGAGCTGCCCTTCTCCTTATTAAGAGCAGGTTTCTGGCAAGAGGTTTCAGGAGTGGAGCAGGTTGAAGTGAATGACCTGGAGCGCCTGATGGAGCTCTCCACGCAACTGACGAACGCAGAGGTGGATGAAGTCTGCTTTTGGATGTCGGGTATCCCTGCTGAATTATGTACTTATTTTTGGTTATTACATTTCCTGAAAAAACATTTAGGTAAATTCTATATTATTAATATCAGTGGGTTGCCCTTTATTGATGATGAAGGAAAATTATTTTACCCCGAAGGGATTGCCAGCCTGCCGCAGCGGCAGGTGTTGAAAGCGCTTAAACTGGCACGTGTCGTCACTCCTTCAGAATGGGAAACAGATGGTGATGAGTGGAAACGCTTGATCGGAGAAACGGAAACCGGCATCCGGATCAGTACAGGCTCCAAGCAAATTGTAGGTAAGTCGATCGACTTTTATGATAAAAACCTTTTGGAACTGGCTGGTACTAATAACCAGAAAATAGCTAAACTGGTGGGCAATGCGATCCAGAAGTATAAAATATTTACCGGGGACACTTTTTTGATCTGGCGGTTGCAACAGCTGGCGGTGGCACAAAAATTATCCCTGAATAAAGACAGTGTGAAACTTTATGTAGCCGGTGCTACTGATGGTGCCGATTTATTTCAAACAGATAATCCTGAAGAAAATGGTTAAGCTTACAGAACTGGATAAGATCGGCTATAGCGACAGCGGCTATACTTATGAGTACTTTCATGAGCGAATGGGGCGGCACCTGATCCTTTTCCGCAAAGCCGGAAGTGTGAGTGGTAATCATTATCACAAAGGCCTTTCGCTGACTAAGAATCCGGAGATCCTGGTACTATTATCGGGAGTGGCTACTCTGTCTTATAAAGAAGTGCAGGGTGGAACGATGAAAAGAGTACAGTTATCTGTTCCTACGCAAATAGAGATCAGTCCTTACATCTGGCATGAACTCTATTGCCATACGGACTGTACCTTAATTGAATTATGCTCGATCTCGGAACATGAAGCCGATACCTTTAAAGATTAATTGGCCTGCATTACGGCTACAAACATACAGTCTGCCTGGTCAGGAATCCCGTTAATGAGCTCTTGCTGCAAAAGTTGTAGGTGTGGATTTTCGTTCAGTAATTTTTCTACTACCGCTTCATTCTCTTCCCTGAATACAGAACAGGTGATGTAGACATAGTGCCCGCCGGGTTTTACTTTTTTACAGGCATTATGGGCAATGGTGTACTGCAGCGTTGCGAATTTTTGAATATGGTCTTCTTTGAAAAAATAAAACTGTTCTGGTGTCCGTGCCCAGGTCCCGCTACCCGTGCAGGGTACATCGGAAAGTACCAGGTCAAATGTTTCTTTTAAATTTTCGACTTCTTTTGCTTTACTCGTATCCAGGAGCCGGGTTTGGACCTGTTTGTGCCCATATAGTTTCGCTCTTTCCCGTAAGTTGTGCAGGATGCCCGGTCTTATATCCGTACAGAGGATATTGCTTTCTTTTAAATGGTCTTTGAGTAAAAGCATTTTTCCACCCGCACCGGAGCAGGTATCCCAGATGTTTAAAGGTTTTTGTGGTTTGTTGTCCCTTAATGCAAAGTAAGCGTTCAGGCTTCTTTGGGAGCTGTAGTCCTGGATTACGTACATTGTTTCCGGCAAAATGTTCGCGAGGTTGATGCCATTGTTCAGGCTTATGGTTTGCGGGGCCGGTTTTTGAAAGTCAGTATTATTTTCCTGAAGGATGTTTTCTATTACCGCATTGTTTTTCCTTACCCGGATAAACATTTTGGGCAGGGTAAGCAGACTCTTGAACCAGGTAGCTTTGTTGAGCTGATCAGATAAAATAGTTTCCGAAAAATTATTGTCCCAATTAAGATCGACGGCCTGGAGGTCAAGCTGCGCAATGATCTTGATGATTTGTGCGTTGTCAATAAGCTGATCCGCTACTGCACGGTTGATAATCGTCCATATTTTTTCCTGTGGATTATCTACGAAGCGGGCAAGCCGATAATAGCTGTATACGGCATCGGAAATAGCCCGCCGGTCGCGGGAGCCTAATTTGGGCCTGCTTTTAAAAAATGATTTCAGGAAATGGGATAAAGGAAGTGTGCCATTGTAGGTTGTAATGACTTCTTCTATCGCGATCTGTAAAAATTTCATGTAATGGATTATCTGCCGGTGCCTGCTTTAAAGTTGAAGGTTAAGATGCCGCTTTGCTCTACGGCTGCATCTGGTTTCCTGTTGAACTTGACGCTCCTGATCTTTTGCTCCGCAATAGCTCTAATTGCTGCATTTTTTGCAGACTGTATTTCATGTCTGATGATGCTACCATCCCGGTTTACCCAAACTTTTATTTTTACGGTGCCTCCATCTTTAAATTCGGCTTGGGGGCTTGGATAAGCTACGATATTACGACCAGTGATGCCACCGGAAAAGTTAACGCTGTTAGGATCGCCGCCGGGCTGGCCTTTCTGTCCATTACCCTGGCCATCACCGCGGTTACGGGAGCCGGCTGCGTTTTCCGGTGCCCCGTTACCGCCGGTGCCGGAAGCCTGGTCAAGAATGTATTTCGGTTGTTGTGCCGCCGTACTATTGTTGTTAGCTGAACTGGTATTGTTGGTACGGTTACGGCTGTTATTGTTGTTATTCTGAGTCCGGGTACTGGTATTCCGGTTGTTAGTTACCGTAGTGGGTTTCGGATTATTAGGATTGCCCGATCTGCGTAAAACCGGGGCAGCTGTAGGATGATCTACTGCGGCAACATCATCATGCTCTGCATCTTCTTGTGGAACTTCAGTTTGGTTAGCTGCTTCTGCGCCACCGGTATTGCCGCCGGCATCACCGGCAGGAGTAGCCGGCGGGGCAGGCATACCCATCATCATTTCGGGTGGTTCAATACCGAAACCATCCGCATCTACGCCTAAAGCGACTGTTTCCAGCTCGATCAGCTCTTCCGGCGGCGGTGGTGGTAAGGCCACGGATTCATATTTTACAAAAAAGAAAATAAGCAATAGCAACAGGTGAATACCTGCTGTATAGCTAAGTGCCTTTGTATTTTTTAGTAGATTAAAATTCACTCAAGAGCGTTTTAAATGCAATGATAAGTTATTTTACTAGCAATTGAAGGACACAATCTGCCAATCAACTTGCGCTATAAACTATAGATGCCGGGCAAGCCCTAATTCCACAAAATTGGAACTCCAATGCTGCACATACCCACCTATGTTACAAATTTACTAAGTTTTACCCTAGTATTTTATATTTGATACCTTAAAACTTTGTAGTTTTAGTCAAATAAATCTAAATCTTAAACGCAGCAATGAAAACAAATCACGAAATAGATTACGAAATTTTTGGGGAAGAAATGCAGTATGTGGCGGTAGAGCTTGACCCGGATGAGACGGCGATCGCGGAAACCGGCGCCTTTATGATGATGGAGGACGGGATTGAAATGAGCACCTTATTCGGCGACGGCAGCGCACAGTCTAAATCCGGGGGCATCCTGGGTAAGCTATTGAACGCGGGTAAGCGTTTAATTACGGGGGAGGGTTTGTTTATTACTGCTTATACAAATGTGGGGCAAGGCAAGAAAAAAGTTTCTTTTGCTTCACCTTACCCGGGTAAGATTATTCCTGTTGACCTGTATGAGTATGGCGGCAAGGTCATCTGCCAAAAAGATGCATTTTTATGTGCGGCTAAAGGCGTTTCCATCGGTATTGAATTCCAGCGCAAACTGGGTACTGGTTTATTTGGTGGCGAAGGTTTTATTATGCAGAAGCTGGAAGGTGATGGGATGGCCTTTATCCACGCTGGTGGACACGTGTTTCATAAAGACCTGCAGCCAGGTGAATTATTACGGGTCGATACCGGTTGCCTGGTAGGTTTTACCCAGCAGGTAAATTATGATATTGAAATGGTGAAAGGAATCCGCAATAAGTTATTCGGCGGTGAAGGCTTTTTCTACGCAACGCTGCGTGGCCCGGGACGTGTATGGATACAGACTTTACCGGTGAGCAGGCTGGCTTCCCGTATCCTGACTTATGGTACGACTAACCGTAAAGAAGAGGGAAGTGTATTGGGCGGCTTGGGCAACCTGTTAGACGGTGACGGTTTCTAAGAATATTGTTTTTATAGTAAAGAGCGATTGGGGTAAACCTTATCGCTCTTTGTTGTTTAAAATAGTACTATAAAGAGAATTTTTTTGAATACTATGCTTTGAGTTCAGGATGACATAATATAGTTTTACGAATCTTTAAACGATACTTCGGTATAGTCGATCTGGCCCGAAACCGGCGGATGCAATTTACGGACTTTAATCTCCAGTAAGCAATGAGGCTGTAGTTCTTTTAGCGCTTTATAGATGTCCCTGATGATTGCTTCAAGGGTTTTATGGTGCTTCAGAATGGTTGTTTTAATGAGTGCATAGACTTCGGTATAGTCAATAAAAGGCAGGTTGTCAATATCCGTTGCTTTGGATACATGGACATCTACCCCAATCTGGTTAAGGGTCTTGGATTCCTGCGGGTATAAACCTATAGGAGCAATGAATTGTGCATTGACAACGGAAACTGTAAGCATGTAAGCGGATTAATAAATAGAGACAAAACCTTCTTCGAAAATAGTACCGTTCTTATACAGTTTGAAAGAATATAAGCCCATTTGATTAAAATTTCTTTTATCCAGGATGACAATTTTTTCATTGATCCGGGGGATAGACATTATCTTTTTCTTATTGCTGTCAAAGAATTCCAGTTTATAGCTGGTGTTTAATGCATCATTCAATTCTATATTTATGTCTCCGGTAAAAGGATTGGAAAATACATATCTTGATTTCGGGAAACTGAGTTCCTTAGCCTGTGCCTCTACTACCTTTTCAATAGGTTTTGATTCGGCTAAAGCTTTATTGGCGGCCTTTTGCAGGTCTTCGGTAGATACCAAAGGTTTCTGTTGTGCGATCATGGCCGAGTCGACGATGATCGAGCGCAGGTTACTTTTGAAATCGACACCGGAATTGAATTCCATAGTAACCTGGTACCAGTTTTTGCCGACCAGAGGACGGGTATCCACAAAGGCGGCATTTCCCTTTTTGGTAGAAGCTACCGTACCTATGGTCGTGAAATTTACATTACTGTCTGAGGAACGTTGTACGGTAATCACTTTTACCCCGTTCTCATAGGAATTGTAAAAAGTGATGATGTTGAAGCCATCTTTGGTCACTACATTAAAGTCCGGCAAAGGAGGTGCCATCATTGTTTCCTGGGCATGGGCAAAAAAAGATATGATAGAACAGCAGAGTGCTGTGAACAATAAGCGCAAAATATGTTGATTCATGGGTTCAAAAATAATGTAAAACCTTTGTATTGCTGTGTGGCAATTTATTTTTAGTAATTTCTTAGGGAACCAGGTGTTGTATACTGCGGTTGCCTTGCAGGCCACCGGTGTGCAGGGCAACTATCTTTTTATCCCGCCATTGGTATTTTTCGATACAGTCCAGTAAGCCATACATCATCTTCGCGGTGTACACAAAATCCAGGCTGATGCCTTGTTGCTGCCGGAAGTTGTTGATGAAATCAATGAGTTCCGGTTTGTGTTTGCCAAAGCCGCCAAAGTGATACTCGGTTTCGAGTTGCCAGTTGGTATTGTTGCCATGTTGCCGGATGGTTTCTTTTAAATAAGCTCCTTGTTTGATCGCTGCAAAACCAATCGCCTGTTGGTTTTCCTTAAGTTGATTAATAATGCCCATGATCGTGGTGCCGGAGCCTACCGGTAGTGCTATGAGGTCGGTGTCGGTAGGAATATAAGCATTGATCTTACCGGCGCCTGCGATACCGGGAGCACCATAACCTCCTTCAGGGATGATCAAATGATCCGGGTATTGTTGCTGTAGTTGTGTGAGGAATCCGGGGTCACTTTTTTCGGCATATGCAGTCCGGCTGAGGAATTGTAACTCCATGTTCCATTGACGGCATTCCTGCAGGCTTTCCGTCGGGTTATCCGTGCCTTCCAGTCCTCTCACGAAGCCTATACAGGGGATATTGTGAGAGTGGCAGGCTGCAGCAGTAGCTACCAGGTGATTGGAATAGGCGCCACCGAAGGTAATGATGCCTGCATAGTTATCTTGCAGTACTGTGTCAATATATTGATGGAGCTTGAACCATTTATTGCCCGAAATAGCCGGGTGGATCTGGTCCAGGCGCAGCATTTGTATTTGAATATTTGTGCTTGCGCAAAACTCAGATACAACAGGAGATAAGCGAATGTCCAGGTCCAGCTTAATAGCCATACTCCTTCAGGTAATTATCGCTTTCGCGCCATTTAGGGCGTACTTTGACGAAGAGTTCCAGGTACACTTTTTTATCCAAAAACTGTTCGATACTTTCCCTTGCTTTGATGCCCAGCTTTTTGATCAGGATACCTTTCTCTCCCAGGATGATCATTTTCTGCGTTTCGCGGGTGACCACGATATCAGCGCTGATGCGCACAATATGGGGCAGGTCTTTAAAAGACTGGATCACTACGGCAGTATGGTAAGGGATTTCCTTATCATACATGTAGTAGATCTTTTCGCGGATCAGTTCGGATACAAAGAAGCGGGTAGGGCGGTCGGAGATGTCGTCTTCCGGGAAGAATGGCGGGTTTTCCGGAAGGAATTCCAAAATAGCCGGCAGTACTTTGTCCAGGTTGATGGCTTTGGTCACAGAAACAGGAATGACACGGCTTACCTTGATTTTCTCTTCATATTCTGCTACCAGGCGTTTGCGCTCCGCTTCGTCTTTGATCAGGTCAATTTTATTGATGATAAGGATCTTCGGGGCTTTAACTTTCAGTTCTGCCATAATTTCTGCAAAACCGTCTACGCTTTCGGTGGCATCGGCCATGAGGATGGCGACGTCCGTATCTTCCATGGCATTCTTTACCTGTTGCATCATTTTGTTGTGCAACTTGTATTTCGGGTTGATGATGCCCGGGGTGTCAGAGAAAATGATCTGGTAGTTGGCTTCTGTGATGAAGCCGAGTATGCGGTGACGGGTTGTTTGTACCTTAGGGGATACTATGGCCAGGCTTTCACCTATGAGTGCATTCATTAAGGTAGACTTACCTGCGTTAGGTGGTCCGAATATATTTACAAATCCTGCTTTGTGCTTATTGTCCATTAGGCTGCAAAGATAGTCTTTGTAGGGAAAAGAAAGATTTGTAAAAAAAAGTTTTGGTGTTTCGGATTTGAGCGCTTACCTTTGCAATCTCAAACAGCGCGAGGTAGAGCAGCGGTAGCTCGTCGGGCTCATAACCCGAAGGTCGTTGGTTCGATTCCAGCCCTCGCTACTCCGCAAAAAGAGACAACATATTTGTTGTCTCTTTTTTTGTTATTTTCTGTGTCCCGTCCTGAAATAGCGATACACCAAAAAGTATCGTATGGATAAAATTGAATCAAGTCAGTACGTAAAGCGTACTCAGAAGGATTACAGTCTTTCATTTAAGGTGGGATTGGTTCGCCAA
>PJUA01000263.1_pt1 | contig 38857 bp, 29 predicted proteins | sample 1512151 | NCBI WGS metagenome assembly PJUA01 (sample SAMN08177678, study PRJNA422409) | Soil metagenome, whole genome shotgun sequencing project. | isolation source: Soil enriched on filter paper: beechwood xylan treatment | place: USA: Madison | collected 2015-01-15
CGAAGTAGTTGTCCAGGCTTTCCCTGGCCTGCTCGATCAGGCCACGCTGGGCCACGCCTTCAGCCTGCTTGGCCTGGGCTGTCAGCGCCTGTTCCAGCACGGCCTTCTTTTCGGCCAGCTTGTCGTTTTCCTGCGCGACCAATTGGGTATCGCTCTCGGTGACCATCACCATGGCCGCCAACTGTACGTCCTTCAACTGTCCCATCAGGTCGGACGAGGCCAGCACGCTGGGCATCACGCCTTCGGTGACGGAACGGACCTCGACGGCGCTGCTGCGCGACTGGTACATCGCGTAGCCACCAATGCCGGCAATGGCGACGAAGGTAAGTATCACCAGGAGCGTGATACGCATGCGGATGGTCATGGAATTCCCCTTGAGATGGCGGTGAACCGGTGTTGTCATTTGTTTCACATTCGTCCCTGGAACATGAACAAATGAGCGACCGGTCTGGATGCGGGGCGCATTGTTGCACTGAAGTATTACTGCTACGTGACAATCCATTTGTGACAAGCGGCGCAGGAAATGGCTCGCATTCGGGCCGCGGTGGCCAATGAGAAAGCCGGTCTCAAGCGGCAGGACGCGCGCGCCCGCGACACGGACTGAGACAGCGTCTTCCTACACCAGCTTGGGGAGCTGTCCGATGTCCCGATGGCGGGCCATGTCCTATCGTTGGCTATCGTCAGGCATTGGCATCCTGGTTCTACCCTGGTCTTCCTGTTGTTCAGGCTGCCTGCCACCCACCATTTCTATTTCCTCCGATTTGCAAAGGAATCCGCATGCATCCACTGAACCCTTCCCATCTGCAGCGTTTCAAGGACAAGGTCGTCATCGTCACGGGCGCGGCTTCCGGCATCGGCGAGGCCACTGCGCGGCGGTTTTCCGATGAAGGTGCCCAGGTCTTGCTGGCCGACCGCAATGCCGCGGCCCTGACCAAGGTCTTCGATTCGCTGCCGTCGGAGCGCACGGCGGCCCGCGAGACCGACGTTTCCCGCCACGAAGACGTGCGCGAGATGGTGGCCTTCGCCATCGAGCGCTTCGGCCGTCTGGATGTGCTGGTCAGCGATGCCGGCATCTTTGCCGAAGGCAACGTCACCGAAGTCAGCCCGGAAGACTGGCACCGCGTCCAGGCCACCAATGTGAACGGTGTCTTCTATGGCGCGCGTGAAGCCATGCCGCACCTGCAGAAGACGCGTGGCTGCATCGTCAACGTGGCCTCGGTCTCGGGCCTGGGTGCGGACTGGAATCTGTCGGCCTACAACACCTCCAAGGGCGCCGTGGTGAACCTGACCCGCGCCATGGCCATGGACTTCGGCCGCAAGGGCGTGCGCGTCAATTCGGTCTGCCCCAGCTTCACGCACACCGCGATGACGGCCGACATGGAAGACGACCCGGTCCTGCAGGACAAGTTTGCCGAGCGCATTCCCCTGGGCCGTGGCGCCGAGGCGCAGGAAATCGCCGCCGTGATCACCTTCCTGGCCAGTCCCGATGCGGCCTTCGTGACCGGCGTGAACATGCCCGTGGATGGCGGCCTGACCGCCTCCAACGGCCAGCCACCACAGTGAACTGAACAACCGCATTCGATGATGAGGAGCCTGCCATGAGCCAAGCCATTCCCCTGCCCGAAGACACCACCCGCGCCAGCGAAGGCGCCATGGACAAGAGCAAGCCACACGCCTTGCCCCAGCAGCCGCAGCCTGCGCATCGGCAGGCGGGCCAGGGCCAGGGCCGGGATGAGGCGCCTGCCGGCAAGCGGCCAGCCTCGACCGATGGCGAAGAGCATCCGCTCTCGGTCGGCCAGCCTTGAACGGCAACCCAGACCCACCCCGATCACAAGAACAAGACCGCGCACCCGGAGGCCCCCATGCCGTCGCCCACCTTGCAGGACAATCCCACTCCCGGCCTGTTGCAGCCTGGCCGCAATTGCTGGCGGCTGGAGCACGCCGACCGCTTCAAGCTGCTGATCGACGCGGCTGACTATTTCAGTGCCTTGCGGCGTGCGCTGGTCAAGGCGCGCCACAGCGTCTACATCCTGGGTTGGGATCTGGACAGCCGCACGGTGCTGGTCCCGCAGGGTAGTGACGACGGTTTGCCGGAGCAGTTGGGTGACCTGCTGCATGCGCTGGTGGAGCGGCAGCCTGCGCTGCACATCCGCGTGCTCAACTGGGACTACGCCATGCTCTATGCGCTGGAGCGCGAATGGATGATGGCGAGGAAGCCCGGCCGCCCGCGCAACAAGCGCCTGCATTTCCGCACCGACGCCCGCCACCCGGTGGGCGCCTCGCATCACCAGAAGATCGTGGTCATCGACGATCAGCTGGCCTTCGTCGGCGGCCTGGACCTGACGCGCTGCCGCTGGGATACCCCCGAACATGCACCCGACAATCCGCTGCGGCGCGATCCGGACGACAAGCCCTACGCCCCCTTCCACGATGTCCAGGCCATGGTCGATGGTGATGTGGCGCTTGCCCTGGGCGACCTGGCGCGTCGCCGCTGGACGCTGGCAGGCTATGCCGAACGCACTGAAGATCGCTCGCCCCGGCTGGTGCCATCGCAGGCGTCTGCCAACGAGCTCTGGCCCGATGGCTTCGAGCCGGATCTGCGCGACCTGCGTATCGGCATCTCCCGTACCGAACCGGCCTATGAAGACCGGCCGGGCGTGTTCGAGGTGCGGGAGCTCTATCTGGATGCGATTGCTGCCGCCCGCCAGCATCTGTTCTTCGAAAACCAGTATTTCACTTCCAACGTGCTGGCCGAGGCCATCGGCGCCCGCCTGCGCGAAACGGACGGCCCGGAAGTGGCCGTCATTTCCCCGCAGACCCAGAGCGGCTGGCTGGAACAGGCCACCATGGGCGCCCTGCGCGCGCGCATCCACCATCGCCTCAAGAATGCACTGGAAGGCCAGCAGCCGCCCGCCGAAGCACGCTACCAGATGTATTGCCCGCACTTGCCGGGGCTGGAAGAAAGCTGCTGCCTGAACGTACACAGCAAGGTCTTCGCCATGGATGACCGCCTGTTCTCGGTCGGCTCGGCCAATATGAGCAACCGTTCGATGGGCTTCGATACCGAATGCAATCTCACGATCGAAGTCCAGGGCGATGCGCAGCGCCAGCGCGAGATGGCCGAGGCCATCGCGCTCATGCGCAATCGCCTGCTGGCCGAACATCTGGGCGTGAGCCCGGCCGCCGTGCAACAGGCCATGGACCAGCAGGCCGGCCTGCATGCGGCCATCGAACAATTGCGCCAGCCCGAGCAGCGCGAACTGCGGCCGATGGACCCGCGCCTGATTCCCGAACTGGACGCGCTGACCCAGGACAACGCCGTCTTCGACCCCGAACGCCCGATCAGCCCCGATGAGATCGTCGACGCCTACGTGCCACGCAGCGCCCGCAAGCCGGTGCCGCGCCGCATGATCGGGCTGGGCATACTCGCGGTGGCACTGGTGGTATTTGCCCTGGCCTGGCGCTTCACGCCGCTGCGCGACTGGATCAATCTGAGTTCGCTCATCGCCCTGGCGCGCAGCGTGGACAAGATGCCCTTCACACCCGCCATCGTCATTGCCGCCTTCGTGGTGGCGGGGATGCTGATGGTGCCGATCACGGTGCTGATCGCAGTGGCGGGGGTGGTCTTCGGGCCGGTCAATGGTGGCCTGTACGCCACGGCCGGGGTGGGTCTGAGCGCCCTGCTCGGCTTCGGCCTGGGTCACTGGCTGGGCCATGACGCCCTGCGCGACATGCTGGGCCCGCGCATCAACAATCTGAGCCGCCGTTTTGCCCAGCGCGGCATCGCCGCCATGGCCGTGGTGCGGCTGCTGCCGATCGCGCCCTTCACGGTGGTCAATGTGGTGGCCGGTGCTTCCCATCTGGGCTTGCGCGATTACCTGCTTGGCACCCTGATCGGCATGGTGCCGGGCATCGTGTTGACGGTGGTGTTCTCGCATAACCTGGCCGAGGCGATCCGCCATCCCAGCCTGCAGACGGTACTGGTGCTGGCGGGCGTGACGGCTGCCCTGATGCTGACGGCCTTCGGCCTGCAGAAGCTGCTCAAGCCGCGCGACAAGAAGACGAAGCCGGGCAAGCCGTCACACAATGCAATGGGCAAGACCACCAGTGCGGTGACCACGACCGACCAGCCCGTGCGCCGCGAAGACCCGCTGCCACGCGTCCAGGCCGATCATCCGATCGAGGCGCGCCAGGCTTGATGAGGATCGACACCTTGGGGACCACGGGACCCGTGCATCCCCGCCAGGGGCAGCACGAAGCGGGGCAGCATGCGGACGCTGAACTGGTGCGCACGGCCGACGTGCCGCTGCGCGATCTCAACCCCTGGCCCCTGACAGTGGCCACCTACAACGTCCATGGTGCGGTTGGCACGGATGGCGTGTTTTCACCCCAGCGTATTGCCCAGGTCCTGCGCGAAATCGATGCCGACGTGCTGGCCCTGCAGGAGGTGCCGCTGGGCGGCACGGAGCAGGTGGATGTGCTGGCGCTGCTACGCGAGGAAACCGGTTTCTTCGCCGTCGAAGGAGCAACCATCGATACGCCGCAACGACGCTATGGCAATGCGGTGTTGAGCCGCTATCCCATCCTGGCCAAGCAGAGCCTGGACCTCTCCTTCGGCAGCCGGGAACCGCGCGGCGCGCTGGATGCCGATATCGATTGCCACGGCCACATGCTACGGGTGGTCGCCACCCATCTGGGCTTGAAGCCGGCTGAACGGCGTGACCAGATCAAGCGCCTGCTCCAGGCTTTCGATACCGATCAGGCGCCGGTGATCCTGATGGGTGATGTCAATGAATGGTTCATGTGGGGACGGACGCTGCGCTGGCTGGTGTCGCATTTCGAGGCGGCACCGGCGCCACGCACCTTTCCCTCACGCTGGCCGCTGTTCGCGCTGGATCGTATCTGGATCAGCCCGCGCCAGCGCCTGCTGCAGGTGAACGTACATCGCACGCCGCTGGCACGTGTGGCCTCGGACCACCTGCCGCTGGTGGCGCACATCGATGGTTGAGAAGAGTGAACAGGGTGAAAAAGGTGAAAAGGGTGAAAAGGGTGAAAAGGGTGAACAGGCAGCCAGAAGGGCTGCCTTCAGCACATGCGCCGCTTGCCGCTCCACAGCTTGACCGCCAGCGCGATCCAGATCAGCAGGAACAGCATATTGCCCGGCAACCAGATCATCTGCGTCCACACATAGTCGCTTACCCACAGCGCCAGCACGTCACGGCAACCGCACACCCGATCGGCGTAGAACAGTTCGCCACCGCTGCGCGCCGCGGCGAACTGCAGCCAGAGAAAACCCAGTAACACCGGAATGGCCACTACGCCAGCCAGGCAACAGCGCCGCAGCTGGCGTTGTCGCCGGCAGTGTCCCTCGCGGTGCCAAGCCCCGTCTGCGCCCGCGCATTGCTGCATCGCTTCGCCGTGCATATTTCCCCCTTGCACTTGCATGTATTGTCTGCCCCTGGGTCGCCGCACCGCCGCCCGAAGGCGCCCAAATGCAGAACGGCAACCGTTATCCGGCAGCCCGCAGGGAGCCGCCGGTGATATAAGTCCGGATCAACGTAAAGGTCAGGGAGAAGCCTGGCACGGCAGGCACAGGACAAGGAGCCACCGGTCAGGATGGTGGCTCGCATTTCCCATGAGAATTCCCCTCGCGCACGGCGACGGAGAGGACGGAGGCTGGGGCTGTTTTCTTTACAAAAAACGCGCCTTAAAACGACCAGCACTCCTGTTCTAAAAGACAAAAAGTCAGTTTCCCAGAACCAATACGATACGTTTCGTCTCGGATTCTAGGTGCAAATTATCTACTGCTCAACAAAATTTACGCTTGTTGGCTCGAAATTTTACTAGTCGCTAAAAAGGGTTGGGACAGCGCGATGCTGCCCAGGACCAGCTTCAGTTGGGACTGGATCTGGCGTTCATCGATGTCGGCACTGCCGGTCAGGAGGCGCTGCAACAAGGGGGCATACAGCAGATCGAAGACCAGGTTCAGGTCGGCATCATCCCTGAACTCACCGCGTTGGGCGCCGCGGCGCAGGACATTGACCAGCGCCAGGCGGCGCGGCTCAAGATAGTTGTCGTTGAAGATGCGCTTGCTCTCTTCATCGAACTGGGCCAATGCAATCATCTCGCGCACCACACGACCGGACTTGCCACGCAACAGTTGGGACAGTTGCAACATATGCAAGCCGATATCTTCCCGCGCCGAACCGCTGTCGCCGATGGCCGGCATCGGCTCCACCGCGCGCAGCAGCGCTTCCATGGCCAGGGCGCTCTTGTTGGGCCACCAGCGATAGATGGTGGCCTTGCCCACGCCAGCGCGCGCCGCCACGCCCTCCAGGGAGAGCTTGTCGAAGCCGATCTCCTCGAGCATCACATACGTGGCATCGAGGATGGCGTCATGACTGACGGCATTCCTGCGGCGACCGGTGGCCGGATCGGAGATGAAGGTGAGAGAAATGATGTGCTCCAGATGGCAATTGCATGTTTTCCGCTTCTGGTAACGGCATGCTTTTGGACAACTTGAGCAATTGACAGCAAAAAAACGCAGATTTTTACGACAACAATGGAGCAGCGCCTGTTATTGCTCTTGATGATGGATGTCGACCGGATCCAGCAGGCGGCCGAAACGGTCCAGCCGGGGTCGGTAGCCCTTGTCCGCATCCAGCGAAAAAGCGATGCGGCTGGTGCGCCCCATCAGTTCGCTGCGGGCGAAGAAGCCGAAATAGCGAGAATCCATGCTGTTGTCCCGATTGTCGCCCAGCATCATGTAATGGTCCGCCGGCACCACCACCGGGCCAAAGCTGCTGTGCAGGCTGGGATGCGATTCCGACAGGCGCACCAGATGGTTCATGCCATCGATGCGTTCGTCGCGGTAGACCGCATCATCCACGCCATCGCCAGCCACCGGCCTGACCTGGGCCTGGCCATAGCTGGCCGCCCGGCCATTGATGGTGAGCACGTTGTCGCGCAATTCCACCACGTCACCAGGCAGGCCGACGATGCGCTTGAGCAGCAGCTCCCCGGCCTGGTGCGAGTCGACGGTAACGATGTCGCCGCGCTGCGGCTCGCCCAGGCGCAGCAGGCTGATATGGGTCAGCGGCAGGCGCAGGTCGTAGGCCAGCTTGTCCACCAGGATGCGGTCGCCCACCATCACGGTGGGCAGCATGGAGCCGCTGGGAACGACGTTGTAGTCGGCGATGGCACTGCGAAACACCACCATCAGAGCGATGAAGGCCAGCAGTCCCTTGTTCTGGGTCAGCAGCTTGCGGGCGGTCGAGGGCATGGTGGGTCTCCTATGACAAGGATGCACATCCTACCTCAAGCCGCCGTGCTCAGCCCCAGTGTGCCGGCGCCGAGCGCAAAGGCCCGGCCGGCAGGCTCCAGTGCATGGGCGCACCGGCCACCTGCAAGGGCGCCCGCAGCCGTTGCGCCGGTCCCCAGAAGGTCTGTTCCAGGTGCGCATCCAGATCCTGCGGGCTTTCGGTAGTGAAGCCGGAATGTGCCTGCGTCACCGGATAGGCGGCCAGCAGATGGGCCGTGCGGGCCAGCGACAGGCGGTACTGGCTGCCCTGCCCGCTGGTCTGGCGCAGCGTGAGCCCGCGCACGGCAGCCGCGGCCAGCAGGTAGCCGGTGGCGTGATCGAGCGCCTGGACCGGCAGCGGGACCGGTTTGTCGCTGCCGTGCTGGCGCATGCCGGCATCGGCAATGCCGCAACTCATCTGCACCAGGCTGTCGAAGCCGCGTCGGCCGGCCCAGGGGCCGCTCCAGCCGTAGGCGTCCAGTGCAACATCCACCAGGGCCGGGTTCAGGGCGCGGCGCCGGGCCGGCCCCAGGCCCAGGTGCTCCAGGGCATCGGCGCGATAACCGTGCACCAGCACATCGGCCTGGGCCAGCAGGGTTTCCAGGGTGGCGCGGTCCTGGGGCTGGTCCAGCTCCAGATGGGCGCAGCGCTTGCCGAGGGTCATTTCCGGCACCACGCCGGGCTCATTCCAGCGGGCCGGGTCGATGCGCAGGACCTCGGCGCCGAAGCCGGCCAGGCAGCGTGTGGCGGTTGGGCCGGCCAGGACCCGCGTCAGGTCCAGCACGCGCACGCCCGCCAGGGGTCGGGACGGGTCAATGGGGCGCGGCGTGGCCGGACCGGCGTCGACCAGTTGGCTCGCCACCAGCGGTTCGCCGGCCACCGCCATGCCTTGCGGATGCGCGGCCCACTGGGCCTGGCTGCGCATCTCGGCGGCACAACCGCCGTTGCCGACCACCGCCGTCTCCAGCTCGGTGCAGTGCCAGCGCGCCACCTCGCGGGCCACCTCCTCGCGATCCGCCTGCAGCGGATCCAGCCCCAGCACTGCCAGGGCAGCCGCACGGTGGTGAGCGGCATTGGTATGCAGGCGTATCCAGCCATCCAGAGCACGATAATCGCCGGCCACCGAGTCCCAGAGTGAAGGCCCCTGCCAGCCCTGGGGCCTCAGCGAAGACGCAAACCACATCGAGGCCAGACGGCGGTCGCATTGCACCGGCGGCAGCGGCGCGCCCCCGCTGTGGATCCACTGCGCCACCGCCATCCCGGCCGCCGCCACCGAGGCCTGGGCCAGGTCGCTGGTGGCAAAGACCGAGGGCAAGGCACCCTCAGCACTGAGGGTGACGGTCTCCAGCGCGGCCGCCGGCCCGCCCAGGGCGCTCCAGATCTCGGCCAGCATGGCGTGGGCGGGCGTGATGTCGGGCTGGGTCATGGTGCGCTCCTCAAGTAAGGTCGGTGTCGGGCAAGGGGGAATGGCTGCAGCTTACTCCGCTTGAATTAATCGTCAATATTGATTAATTTAATCAACTTATCGACCGATCTGGACCCGCCGTGAGCACCTATCTTTCTTCCGCCGATGCCGCTGCCCTGCTGGGCGTGTCGCGCCAGACCCTGTATGCCTACGTCAGCCGTGGCCTGCTGCACGCCCATCCGGGGGAAGAAGCGCGGGAAAGCCGTTACCTGGCCGCCGAAGTGGAGCGCCTGGCGGTCAACCGCACCCGTGGGCGCAAGCCCCGCGAAGTGGCGCGGGCGGCGCTGGACTGGGGCTTGCCGGTATTGGAGTCAGCGCTCACGCTGATCGAGGACGGGCGCCTGTACTATCGCGGCCAGGATGCGGTGGAGTTCAGCACCCAGGCCAGCGTCGAAGAGGCCGCCGCCCTGCTCTGGGACTGCACCGTGGATGAGGCCTTCGACCAGGCCGCGCCCTGCTTGCCCACAGGATTTGATGCACTGGCGGCGCAATGGCGTGAACGCCGCGCCGAACAGACACTGCTGCCCTTGTTCTCCCTGGCCTGTGCCGAGGACATCGGCGCGCAATGGCAATTGCCGTCGGCCCGCCGACTGGCCAGCGCCGGCCTGCTGGTGCGCCGCCTGGCAGCCTGCCTGCTGGGTAGCAGGCCCGCCACTGAGCCCCTGCACCTGCAGTGCGCCCGGGCCTGGCAACTGGATGCGGCCGGTGCCGATCTGGTCCGGCGATCGCTGGTGCTGTGCGCCGACCACGAACTGAATGCCTCCGGTTTCACCGCCCGCTGCATTGCCTCCACCGGCGCCAATCTGCAGGCGTCCATCGTGGGCGGGCTGGCGGCGCTGAGCGGCCCGCTGCATGGCGGCACCACGGCCCGCGTCGAGGCGTTGCTGGACATGCTGGAGATAGCGGCCGATCCGGCCCAGGCCCTGCGCGAACGGCTGGCACGGGGTGATGACCTGCCTGGCTTCGGCCACCATCTCTATCCGCAGGGCGATGTACGGGCTCAGGCCCTGCTGGCGGGCTTTCTCGACGCCCATCCCCGCTGGCAGGTCGCCATCGCCACCGTGCGCGAACTGACCGGCCATGCCCCCTCGGTCGATTTCGCCCTGGCGGCGCTGCGCCGTCACCTGGATCTGCCAGCCGGCAGCGCCTTCGGCCTGTTTGCGCTGGGCCGCTCGCTGGGCTGGATCGCCCACGCGCTGGAACAGGGGCGCGACGGTAGCCTGATCCGTCCCCGCGCCGCCTACACCGGTCCCCGCCCTGGCTGACAGAATTGTCATCTTGATGTCAGCCTGACGTCGAGGGGCAAGGCTTACATTAGCGTCCTAAGCAGGGGCCGGTTGCGGACGCTGAGGGGCGCCGGGGCCGGTCTGTCCGTCATCCGCAAGCCATCTCCGTGAGCCCTATGGTCGTCCCGTTTCGCCGCGTCGCAGCCAGCGTCAGTACCCGTCATTTCACTCATCCCAATAATCGAACCCCCTTCCGCGCCAAGAAGGGAATGACGGTGCTGTTGCTGGCCGCGCTGCTGGGCGGTTGTGCAGTCGGCCCGGACTACGTGCGCCCGGCCATGGACCTGCCGCAGGCCTACAAGGAAGCCGGCCCCTGGAAGCCGGCCACGCCGCGCCAGGTCGACGACCATCAGCCCTGGTGGCAAGCCTATGGCGACCCCATCCTCAATGAGCTGATCACCCAGGCCAACGCCGCCAACCAGACCATCCAGCAGGCCGCCGCCCAGTATCGCCAGGCCCAGGCCACCGCCGCACTGGCCCGCGCCAGCCTGTGGCCGACCGTCGGTCTGCAGGCCGGCGCCGCGCGCGGGCAGACCAACAGCAACGGCGTGCAACGGTTGGCCGACACCTATACGGTGGGCCTCAATGCCTCCTGGGAGGCCGATGTCTGGGGCCGCATCCGGCGCGGCGCCGAAGCCGGTGATGCCAGCGCCCAGGCCAGTGCGGCCAGCCTGGCGGCGGCGCGCCTGGCGATCCAGGCCACGCTGGCCCAGGATTACCTGCAACTGCGCGTGACCGACCTGCAGAAGGACCTGTATCGCCGCACGGTGGAGGCCTATCGCCGCTCGCTGCAGCTGACCACCCATCAATACGAAGCCGGTACCGCCCTGCGCTCCGACGTGGCCCAGGCCGAAACCCAGTTGCGCGCCGCCCAGGCGCAGTTGATCGACCTCGACGCCACCCGCAACCAGCTGGAACATGCCATCGCCATGCTGATCGGCAAGGCGCCGGCCGCCTTCTCGCTGGCGCCGGTGGCCGCCGCCACCGCCAGCGACGATGCCATGGATGCCAATGCCCAGCGCCTGCAGGCCAGCCTGCCGCAGATTCCTGCCGGCCTGCCTTCGGACCTGCTGGAACGTCGTCCCGACATCGCCAATGCCGAGCGCCTGGCCGCTGCCGCCAATGCCAACATTGGCGTGGCGCGGGCGGCGTATTTCCCGACCCTCACGCTCTCCACCAGCGGTGGCTACAACAGCCCGGCCTTCGCGCAACTGTTCAACACCCCGGGCCGGGTCTGGTCGCTGGGTGCGGCGCTGGCCGAGACCCTGTTCGACGGCGGCGCCCGCAGTGCCCGCAACGATGCGGCCACGGCCGCCTTCGATGCCGCCGTGGCGCAATACAAGCAGACCGTGCTGGGTGGCCTGCAGGAAGTGGAAGACAACCTTTCCACCCTGCGCGTGCTGGACCAGGAAAGCACGGTCCAGGCACAGGCGGTGCAATCGGCGCAACTGGCCGAACGACTGGCGATGCGCCAATATCAGGTCGGCACCGTCACCTATCTGTCGGTGGTGACCACCCAGGCCACGTCGCTGACCAACCAGCGCAATGCCGTGACCCTGCTGGGCCGGCAACTGGTGGCCAGCGTCGCCCTGATCAAGGCCACCGGTGGTGGCTGGCAGGCAGAAGCGGCTGCAGCCGCTGCAGCGACCGGGGCCGCCGATGCTGCAACGTCGACATCTTCTGCCCCGCCGATGGCTGCCCGCTGAGCGCGGCCACGCACCCATTTCCGAATCAACAGCGATCATTTCAGGACGAGTTTCAGGCATGACCACCTCACCCCAATCTCCCCAGCGCTCTCCCCTCGCCGTGTTCGTTGCCACGGCCCTGATCCTGGCTGCCGGCATCGGCGCCTGGTCCTATGTCGAACACGCCCGCGCGGCCGACCAGCCGGCCGCCAAGGCGCCGCCGCCGGTGGCCGTCTCGCTGGCGAGCGTGCAGGAACGCGACCTGCCGCTCTACCTGGCCGGCGTGGGTACGGTCACGGCCAATGCCAGCGTGGTGGTCAAGACCCGCATCGACGGCCAGCTGGACAAGGTCGGCTTCAAGGAAGGTGAAGAGGTCAAGAAAGGCCAGTTGCTGGCCCAGATCGACCCGCGCGCCCTGCAGGCGCAACTGGCGCAGGCCGAGGCGCAACGCGCCAAGGACGCCGCCACCCTGACCAATGCACGGCTGGACCTGCAGCGCTACACCACCCTGCGCGGCCAGGACGCGGCCACCCAGCAGCAGCTGGATACACAAAAGGCATTGGTGGCGCAGCTGGAAGCGGCGGTCAAGACCGACGAGGCCCAGGTGGCCTATGCCAAGGTGCAATTGAGCTACACCACCATCACCGCCCCGCTCTCCGGGCGCGTGGGCGCACGTCTGGTGGACCCCGGCAACATCGTGCATGCGAGCGATGCCAATGGCCTGGTGGTGATCAACCAGATCGATCCGATCACCCTGGTCTTCACCCTGCCCGAGGAGGCGGTGGTGGCCATCAACCGCGCCCAGCGCAGCAGCCAGCAGCCGCTCAAGGTCAGCGCCTATGCCCGCGACTCGCAGGAGGTGCTGGCCACCGGCAAGCTGGTGCTGCTGGATAACCAGATCAACACCACCAGCGGCACGGTGCAGCTCAAGGCGCGCTTCGACAATGCCGAACACAAGCTGTGGCCGGGCCAGTACGTCAATGCCCGCCTGCAGATGAATTCCCACGGCAATGCGCTGACCGTGCCGGCCGCCGCCATCCAGCGCAACCAGCAGGGTACCTACATCTATGCCATCGACCAGGACGACAAGGCCAACATGCAGCCGGTCAAGGTCGATCGCATCCAGGACGGCGTGGCCGTGCTGGCCGCCGATAGCGGCGTCACCGCCGGCCAGCGCGTAGTCATCGACGGTCAGTACAAGCTCAAGCCGGGCAGCCGCATCGTCGAGAGCAAGCCGCAGCCTGCCAAGGCCCAGAGCAGTTCCGCCGCTGGCACCGATGCGAAAGGAAACACCAAGTGAGCGTTTCCGCCGCCTTCATCAAGCGCCCCATCGGTACCACGCTGCTGGCGATCGCCATCCTGCTGGTGGGCATCGCAGTCTGGCCGCTGCTGCCGGTGGCACCGCTGCCGCAGGTTGACTTCCCGACCATCCAGGTCACCGCGCAACTGCCCGGGGGCAGTCCCGAGACCATGGCCTCCAACGTGGCGCAGCCGCTGGAGCGCCAGTTCTCGCTCATCGCCGGGCTCTCGCAGATGACCTCGCAGAGCACCATGGGCACTACACAGATCACCCTTCAGTTCGACCTGAACCGCAACATCGACGCCGCCGCGCTGGATGTGCAGGCGGCCATCAACGCCTCCACCGGGCAGTTGCCGTCCAACCTGCCGAATCCGCCGACCTTCCGCAAGATCAACCCGGCCGACTCGCCCATCATGATCATGTCGGTACAGTCCGATGCGCTGCCGCTGACGGTGGTCAACGACTACGCCGACAACATCCTGGCCCAGCAGATTTCGCAGATTTCCGGCGTCGGCCTGGTCAACGTCAACGGCCAGCAGAAGCCGGCCGTGCGCATCCAGGTCGATCCGGCCAAGATCGCCACGCTGGGCCTGAGCCTGGAAGACATCCGCGGCGTCATCGCCACCACCACCGTGAACCAGCCCAAGGGTACGGTCGATGGCGCGCGCCAGGCCTTTACCGTCTATACCAATGACCAGTTGCTCAAGGCCGAGCAGTGGAACGACATGGTCCTGGCCTGGCGCAATGGCGCGCCGATCCGGGTCAAGGACATCGGTATCGCCATCGACGGACCGGAAAACAACAAGATCGCCGCCTGGGCCTTCTCGGGCGCCGCCAACACGGCGGACCACACCATCACCAACGGCCGCTCTATCGTGCTGGCCATCACCAAGCAACCCGGCGCCAACGTGATCGAGACGGTGGGCCGCATCAAGGCCGCCATGCCGCGCCTGCGCGCAGCGATTCCGGCCGCCATCCATGTCAACACCCTGATCGACCGCACCCAGACCATCCGCGCCTCGGTGGAGGATGTGGAATTCACCCTGGTGTTGACCATCGCCCTGGTGGTGATGGTGATCTTCGTGTTCCTGCGCAACGTGGCAGCCACCCTGATTCCCTCGGTGACCGTGCCGCTGGCCATCATGGGCACGGCCGGCGTGATGTACGTGGTCGGCTACAGCCTCGACAACCTGTCGCTGATGGCCTTGACCATCGCCGTGGGCTTCGTGGTGGATGACGCCATCGTCATGCTGGAAAACATCTACCGCTACGTCGAGGAAGGCATGTCGCCGCTGGAGGCGGCCTTGAAGGGTGCGGGCGAAATCGGCTTCACCATCATCTCGATCTCGGTCTCGCTGGTGGCGGTGTTCATCCCGCTGCTGTTGATGGGCGGTATCGTCGGGCGCCTGTTCCGCGAGTTCGCGGTGACGGTCACGCTGACCATCGGCGTGTCGGTGGTGATCTCGCTGACCTTGACGCCCATGCTGTGCTCGCGCTTCCTCAAGAACGAGCACGGCCAGCGCCACGGCAAGCTCTATCAATGGTTCGAACGCTGCTTCGATGCCATGCTGGCCGGCTACAAGCGCGGGCTGGATGTGGTGATGAAGCACCAGTTCATCACGCTCATGAGCTTCCTGGCGACGGTGGCGCTGACGGTGGTGCTGTTCATCTTCATCCCCAAGGGTTTCTTCCCGCAGCAGGACAATGGCGTCATCGTCGGCTTTGCCGAATCCTCGCAGGACACTTCCTCGGCGGCCATGCATGAACGCCTGCTGAAGGTGGCCGACGTGGTGCGCCAGGACCCGGACGTGATCGGCTTTGCCATGAGCGCCGGCTCCACCACCTTCAACACCGGGCAATTCTTCATCGCCCTGAAGCCCAAGGACCAGGGCCGTACCACCAATGCCGACGAGATCATCGCCCGCCTGCGGCCCAAGGTGGCACGCGTGCAGGGGGTGAACCTGTTCATGCAGGCCAGCCAGGACATCAACGTCGGTGGCCGCCTTTCGCGCACCCAGTACCAGTACACCGTCACCGATACCGACCTCGATGAACTCAACGTCTGGGCGCCGCGCATGCTGGAGCGTTTCCGCCAGCTGCCGCAGCTGACCGATGTGGCTTCCGACCAGCAGAACCAGGCGGCGGCGGCCGCCATCACCATCGACCGCGCCCGCGCCTCCAGCTTCGGCATCTCGCCGGCCTTGATCGACGCCACCATCTATGACGCCATCGGCCAGCGCCAGGTCGCGCAGTATTTCACGCAGATCAACAGCTATCGCGTGATCCTGGAGGTGACGCCGCAGCTGCAGAAGGACCCGGCCCTGTTCGACAAGCTCTACCTGACCTCGCCCCTGACCGGCCAGCAGGTGCCGCTGTCGACCTTCGTCAAGGTCGATACGAGCAAGACCTCCTACCTCTCGATCAGCCACCAGAGCCAGTTCCCGGCGGTGACGATTTCCTTCAACCTGGCCAAGGGCGTGTCCCTGGGCGAGGCGGTGGACATCATCCAGAAGACCAAGGACGAGATGGGCGTGCCGCAGACCCTGGTAGGCAATTTCCAGGGGACGGCCAAGGCCTTCGGCGATTCGCTGTCGTCCCAACCCTACCTGATCGCGGCCGCACTGATCGCGGTCTACATCGTGCTGGGCCTGCTCTATGAGAGCTACATCCACCCGCTGACGATTCTCTCCACGCTGCCCTCGGCCGGCGTGGGTGCCCTGCTGATCCTGATGATAGGCGGCTACGACCTGTCGGTGATCGCGCTGATCGGCATCATCCTGCTGATCGGTATCGTCAAGAAGAACGGCATCATGATGATCGACTTCGCCCTCACCGCCGAGCGCAGCCAGGGCATGAAGCCGGAAGAGGCGATCTACCAGGCCTGCCTGCTGCGCTTCCGCCCCATCATGATGACCACCATGTGCGCCCTGCTGTCGGGCCTGCCGCTGATGCTGGGCCATGGCGCCGGCTCCGAGCTGCGCCGGCCGCTGGGCTATGCCATGGTGGGCGGTCTGGTGCTGTCGCAGGCGCTGACCCTGTTCACCACCCCGGTGGTCTACCTCTACCTGGACCGCGCCCACTACTGGTATGAACGCAAGAAGAAGGCGCGCCAAGCCCGCAAGGCCGCCCGCCTGGCCCAACAGCCGCCGCAGGTGGAACATTGAAACAAGACCACACCGATAAAAAGCCGGGACGGTAGAATCCGGCATGGACTGATGCCGGGCGATCCTGCCCCGGCGCAGGCTATGGAGACCGCATGAAGATCCTGATAGTCGAAGACGAACAAAAGATGTCCGAATACCTCTGCAAGGGCTTGACCGAGCAGGGATGCGCGGTCGACCTGGCCTCCAACGGGGTGGATGGGCAGCACCTGGCGATCCAGCACGACTACGACGTCATCGTGCTCGACGTCATGCTGCCGGGGCTGGACGGCTTTGCCGTGCTGCGTTCGCTGCGCACGGTCAAGCAGACGCCGGTCATCATGCTGACCGCCCGCGACAGCGTGGAAGACCGCATCAAGGGCTTGCACGACGGCGCCGACGACTACCTGATCAAGCCCTTTTCCTTCCTGGAACTGCTGGCCCGGCTGCAGGCCCTGACCCGGCGCGGTCGCGCGCAGGAGCCGGCGCAACTGCGCATCGGCGACCTGCAGATCGACCTGCTCTCGCGCAAGGCCTTTCGTGGCGGCTTGCGCATTGACCTCACGGCCAAGGAATTCGCCCTGCTGGCGGTGATGGCGCGGCGCCAGGGTGAGATCCTGTCCAAGACCGCCATTGCCGAACTGGTCTGGGACATGAACTTCGACAGCAACACCAACGTGGTCGAAGTCGCCATCAAGCGCCTGCGTGCCAAGATCGACGCGCCCTTCGAACAGAAACTGCTGCATACCGTGCGCGGCATGGGATACGTGCTGGAGCCCCGGGCTGCGGCCGACGCCGGCGATGACTGAGCCCGATCTCCAGACCGCCCCGTCGGCACAACCGACCCGCCGACGTCGGCTGCCGCTGCGACAATCGATCACGGCGCGCCTGGTGCTGATGTCGGCCGCCTCGGCCCTGCTGATCTTCGCCGTCGCTGGCGTCGTGCTCTACACCGTCCTCAAAGGCGAATTGCTGCGCCACGAGCGCGACGCCCTCTTCACCACCCTCAACGACATCAGCTACCAGATCGAGCGCGCCGGCAACACCGAGCGCTGGGGGCGCGTGCAGATGAAACTCTCGGCGCTGTCGCAGGCGGACCAGCACGTCTCCTTCTGGATCGCCAGCGACGACCCGCGCTTCACCTATGGCGACCTCAGCCGCCTGACCCCGAGCGCCATCACCCACGATGACGGCAAGTCGGTGGCCCGCCTGCACCTGCCGGGACGCCGCTTCCCCCTGCACATCATGACACGCACCCTGCCGGCCTTCGAGGAGCGCCCCGAAGTGCGGGTCACGGTGGGCGTGGATGGAGAACCCTACTTCGAGATGCGCCGCACTTTCCTGCTGGCCACCACCATCTCCTCGCTGCTGGGCATCGTGCTGGCCGTCATCTCCAGCTACTGGATCGCCCGCGCCGGACTGGCACCGCTGCGCCGCATGTCGGTCCGCGCCCAGAGCTTTTCGCCGCGCAAGCTGTCGGCGCGCATGCCGGTGGAAGCATTGCCGGAAGAACTGTCGGTCCTGGCCGACGCCTTCAATGGCGCGCTGGAACGCATCGAACAGGCCTATACCCAACTGGAAGCCTTCAATGCCGACGTGGCCCATGAACTGCGCACACCCCTGGCCAACCTGATCGGCGAGACCCAGGTGGCGCTGGCACGCGAGCGCAGCGCGGGCGAGTTCAAGGACGTGCTGCAATCGAACCTGGAAGAACTGGACCGCATCCGCTCCATCGTCAACGACATGCTGTTCCTGGCCCGCTCCGACCAGGGCGAGGCCGCCACCGCCCGGGTGCCGGCGCGGGTGGCTGCGGAGGTGCAGAAGACTGCCGATTTCTTCGAGTTCGTGCTGGACGATGCCGGCATGGGCATCACGGTCGCCGGCGATACCCAGGCCATGGCCACCATGGAAACGGCGCTCTTCAAGCGGGCACTGACCAACCTGATCCAGAACGCCATCCAGCATTCACCACAAGGCGCAATGCTGCGCATCGATATTTCCGCAGGTGAAGAAATGGTCAGGGTGGCGGTCACCAATCCCGGCCCCGCCATCGACGAACAGCACCTGCCCCGCCTGTTCGACCGCTTCTACCGGGTCGACAGCGCCCGCCAGGACATCAACGGCAGCCATGGTCACGGCCTGGGGCTGGCCATCGTCAAGGCGGTGGCGCGCATGCATGGCGGGCGGGCCTTCGCCAGCAGCGGCGGCGGACATAACACCATCGGATTTACCATCGCCCGTCAGTAAGGGCTGGACGGTGGTCCGCTGTATGTGCGGACGCTGGCGTCATCTGTCTACGCTTGCCGGGGCGACGCGGAATTAACATGGGGCTTCGACTTTTTCGTTCCTGTTCCGGGAAGCCAATATGATCGTTCGCCCCCAGCCCCACTGGTTCCGCATGCTCTTCGTCTGGAACGGCTCGGTGCTGCGCACCATCATGCCGCAGATGCTGATGATGACGGCCTTCTCCACCCTGGCGGTCTTGACCGACGGCAAGGTCTTCGGCGACAAGCTGCCGCTGAACACCTCCACCTTCACCCTGCTCGGCGTGGCGCTGGCGATCTTCCTGGGCTTTCGCAACAGCGCCAGCTATGACCGCTACTGGGAGGGCCGCAAGATCTGGGGCGCCCTGCTGATTGCAGCGCGGGCGCTGGCGTCGCAGGGATTGCGCTATGGCGTGACGGGCGAAGATGCCGCCCACAAGAAGCTGTTCATCCGTCGCATCATCGCATTGGCCTATGCGCTCAAGCACCAGTTGCGCAAGACTTCGCCGCAAGAGGACATGGTGCGCCTGCTGCCGGGCGCGGCTGAGGCCGATGCAGCAGCCGGCACGGTGCAATACCTCCCGGTGTACCAGATGGACCAGTTGCGCGCCATGCTGGCCCAGGCCAACCGGCAGGGAAGGCTCAGCGATACTGGCCTGTGGACCTGCGACCAGCAGCTCAACGAGATCAACCACTGCATCGGCGCCAGCGAGCGCATCGCCTCCACGCCCATCCCCTTTGCCTACGGCGTGCTGCTGCACCGGACCGTGTACATCTATTGCCTGTTGCTGCCGTTCGGGCTGGTCGATGCCATCGGTGTCACCACACCGCTGATTTCGGTCTTCGTCTCCTACACCTTCCTGGCGCTGGAAGCCATCGCCAGCGAAATCTCCCTGCCCTTCGCCTGTTCCCCCAATGGCCTGGCGCTGGATGCCATCAGCCTGGAAATCGAGCGATCTTTGCTGGAACTGGCGGGCGAACCGCTGCCACCGGCGGCAGCGTGCGGGAAGGACTATCGGCTGGATTGAGGGAGGGGCGGCGGAGCACAGTAATTGCTGCGGGAGTACTCGACAGGACGTCAGCGGCTGGCGACCTGCATTTCATGTTCTGCCGCCAGGGCCAGAAAGGCTGAACGCGACATACTGCGCGCCTGAGCAACGGCATCGATGCGTTTTACCAGGCTCTGCGGCAGGCTGACGTTGAGCCGTATCGCCTTGGCGTTGACGCGTGACAAATCAATCTCTACCAGCATCCAGTAGCCGCCCTGGAATTGCGCATCATCGGACCAGTCTTCGGGCGCGCTAGGCCGAGGGATGGGCTCTGTCTCGCCGTGAAAGTGCACTTCCACCGCCTCTTGTGCAGCGGCCGGCAGGTCCTGCAAATCGTCCGCTCCCGCAAAGCAGCCAGGAAAGTCGGGGAAGGCCGCACCATAGGCGCTATTGGCATCCTTGTGAATGTAGATTGGATAAAGCACGGGGTTCTCCTGATGGCCTTACTTCAGGCCGGCTTGCCTGAAAATACTTTTCTGGGTTGCCAAGGGCAGATCTTTCTTGGGATGCGGCACCGTCACCTTGCCGGGCTTGGTCGAATGTTTGAACTGGTAATGTGAGCCTGCTGTATGCACCAGGTACCAGCCGTCGGCCTTGAGTCGTTTGATGAGGGATGCGCTGTCCATGCACAGCAAGATAGATTCTACACACGATTACACAACATGGACCTTCGGGCAATATAGCGAGTATCTTGCCCGCATGCTTGAGGAACCGTTTCAGTAAGTGGACGTAAATGCAACACGTCCCGTCGCGCAATCGTGCTCGTGCAAAATCCCTTTCCCCACGCGGTCTGCCAACTCCCGCACACACACTATCTGAGCCCGGACGCTCGTCGATTTCTCTGCGTCGCCAAGGAGCATCGGTTCCAGCCTGGGGTTGAGATACTCAGCAAAAAATCCCCTTAATAACCCCGCTCCAAATCCACATTGGCTGGAATCACCCCACTCTCCCGGTAATGCCGGATATTCCCCGCCACGATGGCCGAGGCCGTGGCGGCATCGGTGGGGGCCGAACAATGCGGCAAGACCGTCACCGCGGGATGGGTCCATTGCCAGGAAGCCGGCGGCAGGGGCTCGGTGGCGAACACGTCCAGCACCGCATGTTTCAGCTGGCCGGCATCCAGCGCCTGGCGCAGGGCGGCATCGTCGATGATGGGGCCGCGGGCGAAGTTGATCAGTTGCGCCTGTGGTGGCAGCAAGGCCAGGCGGGCCGCATCCAGCAGGCCACGGGTGTCGTGGGTCAGCGGTAGCAGGCAGACCAGGATATCGCTGCGTGAGAGCAGTTGCGCCAGTCCCTCCATGCCGCTGAAGGTCTCCACGCCGTCCAGCTGGCGCGGACTGCGGCTCCAGCCTGCCACCGGGAAGCGCGCCTGGCGCAGTGCCACGGCGGCCGCCTCGCCCAGCGCGCCCAGGCCCAGCAGGCCGATACGACGCTGTTCCGGTGCGACGTAGTCCAGCTGCTGCCAGCGCTGCTCGCGCTGCTGCTGCGCATAGCGCGGCATGTCGCGATGCAGATAGAGCGTCCAGGCCAGCACGGCCTCGGCCATGGTCGCCGCCAGCCGGGGATCGACCAGCCGGGTGATCTGCAGGTCGGACTGACCAAGATCGGCCACCAGCCGTTCCACCCCCGCCCACACGCTATGCACCCACTGCAGTTGCGGCAACTGCTTCAGCTCGGCCGGGTCCGGGTTGGCGACGATGGCCAGGCGGCATTGTGCGCGCTGGGCGTCGTCCAGATCGGCGAAGGCCACCACTTGCTCCTCCGGCATGGCATTGCGCAGGGCCTGCAGCCAGGCGGTGACCGAGGCGGCATCGCCCTGGCTGACGAAGGGGATAGTCGTGCCTTGACTCATTTGGCGTACACCTGCGCCAGGCTCCTGAATCCTTTCACCTCGATGGGGTTGCCAGAGGGGTCGAGGAAGAACATGGTCGCCTGTTCGCCCGGCGCACCGGCAAAGCGGATCTGCGGCTTGAGCACGAATTCGACCTGGCCGCTGGCCGTCAGGCGATCAGCCAGTTGCTGCCACTCGGGCAGCTCCAGGATCACACCCAGGTGTGGCATGGGGACCATGTGCTCACCGACCTTGCCGGTGTTGCTCACCGCGAAGGGTTGCCCCAGGTGCAAGGAGAGCTGATGGCCGAAGAAGTCGATGTCGACCCAGGTGTCGGTACTGCGACCCTCTTCGCAACCCAGCAGGTCGCAATAGAAGCGGCGCGACTGGTCGAGGTCGCGCACGTGGTAGGCAAGATGGAAGATCGATGGCATGCAAGCTCCTCGCTGAGGCAATGACGCAATGTCGGATGACGGAAAGACCGCAAAGCTGACAAGGATAACCCAGCCAGCGCCACCGCACTGCAAGCGCCTATCGTTGGCGCGCCGAATTCTGCCCGCGAAGTGATGCCGGCCGCGATTGACATGTGTCAATCAGCGCCGCATTTGCGCTGGACGCCCGGGCAGGAGCGGCCTAGTCTGGATACATGGCATCCCGCCCCGGATGCCGTCCCACCTGATCTACCTGATCTACCCGATATTTCCGAGGAGCCACCATGAGCTACAAGTCCATCCTGGTCCATGTCGACCAGTCGCGTCACGCCGCCCAGCGCATCCGCATCGCCGCCGAACTGGCCCGCGCCCAGCAGGCGCACCTGATCGGCAGTGCCGTCAGCGGCATCTCCAGTTTCATCACGATGGAAGGCGCCGCCTATGTGGCCGCGCAGATGGATGGCTTCCGCGACCGCGCCCTGGCGGCCCTGGAGAACTTCGACAAGATCGCCAACAGCGTGGGCGTGCCTTCCTGTGAGAAGCGCTTCGTCGACGACGACGCCGAAGGTGGCCTGGCGCTGCAAGCCCGCTATGCCGACCTGGTGGTGGTCAGCCAGGCCGATCTGGACGATGCCGACGACAGTTTCCTCACCGACCTGCCCGAATATGTGATGTTGAATGCACCGCGCCCGGTGCTGATCATCCCCAGCGCCGGGGAATTCAAGCACGTCGGCAAGAACGCACTGATCGCCTGGGACGGCAGCATGGAATCCACCCGCGCCATCACCGCCGCCCTGCCGCTGCTACGCCAGGCCGACAACGTGACGGTGGTGATCTTCAATTCCGACAAGCGCCTGGGCACCCATGGCGAGCAACCCGGCGCCGACATCGCGCTCTATCTGGCGCGCCATGGCGTGAAGGTGGAAGTGGCGCAGGAACAGACCCCGTTGGACATCGGCAACGCCCTGCTCTCGCTGGCCGCCGACAAGGGGTCTGACCTGCTGGTCATGGGCGGCTACGGCCACACCCGCTTCCGTGAAGTGCTGCTGGGTGGGGTCACGCTGACCATCCTCAAGACCATGACGCTGCCGGTCCTGATGGCGCACTGACCCGCTCACTGATCCGCTTACCGCAGTTCCGCCACCGGCCCCTCGCGGGCCGGTGTCTTTTGTGCCGCCAGCCGTTCACGCTGCTGCAGTCGTGCCTTGCGCTTGCGCACCCAGATGATCACCCCGGTCACTGACAGCATGGCCACCAGCGCCCCCAGCAGAGACACCATCACCCGCCCGGTCAGCCCCAGGATACGGCCCGAATGCAGCGGGAACTGGGCCTGCAGGAAGATATCCCCGGCGCTGCCCCGGCCGGGAATCTTGCCGCCCTCATAGGCGCCCGTCATGGCATCGAAATACAGCCAGGCATTGCCCAGCCCGACGTCGCCATGGTCATTGCCCGGCTGGAAGAAGCCAACCCCATAGACGCCGAACATGCCGGAATAGAAAACCCCACCGACCGGCTCATCCAGCCCCAGCTTCTGCCCTTGCGCCCGGCCCAGCGCCACCACCTCCTCCCGCGAGATGCGCGGCTCCGGCACCTTGTCGGCGGCCAGCGGCGTGCGCGTCTCAAACGGACCGGCGGTCAGCGTGGAGACGGTCTGCAGGATCGGGCGCATCACCTGGCGTTCCAGGTTCATCGACACCGAGGTCACCGCCAGCACCAGCAGCAGGCCCCAGACCCACACGCCCCCGGAACGGTGCAGATCGAAATTGAGCTTGTGCCCACCCTCGCGCCAGCGGAAAGCCAGGGACTTGCGCCAGCTCCGCCAGTTGGGGAAGGACAGGTAGAGCGCGATGAAGCAGTCCAGCATCCAGACGATACCGATGATGCCCATGAGCCAGATGCCGGTCTCGATGCCGCCCATATCAGGCAGATGCATCGTGTAATGCAGCTTGTAGAGGAAGGGCAGCAGGTTTTCCCGCGACAGCGAGATGGCACCCCACATGCGCCGGCCCTGGATCTCGGCGGTGACCGGATCGACGGCGATCTGGTTGTAATCCAGCGCAAATGGCTTGCCGGTCGCCGGGTCCAGGCGCGGCTCGACCATCATCCCGATGGTATGGCCCGGCTCGGCCTCGGTCAGCACATAGGTCACCCGCAGGCGCGGTTCGGCCTGCTCCACCCTGCGCGCCAGCTCCAGGCCCGGCAACGGCGTCCCGGCACCGGGTTGATCGGCACTGCGGGCATCAAACAGCTGCGGATTGAGCCAGGCGTCGAGTTCGTGGTCCCAGGAGATCAGCGCCCCGGTAGCACCGGCGATGAACAGGAACACGGCAACGGCAAGGCCGAACCAGCGGTGGAGAAGAACGAGCAATGCGCGCATGTACGTGATCTGGCTAGGAGCTGGATGGTAGGAGACGATACGGCCAGATGCCCACCTTCCGGCGGGCATGCAGCGGATCTGGCAGGCGCTCGTACGGCAATCCCGAAGAGCATGGAGTCAAAACTTTACCTGCACTGCCAAATCAAAATTTATGAACGATAATTATTCTTATTTATTTTATGCAATGTGAGAGAAAAAAGATAGCACCCCACCCGTAGAGCTTGACCACGGCGAGCTGTCCAGACCTCCAAAAAATAAAACGGCTGCCGGTTCATTGAACCCACAGCCGCAAATCTGCGCATCGATATTGAATATAGTGACAATAAGGCAGCAATCCTGCGTTCACATAGACATCAAGCCAACGCAATCTTCGTCAATATCTCCTGCAACTGATCGATGTCGTAAGGCTTGGGCAGCGAATGCGACGGGAAGCCCACGTTGCGTGCCACCATCGCGCCATAGCCGGAGGCGAAGATCACCGACATCGTCGGGAACCGCTCCAGCGCGCGCTTGGCCAGTTCCACCCCCGTGATACCCGGCAGGTTGACATCGGTGAAGAGCACGTCGAACGGCTGCTCCTCCAGGGCCTGCAGCGCGTCTTCGCCGCTGGCCACGCCGCGCGCCTGATGGCCCAGGGTCTCCAGCAACTCACAGACCAGCTGCTGGGAATCGATGTTGTCCTCCACCACCAGCAGGCGTAGCCCGCTGACGGCTTGCGCAGACTCACTGGCGCCCTGCGAAGCTACGCTGCCCGGCACGCCGACGCTGCCACCGGCAGCGAGGCCGCCCGTGCCATAAGCCTCCTGGGACAGTGGCTGCTCGGTCGCATCAGCCTGGTGGTGGCGCTCGGCCACCGGCAAGACGTGGATGGTGGCCGAGGCCGTGGCGAGGTCACGCTCCCGGCTGGCCTTGGCCAGTTCGATGCGATGCGCCCGGTTGGACAGCATGTGCCGGATCCGTTGCGCCAACTGGTTGATGCGGTAGGGCTTGGAGAGCAATTCCACGCCGGCATCCAGTCGTCCTTCGTGGACGATGGCATCGCGCGGATAGCCGGAGGTAAACAGGATTTCGATTTCGGGCAGCAACTGACGCGCCTGCCGCGCCAGTTCGGTGACCGGCACGCTGCCCGGCATCACCACGTCGGTGAACATCATGTCCACCGTGATGCCGCTCTGCAGGATGGCCAAGGCCCGTTCGCCGTTGTCGGCCTTGAGCACGCGATAGCCCAGGGACGAGAGCGTGTCGATGACCGTGAGCTGCAGGTTGGGATCGTCCTCGACCACCAGGATGGTCTCGTCGCCCCCTCGCACCTGCAGGTCGCGGCTGTCGTCGACGACCACCTCGTCCTCGATGCAACGCGGGAAGTAGATGCGGATGGTCGTGCCCTTGCCCGGTTCGCTGTGCAGGCTGATATGCCCCTTGCTCTGCTTGACGAAGCCATACGCCATCGACAGCCCCAGCCCGGTGCCCTCGCCTTCGCGCTTGGTGGTGAAGAAGGGTTCGAAGGCGCGCTCACGCACCTCCGGTGACATGCCGGCACCGTTGTCGGAAATCTGCAGCTCGACGTAGTCGCCTGCGGCCAGATCGGCCTGTGACAGGAATGCCGGATCGGTCAGTTGTACGTTATCGATCTGCAGTGTCAGGCGGCCGCCATTGGGCATGGCGTCGCGCGCGTTGATGGCGGTGTTGATGATCAGGTTCTCGACCTGGTTGGGGTCGAGCATGCTGTTCCACAGTTCATGCGTGACCACCGTGGAAATCTCGATATTCTCGCCCACGGCGCGGCGCAGCAGATCATCCATGTTCTGCACCACCCGTTCCAGGTTGATGCTGCGCGGCTGCAGCGGTTGCCGGCGCGCGAAGGCCAGCAACTGCGAGGACAGCTTGGCTCCGCGATCGACCGCGCCGATGGCGGTGCGGATGCGCTGCCGGCTGCGATCATCCTGGCGGGGGTCGCCCTGCAGCAGTTGCAGGTTGCCGCCGATGATCTGCAGCACATTGTTGAAGTCGTGCGCCACGCCGCCGGTGAGTTGGCCCACGGCTTCCATCTTCTGCATCTGACGCAGGGCGGCCTCGGCGCGGGTGCGTTCGATGATCTCGGCGACCACGCGCTGCTCCAGGGTGTCGTTGAGTTCGCGCAGGGCATCTTCGGCGCGGCGGCGTTCGGTGATGTCGGTGGAGACCGCGATCATGGCCTGCGGGCGGCCCTCGCCGTCGACGATGCGGCTGATGTCGCTGGAGACCCAGAAGGTCGAGCCGTCCGGACGCAGGTAGCGTTTTTCCAGGGTGAAGGAGCGGCCATCCTCGATGCAGCGGTTGAACAGGGACATGTTCATCGGCACGTCATCCGGATGGGTGACGTCGGCCAGGGTCATGTGCAGCATCTCGTCTTCAGTGCGCCCGAGCATGCGGCACAGGGCCTGGTTCACGCGCAGGTAGTTGCCTTGCAGGTCCAGCTCGGAGAAGCAGACCGAGGCCTGGTTGAAGATGGCCGTCAGGCGGCTCTCGCTCCACGACAAGGCCTGCAGGCCACGACGCCGCTCGGTCAGATCGATGAAGGTGCACAGCGCCCCTTGCAGCTTGCCGTCCTGCCACACCGGATGCGCCTGGTATTGCGCCGGGAAGCTGCTGCCATCCACGCGCAGGAAGTCCTCGTTGTCGATATGGGCCGTGATGCCTTCACGCGCCGCCTTGAGCACCGCGCATTCGGCACGGCTGACCGGCTCGTCCTGTTGCGGGACCAGAATCACTTCATGGATGGATCGTCCCAGCACGTCCTTCTCGCTGGCATAGCCCAGCATCTGCAGGAAGGCGGCATTGCACAGGGTGACCGTGCCATCGCAGTCGATGGAGAAGAAACCCTGATCGGTGGAATCCAGCAGCTGGCGCACGAAGGCGTTGTTGGCCCGCACGCTGGCCTCAGAGGCGGCCAGCGCCTGTTCCATCAGCTTGCGCGAGGTGACGTCGAACACCACGCCCACATAACGCGCACCGGCGCGCGGATCGTCCTGCACCACCTCGCCCTTGCGCGCCAGCCAGCGCTGCTCGCCGTCGGGGCGGGTGATGTGGTATTCGGTGTATTCGAGCGGATTGCGCGGGCCGCTCTCACGGATACGCACCGTCCCCAGGTTGGGATGGAACTCTTCGTCGATCATGTCCACCAGCTGCTGCGAGGTCACCTCGCCTTCCGGCGCGACACCCCACAGGCGGCGGAAACGGTCTGACACCGCCAGCTTGCCGGAATCAGGAAACCACTCGAAGATGCCAATCCCACCGGCGCGGTCGACGATGCGCAGCCGCTCCTCGGCGACATGGCGATCAGTGACATCATTGCCTTCGATGAAGATGCCCGCCACCCGGCCATCGCTGCCCTTGATGGGCTGGAACACGAAGTCCAACACCGCCCCGGCGAAGCCGCCTTCCTCCGAGCGCCGCAGGAACAAGCGGGCGCCGCGTTCGGTATAGGCTTGCCCGGTCTGATAGACGCGGTCCAGCAGCCCAAAGAGGTTTTCATCCAGCAGTTCGGGCAAGGCCTCGCGCGCCGGCAGCCCCAGCACCGGACGGTCGCCGAAGAGCTTGAAATAGGCATCATTGACGCGCTCGAATACGTGCTGTGGCCCGCGCACCACGGCCTTGAAGCTGGGCGACTGCTCCATCAGGTCGCGCAGCAGGTCGGTATGGGCCAGCGCCGCATCCAGTCCACTGGCCCGGTGCAGGGAACACAGTACGCCGGCCACCTGGTCGTCGCCTGCTTCACCCTTCTCATCCCATACCGGCAGGCAGGAGAAATCCCATTGGTTGCCGGTGGATATCGCCTGGTTGTCATCGTGGAACAAGGGCAGACGGCAAAGCTGCTGTTGCTGGCCGGCGAACGCGGCCTCGATGGCGGATTCGCAGCGACCGCTGGCGCCGGTCCACATAGGCGAACCCGCCAGCGCAGCACCGAACGCGGCCGGGTGGGCCGCGCCGATACAGGCGGCAAATGCATCGTTGTAGAGCATGTGGCGGCCGGCACCCCACACCAGCAGACTGGGCGTGGGCGAACGCAGTGCGATATTGAGGGTGGTCCGCAGCGTAGGCGACCATTGGGTCGGCGCGCCCAGGGGGCTGGCGCTCCAATCGGTTGCTGCGACGATTTGCGCGGTCAGGCCGGTTGCGCGCAACCAAGAAATTTCTGCCATGTCGTGAAACTTACCTTTATGAGCACCGAGGTCGGTCGCGTGGATGACGGCGTTGCGCGATCACGTCGCGCCTTCCTTGCCCACGGGTCCCTTCATTGTTGTTCGCATCCGTTTCGAGCGGGGGCGCTTGCTCACAGCAATCTCGATACTGCTGCAAGCTCGATAATGTCGATCATGCGCCCCTGCATGACGCGCACGATTATACGGGAAGCCCGCGCCCGCTCGCGCTGCCGTCTCACGCTGCGGGCAACGGCGCATGCGACCAGGAGCCGCATGGCGTCTGCATTTGCGGTGAGCTTCCGTTTTTCCTACATGAAGTCGCGTCAGGCACCTACAGGGTACGGCGCCCGGCCTCAGGGTATCAGCCGGCTTTCTTCTTCAGCGCACGTTCTTCGCGTAGCAGGCGATTCAGCTCGGCCAGTTCCTGAACCGCTTCCTGGGTCAGGATCACCGGCTCGTTGGGCCGGTAGGCGCGGCCGCCCAGGCGACCGTTCATGCCGATGTAGGCGCGCGCGCAGCGCCGACGATAGGCCAGGATGTCCTCCTCGCCGTGCAGCGGTTCACCCGCCGTATCCTGCTGCTGTACGGGCTCGGCAAAAGTGCTTGGGCGCTCGTCCTCGGTTTCGCCGGGGTGCCCGGCCTGGGTCGAGATGTGGTTGCGATAAGCGGTCCAGTCGCCCTGCTGGATGGCGACGAGAGGATCGCAAGGATGGGTGGAATCAGACTTGTCCATGAGGCTACCCTGCTCAAAGATCCGACGCAGGCCGACTGCGCCGGGCTGGTTGCAACGTCAGCTTGCCATTGTCCGCATCGGTTCCGGCAGGTGCCAGCGGCTTGGCCGGACCGATACAGCGTTCGATTTCTTCCCGGTATGTCATCGACAGCATACTGGTTCGCTCCCTGTTGTAACCCCGGCTCAGCACACTATCGACGACTTCATTGTAGCCATGTCACGCAAAACTGGAAGAGCCTGACAGCACCTCCTGATGTGATTTGACGCATCCTCACGAAGTCTCAGCACCTGAACCGGGCAATCTTTTCCCGTGTGGCATCTTCCGGCGCCAAAGCACCGATACGCCACCGATATGCCGCGTTGTTTCTGCGAGTTTGTGCTGATCTTAAGAGCCCGCACGGATGAGTTCTATCGGACTGTTCCCGATTGCCTTGTAGGACAAAGTGGAAATCCCGGCGGCTGGCGAGACTGGGCGGATCGGGCGGCGGCTGGCCTCTGCGATTAAATTCACCTGCAGAGTGCACCAAATGCAGGACCACGCCTATAATTGGCATTTCCCGAAAACAAGGGCCGTACCGCCGCGCTGGACGACAGCTGGAACAGCGCGGGATGAAAAGGTGCGTTGCCGACTTTGGGCCGCCTCCAACTTGCGTTCGTCTCCAGATGTGCGCGACCGCAATTCGACGCCCTGTTTCCACAGGCATCGGGAAAGCAGTACATGAGCAACCCGTACCACGAAAATCGCCGACGATCGGTCGACCTGAGCAACTGCGACCGGGAGCCGATCCACATCCCCGGTTCCATCCAGAGCCACGGCGCCCTGCTGTGCTTCACGCCGGATGGCCGCCTCGCTTCGCGCAGCGCCAACGCCGATGCCCTGCTTGGCCTGCTGCCCGCGCCAGGTGCGCCCCTGGGAGAACACCACCTGGATGCGGGCGCGCGCGCAGTGATCCACAGCGCGCTGGAAGACAAGCATGGCTATGTCGATTCGCGCATGATCACCCTGCCGTCCGGCGCCTTCGATCTGGTGACCCACAAGTCCGAGGGCGTGCTGATCGCCGAATTCGAGAAACGCCCGGCCGATGCGCTGTCGCTGGACGCCTTCGCCCTGGCGGCGCACCAGGCCATCCAGCGCATCCAGCGCCAGCAAGGCGTGGAAGACCTGCTGACCCTGGCCGTGGACGAGATCGCCCGCATCACCGGATTCGACCGGGTGATGGCCTACCGCTTCCTGCATGACGATAGCGGCGAGGTCGTTGCCGAGCACAAGCGCGAAGACCTCGAACCCTTCCTCGGCCAGCGCTATCCGGCCAGCGACATCCCGGCCCAGGCGCGACGCCTGTACGTGATCAACCCGATCCGCCTGATCGCCGATGTCAAGGCGCCCACGGTGGCACTGGAGCCTGATCTCAATCCGACGACCGGGCGGCCGCTGGACCTCAGTCACAGCATGCTGCGCAGCGTCTCGCCGGTACACATCGAATACCTGAGCAACATGGGCGTGGGCGCCTCGATGAGCCTGTCCATCGTCATCGGCGACCGGCTGTGGGGGCTCATTGCCTGCCATCACATGAGTGCTCACCTGGTGCCACACGCGGTGCGCATGTCCTGCCAGTTGCTGGCGCAGTTCGTCAGCGCCCTGGTCGAGCGCAACCTCAATGGCGAACGCGCCCGGGCGCTGGAATACAGTACCTCCCTGCGGCGCGAGATCGTGGCCCGCATCACCGACCGCGAAGACATCGTGCTGGCCCTGGCCAGTGAACACGAGGGCTTCCTGCGCCTAATGAACAGCCATGGCGGCGCCATCTCGATGGACCGCAAGACCCAGGTCTTCGGCAAGGCGCCTTCACGCGAAGCGGTCAACGCCTTGATCAACTGGCTCAACGAAAACGAACCCGGCGACCTGTTCTACACCAGCGCGCTGGGTGCCGATGCCCCGGCGCTCAAGCAGGCGCTGGGCGACATCTGCGGCGTGCTGGCCGTGCGCTTCTACCGCGAACAGGACGGCTATGCCTTCTGGTTCCGCAGCGAACAGGTGGAAGACGTACGCTGGGGTGGCAATCCGGAAAAGAAATACAGCATCGGCCCGCTCGGCCCGCGACTCACGCCACGCGGCTCCTTCGCGGTCTGGAAGGAAACCGTGCGCGGCAAGAGCCTGCCCTGGGTCAAGACCGAACTGGAAGTGGCCGGCCAGCTGCGTCTGGATTTCCAGGAAGTGGCCCTGTCCAACGAAAACATGGTCAAGCGCGCCCGCGAGACCCTGCTGGCCACGCTGGGCCATGACCTGCGCGATCCGCTGCAAGCCATCATGATGGCTGCCCGCATGATCGAGGTGCGCGAGCACTCGCCCTCCAGCTCCAACCTGAGCAAGCGTATCTCGTCTTCCTCCAGCCGCATGCATCGGCTGATTTCGCAGGTACTCGACATCAGCCGCCTGCAAAGCGGCATGGGTCTGGATATCCAGCGTCGTCCGGTGGACGTGCGCAAGATGGCGATGGAAATCGTCAACGAGGCGCGCATGGCCTATCCCGACAATGAAATCATCCTGGAAGCCGAAGACTGCGGTGAGATCGGGCTCGATGGTGACCGCATCAGCCAGGTGGTCTCCAACCTGCTGTCCAATACACGCCACCATGGCGAAATCGGCAAGCCATCCACGCTGATCGTGTTCCGCCGCGACGCGCTGCTGACCATCTCGGTCTCCAACTACGGCGCCCCGATACCGGCCGCCGTGCGTGACAATCTCTTCAAGCCCTACAAGAAGGAATCGATGGGCAACCAGCGCAATGCGCGCGGCCTTGGACTGGGCCTGTACATCGTCAGCGAGATCGTCAATGGCCACGGTGGCCGCATCACCGTAGACTGCGACAACAACATCATCACCTTCACCGTCACCATTCCGGCGCCGGCAGACTGAAGAAGGCGCCGACCACCATCGGCGACATGGCTTAAGCCGGGGTGGCCATCGGCAGCGTCAGCACAAATCGCACTGCGGGGCCAAGACCTTCCGCGTGCATGCGCCCTTCGTGTAATTCCGCCAGCTGACGGGCAATTGCCAGCGACAATCCTGACGTAACGCCGCTCTCACCTGCAAGGTCGACCTCGATATCGTCATCGCCAACACGCTCCGGCGCATTGGCCTGATCAGCGTCGATCAAGGCCTGCCCCAGCTCCAGCTCTACCTGGCCACCCGTCTGACGCAGGATCACCTGCACGCGCCCTTGCGGCGGCGTAGAGCGGATGACGTGCGTCAGCAGGTTCCCCACCACCTGCTGCAGCCGCGCAGGATCCCCCAGGATCGGCGCTGGCGTATCGACTACAGCATGAATGTGGATCTGCCTGGCATCGGCCACCGCGTGTACCGCCGCAATCCCCTGTTCGACCACGCGGACCATGTCCACCGGCTGCATGTCCACGTGCAGCCTGCCGGCCATGAGGCGGCTCAGTTCCAGCAACTGCTCCACCCGCTGCGCCTGCAGGCGGGCATTGCGCTCGATGACTTCCAGCCCCTTGCGCACCTGCTGGCCATCGGTGGCGTCGCGCAGCAGATACTGCGTCCAGCCGATGATGGTATTCAAGGGGGCACGGAATTCCTGCGCCAGCGTGGCCACGAATTCTTCTCGCACGTGGGCCATGCGCTCGGTCTCGGCAAGACGCTGCAGCGCCTGCTGCTGGAGCAGGCGTTCCACTGCGGCCGGCAGATAATCCAGATAATCGGTGGTCTTGGGCAGCACGTCGGCCACCCCCGTACGCAGCGCCTCGATGATGAGCGCATCGTCGGACACGCCCGATACCATGATGGCCGGAATGTCCAGCCCCGATGCACGCAGCTGCCGAAAAAAATCCAGACCGGTCTCGAGCGCCTGCAGGTGATAGTCGACGATGAGCAGGTCCGGTCGCTCCTGCTGCACCGCCGCCAGGGCGCTGACGGCATCGGCCGTGGCGGTCACGCGATGTCCTTGCTTGCGCAGTACCCGGGTCGCCAATGCCAGCAGCCCGTCGTCATCCTCCAGTACCAGTACGTGGGCGGGGATGGCGCTCATCGTGACCCGTTCTCGCCTCGATCCGCAACACGACCCGCCAGGGGCAGCTTGACCACCTGCAGGAAAAAGCCCAGCCGGCGCACCGCCTCGATGAAGTCGTCATATTCCACCGGCTTGGTGATGTAGACATTGCAGCCGGTCTCGTAGCAGTGGGCGATCTCGCGGGGGTCATCGGTGGTGGTGAGCATGATGACCGGGATGGCCGCGGTGGAGGCCTCCTGCTTCATCCGGCGCAGCACCTCTACGCCATTCACGCGCGGCATGTTCACGTCCAGTAGCACCACCAATTGTTGCGATTCACCCTGCGCCGGCTCGTCACCATAGAAATAGTCCAGTGCCTCCTGGCCATCGCGCAAGCGCGTAAAGCCGTTGACCAGGCCGGCGCGCCGCAGGTTCTTCTCCACCAGGAGCGCATGGCCGTCATCGTCTTCGACCAGCAGGATATTGACGCTTTGTTCCGTGTTCATGCCACTCTCCCTGTGATGTTTGCCCGCCGGCCGCGGCCCTCGTTCATGCCGCCACCGGCGGGCGCGCCGGCAGGGCCACATAGAAGCAACTGCCCTGCCCCTCCACCGATTCCACCCAGATGCGACCGCCGTGGCGTTCCACCACGCGCTTGACCAGTGCCAGGCCGATGCCTTCGCCCGGCGCCGCATTGCCATGCAGACGCTGGAAGGCAATGAACATCTTGTCCAGATAGGCCGGTGCGATGCCCATGCCGTTGTCGCGCACGCAGTAGGTCACCAGGCTGGGCGCGGCGGCGATGTTGTCGGCGTGGCGTACGTGGTCGATGGTGATATGTCCCTGGCGCGACGGATCAAGGTAATTGACGGCATTGCCCACCAGGTTGCCCAGCACCTGCTCCACAGAGGTCGGGTCGCCGAAGGCCGGCGGCAGATCGGCCGCGATCTCCACCTGCGCCCCCTTGGCGCGGATGCTGCCGCTCATGGCCGCGACGATGCGCTGCGCAATGGCGTGCATGTCCAGCATCACCGGCTGGTATTCGACCCGGCCGGCACGCGAGAGGCGCAACATGGCATCGATGATCCCGGCCGAACGCGTGACCGCGTTCTGGATGAAGCGCAGCGAGGTGTGGATGTCCTCTTCGACCAGTGCCTTGAGGCGCTGCTTGTCCGCCGCCGGCAGCGCCAGTTGTTCGACCTCGGCCAGCAGCTCACGGGTGGTGTGGGTGATCTCCTTGCTGAAGCCCTGCAGGTTCACCAGCGGTGAGCGCAGGTCATGCGACACGCTGTAGATGAACATTTCATTGTCCTGGGTCTGCTGGCGCAGGTCGGCATTGACATCGGCCAGCTCGCGTGCGCGCTGTTCCAGTTCGGTGCGGTAGCCCTGGGCCTGGCGCGAAGCCTCGTTGAGACGCTCGCTACTGCGATGCAGGGCATCATCGAGCTGGCAGATCTCGTCATTGCCGCCCACCCGCGCCGCCAGCGGCTGGCCGTCGGACAGGCGCTGGGCATTGTTGATGAGCACCGAGATACGGCTGCCGATGTTGCGCGTAAAGGCCAGCGAGGCCAGTCCCGCAGTAACGATGGAGCCCAGCACCGCCGCGATCAGCAACGCGGTCTGGGAATTGCGCGCCGACTGCAGCAGCGCCGTGCGCTGCTGGCCCAGGCGACGCTCCTGCTCGACAAAGCCATCCATCCGGTTCAGGAAGTCCGAGAGCCGGTGCGGCCCTTCCTCGTCACGCAGTTCGCGGATCAGTGCATCGCGCTGCCCTCGTTGCATGCGCTCGCGGGCCGTATCGGCCCAGCTGCGATAACGCGCGATGCTGTCATGCAGCGCCCGCACTGCAGTGGTTTGTTGGGGATTGTCGGCCACCAGCCGGACCAGCTCGCCAGTCTTGACCTCCAGATCGGCCCACATCTCGGGCCGACTGATCGGCTCGGACTGGTTCAGGAGGATGGCATTGCGGATGCGGGCCGATTCCAGCAGCATCGGTTGCCGCACCTCGGCCGCCTGGTTGATCACCTGCGCCGAATGCGCGGCCCAGCGCTCGGCCTGCTCCGCATCGTCCTGTGATTTGAACAGCGCCCCCAGCAGCAGTAGCTCGAACAGGCTGGGGATGGCAACGATCAACAAGCCCTTGGTCAATAATCTCATGTGCGTTCGTCCGCTTCATGATCATTCTCACGGCGCAGCTGCCTTCCATCGCAGCGCCCCCTCTTGGCGTTTCTTATTGTTCTGTCGTACGCCCGCCCGCTGAATTTCTGGTAATCAATTATTACGCCCAATTATAGACTTATAAAGTCATAAACTCATCAACTCTCAACGGCGGTGTGCATGACCGGGGTTGCACTCGGTGCCTTCAGGAAGACAAAAGGCCCGACAGCATGCTGTCGGGCCTGGCCCTGATCCTGTCGCGGCACTGCGTCAGCCGACGCCACCCTGCACCCACTGCGGTGCGATCAAAGGATCGAAGTCGATCCAGTCACCATCGCGAATCTGGCCTTCCGCGCGCTCCAGATCAGTACCCTGCAGGTCTTGCAGCACCTTCATGGCGCGTTGTTCGAGGGCGAAATCAGCGGAATCGGCGACATCTGCAGATGCGTCCAGCTGCACCGCCACCAGCATGCCTGCCACGCGACGCGGCACCGGATCGTCGTCGGTGGCACTGAGACTGCCCACCAGACCGCCCAGGTGACCACCCACCAGCCCACCCAGCACCGGCCCCAAGGGACCAGCCACGGGCGTGGCGGCCACCCCGGCAACCGCCCCTGCGCCGGCACCCGCGGCCACACCGGCCGCCGCACCTTTATCCGTCTCTTCGGCGCCGGGCGACTTGTCCCGATCGCCGCCCACGGCGAAACGATCATGCTGCCCGGCCGGGTTGACGAAGAAACTGCTGATGCGCTCACGGGCGAAGCCGGCATCGACCAGCGCCTTGACGGCACGCGCCGCCTCGTCCTGCAATTCAAATCGTCCGGCGATGATGCTGCCCATGGTGTCTCCTCCTTGATCCCTGCGGCGCAAGCCGGCCGCTTCGCTTCATTTGGATGGATCGCTAGCGACAGTACCTCCCTGGCAGGCGCGATAGCGCCGGATCAAGGCATTGGTGGAACTGTCGTGATGTAGCGGCTGCCCGTGGTCGATCAGCTCGCGCGCGGTGCGCTTGGCCAGCTGCTTGCCCAGCTCCACACCCCATTGGTCAAAGGAATCGATATTCCAGATCACACCCTGGGTAAAGACGCTGTGTTCGTACAGCGCGATCAGGCTGCCCAGGCTATAGGGTGTCAGCTGCTCGATGAGCATGCTGTTGCTGGGACGATTACCGGGGAAGACCCGGTGCGGCACCAGTTCTTCGGGCGTACCCTCTTCGCGCACGCGCTGCACGGTCTTGCCGAAGGCCAGGGCCTCGGCCTGGGCGAACATGTTGGCCATCAGCAGTTCCTGTTGCTGCCCCAGCGCTTGCGCGGGTTGGCAAAAGCCGATGAAGTCGCACGGCACCATCTGCGTTCCCTGATGCAGCATCTGGTAGAAGGAGTGCTGCCCATTGATGCCGTTATCGCCCCAATACACCGGCGAGGTCTGGTAATCCACCAGCTCGCCGTGCAGGGTCACCTGCTTGCCGTTGCTCTCCATGGTCAGCTGCTGCAGGTAGGCCGGCAGGCGCTTGAGATACTGGCTATACGGCAGCACTGCCTGGCTGCGGGCATCGAAGAAATTGCCATACCAGACCGTGAGCATGCCCAGGATGGCCGGCAGGTTCTGCTCCAGCGGCGCGGTGCGGAAATGTTCATCCATGGCGTGCATGCCGGCCAGCATGTCGCGGAAGTGCTGCGGTCCGATGGCGATCATGGTCGACAGGCCGATGGCACTGCTCATCGAATAACGGCCACCGACCCAGTCCCAGAAGCCGAACATGTTGCGCTCATCGATGCCGAAGCGGCTGGCTTCCTCGATATTGGTGGTCACCCCCACGAAGTGCCGGGTCACTGCCGCCTCGTCGCCCAATTGCTGCACCAGCCATTGGCGCGCGGCCTGGGCATTGGTCATGGTTTCCAGGGTGGTGAAGGTCTTGGAGCAGACGATGAAAAGCGTCTCCTCCGCCGGCAAGCCGCGCACCGTTTCCAGCAGTGCTGCCGCGTCGACGTCGGAGAGGAAGTGCAGCGACAGGTCGCGCTGGCTGTAGTGGCGCAGGGCCTCCTGCGCCATCATCGGCCCCAGGTCCGAGCCACCGATACCGATGTTGACCACATGGCGGATCGGCCGGCCGGTATGTCCGGTCCAGGCGCCGCTGCGCACCTGTTCGGCAAACACCTCCATGCGCGCCAGGACATCCTGCACCTGCGCGATCACGTCTTCACCCTCCACCACCAACCGCTCCGTGGCCGGCTTGCGCAGGGCCGTGTGCAGTACCGCACGCTGCTCGGTGGCATTGATGCGGTCGCCCCGGAACATTGCCTCCACCCGATCCTGCAGGCCGCACTGGCGCGCCAGTTGCATCAGCAGGGTCATGGTTTCGGTGGTGACGAGATTCTTGGAATAGTCGAGATAGATACCGGCCGCTTCGGCGGTCAGGGTTTCGCCGCGCCGGGGGTCGGCAGCGAACAGGCGTTCCAGGCGGAAGTGGCGGGCACTGTATTGGTGGTGCTCCTGCAGGGCGATCCAGGCGCGCTTCTCGGTCAGCGACTCGCGCTGGCTGTAGACGAACAGCGGCAGTTGAAGATCGGCGGCGGGCAACTTGGTCATGCGGACTCCTTGAGCGGGATGGCAGCGCCAGCGGACTTGCCGGACGGCATGCCGGATCGCTCGATGATAAGGGCCGACCTGTTCTGAAGGGCATAGGACGGCGGCACATTCGCTTGTAGGAAACGAGGAATCCACGCTCCTTGTTTTGCTTGGTTGCAGATTTCCTTTGATCGACGCAAAGCCAATACCGGCGCGGCTTCTCGGCGCCCATTCTGGTCAGGAAATGTCAGCTGGCGTGTAGTTTTACTAGCTAAAGTACAGCTGTCAAAACAATGGATCGTAGCGCTGTAGCGATGAAGTATCGCTTGCAGTCACTCTCGTTTATGAACACCACTGTCGCCACCAGCCCGCATGCAACATCGACCGGAATCATCCCGCGTGTGCCCACTGCCGCCATGCCTGAGACCAAGACGATCGTGACGCTGCTCAGTGCAAACGGTGGAAACGGTGCAGCGGCTGGCGATGTGACCTCCAAGGATGCGCAGTCGTTTTTCAGTCGGGAGGAGAGCCTCGGCTGGGTCGAATCGCAGGAAGGCCTGTTGGTCAAGGCAGGCTCCTCCTACGAGAGACTGCGCGACGCCGGTATCGTGCCCGGCCAGTTCCTCGCCGTCGCCGCCCCTGACTGGAGCTTCAACGGCCAACGGGAATTCATCCTGGTCCGCTTCCTGCAAGTGACAGCCCGACGCGACGGCTACAGCACCAGTTGCGAACTGCATTGCCGGGTCATGGGCAGCTGTCGCATCGACCCGGTCAACGGACAACTGAGCTACTTTGCCGGCCTGCCTGGCTACAGCGGACTGATGCTCTCCCCCACCTGCGGCTGCCACGTGCTGCCCGAGCCCATCCTGCGCGCCCTGCTGGCGCTCTCCGGCGAAGCCGGTGAAGCCTTCGAGCTGGGCCACGTGCGCTGGGGCGAACATATCGGCCAGCATGCCTACACGGTGCCGGTGGCCATGAGCGTCAATGAAGTGGTGGGCAAGCGCACCGCCATGTTCGGCAAGACCCGGCTGGGCAAATCCAACGTCGTCAAGCTGCTCATGCAGGGCGTGCTCAATGCCACCCGCG
>PJUA01000264.1_pt1 | contig 38784 bp, 30 predicted proteins | sample 1512151 | NCBI WGS metagenome assembly PJUA01 (sample SAMN08177678, study PRJNA422409) | Soil metagenome, whole genome shotgun sequencing project. | isolation source: Soil enriched on filter paper: beechwood xylan treatment | place: USA: Madison | collected 2015-01-15
CACGAAGAATTCCTTGCCGTGCAGCAGGTTCAGCGCCTGGATGGCGTGACCGGAAGACTTGCGGATCACGTAGAGCTTGCGTTCCAGCGCGTCGGTCACCATCACGTCGGGGCCACGGCCGATGAAGATCTGGCGGATCACCGGCTCTTTTTCACGCACGGTCGGGGACATCGGCATGTCGCGGTCCACCGGCACATCACGCCAGCCCAGCACGATCTGGCCTTCGGCCAGCACCGCGCGTTCGATTTCCTGTTCACAGGCAATGCGGGAGGCGTTTTCCTTGGGCAGGAACACCATGCCCACGCCGTATTCGCCGGGCGGCGGCAGGTCCACGCCCTGCTTGGCCATCTCTTCGCGGTAGTACTGGTCGGGAATCTGGATCAGGATACCGGCACCATCGCCCATCAGCGGGTCGGCACCGACCGCACCCCGGTGATCCAGGTTCTTCAGAATGAGCAAACCCTGGTCAACGATGGAATGGGATTTCTTGCCCTTGATATGGGCGATGAAACCGACGCCACAGGCGTCATGTTCATTTGCTGGGTCGTAAAGGCCTTGCGCGTGCATAACGGAACTCCACCACATTGACAGTAAGGATTTGAAGAATAGTGCACTGCACCCAATAGTTCAATGAAAATAATTAGGGTCTGAGTGCAATTTTAATCCCTAGAAATTTCAGGATTTTTTAATTAGGGACAGAGTTATTGCAAACGAGTGCAAGTCATTGATCACAAAACAAAAATTTTAATGACTACGCATCCTGGACTGCCGCCGCGTCGTCATCCTCGATGACAGCCCGCACGTTGGCCGGCCGGCCACGCTTGGCTGGACTGACGCGTCGATGGGTCTGGCGCTCCAGGCCCTGCTTGAAATCTTCCGAGCCCAGCGCCCAACCCTTGAGCGTGGCATCGGTGATGCGCTCCACTTCGGCTCGCGCCAGCCCTTCTTCGGTGAGCTGGCGATAGGCGATCTCACGATCGAAAGGAGTGTTGCCAATCGACCAATATTGAGGGTGGTCGGTGATCAGGCCATCCTGCTTGGCGCCGATGTGATGCATGTAGCTGGACCACGGGTACTCCCCGGGACTGGCCACCAGGCCATTGCGCACGGGGTTGAGCTCGATGTAACGGCAGACGGCGAGCAGGTAGAGCTCGGCGTCGATGACGGTGGCACGATAGCGCCCCTGCCACAGCGTGCCACTGCGCCCGTGCTTCTGGTTGAAATAGGGAACGTAGTGGCGCCCTATCCACTGCATCATCCGTGCCAGGCCCTGGTCATCGGCAGGCGTGGCCAGCAGGTGCAGGTGGTCCGGCATGAGCACGTAGGCATGTACCGCCACCTTGAATTGCCGCGCAGCATCCTTGAGCCAGCCCAGGAAAGCCTGGTGATCGTCGGCATCGCGGAAGATGACCAGACCGTCATGACCGCGCTGGATAATGTGATGAGGCTGGTTGGGAACGACGAGACGGGGGAGGCGAGCCATGGCGAACGCTGCAAACCGGTAGGGAGGAGGCGCTATTCTAATGCACTCCGTCCCCAATAAAAGCATGTTGCCGAATCGGCATGGCCGAATTGCAAAAATCCGGAATCATCTCGAACGGTGACGAGCATAAAAAAACCGGCCAGATTGCTCCAGCCGGTCAAGCCCCACGTTGATCTGTCGGCAAGTGCCGTTAGCTGGCGCTCTTTTCCTTACCTCTGGTCATCACCAGGCTGGCGATGATGGAAATCAGCAGGATGGCGCCCACGATGGACAGCGACGCCAGCACCGGCACGTGGAACCAGTAGGCCAGCAACATCTTGCCGCCCACGAACAGGAGCACCAGGGCCAGGCCGTACTTGAGCAAATGGAAGCGCTCTGCCGAATCAGCCAGCAGGAAATACAGCGCCCGCAAACCCATGATGGCGAACATGTTCGACGTGAAGACGATGAACGGATCCTTGGTAATGGCGAAGATGGCCGGGATGCTGTCGACCGCAAAGATCACGTCGGAAATCTCGATCAGCAGCAGGACCAGCATCAGCGGGGTGAAATAGCGCACGCCATTGATGCGGGTGGTGAACTTTTCGCCGTCGTAGTCGTTGCTGATCTTCATATGGCCACGCAACCAGCGTAGCAGCGGGTTGTCGCCCAGGTCGGCTTCCTTGTCGGCGAAGATCAGCATCTTCACGCCGGTGAAGACCAGGAAGGCACCGAAGACGTACAGGATCCAGCTGAACTGCGCGATCATCCAGGCACCCAGCAGGATCATCACGGCACGCATGACGATGGCACCCACCACGCCGTACAGCAGCACGCGGCGCTGCATCTCGGGCGGCACGGCGAAGTAGCTGAAGATCATCAGGAACACGAAGATGTTGTCGACCGACAGCGCCTTCTCGATCAGGTAGCCGGAGAGGAACTCGGCGCCCTTCTGGTTGGCGAATTCACGGCCGACGTTGGCATCCAGGTACCACCACATCAGACCGGCGAACAGGAAGGCCAGCGACACCCAGCCGAGCGACCAGCCCAGTGCCTCCTTGGGAGTGACGCGGTGGGCATGGCGGCCACCGAGGGCGAACATGTCCAGCGCCAGCATGCCCAGCACGAATACGATGAAACCGCCCCACATGGGCAGGCTTGCAAAACTCTCTACGCCGTTCACGATAGACCTCTCTCTTCTTTTCTATTTTCTGACTGCATTGATGCGTGATGGGTGGCCGGACTCAGTCGAAATCGAAGATCTCGCCGAGGAAGCCCTTTTTCCTGCGCTTGTGATCATGACCGTAGCTGCCGTGGTCATGGCGCGTGCCATGGCCGAAGCGCGGGTCGTAGCCCGGCTGCTGCGGCTGCACCTGCGGCGTGGGCGCGCGTACTTGCTGCGGCACGGGTGCCGCCGCCGTCATCTGGCTGGCGGCCGAGCGCTCGATCAGTTTGTCCAGTTCGCCGCGATCAAGCCATACGCCGCGGCATTGTGGGCAGTAATCGATCTCGATGCCCTGGCGCTCCGAGATCAGCAGGTTGTGAGATGTACAGACGGGACATTTCATCAGGCTTCTCCTTGATGTCAGTGATGGCAACTGCGGCAGACATGTTGATAACTCATGTTCACACCGGACAAGGCGCTACTTTAGGCCAAAGCCTGATGAATGAAAATTCGAATATTCTGAGATAATCCATCGGAAAAACCGAAGTATTGAAAGCGGGAGTTCCACATGGCCAGCCTCAACTACAAGCATCTGCACTACTTCTGGACGGTCGCCAAGAGCGGTGGCGTGGCACGCGCTGGCGAACGGCTGCACCTGACGGCGCAGACCATCAGCGGCCAGATCAGCCTGTTCGAGGAAAGCCTGGGCTATAAGCTCTTCAAGCGGGTGGGCAGGCGGCTGGAGCTCAACGATGAAGGGCGCATGGTGTTCGATTATGCCGAACGCATCTTCAGCCTGGGCGAAGAACTGGAAGAAGCACTGCGCCTGCGCCCTGGCGGACGCGCCCTGCAGTTACGCGTCGGGGTGGCCGACGCGGTGCCCAAGGCGATTGCCTACCTGCTGCTGGAAAGCGCACTGGCCATGCCGGACCCGATCCGCATCATCTGCCGCGAAGGCAAGCTCGACGTGCTCCTGGCTGACCTCGCCATCCACAAGCTGGACATCATCATTGCCGATAGCCCCATGCCGCCCAATGTGGACGTACGCGGTTACCACCACCTGCTGGGAGAGTGCGACACCAGCTTCTTCGCCACGCCCGAGCTGGCCCGGCGCTATCGCAAGGATTTCCCGCGCAGTTTCGATGGCGCGCCCTTCCTGATGCCCGGCGAGGACGCCGCCGTCAGGCCGCGCCTGCTGCGCTGGTTCGAAAAGGAAAAGATCCGCCCGCAGATCAGCGGCGAATTCGACGACGGTGCACTGCTGCTGGCCTTCGGCGACGCCGGCGCCGGCATCTTTGCCGCACCGTCCGCCATCGCCGCGCAGATCCGCAAGCAGTACGGACTGGTGGAAATCGGCAGGACCGATGCCATCCGCGAACAGTTCTATGCCATCTCGGTGGAGCGCAGACTGACGCATCCCGCGGTGCTGGCCATCCAGTCGGCCGCGCGCGGCAACCTGCTGGTCGGCAGTACGGGCAGCACATCCGAAGAGCCACCTGCACGACGCAAAGCCGCAACCGTCGCCGGTGGGCGCCGGAGCTGATCCTGGATAGTCAAGCAGACAAGAAACACCACGAAGAAATCGGCAACGGTGAGCATATGCACTCACCAAACATCACAGGCCTTACACAAACCGCCCATCACTTTGGTACAAGGCCGATTGTCACGGTCTCGCCACGTCAGAAAAACCGGAGGGACAAAAGAAAAACCCCACGTCCCTTGCGAGCCGTGGGGTAAATCCCATTCTCGGGGGGGAGAATGGAGGGGGAACTTCAATATAGGGAAATCAATGTGCCGTCGCAGCGGTTTTTACAAATGGTTACACCCTCTTCATATGCTGCACAGCACTACATATTTGCATCAATCTGTATGAATCAAATATATCAAACACTCGCCATAAGTAAAGAACGCAACGCCAGGAAGGACGCGGAGTAGCGATCTCGTCTACTGATCAGATAAGTGGTGACACGACCATCGCGGCCCAGCGAGTGGGTGGCGAACCCGTGGGGTTCCATCTGCATCGCGATCACAGAACGCGGCACCACGGCCACGCCGGCCCCGGCCGCCACGCACGCCAGGATGGCGTGATAGGACGCCAGCTCCAGCGTACGCACCGGCACACCGCCCCGACCATGGGTGGCAAACCAGGTCTGCGCGTGGCGGCGATAGGCGCAGCCCTGCTCGAAGACGATGAGCGTATCCAGCGTGACATCCTCCGGCGAGCGCACCCGGCGATGGCTGCGCGGTGTCACCAGCATCAGTTCTTCCTTGAACAGCGGCGTGGCATCGAAGGCCGGATCATCCAGATGACCGGCCACCAGTGCAGCATCAAGCTTACAGGCGCGGACCTGGGCCACCAGAACGTCAGTGGGCGCGGTGGAGAGCTCCAGACGCACTTCCGGCCAGCGCTGGTGGAATTCGGCCAGGGGCGCCGGCAAGCGGCTGGCAGCAGTGCTTTCCATCGAACCGATGCGCAGCCGACCGCGCGGGCTCTGCGGAGCGACAGCATGGCGAGCCTCCTGCACCAGATCGAGGATGCGCTCGGCGTAATCCAGCAACGCCTCGCCAGCCGCGGTCAGGACCAGGCGCCGGCGGTCGCGGACGAACAGCGGCACGCCCATGGACTCCTCCAGTTGCTTGATGCGCGTAGTCACATTCGACTGCACCCGGTTCAGGCGCTCGGCCGCCCGGGTCACGCCGCCCTCTGCCACCACGGTGCGGAAAATCTCCAGTTCAGCCAGTTCCATGCGGTTCTCCTGCCTTTTCCTGTGTTCTCGAAAAAAGATGAAGTCATTCTAATTATTCATTTTTTCGAATGACCGGAAAACGATAGCATAGACACCTGTCCCTGACACTCCCCCGTCCATCGATCGCCGCCATGACCGCCATCCCTCCCTCCGCCCGCCCCCTCTCCACCCCATCCCGCCACGGCATGGCATGGAAGGTCTGCCTGTCGGGCATGGTGGCGCTGTCGGTGGCGATGGGGATCGGTCGCTTCGCCTTCACGCCGCTGCTACCGATGATGCTGCACGAGGGCAGCCTGTCGCTGCAGATGGGCGGCTGGCTGGCCACGGCCAACTACCTGGGTTATTTCGCCGGCGCCATGCTGTGTGCCTTCCATCGCAGCAAGCGCGGCGTGGCAATGCTGCGCGGCGGGCTGGTGGTGACCATCCTGCTTACCCTGGGCATGGGCGTGCTGCATCAGGACTGGGCCTGGTTGTGGATGCGCTTTCTCTCCGGCGTGGCCAGCGCCTACGTATTCGTCTATACCGCCGGCTGGTGTCTGCAGCAGCTGACACAACTGGGCCGGCCGGAACTGGGCGGGGTCATTTTCTGCGGCCCCGGCCTGGGGATCGCCATCACCGGGCTGCTTTCCGGCCCCATGATCGCGGCCGGCTGGCTGGCCGCGGGCGGCTGGATCGCCTTTGGCGTCATTGCACTGGCCCTGACGGCAGTCGTCTGGAAATCCTTCAGCTTCGATGCCGGTCGCGGCCTGAGCGTGCACAGCGACCCGCTCCATGGCGAAGCATCCAAGGCCGTCGAGAGCGCACAGCAGAAACGTGAAGTGCTGGTGCAGGTGATCGCCTATGGCATCGCCGGCTTCGGCTACATCATCACCGCCACCTTCCTGCCGGTGATCGCGCGCCAGGCGCTGCCGGGCTCGGCCTGGCCGGACTACTTCTGGCCCATCTTCGGCCTGTCGGTCGCGCTGGGGGCCTTCAGCGCCACCCGCTTGTCGGTACAGGGCGACCAGCGCCTGCTACTGGCCGGCGCCTACCTGATGCAGGCGGCCGGGGTGCTGCTGTCGATCCTCTTCCCCAATGCACTGGGTTTCGCGCTGAGCTGCCTGTTGCTGGGCCTGCCCTTCACCGCCATCACCCTGTTCGGCATGCGCGAGGCGCGCCGCCTGCGCAAGGAACAGGCCAGCAGCCTGATGGCCCTGATGACGGCTGCCTACGGCATCGGCCAGATTGCCGGACCGCCGCTGGCCACCGCGCTGGTGCACGGCAGCGGGTCCTTCACGCCTTCGCTGTGCGTGGCAGCGGCCACCTTGCTGATCGGTGCCTGGCTGTATTACCGCCTGACGCGCAGCCATCCGTTGCCACGCCTGAGCGCCTGAATGAAAAACGCCCGCGACAGCCACTGTCGCGGGCGCATTCCTGCGGCATTGCCGATCAGCGGAACGCCGGCTCCGCAAAGCTGCGCAGCTTGCGGCTGTGTACCTGTTCGATACCATTGTTGCGCAACAGCTCCAGCGCGCGGATACCGATCTGCAGGTGCTGCGCCACGCGCTGCTCGTAGAAGGTATTGGCCATGCCGGGCAGCTTGATCTCGCCGTGCAGCGGCTTGTCCGACACGCACAGCAAGGTGCCATAAGGAACCCGGAAGCGGAAGCCGTTAGCCGCGACCGTAGCGCTTTCCATGTCCAGCGCAATGGCGCGACTCTGCGAAAAACGCAGCAGCGGCATGCGGTGGTCACGCAACTCCCAGTTGCGGTCATCGACCGAGGCTACGGTACCGGTGCGCATGATGCGCTTCAATTCATAACCTTCCAGCCGGGTGATGCTGGCCACCGCATCCTGCAGCGCCAGCTGCACTTCGGCCAGCGCCGGAATCGGCACCCACAGAGGCAGGTCGTCATCGAGCACGTGGTCATCGCGTACATAGGCGTGCGCCAGCACATAATCCCCCATCCGCTGCGACGCCGACAGCCCGGCGCAATGTCCCAGCATCAGCCAGCCATGCGGACGCAGCACCGCCACGTGGTCGGTGACCGTCTTGGCATTGGAAGGACCGACACCGATGTTGACCAGCGTGATACCACTGCCATCGGCCCGCTGCAGGTGATAGGCCGGCATCTGCGGCTGGCGTGCCGGTGCCACGCCGGAAGCGGCCCGCGTTTCCAGGCCTTCCTGGTTGGCGCTCCAGGTGGTGACGTTGCCGGGCTCCACGAAAGCGGTGTACTGACGCCGATAGGCCAGCTCCTCCGGATCGTCGGTCGGCTCCATCAGGCGCCGACCGAGACGCACGAACTCATCGACGTAGAAGGCATAGTTGGTGAACAGCACATAGCGCTGGAACTGGTCCGGCGAGGTCGCCGTGTAATGGCGCAGGCGATGCAGTGAATAGTCGATGCGCGGCCCGGTGAACAAGGCCAGCGGATGCACACCCTCGCGCCAGGCGCCGTTGTCCACCTCGTAGCTACCGTTGGCGATGCGATCGTCCATGGTCGCCAGGTCCGGCAGATCGAAGTAGTCGGGCAAGGTACGCAGGTGCTCAGGGTCGAGGCTGCCCTCGACGTGTATGCCCTCGGGGAAGGCGAAATGTACCGGGATGGGCATGTCGCTCACACCGATTTCCAGTGGCACCTCATGGTTCTGCAGCACCAGCTTGAACTGCGCCAGCAGGTACTGGTGGAACAACTGCGGTCGCGTCAGCGTGGTCTCGTAACAGCCAGGGCCGGCCACGAAGCCGAAGGACTGGCGGGTATCGGTATGGGTGGATTTTTCGGTGGTGATGCGCACGAAGGGATAGCAGGCGCGCACCCGCTGCGACATGCCCTGCCCGCTGGAGAACTGGCGGAAGGCATCGCGCAGGATGGCGGTGTTGTGCTCATAGATTTCCAGCACGCGTGCGTAGGCGGCTTCGGGATTGGTGAATTTTTCTGTGGCAAACATCGTGTTCTCCATCATTGCCGCGCGCCGCGCCGGTGTGGGGTCGAACTGCGCTGGAGCGGCGCGGCCGGTCTGGCCGGTCATTCATCGAAACAACTTGTGCGCAGCACCATCTTACCTGAGAGCGGCGCGTTTCATGCAGCACGCAGCAGGCTGCGATGAGGCGGCACAACGGCCGGCTTGTCCGCCTTTCCGACCGGCGCATTCGGTGATATCTTCCAAGCTCTTCGCTGCGGTTTACTTAATTTCCCCCGTCATCCCCCGACCTTTGCCGCAGACCTGCGGCACGTGTGTACAGCGATCCGTCAGCGCGCCGTCAGTTGCGAGTCATTCCGCCCGTCTGACAACGTTCAAAGCAGCCATTTTGCACGAAACTTGCATTCCATCCCCTCACAAAGCCTTTTGCGATGCGGCTTTCTCACCGCGTAAAAAATCCTTTGATCGTCACGCGAGCCGGTGCTATCGTGTCGGCGCTTTTGCCGTGATGACAATACGCAGCCAGCCTGCGTCCTTCCCGGTGAAGCAAGCCAATAAAACTAACAAAAATCCGCTCAGAGAAATCCGTACAACCACAGCTACCGAGGTACACATGCTCATCAGAAAATTCTTCCAGCAGATGCTGGTCCTGCTCTGCCTGGCCGCAGCCGCCGCTGCACAGGCCCAAACCCTGCCCAACGTGGTCATCCTGGCCACCGGCGGCACCATCGCCGGCACCGGCGCCACCAGCACCACCACGGTTGGCTACACCGCCGCCAAGGTCGGCGTGGATGCACTCATCGCCGCTGTCCCTGAACTCAAGAAGGTCGCCAACGTGCGCGGCGAGCAGGTCATGCAGATCGCCAGCGAGAACATGAACAACGACGCCTGGCTCAAGCTGGCCAAGCGCGTCAATACCCTGCTGGCACAGAGCGACGTGGACGGTATCGTGATCACCCACGGCACCGACACCATCGAAGAAACCGCCTACTTCCTCGACCTGGTGGTCAAGAGCAAGAAGCCGGTGGTGATCGTGGGCGCCATGCGTCCGTCCACCGCCATCAGCGCCGATGGTCCGATCAACCTGTACAACGCCGTGCTGCTGGCCGGTTCCAAGGAAGCCGTTGGCAAGGGCGTGCTGGTGACCCTGAACGACCAGATCAACGCCGGTCGTGAAGTCACCAAGACCAACACTTCCACGATGGACACCTTCAAGACGCCGGAACTGGGCTTCCTGGGTTACATCCAGGGTAGCAAGCCCTACTTCTATCGCCAGTCCACCCGCAAGAACACGGTCGACACCCCGTTCGACATCATGAACCTGGACAAGCTGCCGCAAGTGGACATCGTCTATGGCTACGCCAACATGAACCCGATCGCGCTCAACGCCTTCGTCGCTGCAGGTGCGCAAGGCATCATCCACGCCGGCGTGGGCGATGGCAGCCTGAACAACACCGTGCTGCCGTCCCTGAGCGAAGCCCGCAAGAAGGGCGTGGTCATCGTGCGTTCCAGCCGTGTCGGCCAGGGCATCGTGGCGCGCAATGGCGAAGCCGACGACGACAAGCTGGACTTCGTCGTCTCCGACACGCTGAACGCGCAGAAGGCGCGCATCCTGCTGATGCTGGCCTTGACCAAGACCACCGACAGCAAGGAAATCCAGAAGATGTTCTGGGAATACTGATCCCGCCTGCGGCATCGGTCCTACGCATTACCGCATTACCGCATTACTTGCACCGCTGCACTACCCGCCCGCTGCCGCCTCGCGCGCAGCGGGCTTTTTCTTGGCCGGAACCAAGCTCGTCAGGCAAGACTCTGTAGAGTTTCCAAAGAGACCGGAGAACCGCCCATGCCCAGCCGCCGACATTTCCTTACCGCCTCCGGCGCAGCCGCCGCGCTGGCCGCCCTGGGCCTGCCACCACAGGCGCTGGCCGCGCAGTCCATGAAGATGGGCCCGGCCCAGGCCTTCAGCTTCGACCAGCTCATCGCCCGCGCCCGCGACATGGCCAGGACGCCCTACCAGGCGCCGCCGGCGGTGCCCGCCGCGGTGCTGGACCAGATCGACTACGAAGCCCACGGCAAGATCCATTTCAAGTCCGATTACGCCGTCTTCGCCGACGGTCCTGGCCCGTTCCCGCTGACCTTCTTCCATCTCGGCAAGTTCTTCCGCGTCCCGGTGCGCATGTTCGTGCTGGATGGCCCGGGTAATGCATCCGCCCCAGCCTCCACGCCCACTCCCACCCGCGCCCGCGAACTGCTGTATCGCGACGACTACTTCGACATGCCGGCCGACAGCCCGGCCCACCGCCTCCCGGCCGGCAGCGGCTTTGCCGGCTTCCGCTTCCAGGAAAGCCGCCTGGCCGACCAGCAGGCCAAGGACTGGCGCAAGAACGACTGGGTGGCTTTCCTCGGCGCGTCCTACTTCCGCGCCATCGGCGACCTCTATCAATATGGCCTGTCGGCACGCGGCATTGCCATCGACGTCGCACAAGCCGACCGCCCCGAGGAATTCCCCGACTTCACGCAATTCTTCTTCGAGCCACCGGCACCGGGCAGCGATACCGTCGTGGTCTATGCCCTGCTGGATGGCCCCAGCATCACCGGCGCCTATCGCTTCACCCTGCAACGCGGTGCCGGCGTGACCATGGAGGTGGACAAGGCGCTGTTCCTGCGCCGCGACGTCGCGCGCCTGGGCCTGGCACCGCTGACCTCGATGTACTGGTTCTCTGAAACCGTGAAGGGTACCGGCGTGGACTGGCGACCTGAGGTGCATGACTCGGACGGCCTGGCGATCTGGACCGGTGCCGGCGAACACCTCTGGCGCCCCCTGAACAATCCGCCCCGCACCACCGCCTCGGCCTTCGCCGACCAGCAGCTGCGCGGCTTCGGTCTGTTGCAGCGCGACCGCAATGTCGACCATTACCTGGACGGCGTGCATTACGAGCGCCGCCCCAGCCTGTGGGTGGAACCGCAAGGGGACTGGGGCCAGGGCGAGGTACAGCTGATCGAACTGCGTACCGATGACGAAATCCACGACAACATCGTCGCGATGTGGGTGCCGAAAACTCCTGCGCGGGCCGGCGCCAGCTATCGGCTGCGTTACCGCCTCCACTGGGAGCAGGACGAGCCCTTCCCGACGGCGCTGGCGCGCTGCGTGGCGACGCGCCTGGGACGCGGCGGCCAGCCCGGCCAGGCACGCCCGGCTCAGGTCCGCAAGTTCATGGTCGAGTTCAAGGGCAAGCCGCTGGAAGGCCTGCCCTTCGGCGTGAAACCGGAAGCCGTCATCACTGCCTCCAGAGGCAGCATTTCCTATGTCTACACCGAGGCCCTGCCCAACGACGTAGCCGGCCACTGGCGCGCCCAGTTCGACCTGACGGCAGCGGGCGAGGAACCGGTCGAACTGCGCCTATTCCTGCGACACGACGGACAGGCGCTCAGTGAGACCTGGCTGTTCCAGTACCATCCCTTCACCTCCAGGGAAGTGTATTGAGACAGTTTTTCCTTTCCTTGAAAAAAGATTTGTACTTTTAAGAAAAGCTCCTTATAATCTCGTTCTTTCGCGGCTGTAGCTCAGCTGGATAGAGTACTTGGCTACGAACCAAGGGGTCGTGGGTTCGATTCCTGCCAGCCGCACCATATGTAGTAAAAAAAGGGTCCATCGCAAGATGGGCCCTTTTTTGTTTCTTTTATTGTTTCTCTTTTTGTTGATCCTTCCCGGGCAGCACCTCACTGCTGCAACCTGCTGCAACCCGTCCCAGCTCAGCCACAATCTCTCCCGCTCACCGACGAGCGTTTGCGCCATCGTCCGACATGCGCGGCCCAGCCGGCTGGAGATAATCAAGGCTCCGTTCATTCTCTGGAGGAGCCGCCGTGAAAAAGACTTCCCTGTTCATGCTCGCTGCAGGTTCGCTGGCCATGCTGGCCTGCGCCAAGCCGGTAAAGCGCCAGTTCGACGAAATCAACCGACGCCGGATGGCCGAGGCCGAAGGAAAAAGCGAGACCGAATCCGGCATGCCCAGCGTCATGGGTGAGCAGGACATGCAACCCGTCGCGCAAGAAAGCAGCATGGTGGCGGATGGCACGCAACAGCATGTCGCTGCGCCTGTCAGCACCACATCGGTTCAGCCGCTGGAGCAGCCGCCACGCAAGGATGGGGATTTCGCTCCGCCCGTCGGCGCGTGACTTCGCCTGCGGCGCCCCCCCTCGATCGCGCCTGTGCGTCAAATGGCCGCCCCAGGTGGGCGGCAACCGCCCGACCAACATCACATCATCTTGCACGCGTTAACTGCAGAGCGCAGCTGTCACATGCATGGCCAACAAGTAGGGCCACCACTCCCACACCACCAATCACCCAAACACTCCTGAATACGAAGACAAGTGTGTTCGCCTGTTCAGCGGCGAGGTAGCAAGACTGCACTCGTACGGTATGTCGGAAATTTTCATCTGATCTAAAGGGCAATTTCTCAAAAGAAACCAGTCCTCTACGATGGCGCGCTTTATTGCAATCCCGCCATCCTGACGATGACTGTCCGTAGATCAACGCAAGCCAGCAAGCTACTCTCGAAGATGAACCGCACTTTTGCGGAAGATCATCTGGCTTGCGCGCAGTCAGGCGAGTCCGCCGGCACCAGAGCCATAACGCTGGTGGCAAGGCTGTTGCTGATGACCGCATCCCTTGCATCCGCAGAGAGCTACGCCCAAGCCGCATTGCCGGACCCATCACCTGAACTGCGACGTCAGGATGCGCAACGCCATGCACTGAGGGAAGAGCTTGAGGCCACCCCCTGGTCCCCGGCCAGGGACGACGCGGGAACGCCACCTCACCAACGTATCCCGGACGAACCACACTGCGCCTTGATCGAGAGAATCGATATCCAGGGCCACCTGGTGAGCCAGTCGCTGTATCGGGCGCTTGAGGGCCTGCAGGGCGACGATTCTCCCATCGGGCGATGCCTGGGAGCGCAGGGAATCACCCTGATGATTCAGCGATTGCAACAAGCATTGGTTGAACAGGGCTATCTCACCAGTCAGGCCTACGCACCAGAACAGGATATGCGCGGCGGGGTCTTGCGACTGCACATCCTTGAGGGGAGAGTGGCGCAGATTCGTCCGGCCAGCGACGAAATAGCCCTACCACGCCTGGCCTGGGCCACCAGGCCAGGCGATATTCTCAACCTGCGCGATATCGAGCAGTCTTCGGAAAATCTTCAGCGCCTCCCCAGCTTTACGCCACAGCTTCAAATCGAACCAGGTCAAACGCCTGGTACCAGCGACGTCACCGTCAGGCTAGACGCGCGCCGGCCTATCCGCATGGGACTGAGCATGGACGACAGCGGCCAGCGCAGCACTGGAAAACTGCAAGGGAACATGAGCGCGAGCTGGGATAATCCCCTGGGCCTGACCGATCTTGTCTATCTCAGCCAGGGCAAGGATCTGGGCGACCGCGATCGCGGCCCACGCGGCAGCCGCAACCGCATCGCCCACTACAGTCTGCCGTGGGGCTACTGGCTACTGTCGGGCACCTGGAGCGAAAACGACTACCACCAGCGCATTTTCGGCCCCTATGAATCCTACCGCTATCAAGGTAGCGCCCATCAGAAGGAACTGGCGTTGTCGCGCGTCCTGCATCGGGATGGTGTCAGCAAGACAGTTGTGATGCTCAGAAGCTTCTGGCGCCTCTCGAATAATTACATCGACGATCTGGAGGTGATCGTCCAACGACGGCGCACGACAGGCCTGGACCTCACCCTGCAACACCAACGCCAGATTGCCTCCAGCACCGTCTTATTGCAATGGATGCATCGCCAGGCCCGCGATACGTGGGGTGATCCGGCACGTCCGATCACGTATGGCCAGAAGGCTGTACAGCTGGATCAATTGCATCTGCACCTCAACGTCGCTCTTGCTCAAGGGGAGTTTCCCTTGAACTATCGCACCCAGCTGCAATGGCAGTGGGCCAGTACGGACCTCGCTGCGCAAGACCGGCTCTGCCTGGGCGGGCGCCAAAGCGTGCGCGGCTTTGACGGTCAGCAAAGTGTCTGCGGCGACGGTGGCCAGCTATGGAGAAATGAACTGGCCACCTCCCTGCCCGCATCAATCAATCCGCTGACCGACGCGCAACTCTACATGGCATGGGATACCGCACGTGCCACGACCCGGGGCCTGGAGGGCGGTCAGCATCTGTCCGGCATGGCCCTGGGCATGCGCGGCCACCACAAGTTCAACGACAGCTATGCCTTGCATTGGGATGTCTTTGTCGGACGGCCGCTTTCCCGTCCCCACGGCATGGAGGGTGCGGGATCCAATGCGGGTTTCAGCGCGCGTACCGAGTTCTAAGGCCATCGACGCAGACAAGGTCGCGGCCACACTGCAGTAAAAGCTGATACGCCAGTGGCACGGGGCGTATGCATGATCAACGTCACTTCAGGAAAGGAGAGGCTCGCCTCCCGAGCTTGCGAAAAACTCAATCGATAGTCTGGCCAACGCCAGGCAAAAATAAAAATGGCAACAAGCCATGCAGCAGCAAGGGACTGCCCGGCATTCCACGCCGAGGCAAGCAGGGATGTTCTGCGGTACAGGAGCTCGCCGATGCGGCTGTCCTGTACTCGTGCGTCAACGCACGCAAGATTGATCTTGGCAACACAGGAGACGTTCCCATAGCACTGCATGAATCGTCATTGTCACCGTCTTGTCTTCAACCGGCGTAGAGGCCAGTTGATGCCCGTGGGCGAAACCACGCCCAGCACCGGAAAATGCGCATCCGGAGAGCGCGACCGCCAACCAGGCCACGTCTGCTCCTCCGATACCGGCTAGCCAATCCCAACGGCATCACGATCAATGGCGGAAGTTTCATCAACGCCAGTCGCGCCACGCTCACCACCGGCACGCCGCAGATAGACAACGGCGTGCTCACCGGCTTCAAGGTGCGGTCTGGCTTGATCAACATCGCTGCCGGCGGTCTGGACAACAGTGCTACGCCCTACACCGACCTGCTCAGCCGGGTAGTGACGGTCACCGGCAAGCTGCAGGCGCAGAACCTTGCCATCACGACCGGCTTGCAGACCGTCGCCCATGACAGCGGGCTCGTCACCGATCAGGACACCGGCGTCTATGCCCCCGGTACCGTGAGTATCGATACCTCAGCGCTGGGCGGCATGTACGCGAACAACATCAGCATTGTCGCCACGGAGGCGGGAGTCGGCGTGCGCAACCAGGGAACCTGGCAAGCCAGTGGAGGACAGCTTGTCGTCACCGCCGATGGCCTGCTACAAAACCTGGGCACGATCTCCGCAAGAGTGGCGAGCCTGGCCACGGTCAACGGCAACACAGAGAACGCCGGCACCCTCCAGGCAACACAGCTCCTGGTCAGTTCCTCGGGCGGTGATACGCGCCTGTTCGGCAATGGTCTCAAACAAGCGGCAGGCAGCACCGTCATTCTCAGCGCCAGGGGTGCGATGCACCTGTATAACACCGCCACCTACGGCGCCACCCAGGTCGGCAGCGACGCAGAGGGCGGCAGGATCAACCTCAGCGCAGGGCAGAACATCCATCTCAACCCTGGCGCCAGCATCAGCGCCAGCGACGATATCAAACTGAGCAGCGATGCCTTCGTCATCGCCACCGGCGCCAACATTGCCTCCAGCAGAGGGCAGGTAACGGTATTGGCAGGCGCGGGGCTGGGACTGGTCGACAGCAGCGTCACCGGCCAACAGGTGCATCTGGAAAGCGGCGCCGCCTTCAGCGACAACACTGCCGCGCTGATGGTTCAGAACACCCGCGTCCACAGCGCCACCCAGACCGCCCTGCTGGCCAGCGACAGCATCCTGATCGCCAATGCGCAGACTGCGGCGGTGGGTAGCGCCGGCAACGTCCACATCCAGTCCGACAAGGCCGTCAATATCAGTGCGGGCAGTACGATCACAGCCGGCAAGCATATGAGCATCGTTGCCGGCGACGCACTGACCCTGGAGGCGGTCAGCAGCAACACCGCCGGTAACGGCCTGAAGGTCGCCCTCGCCGCAGGCGGCAACATGCTGATCTCCGGCCACGGTGTCAGCGCCGTCGGCAGCACGCTCAGCGCCGGCAACAGGCTCACCATCGAAGCCACCGGTGGCGACGTGGAACTGCATGGACTGGCCACTACATCAGGCAGCAGCATCGACCGCCTGGGCCTGCGCGCTGGCGAGGACCTCAATGTCTCCGCCTTCAAGGGCAGCCTGTATGCGACCGCCCTGCAAGCCAGTGCCAGGAATATCAATCTGGTCAGCAACGGTCTCGCCAGCCTGGCGCATGCCACGACGCGTCTTGGCAACGACATCAGGGCGGTGAGCAGTACCCTGAGCGCAAGCGAAGATATCACCCTGGGCAGCGTGAGCCGGGCCGAGGGAGAAAACAGCCAGGTTCAGCTGGTCGCCTCCAGCCTGCAGGCCGGCGGACAGGTCCGCATTCTCTCGCAAGGGACCGCCCTGGTCACTGCCGCCACCGATACGGTCGATGGGGTCAGCACGCCCGCTCGCAGCAGCATCAGGGCAGGTAGTGTCGTGATCGAAGGCCGCAATGTCGATACCGCCGCCGCCGACAGCCGGTCAAGCTGGCTTACGACCAGTGGAACTACCGGCAGTCCGGACTCACACCGGCCGGCGCGGCGCTGGTGGCAATCGCCGTGACCTGGGCCATGGGGCCGGGGGGCGCCAGCGTGATCGGCAATGCCACCACCACCTCTGCCGTGATGGCCGATGCCGCGCTTGCCAGCCTGGCCAGCCAGGCATCGATCAGCCTCATCAACAACAAGGGCGATGTCGGCAAGACACTCCGGGACCTCGGATCCAGCCAGACCGCCAAGGCGACGATCGCCGCAGCGCTGACGGCAGGCGTACTGGACAAGTTGGGCGCCATCAACGGCATGAGCGAGATCAGAAGCAAGCTGCAGGCAGGCAGCGCCGGCTTCTCTGAAAAACTCGCCTTCAACTTGATCAACGCCACCGGCAGGGCGCTGACCAACACCGCCATCCAGGGTGGCGACCTCGAAGACACGCTCCGGCAAGCCCTCATCGGCGGCATCGTCGACACCGCCCATGGCCAGGTGGCCAGCGTCATCAAGGGTCTGGAAGCGGACTACCTCACCCACAAGCTGGCCCATGCACTGGCCGGCTGCGCAGCGGGCGCGGCCACGGGTGGCCAGTGCAAGGACGGCGCCATCGGCGCATCAGTGGCCGAGATGATGGCGCAGCTGATGCCGCCCAAAAACGGCATCGCCTACAGCGACAGCGAGAAGGCCAACGTACTGGCCGTGAGCAAGCTGGTGGCCGGCGCCGCCAGCGCCTACGCGGGCGGCAACGCACAGACCGCGATCAATACGGCGGAGACAGCCGTTCAGAACAACGCTCTCGTACCCTTGCTGATCGGCCTGGTCTGGCTAGCCGACAAAGCCTGGACGGCCTATGAGGTCAGCCAGGATGTGGCCGCGATCCGCGACGGGACCAAGACGGTGGAACAGGTCGCGCTGGAGAAGGGCGATGAATACGTTACCGGGATCATTCTCGGGAATCTTGGCCGTCACAGCGTCAAATGGGGCAAGAAGGGCATCAGACACATTCGCGAGGAGATTTCGTCGTCTGATGTGAAGATACCAGAGGGTCTGGGACACAAAGGTGATGCAATTAAGAACATGCAAACCTTCCTGAAGTCGCCAGGTTTCGGTTCCGTACTGGGAGAAAAATCCAAAAAAATGAGCTTACAAGGAGACAAAAGTCAGTACCGCCAGGCCACAGAGGACATCAACGAACATATCCAAAAAGGAGATGTTTTCTATATCGACAGACGCCACATGAACCATATGGCCAGAATGGAGTCCCGACACTGCGTGGATATTGCAGGAAGGCTTGCGCTTAGAGGATCTGTAATGAAATCAATGCGCGCAACCAGATAGCTATACAGATAGCAGCCATCTGCCTGATATCCACGAGCTGATTCTTGATTTGCATTGAAACTGACCCACTCAGCTCAATTCAGCGAACGATGCGTCACCAGCATCTTTAACGCATTTATCAAATAGAGATCGAAAGCTACTAAAGACATGAATACACATCTGAACGCGCGAGAAATCCTCTATCAGAATTTGCCGTACGACATGCAATGGAGCGACAAGTCCTTTCTATGCACTCTCCACGATGACCGCAAGCTGAATCTCACCAGCTATTGGCAATTGGAATGGGCAGTGCTCCAGCTCACGACAGACCAAATAGACTATCCCAGGCATTTGAGCTGTTCAGTCTTCCAGGTCTTCATCTGTGCAGCCAGCTTGTTATACGACCATACCAATCCAGACGATGATTACGAGATCAAGGATGTGAGCAGATCTGTCGTGCATCAATTAAGACAGCGCACGGAGGCAGTCTTTGAGGGCTTCTTCAAAGGAAGGCATGCAGATATGCGGGCGTTCAAAGAAATCAATCCTCTGCTGGACTGAGTCGGAGATGCTATGAAAGCTATTGATATCATCCGCACCAACTTCACCGACTGCCCTCAATGGAGTGGTCAATCCTTCCTCGCTCAATTGCGTGATCAGCAAAAACTCGACATACAGGCCTACTGGAAACTGGAAGAGTCCATCATTTCCCTGATGTCGGAGTTCTCGGATTACCCCAAGGAGCTAAGCTGGCCCGTATATCAAATATTCGATAGCATGATGCACTTGTTGAGTGCGCATCTCGATCCTTCCGACAACTATCAAATCGCGGAACTTGAGGACAAGCAGGTCCGTGAGTTGGTAGAGCGCGTCGATACGCTTTTCGAGGGCTTCTTCAGAGGAAGTTTTCCTGATGAGCAGATGAACCTCGACCAGGATGGTCCAAGGCCTGACTGGGGTCGCGAGCTGCGGCGAGCGGAGGAAATCATTTACCAGAATGTTTGCCAATCCGACACCTGGGCGCAGGAATCTTTTATTGGTGTCCTCGACCGCGATTGGGTTATCGACATGCACGGCTACTGGCAACTGGAATGGGCGCTTGGCCGACTGATCAGGCAATCGGCTGGCTATCCTCGCAAGCTAACCTGGGCCGTCTTTCGAATCTTCAGTTCTGCATTACCCTATCTGAATGCGCATGTCTCCCCCTATGAAGAATGTGAACTGCGCCATTCGGAAGGACTCCCTGTGAAGGAATTCAGGAAACGCTGGGGGCAGATCTTCGAGGGATTCTTCAAAGGAAAAATGCCGGCGTGGAAAATTCATGGAGATACGCAGAAATCGCCATCCTCCCCCAACCCCTCGACGCCAGCCACAGGTGTGCGCTGGCTCTCCTTCTCCGAGCACAAGGAAGTGCGCCTCCCCTTGGGGGCCCTGATCAAGTTTGACGCATCCTATCCCTTCGAAGATCAGGTCGTGATGATGGTTTGTGACTCGCCGTCCCGTAATTCCAGATTGGGACTGTTCACCATTACCGGTTACAAGGCGGGATTCAATTGTGTTTTCAATTTGCCTGAGGAAGCGACCAACGCTGATGGTTCTCTCACGGCTGGCACGCTCTACAACAATTGGGAGCAATGGATAGGCGAATGGAGTCCTGACCGCGCATGGATATTGCAGGACGGCTTACGCGCAGATGATCTGAAATGAGGCTGATGCGCGCAATGAGAGCATCCATCCCTTTTGCGTCTTACCAACATGACTCCATCTCCGGGGGATAGTTAAGTGAACTGGCAAAAACTTTCTGACTATAAGTACCTCTCGCTTTATCGTGGATCTCTTATCAGATTCGCCGCCTCACATCCTTTTGAAGAGGAAGTCGTGATGATCATATGCGACTCTCCAAGAGGCGATTCACGTTTAGGAATGATCACACTGACCGGCAAGAAAGCTGGATACAACTGCTTTACCTGGTTCCCTGAATGGGCCCTCAATATGAACGGATCAATCACTGCAGGTCTGATCTACAAGAACTGGGCAAGCTGGGTGTGGCCGGAATGGAGTCCCGACAGTGCCTGGATATTGCCCGAAGGGTTGAGCGCTGACGATCTGCAATAACGGTTCTCACCGGGCGTGGCTCATCGGCCCCTACTTTATCCAGAACTCATGCGCATCATCGTCGGCGTGATCACCCTGTAGGGTCTCGCCGCCTCTCTCTGCCGTACCCGGTTCCGCTAGAGGGAGCAGGACGCGGCATCCTTGCGAGGATGCTAGTGCGGTGGAGAAAAACAGGATGGGCATGCCGGTGATAGCAATCTCCACGATGGATGCCACTGTGGCGGTTACGCCGCAGTGGCTGATGCAGCGCCGATAGGCTGCGCCGGTTCAAGCCGACAGCCTGCGCTCGATGATTTCGTAGGCACGCAACAGACCGGCGATGCGGGCATGTTCGAAGTCGAGGTAAAGCGGACTGTCCTGGCGATAGCGCACCAGCCGCGTTCCCTGGTGGAAGATGCGCAAGCCAAGGGTCCAACCACGTGTCGCCTGGATGCCGATGACGCGGATGTCGTATCCGCGATATTGCGCATGATGGATCTGCTCCCGGTCATTGAGCAGACGCCTGCCATACAGACGTAGATCGGCGCGTGGACACATCATGCCCCCTTGCGGTAGCGCACCTGCATCCGCCCCAGCACCAGCACATAGAACACCGGCACGAACAACACCGCCAACACCGTGGCAGTGAACATGCCACCGAACACGCCGGTGCCGATCGCGCGTTGGGTCTCCGCACTGGCGCCTGAGGCCAGCATCAGCGGTACCACACCCAGCGCAAAGGCCAGCGAGGTCATCAGGATGGGACGCAAACGCAGCACGGCCGCCCGGATTGCCGCGTCCGCCAGTCCCGCGCCCTCGGCCCGCAGCTGCCGCGCAAACTCCACGATGAGGATGGCATTCTTGGCAGACAGGCCGATGACGGTGATCAGACCCACCTTGAAGAAGACGTCATTGGGCATCTCGCGCAACATCACCGCCGCCACGGCACCGACCAGACCCAGCGGCACCACCAGCATGACCGACAACGGAACACGCCAGCTCTCGTACAGTGCGGCCAGCACCAGGAACACCACCAGCATGGACAAGGCCATCAGCATCGGCGCCTGCGCCGCTGACAGACGTTCCTGCAGGGATTGACCAGTCCAGGCCACGGCGAAACCTGGCGGGAGCTGCTGGGCCAGGCGCTCCATCTCGGCCATGGCCTCGCCACTGGCCACGCCAGCTGCGGCGCTGCCGGCAATGCGTACTGCCGGGAAGCCCTGGTAGCGCTGCAGCTGCGTCGGCTGTTCTTGCCAAGAGGCCTTCACGACTTCACCCAACGGCAGCATCCCGCCACTCTGGTTGCGGACGTACAGCTTCATCACGTCCTCGATCTGCATGCGCGCACCAGCCTCAGCCTGCAGGATGACCTGTTGCATGCGGCCGGCATTGGGGAAGTCATTGATATAGAAGGAGCCCATGGCCGCCGACAGCGTATCGCTGATGCTGGCGAAGGAGACCCCGAATGCGGCCGCCTTGTGACGGTCGATATCGAGCTGCAGGCTGGCTCCCGGCGGCAATCCGTCTGAATAGACGCCGGCCAGCTTGTCGCTCCTGGCCGCCAGCGCCAGCAATTGCGCTTCCGCAGCCTTTAGGGCGGCATAACCCTGATTGGCGCGATCCTGCAGACGCATGGCGAAACCGGAGGAGTTCCCCAGCTCTTCGATGGCCGGTGGTAGCAGGCTCATCACCATGCCATCGCCACTGCGTTCCATGGCGCCCTGGGCGGCGATGGCCTCAGCGGCAGCGGTGGAACCCTTGCGTTGCTTCCAGTCCTTGAGTTCGGTAAAGGCCATGGCCGCGTTCGGCCCGGAGCCGGAAAACCCGAATCCCAGTACCGAAAGGTTGGCGCCGATATCCTCGCGGGTCTGCAGGTAACGCTCAAACTGATCGACGGCACGGCCAGTGCGCTCGCTGGTGGCATCGGCCGGCAACTGGAAGGAGGTCATGAAGTAACCCTGATCCTCTTCCGGCAGGAAAGCCGAGGGCAAGGCCTGCAAACCGAGCACCAGTAGCAGGCACAGCGCCACGTACACCAGCATCATGCGCAGCCCTCGTGCGATCAGGCGCGCCAATGCGGATTCATAGCGTGCGGTGAGACGGTGGAAGGCCCGGTTGAACGCGCCAAAGAAGCCGCGCTTTTCGTGATGCCCCGGTGCCACCGGCTTGAGCAGGGTGGCGCACAAGGCGGGCGTCAGGCTCAGCGCCAGCAAGGCCGAGAACAGGATGGACACGGCCATGGCCAGCGCGAACTGACGATAGATCACGCCCACCGAGCCCCCGGCCAGCGCCATCGGAATGAAGACTGCGGTCAGCACCAGCGTGATGCCGACGATGGCCCCGGTAATCTCGCGCATGGCCTTGATGGTGGCCTCGCGTGGTGCCAGACCTTCCTGTGCCATGATGCGCTCCACATTTTCCACCACCACGATGGCGTCATCGACAATGATGCCGATGGCCAGCACCATTCCGAACATGGTGAGCACATTGACCGAATAGCCGACCACCAGCATCACCGCCAGCGTACCCAGCAGCGCAATGGGCGCGACGATGGCGGGGATGACGGTATAGCGCACGTTCTGCAGGAACAGGTACATCACCAGGAACACCAGCACCATGGCCTCGATCAGGGTCTGCACCACCTTCTGGATGGAGACCTTGACGAAGGGCGCGGTGTTATAGGGCAGAGAGAACGCCATGCCTGCCGGCAGGCTGGGGCGCAGTTCTTCCATGCGAGCCTGGATGGCGGCCGCGGTGCGCACCGCATTGGCACCCGGAGCGAGCTGCACCGCGGCCACGCCCGCCGGCTTGCCGTCTTCGCGATTGGAGAAGGCGTAGGATTGCGCCCCCAGTTCCACCCGCGCCACATCCCCCAGCAACACGCGCGAACCATCGGTCTTTGCCTTGAGCACGACGGCGGCAAACTGCGCCGGCGACTGCAATTGCCCCTGTACAGTGAGCGGCACGGCGATCTGCTGGCCCGGTACGGCAGGCGAATCACCCAGGCGACCAGGTGCGATCTGGGCATTCTGCTGGCTCACTGCAGTACTGATGTCGGTAACGGTCAGGCCGAAGGCATTGAGCTTGAAGGGATCGATCCAGATGCGCATGGCCTGCTCGGCACCGAACAGCTGGACACGTCCGACGCCTTCCACGCGGCGCAATTCCTCCACGATATTGCGTGCCAGATAGTCGCTCAGTCGGACTTCGTCGTAGCGGCCATCGGTCGAGGTCAGGCTTACCATCAGGAGGAAGCCCGAGGCGGCCGACTCCACCGTCACGCCATTCTGGCGCACGGTCTGCGGCAGCCGCGCTTCGATGGCCTTGAGCTTGTTCTGCACATCCACCTGGGCCAGTTCCGGATCGGTGCCGGGCTTGAAGGTAACGCTGATCTGGGCGCTGCCCGATGTATCGGCGGAGGACTCGAAGTAGAGCAGGTTCTTGACGCCCGACAGTTCGCGTTCGATCAGGCTGATCACGCCATCGTTCATGGTCTGAGGCGTTGCCCCCGGATAGGTGGCATTGATGGAGACCGTGGGCGGCGCCACCGAGGGATAGCGCGCAATGGGCAACTGGCTCATGGCAATCACGCCGAACAGCACGATGAACAGGGCGACCACCCAGGCGAAGATGGGACGGTCGATAAAGAAGCGGGGCATGCAAGAACTCCATCAGTCTGGCTCGGTACCTGGTGGCAGGCTTAACGACAACGGCATTTTTGCCGCGCCACGCCAGCCGACAGTACAATCGCGAGCGAAGGCGGAGTCTGGGCGATGAGCGTGAGGATTGCGCGATACAACGATGGAGTTTCGATGGAGAAGGAAAGAATGCCGGCAGCACCGCATAGCGTGAGCGAACCGGGCCTGGCGCCCACGGCGCCGGCCACGGGCGCGCTGGTGCTGATTGCCGAGGATGCGCCCGAGATCGCTGACATCCTGGCCGCCTACCTGGCCCGCAGCGGCATGCGCAGCGTGCATGCGGGCGACGGCGTACGGGCGCTGGAGCTGCATCTCGCCCTCAAACCGGACCTGGTGCTGCTGGACATCCAGATGCCGCAGCTCAATGGCTGGCAGGTACTGGCGCAGATTCGCCAGCGTGACCAGACCCCGGTCATCATGCTCACCGCCCTGGACCAGGACGTGGACAAGCTCACCGGCCTGCGCATCGGCGCAGACGACTACGTGGTCAAGCCCTTCAATCCGGCCGAGGTGGTGGCCCGGGTCGAGGCGGTCCTGCGCCGCAGCCAGCCCCGTGATGAGCGCGATGACCGACGCATCCTGCGGGTCCCGCCCTTCGTGATCGACTTCGAGCAGCATGAGGCCGTGGCCGAGATTGACGGTACTTCGCATGCACTGGTGCTCACGCTCACCGAATTCAAGCTGCTGGCGCAACTGGCGCGCTCGCCACGGCGCGTGTTCAGTCGCGCCGAACTGCTGGCCGCCTGCCTGCCGGAGGGCGATACGCTGGAGCGCACCGTCGACAGCCATGTCAGCAAACTACGCAAGAAACTGGAGGACCTGGGCATCGCCGGTATTCCGGTCAGCATTCGTGGGGTGGGTTATCGTTTCCAGCAAGGTAGCTGATACCGTGGAGGCGCACTCATGAAGCCCGGTGTCGACCTGCTGGCACTATGGCGCGGCAAGGGCCTGGCACGGCAGATCATCAGTTCGGTGGCGATCCTGGCGCTGACCATCATGCTGATGGTCTTGCTGGGCTCGTATGCCTTCTATTCGACCATGTTCATCTTCCTGCCCAGCGCCCTGTCGGCGCCGGACAGCTGGTTGCCCTCGCCGGCCGAGTGGGGCTGGATCGCCGGTACCACGCTGCTGGGCCTGGGAATTGCGATCTGGGTGGCCATGCGCCTGGCGCGCCGCATTCTGACGCCGCTCAATTCAGTGGCCACCAGCCTGCGCCGCGTGGCACAGGGCGATCTGGCGGCCCGGGCGGGAGCGCAACGACAACCGCTGGATGAAGCCTCGCAGCTGATCAGCGACTTCAACGCCATGGCCGAGCGGCTGGAGCGGGTACAGCAGGAACGCATCTTCTGGAACGCCGCGATCGCCCACGAACTGCGTACGCCGGTGACCATCCTGCGCGGTCGATTGCAGGGTCTTTCCGATGGCGTGTTCCCGCCCGAACCGGCGCTCTTTTCCAGCCTGCTGGTGCAAGTCGAGGGACTGGCGCGGTTGATCGAGGACTTGCGCATCGTCGGCCTGGCCGAAAGTGGACACCTGCGCATACAGCTGCAGCAGGTGGACCTGCAACAGGAAATCGGCACCGTGCTGACAGCCTGCGAATCGGCGCTGCAGGACAAGGGATTCGCCGTCACACTGGAAATCGCACTGCAGCGCACGGTCTGCGATCCGGTGCGCATCCGCCAGGCACTACTGGCCCTGCTGGAAAACGTCCTGCAGCACGCCACACCCGGCCGCTTGCGCATCAGCACCGCGAGCAGCGCGGGCCAGCATTGCCTGCGCGTGGAGGACAGCGGCCCGGGGCTGGCGGCTACCGATGCGGCGATGATCTTCGACGCCTTTCAGCGTGGCCCGCGCAGCGACGACGCCCAGCACCGTGGCAGCGGCCTGGGGCTGGCGGTGGTCAGGGCCATTGCCAGTGCGCATCACGGTACCGCCGACTGCCGGCCCTCGCCACTGGGCGGCACCTGCTTTGAAGTCCGCTGGCCTCATTGAGCATTGATGTGTATATTTTCCCCAGCAGGACGCATGAAGCGAAGTTCACAATAAATTCAGCGGACCACGGGGGGACCCCATGCGCAGACCGGACTCGATGTCGATACTCGCCATCAGCTTGCTGCTTTGCTCGCTGGCGGCATCGGCGTGGTCGGAGAACCTGACGACCATCACGCTGGGCTTCACCGGCCGACTTTCCGAACCGATTACGCAGAGCGCCCTGCAGGGCGCGCAACTGGCCATCGACGACGCCAATGCGATGGCCATACGGCGTCGCTCGCCACTGCGCTTGCAACTGCTGCCGCAGGATGACCACGGCAACGAAAATTTCGCCATCAACATCGCCCGTTATTACATCAAGGAAAATGTGGCCGGCGTCGTCGGCCCGTGGAGCAGCGACGCCGCATTGGCCACCGCCGCAATCTACGAAAACGCAGGCATCCCGCAGATCGGATTTACCGCCACTAGCAGCCAGTGGACCAGCATGGGCCACCGCATGCCGTTCCGGGTGGTCGGCGGCACGCAGGAACTGTCCTCCGCATTGGCCGAGGTCGCCAGCCGCTCGCTGGCGGGGCAGCGGGTCTTCGTGATCCAGAACGATTCGGCCTACAGCACTGCCTTGGCCGATGCAGTGATGGAAAGGCTGGCCACGACGGCGCCAGCCATCGCGCTGGGGCGCATCCAGGTCGCGCGTCGGACCACCGACTTCCATGTGGCGATGCAGGCGGCGATGCAGCATGACGCTGATGTGATCGTGTTCCTGGCCCTGTACCCGCAGGCGCGCGCATTCATCGATGCCGCCCGCCGTTCGGGATCAAAGGCGCGCATTCTGCTCACGGGAGGTGCCAGCAACCTGGAGCTGGCATCGCAGCCCGAACCACGGCTGCATGTGCTGGAATTCGAAATCGCACGGGACTATTGTCCGCAATGGAAAAGGGTCGCCCAAGCCTATCGCAGCAGATTCGATACCGCGCCGACCACCTACTCCTTCTATGCCTATGATGCCGCCAGCGTACTGGGTGCGGCCATCCTGCAGACCGGCAGCGGCGATGGCCGCAGGATCGCGGTGGCGTTGCACCAGTTGCGTCATCCCGGACTGCATGGACCGATCAGCTTTGCCCCAAACGGAGCAAGGGCCAATCCGCGCTATACCCTGTTCCGGCATGACGGCCGCTGGCAGCCGGTGGAATTCTTCCCGGCTGGCAGCGGCCGTCATGAGCCTTGCGTGTGATGCCTGCCATCACGCACCCAGCAGGCGCGACATGGTTTCGGAAGGCCGACAGCGCGTGTCAGGACGGCTGGACAAGACCTCAAAATCTAATCCGGCGCCCGATGAATGAGCCTTTCCGATGCTGCCATACGTCGCTTGAGGAAGGCCCATAACAGTAACAATAGTGACACACCTATGAGAGTCATTATCCGGGCAGGCCACAGATGTGGTGCGGTGAATTGTTCCTCCATTCGGTAATTACCCGCAGGCAGTTGCCACGCTCTAAATCCGCCCGCCTCCAGGGCCGTCAATTGAATCGGCTTATCCGCAGATTGGCAATCGATGCAGTGTAGCGTGGCGGCCCAACCGTCCCAGAAAATTTCGTTTTCGACCACAAGAGCTGGCTCTGCCAGACTAAAGTGGAACTCTTCACTAGAAGTGCCGCTTTTAATGCAGGTAGCGTTGACGCGGACGGCGCTGCTCAGGTCCAGCGTTCCAGCTTGTGAAGATGGGCGGCCCGGCAATGCCATCATCGTCCACTCTTTTTGCGCAAAATTGCGGCTAACGTCCGACTTGAGTATGGCCACGTGTCGAGCGAGCTTAAGGGGTCCCGAATAGTCACGCATGAAATACTGACCGGTGTAATAGCCGTTCCACGGGAATACTTCTTCGTTATGGGAGACCTCCCTGCGCGCCGTTCGGCATTGCTCCGAACGGAGGGCAGCCATCAGCTGCGACCTCGTTTCCGAGAACTTTCCTGCATGGGCTTCGACCCATGGAACACCATCATTCGGGTGCGCCAGGAAATAACGCTGGTCCCAATGCACCCCGCTCCAATTGAACACGCTGGCTGCTGCCATCAGGACAGGTAGCAGCCAGCGCCCAGGCCCCGGCAAGAGCCACAGCGCTACCGCAGCCAAACCGAACGGCAAGGATAGTACCACCAGAACCGGTAACTGACCGTGCGCCGGTACGGTATAGAGATACCAGACGTATCTGGCGCCTAGCAGCAGCAATCCCAGGCCCGCCAAGTGCGGAAGAAACACGCGAATGCGGGCGCTGAGAGGGGCAAGAATCAAAAGTACGATGACGAGCAACAGCAAACTTCTTGTGGACAATAGCACCACGCCGAACAAATAGTTCAGCGCCAGAAGAAATAAGGCCCCCACCGCGACCAGGCCGGACACGAACATCCACTGTCCGGGCCAGGAGGGAATACATCTGACCAACATCAGCAAAGATATTGCAGCGATGGCACAAATCGCTTGAACGACATATTCCATATGCCATAGGGTCCAGTCGGCAATGGCAAGCTCGTCGAAGAAATAGGTCCCGCCAATCAAGAGGAGTGCCACGGGCAGCAGTGGCAGCATTCGACGTGCCTGCGCTCGGGTATCCTGCAACGCGGCGCATGCCACCAGGACGATCGCTAAACCGATGATGCCGCGATAATCGGCCATCACGAAGCGGCTGACCCCCAGCGGCGGAATCAGTCTGGCCAGCAATGGATGTAGCAAACCACTGGCGATCAGAATGGCTAGCACCATCGACACCACTGGCCACTTCATCATGGGGCGCCAGCGCAATAGACCTAGCAGAAAAAGAGTTATCGCGGGAATCCCTACAAATACCGAACGCATCGATTGATCATGGTGCAACAAGCGATCATTGGTAATTGGGAAGATCAGCGATAGCATATCGCTCATCACCAGATAGTCGTACTGCATGCTACCGACCTCGACGGATCGCGCGATTTCCCGTGCATCCAGAAAGGCCGGGAGTAGCGTCAACCCGGAAAGCAAGGTACCAACCAGCATGGCCGACCCGATGAGAAGCCCGACAGTACCTGCCTCCTTTTCAAGGAGCGTCCTGACCAGGGTGACGCTACCAAGCACGAAAAAGACCGCTAGCGTCGCGCCAGGATAAGCGCCTGTCCATTGCATGAATATCCAGAGCGGCAGCAGCACTATTGCTATCCAGTTTAGCCTGGACATGGCACGCCAGTTCATGAACACAGGCATGCACAACCATGGCAGGAAAGCGAAAGAACGGATGATGTCAGGGTGCTGCGCATTGGAGTAGAAACCGCCAAATCCCTGATAGAACACACCCGCGAGGATGGCCTGCCACCACTTCATTCCGCAAGTCCGTGCACAAACGGCAGCACCTACCGCACCCAGATATACATGGGCAATCTGCAGCAGCTTCGCCACTTCGAAGCTATAGGCCACGCCTAACCAAGAGAGCAAGCGGATGGGCAGATAGTCAAACCCGCTTTGCAGGTTCATGTAAGTAGGGTAGCCCATGCCCTGGAAAGGAATCCAGGAGGTATCCTTACCCACCCTTGCGACCTCGACCAGGTAATAAGGTACTGCCTGGTAAGTCAGCAGAAAATCGTTAGGAAAAATGCCGTTAGCGGAAAAGTGACGCCAGAAGTACAAGCCATTCTGTAACGCTAGGATCACCAGCATCAGCAACCATGGCAACACCACACTTGCCGTCCGCCCGCTACCCGCCCGCCGCAATGCCTCACGAATCCTGATAAGGTGGTGATGGGCATTGATCAGCATGAGGACGATAGAGAAGGTAGTGATTGGAACAAGCAGTCATCCCATCCGGAGAAGGCCGGGATCACCCACCGGCATTCGCCTTGTGTAACAAGATGAGCTTGGAAAGAAGATATGTCATCGGCAGCACGGCTGCGGTGACCAACAAAGGCGCCCAGTTGCTTGAGATACCCAATGATTCCACCAGTACGTGGAGAAGTAGTGCACTGGCGATGTACTGGGCAACGTATACCAGCGGAAAGGCGAGAAAACGTCGCCAGGAAAGTGGTACGCGGAATACCAGTAGCGAATTGAGAAGATAGGAAAACACCACACCGGCTACATAAGCGAGCAAATATGCTTGCTGGTACGGGAGAACCAGCTTCAGCACGAGATAAGTCGCATAGCTGAATCCGGTATTGATCAGGCCGCCGATTAAGAACTTGATCCAGTATTTGCCACGTGGGATCAAGATATCTCGTCCTTCGGTGAGACCGTCTGCAAAAAACTCTCATAATCGCGAATGTAATCCTGGGCATCGTAGCTATCGGACGCGAACACCAGCAAGACTGCATCACTGGAATACTTGTACTGGGTTCCCCAGGTCAGGGGCGGCAAATAAATGCCCAGATCCGGCGAATCTAGCAGCACCTCGATGCGGGAGCGGCCATCGTCAGCCACCACCGAACAGCTACCTTTCACGCAGATCAGGAACTGGCGGCACTTATGATGGGCGTGCTCGCCCCGAGTCTTTTCACTCGGGACGTTGTAAACCAGAAAATAGCGGCTGGGAACGAAGGGAATGTCCACCGGGAACTCGCCCACTGACAAGTCACCACGAATGTCTGAAACCTGTTTAAGCCGGTGAAGCGTCACACCCTTGACGTCTAGCGCGACAACTCGGTCCCTCTCTGAAGGCATCTCGACCCGGTCTTCCTCGCGGGGTTGCTCGCCAGCATCGACATAGCCGGTGATACGCGCCGGGCAGCCAGTAACGACAGCATAAGGCGGGACCGACTTGGTGACTACCGCACCTGCCCCGACCAGGGCGCCACGACCGATATGCACGCCTGGCAGGATCGTGGCACCGCCACCGATGGAGGCGCCGCGTTCCAGCGTGGTTTCGACAAAGCGCTCGGGATAGACTTTGGAGCGCGGGAACTTGTCGTTGGTGAAAGTTACGTTGGGGCCGATAAACACATCGTCCTCGACCCGGATGCCGTCCCATAAGTAAACGCCAGACTTAATTGTGACGCGATCTCCGATGGTGACATCGTTTTCGATGAAACAATGGGCGTTGATGTTCACGTCCCTGCCGATCCTGGCTCCTGCAAGGATTACCACATATTGCCATATGGTGGTATCTGTACCGATTTGGCTTGTCTGTACATCGGCGCTGGGATGGATTTTCATTTGGCATCCTGGTCTTGGGAGGCGTGCGGCGAAACGAGATGGCGCGCTATGATAGCCAGGGGACGCTTCTTGGTGTTTTCATAAGCGCGCCAAGCATAGGTGCCAACAATGCCTATTCCCAAAGTATTGAGCGCGCCGAAGAACAGCACGGCGATGATAATGGTGGCGTAGCCGGGAACTGTGATGCTCCCCAGCAGGTGACCAACCATCACCATCAAGGCCAGCAACACAGAAAAAATACAGCCAGTGAGACCGAGCCGAACCAGCAAACGCACCGGATAGTCAGTGAAGGCAAAGATGCTGTCGAGCATGTAATCGACCTTCTTCTTGAAAGTCCAGCCGGACACTCCTTCTTGCCTTTCAAGTCGTTTGTACTCGAAAAGTTTCCGACGAAAACCCAGCCAGAAAATCAGCGCCACCAAGGACGACCTCGACTCTTCCAATCGCAGCAACTGGTCGCGGAAGACGCGATTGCATCCGAAGATGTCCACGCCACCCGGCGGCATCTCCGGCAACACCAGCTTGCGATACAAAGACCAGAAAACGTGAGAGGGAATGCGCGAGGACAGGGGATCCTCACGTGCAGCCCTGTTACCGAGGGCAACGTCGCACTCATCGGTGGCCAGTGAGGCGAAGAAGGACAACAGCAACTCGGGGGGCTCTTGCAGATCGGCGGCCATAACCGCGAAGAACTCCCCTTTGGCGATGCTCAAACCACTGCGAATTGCGGCAAACGAACCAAAATTACGGGAGTGCCCCACCAGTTGCGCGCTGAAAGGTAGCTCGGGCAATCGCTGTTCCAGCAACATGAATGAGCGATCAGGACTGCCATCGACTACGAACACGACCTCGAGACTATGCTCAAGCTGAGTATCGAGATCAGCCAGTGCGGTCAGCAAACGAGGAATGGATTCCTCGTTTTTATAGACCGGAATGATGACGGAGTACTTCAGGCTACCCATGCGTTGATTCCATCAATCACGAGGTCCACCTGTTCATCGGTCATCTCCGGATAGCAGGGCAAGGTCAGGATATCGGTGGCCAATTGCTCCGTATCAGGCAAGAAAACTTCCGAATAGGTCGCACCAAAGACTGGCTGACGATGGTCCGGCAGGGGGTAGTGGATCTCGGCGGCAATGTCCAGTCCGCGCAAATGGGCGCGCAGAGCATCGCGTTCGGGGCAGCGGACGACAAAAAGGTGCGCAACGTAATCTTCGCCAGTCCACGACGGCAGGCTGACCCTGGGATGCTTGATAGCATCGGAGTAGCGCTGTGCAATGTGGCGGCGACGCGCATTGGTGGCATCTAGCAAAGGGAGGAATTCCGACAACACAGCCGCTTGCATCTCGTCAAGCCGACTATTGCGAGCGTGGGCACGGCTGACCTGATATTTCTGAACCCAACCGTATTGACGCAGACTGCGGGCAACAGCGGCAACTTCGTCCGACGCTGTGGCGATGGCACCACCATCTCCAAGAGCACCGAGATTTTTGGTAGGGTAAAAACTGAAACTGGAGGCAGCACCGAAGCTTCCGACCTTGCGCCCGTTGATTCTGGCGCCATGCGCCTGAGCACAGTCTTCGAAGAGACGCACCCCGGCGGCGTTACACAGACGTGCGACTTCTTCAATATCGGCCACAGCACGGCCGTAGAGATGGGTGACTATTACCGCGTCTATTCCGAGCGCAATGACTCGTTCAACTTCCTCCAGGGCTACATTATGGGTATCGGGAGCGACATCCATAAAGCAAGGTTCAGCACCGATCGCCAGAATTGCCGTCGTGCTATACATGCCGGCATTGGCCACAGTTGCAACTTTGCTTCCCTTTTTCATACCGATGGCACGCAGGCCAATTTCGATGGCGTCGGTGCCGTTGGCCACCGTAACGCAATGCGACAGCCCAAGGTAGGCAGAAAAAGCCTGCTCGAATTGCGCCACCTCAGGCCCTAGAACGAACCATCCTCGCGCGACCACGCGCTGCAAGGCCGCATTAATAAGCGCTTCATGAGCGCGAGTTCGCGCCAACAGGTCGTTGATGAGCATAGTGAGCCATGAAGAAAGACAATCCGGCAACTGAAGTCGAAATTCTTCCCCGACTGTAAAGTTTGCTTACAAATTGCCTACGAATTTAAACATTGGACTATATCACTGAGGCCTTGACAGAGAAAGTGGTCGCTAGTCCCTCCGGCAGCAATCCAGCGGCAGTCCCCGGAGTCCTCGTTGGCTGGCAGCGGCTTACGGCACCTTGACATTTGACCAGAGCATCACGCTCCGAGCAGACGCGACATGGTTTCAGCGAAAACGACGATGAGTCCGACGAGCATGGTGTTCTCCTTGTAGTAGTGGGCGATCAGCCGCCGAAGAGGCGGGACATGGTGTCAGCGAAGACGACGATCAGTCCGACGAGCATGGTGTTCTCCTTGTAGTAGTGGGCGATCAGCCGCCGAAAAGGCGGGACATGGTGTCAGCGAAGACGACGATGAGTCCGACGAGCATGGTGTTCTCCTTGTGGTAGTGGGCGATCAGCCGCCGAAGAGGCGGGACATGGTTTCGGCGAAGACGACGATGAGTCCGACGAGCATGGTGTTCTCCTTGTAGTGACAGCCAATCAGCCGCCGAAGATGTGGGACATGGTTTCAGCGAAGGCGATGATGAGTCCGATAAGCATGGTGTTCTCCTTGATCTGGTGGGTTGGGACCGATGCTGTTTGCTTCGGCTTGTTGTCATCATCGCGTTGACCGGTTACCGCCACATTGCAGGTTTGCCCGTCCAGGTTTCAGTTGAAATCTGAGCCCATGAAAAAACCCCTCGCTGCGTAGGCAGACGAGGGGTTCGTCAGAAGAGCAAGGCCGCATTCGCAGCCTGCGGGAAACGGATCAGAAGGGAATATCGTCATCCATGTCCGAGAAGTTCGGCGCCGGGCGCTGGGCCGGCTGCTGGCGCGGGGCGCCACCACCACCACCGCCCGCATTGCCGCCAGCGCTCTGGCGGGGTGCGCCGCCGCCGTAGCTGCCTGCACCGCCACCACCGCCGCCGTAGCCGCCTTCATCCATGCCACCACCACCGCCCGCGCCCTGGCGACCGCCCAGCATCTGCATGGTATCGGCGATGATTTCCGTGGTGTAGCGCTCCACGCCTTCCTTGTCCTGCCACTTGCGCGTCTGCAGGCGGCCTTCGACGTAGATCTGCGAGCCCTTCTTCAGGTACTGGCCGGCGATTTCAGCCAGCTTGCGATAGAAGGTGATGCGGTGCCACTCGGTGAGCTCCTTCTTTTCGCCGGAATTCTTGTCCTTCCAGCTCTCGGTCGTGGCGACGGCGATGTTGGTGACGGCTTCGCCGTTGGGCATGTAGCGTGTTTCCGGGTCGCGTCCCAGGTTGCCGACGATGATGACTTTATTGACCGATGCCATTGTTTCTCCTGAATACGTTTAGGCTGTTGCACCCGCCGCCGGCGCGGAACGGCGCGGCAGGTTTTTCATGTTAGCCGCGATTATAAGCCAGGTCAGGGTGAGCACAGCAGACAAGAGGAACACCGCGGAATTCCCCACATTTTGTTTAAGCCAGCCACCCAAGGCGCCGCCGCAGGACAAACCCAGCGCCTGCAGGGTATTGTAGACGCCCAGCGCTGCGCCCTTGGCCGCTGGCGGGGCAATACGGGACACCAGCGAGGGCTGGGCCGCTTCCAGGATGTTGAAGGCGACGAAGAACAGGAACAGCAGGGTCACCAGCATCCAGAGACTTCCCAGCGGTTGGGACAACACCAGCCAGAAGCCCACCTGCACCAGCAGCATCAGGCTGATGGCGCCGACGAAGACCGGTTTCATGCGCCCGTACTTCTCGGCCACGATGATCGGCGGCAGCATCAGCACGAAGGAGGCCAGAACCACCGGCAGATAGATCTTCCAGTGTTCGCCCAGCGGCAGGCCGGCCGATTGCACGAGCGCGGCCGGCACCACCAGGAACATGGCAACCTGGGTCAGATGCAGCGTGAATACGCCCCAGTTCAGGCGCAGCAGTTCGGTCTGGCGCAGCACCTCGGCCAGCGACACCCGCCTGGCCTGTACCATCGGCGCCGCCGGCACCACCCATAGCACCACCGCGATGGCCAGCAGGGAGAGCACGCCGGTCAGGCCGAAGATGCCACCCATGCCGATCGACTCGTAGAGCAGTGGTGAGGCCACCATCGAGACCGCGAAGGTCACCCCGATGGAGGCGCCCACCATGGCCATGGCCTTGGTGCGATGTTCCTCGCGGGTGGAATCGGCGATGAAGGCGGTGATGGCGGCAGAGATCGCGCCCGATCCCTGCAGTGCTCGTCCCACCAGCAGCCACATCACGCTCTGGGCACCGGCGGCCACGAAGGAGCCCAGCGCAAACAGCAACAGGCCGATGACGATGATGCGCTTGCGGCCGTAGCGGTCGGAGGCAATCCCGTAGGGAATCTGTCCACAGGCCTGCGCCAGTCCATAGATGCCCAGGGCGATGCCGACCAGGGTATCGCTGTCGCCTCCGGGCAGGCTGTGGGCGTGCACGGCAAACACCGGCAACACCAAAAACAGGCCCAGCATGCGCAGGGAAAAGATCGAGGCCAGGGAAACGCTGGCACGCACCTCGGCGCGCGACATGCCGGTTTTCTCAGGCTGTGCGGATGAACTTGTGTCGTGGGACATACGTGTGGCGTGTAGGGGCTGGCGTTGGCGGCTGCCCGGTCTTTCGTGAAACCGGGCTGTAGGACAAAGGCAGTATGGTAACAGCATAGTCTGGCGCCTCGTGAGCCCGCCTGACGAGCTCTGCACCCATCCGACGGGTTTAGCGCGCTTCCATGTGCTGCATCAATCCAACAATGCGCGGTCAGCAAACGGCAGAATGTAGCAAATCTTCACACCTTTCCTGACAAATACGTCATTTAGTTCAATGCCTATGCCAAAATGACGACTTGCTCATTTTTTCTGCAGTGTCCTATAACAGCCGCCGACTTCCCCTACCGGAAGATTTTCGCCAGGCAATAATCCTCGCCAAGAAAAATAAAGCAAACACGCATCAAGGGGGGAGAAAACCCGATGCAGAGGATGGCGAAGAGCACCCGGCACTGCGCCAAGGCGCGCCCAGGATCACGTTCGTTGCTGCTCTGCTCCCAGGTTTTCGGTTTTTGAATTTTTCGCGGGCGGCGCAGGCGGCTCGCATCCGTATCCAGCATGTTCCTATTCGACTCGGTCTCTGAACGCAAGCCAGGGCCTTCTCTTTCGACGGCTTCGGCACCGGTCTTGGGTCAGCGCGCCCTGTCCTCGCGCATGGCCTGGCTGCTGCTGGTCCTGGCAGGCGCCGCCTGGCTGCTGCCGGGCATCTTCGGCCATGGGCCGTGGAAGCAGGATGAAACCTATTCCTTCGGCATGATCCATCACATGCTGACCTCGGGCGAATATCTGGTGCCGACCAACGCCGGCCGGCCGTTCATGGAAAAGCCGCCGCTGTACTACTGGACGGCCGTGCTTCTGGCCAAGCTGGTGCATCCGCTGTTGCCTTACCACGAGGGTGCGCGCCTGGCCAGCATCCTCTACAACCTGGTGACGCTGGTCTTCGTGGCGCGCATCGCCCAGATGATGTGGAACCAGCGCAGCCTGATGAGCCTGCCGGTGCTGGCGACGCTGGCGCTGTTCGCCGGTTCGCCCGGCATGGTCAAGCATGCCCACGACATGTTCACCGACGTGGCACTGGTCGCCGGCACCACCATGGCCACCTATGGCCTGCTGGCCATCGCCCTGAACCAGGAACGACGCACGCCATCGTGGACGGCTGCCTTCTGGTTCGGCCTGGGTGTGGGCATCACCGAGATGAGCAAGGGCCTGTTCGTACCGCTGACCTTCGCGGCCACGGCACTGGTGCTGGGCTTGCTGGTGCAGTCCTGCCGCCACCGCACTTACTGGAAGATGGTTGGCTTGGCGGTGCTGGTGTCGCTGCCTTTCTTCGTGATCTGGCCGGCCCTGCTGGCGCAGCACTCGGTACCGCTGTTCATGGAATGGTTCTGGGATAACAACGTCGGCCGCTTCTTCGGCTTTTCGGTGAAGAAGCTGGGCTCGGACAATGATCACACCGTGATCCTGCGGGCGCTGGCCGGCTTCGCCCTGCCCGGCTCGCTACTGGCCCTGCTGGGCCTGGCCAGCGGCGACTGGCGCCAGGCTGGCAGCTCGCGGGTCGCCGTGCCGCTGGTCTTCGCTGCCATCAGCCTGGTCGTGCTGCAAAGCTCGGCCACGGCCCGCCAGCTGTATCTGCTGCCGGTGCTGCTGCCGCTGGCGATGCTGGGCGCGCGCGCCATCCCGCGCCTGCCGGATGTATTCAATCTGGGTTGGGACTGGCTGGCGCGTGTGGCCTTCGGCCTGATGGCCGTGGGCATCTGGGCCATCTATGTGATCTCGACCTTGCCGGTCGAACATCATCACTGGATCGGTTTCATGGGCAAGTGGCTGCCGCTGGAGTATGTCACGCCGATCCAGCCGCTGGCCTTGCTGGCAGCCGGCGCCATGAGCATCCTGTGGATCGTCTCGCTGGGTCTCTTGCAGCAGGCCGGCCAATGGCGCGGCGCGTTTTCCTGGTTTGGCGGCATCACGCTGATGTGGGGCCTGGCCTTCACGCTGCTGCTGCCGTGGGCCGACTACGGGAAAAGTTATGAGTTCGTCTACGCCGACCTGAACACCCGGCTCGCCCCCGCCTGGCGTGCCGACGACTGCATGGCCAGCCAGAACCTGGGCGAGTCGGAAGCACCGATGCTGTACTACTACACTGGCCTCCTGCACCAGCCCATCGACGCTACCGGAACGACCGAATGCCGCTGGGTCATCCAGCAAATGCCCGGCGTCACCCACCGCCCCAAAGGTCACTGGACGCTGTTCTGGGAAGGCCGCCGCGACGGCGACGACGGACAGCTCTTCAAGGTCTGGCAGCGCGCCGGTTGAACATCGGTCGCTGTCCATCGAGTCCATCGCCCTGGGAATACGAGCCGGCCACGCGCCGGCTTTTTGCTGGCCGACGCATTCTGCAGAATGCTGGCACGGACGATTTCCTGCGTCATTCGCGCTCCATCCGGGCGGCTTTTCCCACTGCCGCGCTTTCATTTCCCGGATGTGTTCCCACATGCGTCATCTGGCGCTGCAGGCCCGCCTGCCGGCCGTTCGCAGTCCTGTTATAGTTACATGTTGTCCCACCGCTGCTCCGCGCAAGGCGTCATTCCACGCGGCGGCAGGAAACCCCTAGCTGAAGGCATCCATGGAAGAAATTCGCATTCGCGGCGCGCGCACGCACAACCTCAAGAATATCAACCTAGACCTCCCCCGCAACAAGCTCATCGTCATCACCGGGCTGTCCGGTTCGGGCAAGTCCTCGCTGGCCTTCGATACCTTGTACGCGGAGGGCCAGCGCCGCTACGTGGAGTCGCTGTCGGCCTATGCGCGCCAGTTCCTGCAACTGATGGAAAAACCGGACGTGGACATGATCGAGGGCCTGTCTCCTGCGATCTCCATCGAGCAGAAGGCGACCTCGCACAACCCGCGCTCCACGGTCGGCACCGTCACCGAGATCCACGCATAACTGCGCCTGCTGTACGCCCGTGTCGGCACGCCCTACTGCCCCGATCACCCCGAACATCCGCTGGAGG